>Ga0075522_10003053_pt1 | contig 12252 bp, 10 predicted proteins | sample NGEPerA_FD_74796 | JGI IMG/M metagenome (GOLD analysis project Ga0075522, IMG submission 74796) | Arctic peat soil microbial communities from the Barrow Environmental Observatory site, Barrow, Alaska, USA - NGEE PermafrostL2-A | ecosystem: Environmental > Terrestrial > Soil > Wetlands > Peat ... | reverse complement strand
GGATACGGCGAGGAGCGCGAATAGCGCGGATAGGTGGTGAAGCCGATCTGGTTGTTGACGATGAAATGCAGCGAGCCGCCGGTGCGGTAGCCTTTCAGGTCGGACAGCCCGAAACATTCCGCCACCACGCCCTGGCCGGCAAACGCCGCATCACCGTGCATCAACAGCGGCAATACCGAAATGCGCTGGTCCGGCGGATCGCCATGCTGGTCCTGCTTGGCGCGAACCTTGCCGAGCACCACGGGATCGACGATCTCCAGATGCGACGGGTTGGCGGTGAGCGACAGATGGATGCGGTTGTTGTCGAACTCGCGGTCCGACGACGCACCGAGATGATACTTGACGTCGCCCGAGCCTTCGACGGCTTCGGGATTGACGGAGCCGCCCTTGAATTCGTGAAACAGCGCACGGTGCGGCTTGCCCATCACCTGGGTCAGCACGTTGAGGCGGCCGCGATGCGGCATGCCGACCACGATCTCCTTTACGCCGAGATTGCCGCCGCGCTTGATGATCTGCTCCAGCGCCGGAATCAGCGACTCGGCGCCGTCGAGGCCGAACCGCTTGGTGCCGGTGAATTTGATGTCGCAGAATTTCTCGAAACCTTCAGCTTCGACCAGTTTCATCAGGATCGCGCGCCGGCCTTCACGCGTAAAACTGATTTCCTTGTCCGGGCCCTCGATGCGCTCCTGGATCCAGCTCTTCTGCGCGGCGTTACTGATGTGCATGAACTCGACGCCGAGCGTCTGGCAGTAAGTGCGCTCGCAGATCGCGACGATCTCCCGCAAGGTCGCGTATTCCATGCCGAGCACATGATCGAGGAAAATCTTGCGGTCGAAATCCGCCTCCGTGAAACCGTAGGAACGCGGATCGAGCTCCTCGCGATCGCGCGGCGCCTCGATCCCGAGCGGGTCGAGCTTGGCGTGGAAGTGGCCGCGCATGCGGTAGGCGCGGATCAGCATCAAGGCGCGCACTGAATCGCGCGTAGCCTGGTGAACATCGGCCGCGGTCGGTTCGCTGCCCTTGGCCTGCGCCTTCCCGGCGATTTTGGCGCCGATGGATTTCTCGACTTGCGCCCAATTACCGTCGAGCGCCGAGGTCAGATCGTCGCGCGGGGTCAGCGGCCAGTTATCCCGCCCCCATGACGCCCCCTCGGCGTTCTTTTGAACGTCCGCCGGCGTGTCCTTCAGGCTCTTGAAGAACTCCTGCCATTCGGGATCGACGGAAGCCGGGTCTTTTTCGTAGCGGGCGTAGAGATCGTCGATGTAGGTGGCGTTTGTGCCCTGCAAAAAAGAGGAGAGAGCAAAGGCGGCGTTCGCGTCCTGGCGAGACATGACTGGCGTCCTGGTGATTTTGCTTGGCGCATGGAAAACGGCGCAATCGCCGATCCTTAGCCCCGGATCGGCGTGTTTGCAGGCCTTTTACCCTATTTGGGGCGAATATTCGCGCCGAAAAGGACCAAAAAATGAATTATCGTTTCAATTTTTCGGCAAGGGTCTTGCCGAGCCGGGCGGGTGACGGGGACACCGTGATTCCGGCGGCTTCCATGGCAGCAGACTTGGAGCCGGCATCGCCCTTGCCGCCGGAAATGATCGCTCCGGCGTGGCCCATGCGGCGACCGGGGGGCGCCGTGACGCCGGCGATGAAGCCGACCATCGGCTTCTTGCGACCGCGCCTGGCCTCATCGATCAGGAACTGGGCGGCGTCCTCCTCGGCCGAACCGCCGATTTCGCCGATCATCACGATCGAGGTGGTTTTTGGGTCGGCCAGAAACATCTCCAGCACGTCGATGAATTCAGTGCCTTTGACCGGGTCGCCACCAATGCCGACCGCCGTGGTCTGGCCAAGACCCTCCTGGGAGGTCTGGAACACCGCTTCATAGGTCAGCGTGCCCGAGCGGGAGACGATTCCGACATTGCCGGGCTTGAAGATATTCGCCGGCATGATGCCGATCTTGCATTCGCCGGCCGTCATCACCCCCGGACAATTCGGACCGATTAGCCGCGATTTCGATCCCGACAGCGAGCGCTTGACGCGCACCATATCGAGCACCGGGATGCCTTCGGTGATGCAGACGATCAGCGGGATTTCCGCATCGATCGCTTCGCAGATTGCATCCGCTGCCCCCGGCGGTGGCACGTAGATCACGGACGCGTCGGCGCCGGTCTTTTCTTTCGCTTCCTGCACCGTGTCGAACACCGGCAGGCCGAGATGGACAGCGCCGCCTTTGCCCGGCGAGGTGCCGCCGACCATCTTGGTGCCATAGGCGATCGCGGCTTCCGAATGAAACGTGCCGTTCTTGCCGGTGAAACCCTGGCAAATGACTTTGGTGTTCTTGTCGATCAGGACGGACATGATTGGGAATGCTTTCGCGAGATGCCGGTGAAATGGTCTAGTGGATGCGCCGATACGTCCCGGTGAGCACGTCGGCCCACCCTTCCGCATCAGGTGAAAACTGGATTTTCATGCTGTAGCTGTTGTCGTCGATGATCTCGTAGACATGGCGCGCATTGCCGCGCAGCGAGCCGCGCACCAAAATCAGCGTCTTGCCGGTCCAGCCGCCGGAGGCCGGCGCCGGGGAGTAGTAGCCGAGCGAATCGTGCCAGAACAGCTTGTAGTGCCGGTCCTCGCGGTCATAGGTGAACACGCCGTGGGTGGCGAAGGCCTCTTTGCCATCGCGAGACTGGCGGGCGTCCTGGATCAGATAGAAACCGTTGAGGTCCATGCGCGCCACCACATGCGAACTGGCGGGGCCGCCTTCGGTCCAGCGCGAGGGAAAGATCATTTCCTCACCGCTCCACTCGCCCGCGAACACCGCGAGCTTGTGGTGCTCCGGAAGCGGCATCGACGCGGCGAGATGGTCAGCCATCGCTAGCCTCCCTTGACGGCCTTGACGATTTTCTGCGCGGCGTCGTCGAGATTGTCGGCCGGCAGCACGTTGAGGCCGCTCTCGCGGATGATCTTCTTGCCAGCCTCGACATTGGTGCCCTCGAGCCGCACCACCAGCGGCACCTTCAGGCCGACGTCCTTCACGGCGGCGACCACGCCTTCGGCGATGACGTCGCATTTCATGATGCCGCCGAAGATGTTGACCAAAATGCCCTTCACATTGGGATCGGCGGTGATGATCTTGAAGGCGGCCGCGACCTTTTCCTTGCTGGCGCTGCCGCCGACGTCGAGGAAGTTGGCCGGCGCCATGCCGTAGAGCTTGATGATGTCCATGGTCGCCATGGCAAGGCCGGCGCCATTGACCATGCAGCCGATGGTGCCGTCGAGCGCCACGTAATTCAATTCATATTTCGACGCCTCGATCTCCTTGGCGTCTTCTTCGGTCTCGTCCCGCAATACGACGACGTCGGGATGGCGAAACAGCGCGTTGTCGTCGAACGACACTTTGGCGTCGAGCACACGCAAGTCGCCCTGTTTCGTCACCACCAGCGGATTGATCTCGAGCATCGCCATGTCCTTGGCGACGAACGCCGCATAGAGCTGGCTCACCAGCTTTTCAGCCTGCTTGGCAAGATCGCCTGACAATTTCAGCGCCTTCGCGACCGTGCGGCCATGATGGGCCATGATGCCGGTGGCGGGATCGACCGAAAAACTCACGATCTTTTCCGGTGAATTGTGCGCGACGTCCTCGATATTGACGCCGCCTTCGGTGGAAACCACGAACGAGACTTCGCTGGTTTCGCGGTTGACCAGGATCGAGAGGTAAAACTCCTTGTCGATGTCGGAGCCGTCCTCGACATAGAGCCGGTTGACCTGCTTGCCCTGTGGCCCGGTCTGCACCGTTACCAGCGTCGCGCCGAGCATCTGCCTGGCGAATTCATTGACCTCGGCGACCGATTTGGCGATGCGCACGCCGCCCTTGTCGCCGGCCGAGGCTTCCTTGAACTTGCCCTTGCCACGGCCGCCGGCATGGATCTGGCTCTTCACCACCCACACCGGCCCGGGAAGCGTTTTCGCGGCGATGTCGGAATCGGACGCGCGCAGCACCGGCACTCCCTTCGAGATCGGCACGCCGAATTCATGCAGCAGCGCCTTGGCCTGGTATTCGTGAATATTCATGAGACGGCCCTCGAAAGCCTTTAATCGATGCAGCTTGAACCGGACGCGATCAGCGGCCGAGCAAATCCGGCGCGATCTTCTTGCAGGCGTCGACCAGACCCTGCACCGCGCCGACTGACTTGTCGAACGCCTCGCGGTCCTTGCCGGCGAGCTCGATCTCGACGATGCGCTCGACGCCCTTCGATCCGATCACGACGGGCACGCCGACATACATGTCCTTCACGCCATATTCGCCGTTGAGATAGGCGGCGCACGGCAGCACGCGCTTCTTGTCCTTGAGATAGCTCTCGGCCATCGCGATCGCGGACGCGGCCGGCGCATAGAACGCCGAGCCGGTCTTCAGCAGGTTGACGATCTCGGCACCGCCGTTGCGGGTGCGGTCGACGATCTCGTCGACCCGCGCCTGCGAGGTCCAGCCCATCTTGACGAGATCCGGCAAGGGAATACCGGCCACCGTGGAATAGCGCACCAGCGGCACCATGGTATCGCCATGGCCGCCGAGCACGAAGGCGGTGACGTCCTCGACCGAGACGTTGAACTCATCGGCGAGGAAATAGCGGAAGCGCGAGGAATCCAGCACGCCCGCCATGCCCACCACCTTCTTGTGCGGCATGCCGGAGGCCTTCTGCAGCGCCCACACCATGGCGTCGAGCGGATTGGTGATGCAGATGACGAAGGCGTCGGGAGCGTATTTCTTGATGCCGGCGCCGACCTGCTCCATCACCTTGAGATTGATGCTCAGGAGATCGTCGCGGCTCATGCCGGGCTTGCGCGGTACGCCGGCGGTGACGATGCAGACCTTTGCGCCGTCCAACGCCTCATAGGAATTGGCGCCGGTGAAATGCGCATCGAAGCCGTCGACCGGCGAGGATTGTGCGATATCGAGCGACTTGCCCTGCGGCACGCCCTCGGCGATGTCGAACATCACGACGTCGCCGAGTTCCTTCAGGCCGATCAGGTGAGCCAGCGTTCCGCCGATCTGGCCGGAGCCAATCAAGCCAATCTTGTCGCGCGCCATGGGAAATCTGTCCTTTGAAGGTCAAACCGGAGGGTGGAAGGAAGCTGACAGGCTGGTTATCCCTTTCGCCTCCCCCGTTCAAGTCGCGGCAGGTCCAATTGTCAGGCCACCGCGGTCATTCCGGGATGGTCCGAAGGACCAGACCCGGAATCTCGAGATTCCGGGTGCGGTGCTTCGCATCGCCCCGGAATGACAACAAACTAATGTCTATGTCTCCACCAGCCCCGTACTCGACCCGCTCGCCGACGAATCCCCGCGGCCGTGAGGCAGCGCCAGATAGGATTCCGAACTCATCTCGATCAACCGCGAGGACGTCCGCCTGAACTCGTTGGCCTCATAGCCATCGGTCGCCAGATAGAGCGAAACCGGATCGGCCTCAGCCGAGGCCAACAGCTTCACGGCATTGTCATAAAGCGTGTCGATCAGCGCGATGAATCGCTTGGCGGCGTTGCGCTCGGGGTAATCCATCACGGGAATATGGTCGACCATGATGGTATGATAGTCGTGCGCGAGCCGCAGATAGTCGGAAGCCGCCAGCGGCTTCTCGCACAGATCGGCAAAGGAAAACCGCGCCACCCCGTCAGCCGAACAGGGCACGCGCAGGATGCGGCCCTTGATCGAAATGTCGCGCGACTTGCATCTGGCATTGCCAGTCATTTTGGCCCAGGCCTTGTCGAGCGCCGCGTCGGCCGCCTGATCCGCCGGCACCAGCCACATCTTCACGCCGGCGAGCTTTTCCAGCCGGAAATCGGTGCGCGCGTCGAGCCGCAGCACGTCCATGTGATCGGAGATCTGGGCGATGAAGGGCAGGAACAGCGCCCGGTTGAGGCCGCCCTTGTAGAGATCATCGGGTGCGACATTGGAGGTCGCCACCACGACCGTGCCGAGTTCGAACAGTTTTGCGAACAGCCGCCCCAGGATCATGGCGTCGGCAATGTCGGTGACATGGAATTCGTCGAAGCACAGAAGCCACGCCTCGTCGAAGATCGCCGCCGCCGTAAGCGCGATCACGTCGCCGTCGGCGATCTCGCCGCGCGCGATATTCTGGCGATAGCCATAGATCCGCTCATGCACCTCGGCCATGAATTCGTGGAAATGGGCGCGGCGCTTGTGGGCGACTGAACTATACTGAAAGAACAGGTCCATCAGCATGGTCTTGCCGCGACCGACTTCGCCGTGGATGTAGAGGCCGCGCGGCGGCGCCTCGTTCTTGTCGGCGAATAGCCGGCCGAGCAGGCCCTGCTTGCGCACGGGCTTGTAGTTCGAAAGCCGCTGCTCGAGGTCGGCAAAGGCGTCTACCGCTTGCGCCTGGGCTGCGTCGGACTCGATCGCGCCGGAGGAGGCGAGGTCCTGATAATGAGCGCGGAACGAGACGGTGGGAGGAGAGAGCATGGCCCCCTTTCGGCCTCAACACGGGGAAAAATGCAAGCCGAGAATTGGTGCGGGGGGATATGGGCTTTGTCTCTCCCAGACTTCTTGGAGAGGCGGTTGGAGAGCCACGTACCGACCACTGCCAAAGCTCTTGAGAGGCTCCGCCTGATCCCCGTTTCCCCGTTGCACGCACGCGGGCATTCGGCGGTGCAACGGCAGGGCCTGGATAAAAAATCCCGAAAACAACCCCATGCAAAGGAGCGTGGACCCCGGCTCGCAGCACTCTTGCTGCGCTGCATCCGGGCCGCGAGAAGAAAAAGACTCCAACCTAATCCCCATCCCGCTCAAACGGGCTATCCAATGTCTTCGACGCGCGCTCGGAGACTTCCCAATTCGAGTTGCAGACGCGATTCACCCAGCATTTTCACGGGGTTACGGAATGACTTAGCAACGGGCGTCATACTTGCCGCCCGGTACACGCGCCACAGCTCGTAGCGATCCCCCTCGCGCATCGCCTTCTCGAACTCCTTGCTAGACCAGTCGAAGCGCCCGTCATTGCCGACGGTGGACTTAACTTCGATCCATCTTGGTCGGCCGGCCTCATCGACTGAACGGATGTCGTGGTCTTCGCCGGGATCAGTTTGCGATGTCCAGATCACGACCGATTCGGCGTTTGGGTGGCCAGCGCTACGTACACGCTCGCACTCCATGCGGTAGACAAGCTCCTCGCCGCGCCGACCAACTTCGCGATCCCGCTCCATCTCCGAAATAGTCCTCGGCATCCCGCCCCCTCCCCAGCCTCCTGACTGCGAGGGGCGTGGTGCGATGGTTTGATCAGACCTCTGCTTGACCTTAAGGTCGACCTTGTCAATCGCAGGAAGCTCTGCGGATGGCGATGCTGGCGAGGGCGCCAATGGTGACGTTGCATGCGGCGCAGCTTCTCGAAGCGGTCGGCACTCTGCGGACGCCGCTGAATCTGCACGGCACAAGCGACGAGGTCCGCAGTGTCTAAACGATCTCGGATCCTTAGCTTTTTTAGGAGATCCGGTCTTGCGACCATCTCCTTAGACGGTCCGCTGATCGCCGGTGCTATTAATTTCGCGATCGCACCGCTAAGCGAAACCATGTCTCCTGCTGCGGCCCATTCCCCACGCTCATTTTTCATGACGGGGGACTTCCTGATTGCGGTCAATGCACTACGCCCCAAGAACGTCCTTTCGTCGAGCACGCGGACGTATAGCGTCTCCCTCTCTTCCTCGTCTGCAGTGCCTTCCAACGCTCGGTCTGCGGCCTGCACCATCCAGGTCTGCTCATCGAAGTCGTGACACAGGCCCGCTACGGCGCGGTGCTTAACGAGGGAGAGGTGTAGCCGGTTTTCGCGCGGTTCGGGGCAGACGTCCCAGATCTCAGGCGGGACACGGACTAGTTCATTCGCGGGACGAAGGTCGCCGGTCGCCGTGAGAGTCGACGCGGTGGAGCGGAGGTCGTCGCGATTAGCCCGGCTTAATTTTCTCGATAATTTAGTCAGCGCTGACGCCATCGCAGCTTGGCGCGCCTCGTCGCGGAGCGCCGTCTCGTAGCTCTCGAAGCTCCAATTGGCCTCCGCCGGCTCAAGCTCCGTCTTGAGCTGCTTGGCGTCGGCACCTGCGCATCTAAGCCTGATCAAGGAGGAGAGCGTGAAGTTCTTCGCGCCGGCGGCAATCGCGAGATTCCGTGCGGTCGCGTCCGCCACAAACTCCGGATCAAGATAGCGCGAGTTCGACATGAAGCCGTCGAGTTCCGAATCCGTCGCCACAACTACTTGGCTGGCCTTGGCGAAGCGTTCGGACCCGGTCGCGCGGGTAGGCCAACAGGCTTGCTCGCGGAGCCGCCGCTCTACCGCATCGATAAAACGAGGCGGACTGGCCGGGTTCGTTCGTGCGAGCATCCGGAACGCTGCAGGGCCGAAGCGGTCAAACCAATCGTCCACAAGAAGCTCGACTGTGAGCCGCGCGGCTTCGTCCATCAACCACTCGTTCCAGTTATTGTTGAGTAGGCTGCTACGATCGCTATTAAGCTCGAAAGGTGCGTTTACGCTCATTAGGCAACCAGTCCGCGCGTCGGGCGCTTGGAGTGGGTAGTAAAAGTGACCCAGACGGCTTTGGTCGATACGCCGCCGTACCAGTGGAACAGAAACGAAAATCTTGAGTGCGCCAAGACCAGCCTTGAAGTACGCGGGAAAAGCGCGATCCACATGCTTTTCCGGAATATTTACGGACACACCGAACTCCATTTCCTCGAACTCGCGCCGCTCCTGCACGCCTGCGTGGCTGTCGTGGAGCCTGCCGGACCGGCGGGTGATGGAGATGCCCCTTAACGCTGAGCGCAGGTTCTCGGCATCTTGCCTCCAGATCAGCGAGCGGCTGTTCCGGGTCGACTGGAGCGTCACCTCCCGCAAGCCCGGACGTCGCCCCGAGAGAGCCAGCTTGACGAGCGTCGCGAGCATCCCGCCCGCCATGATTTCGAATGCTTGGGACTCGCGCTCCGATGTGAAAGCGTCCAACATCTCGAACGGCTCCTCGCGGAATGGAACTCGAAGTCGTACCCCCTTGCCACCCCACCACGATTGATCGCGGATCCTTCCCGTCTCAAGGGTCCGCAGGTCCAAAACACAAACGTGACCGCCTGAACGCACGAATATCTCGTCCCCGAACAGGAAGAGTGAGCGCAGACCGAAGTTTTTGGAGCCAATGCCATTTGACTTGGGCGCGACCCGTTCACCCTCACCCTCGCCCATCACCCGGCCAGTGCCGACGATCACGGAGAGCCGCTTCCATCCATCGGAAGTGATATCGCGCCCGTTGCCGACGATGTTTAGGGCGTCGGCCCCAAAAGTCACGTTTAGTCGGTCGCCTCCTCCGTCGAACTCGTTTTGAACAAGTTCACGCAGGACGTCGCCAGGATCGTGGCCTGCAACAAATTGCTCGACAACGCTGGCTCCAATTCTGGTGCTCCTGTGACCTTCGAAGTTGGGTGGCAACCAGCCCTCTACCTCCGCGGTCGAGCTCCCAGAACCTCGCGTCTGGCCTCTGTTGGGACTCTTCCGACCGATTTTGTGGACTCTCACCCGTCCTGCCGTCGCCACCCGAAGCCCCTGATCGTTTCCGTCTCTGCCACGCTAGGATGTCACGCGCTCGTCGTCACTGACTGATTGGGCAGACGAGACGGTTTGCGAGTAGCTTGACCGAGCAGACGTTCGGCACACGGCGGCCCTGGAAGCGCTAGAGCCAAAAATTCCCACCCAAATCGTGCGCGCGCCGCAAGTTGCTTTGCCCATTCATGCAAGCACGCGCAGTGATTGCCGCGGTCACGCGCTCAGGGCATAGGAATCCTCGACCACATAAGGGCCGCCGCCGGTGGAGGCGCGCGAGGAGAACAGCACGAAGCGCGATGCGGTGAACACCCGCGTCGGAAAATAGCCGCGCACCGACAGATAGTCGGCGACATCCTGGTTGGAGGCATCGCGCAGCCGCGCCAGCGTGACATGCGGGGTAAATTTGCGCCCTTCGGGATCGAGCCCGATGCGCTGCATCAGCCGCTCCAGCTCCGCCTGCAGCTCGATCAGCGGCCGGCTCGGCACCACCTGGGCCACCACCGCGCGCGGCTTCTTGCCGCCGAAGCTGGAGAGACCCTGCAGGGCCACCTCGAACGGCTTGCGGTTGATGCGAAACAGCATCGAGGCGATTTCGTTGGCGGAGGCGCCGTCGATATCGCCGATGAAGCGCAAGGTGACATGATAATTTTCGGGATCGATCCAGCGGGCGCCGGGAAGGCCACCCCGCAAGCCGGAAAGCGTCTGGCCGATCTCGGCCGGAATTTCCAGTCCAGTGAACAAACGCGGCATCGCATGACTCCCGATGCTGAGGCGTGATCCCGAAAAGCGGATACCGGTTCTCGGGAGAGATCACGCCCTTTAACAAAGTCCGGTGACGAATCACCGATCGCTAATTTCTACCTGACTTATGTGACTCTGCGAAGCATCCGGGATTAATACCTTGGAAACCTCTCGCAAAACACGGTGTTAGGGTTATCGCTGGCCGCTTTTCAACTGCGTTGCCCGCTCACGGTGCCGAGAAATGCCTGCACGGCGGGCAGGATATTCCTGACGATCACATCGACGCCCTCCGCCGTCGGATGGATGCCGTCGGCCTGATTGAGTTTCGCGTCGGCTGCGACGCCTTCCAGAAAGAACGGATACAGCGCCACGCCAAAAGTTTTTGCGAGCTCCGGATAGATCGCATCGAAGCGCGCGGAATAGTCGCTGCCGTAATTCGGGGGCGCCAGCATTCCGCACAACATGACCGCGATGCCGCGCGCCTGCAGCCGCTTCACGATATCCGACAGCGCCGCCCTGGTGACGTCCGGATCGATGCCGCGCAGGGCATCGTTGGCGCCGAGTTCGACGATCACGGCATTGGTGCCCTCGGGGACCGACCAGTCGAGCCGGTCGCGGCCGCCGGAAGCGGTGTCGCCGGATACCCCGGCATTGCTGATGGCGATATCTATCCCCTTGGATTGCAACGATTTTTGCAGACGCTCGGGAAACGCTGCCGCGGCCGGAAGGCCAAGGCCGGCGCTCAGCGAATCACCCAGCACCACCAGCCTGATCGGCCTTGCCGCAGTGGCGCGCTGGGTTTGGGCGACCGCCGTTCCCGCCGTCATCAAAGCCAAACCCAACACGAGTATGTGCACGAACAGCGCACCCCACCCCTCGACCCCGCGGGCGGAAGTGCCATATGACCGGACCATGGACAGTCGCATCGAACCCTCGTCACTGGCCGGCGTCGAGCCGGACACCATTTCCATCGACAACGTCAATCTCTCGCTCGGCTCCGGAGCTGCGCGCGTCCACATCCTGAAGGATATCAGCCTGCGGGTGGCGGCGGGGGAAGCGATCGGCCTGATCGGGCCGTCGGGCTCGGGGAAATCCACGCTGTTGATGGTGATGGCGGGACTGGAGCGTCCCGACAGCGGAGAGGTGGTGGTCAGCGGTACCCCTTTCAATGCCCTCGACGAGGACGCGCTTGCGCGTTTTCGCGGCCGCCAGGTCGGCATCGTATTCCAATCGTTTCACCTCATCCCGACCATGACGGCGCTGGAAAACGTAGCGGTTCCGCTTGAACTCGCTGGCAATCCCGACGCCGCCAAACGCGCGGCGCGAGAACTGGACTCGGTCGGACTCGGCGATCGCCTGCATCATTACCCTACGCAATTGTCCGGCGGCGAACAGCAGCGCGTCGCGCTGGCGCGAGCGCTGGCGCCCGATCCCGCCATCCTGGTCGCCGACGAGCCCACCGGCAATCTCGACGAGGCCACCGGCAAGCAGATCGTCGATCTCCTCTTCACCAAGCACGCCGAACGCGGCATGACGCTGGTGCTGGTGACCCACGATGCCGCGCTGGCGCAGCGCTGCGATCGCGTGGTGCGGCTGCGCTCGGGGCGGATCGAGGGACTGCCCGCGGACCGCAAAGCCATTTCATGACCGTTGTTTCCGAAGCCATAAATGGCCGCCGCGCGCTGGCGCTGCGGTTTGCGTTGCGCGAATTGCGCGGGGGCCTGCGCGGTTTCTTTGTCTTCATCGCCTGCATCGCGCTCGGCGTGATGGCGATCGCCGGTGTCGGTTCGGTCGCCGCCAGCCTCGCCGACGGATTGGCGCGCGAGGGCCGCACGCTGCTCGGCGGCGACGCCTCGTTTTCGCTGATGCAGCGTGAAGCTTCACCCGATGAAATCGCGTTTCTGCGCGCCCACGGAGAGGTCTC
>Ga0075522_10003052_pt1 | contig 12253 bp, 15 predicted proteins | sample NGEPerA_FD_74796 | JGI IMG/M metagenome (GOLD analysis project Ga0075522, IMG submission 74796) | Arctic peat soil microbial communities from the Barrow Environmental Observatory site, Barrow, Alaska, USA - NGEE PermafrostL2-A | ecosystem: Environmental > Terrestrial > Soil > Wetlands > Peat ... | reverse complement strand
TTGTTCGGATAACCCGCTGAATCTCTATGACCCTGGGGCTGCGAATCGACCCAAGATGCATGCTGGCGTCGGCTGGGTATCTTCGATGGCGGTGGAGGCAACACTCCCTCTTGACCCTCGGGTGTGCCTGCTCGTCACGCCGGGACCGGCTCTATGGAGAATCGAAGACGTTGACGCGAAGAGGGTCACCGAAATCAATCTTCGGACCTATGCATCGGCCCAACAATTCATTTACGGCCCATCGCAGCAGTCGGTCCAGCAGGTACGTCAAGCTGCTAAGACAGGGCGCGCATTAGTCGAAGCATTCCGACCTCGGCCACCACAAGTCACCATTTTCGACGAGTTGCATGAGCCGAAGCCGCCGCGGGTCATTACTCATCGCCCGCCGCGTAAATCCTTCATCCACCCGCGGAAGAAGTAAACGAGATCGATGTGCCTGCGATAGCTCCTTAGTCGTTCCTGCGCAGCCGTTTAAGAACCCGGTCGCCGACTTCCAGCGCAAGACGGAGAACAAGCGTCCCGACCGCGATCCTCATCAAAACTTCGACCGGGATCGCCTTCATGAATCGTTCAACTCGCGAAATTGGGGTGAGCTGAATTTCGATAGGCAACCGAGCCTCCATTTCCTTGCCGAGGGCCGTCAATCTCGGACCAGTCCAAACCTTCGGGCGAAGCGTTGACTCGGCCTCCTGGAAACTCGTCGCTAGTTGCTTGAGGAGTTGCACATCTGTCCCGCGAGCGCGCCCAGCGGCAAGTTCAAGCCAGTGTTGGGTGAAGTAGTAGCGATAGCCATCGAGTAGCACATACGGAGCGGCTACCTTTGCCACCTCGTCCTCTCGAAGAAGATTCACGAGTTTGTCGGAGTGTTGTTGCCAGAGTTGGGAGCTGACGAGCAGTGGGACTCCACCGGTGCCAATCCTGGCTGTGGCCTCCAAGACCGAAACGTTGTAGGTGATTTCCAGGTAGATCAGTCGGCTTGCAGCCTTAGCCTGCTAACCCCGGTGCGGTGCGCACGATTCGGCAGCATTGGTTGATCTGTCGGAACAGACAACGGATTTGCAGATATATGGCAAGCCTTTCTCCCACACCGACGGCGACACGCTGAAGAAGACGAGTGGCTGAAGAAGACGGGTAGTAGCGTCCTTTAAACACGCTTCACCGGTAGCGAAGGCTGCGCCTATCCCGCAAGCGGTGTCAGCCCAAGCCGGCAACCGCCGCCTGATCCTTTGCGACTTTCAACTGCCAGCCCTGAACGGCCAGCAACCCGACCACCCCAACCGCCGCGCCGACGACCCCTATTAGCAGGCTCAGAAGCAATGCAGTCGGGTCACTCATCTGGCGGTCAATTCCTGGCCCAGACAGCTTCCCAATGCTCGCAATGGCGCCCGTGCTCAGCGCGTCGCCTGATCTCTAGTCGGTTCGGTTCGGCCCGGTAACTATCACCACAGCATTGGCTGCAGGCCTGCTCACCATGAACCCGCAACTCGACCTTGCAAAGCGGGCGCTCAGACTCGACCACTGAAGCGATTGCCCGCTCGGCCTGGTTCCTTAGAGTCATTGGAACGGAGTCCCAGGCCAGTCCGGTGGTAGCTCAAATAGCTCAGCCGGTGTGATGGTTGCGGGTTCAATACGCATGGCTCCGGATACTGCATCCCTGATCAACGTTTCAAGTGGGAACCGCATCGGAAGATCCGGGGCCTTTGAGTTCAACCAAACGCGTGGGGCTATGCGCGCCACTGATTGCGGTCGAAACTCCTCCACGATCAACACAGCGGAAATGCGGTTTCCTTCGGGAGTGTCCCAGACGCCCATGGCGATCCCGTCCGCTTGTTGGATTCCCGACGAGCCAGCCGGGTTACCAAGCAGGGATTGTGCCGTAGAACCCCAAGACTCCCAGCGATCCACATGCACCGCAATGGCTAGAGGGTGATCGAGGTCTCCATAGTGGTTAGCTTTGTCAAGCAATCTGCCCCGAAGAGGCAGGTGTTCGCCCGACACGAGTCCACCACCTAGGCCACCGCTCACCGCAATTGTCGGCACGCGACTCCTCCGGATTGATTCCGAGATTGTCATTGCCGAAAACCCGAGGCGCCAATCAGCAACGGACCACTCCCAATCCCATAGCTCGACGTACGGCTCAAAGGCGCCGACAACGGCTTCATCGAGTGATGACAGGGCCTTGAAACGACGAGTAATGTCGGCCAGCAAGCCGTCGAGGGGGAGTTCTTCAGCTCCAACCTGCAAGGGTTCGAACGAGAGCCTGAATCGGCCACCCTCAACACCGTTGATGGCGGCCTCGACCCTGCCAAGCCTGCGCTGTGCGGCCGCACCGAGGTCGCTATCAGCAGAAAGACTCGTCGCCTCCAGATAAAAGGAACCCTCTGGAGTACGCACCAGGAAGTCTGGATTGGGACGCGTTACCGGAGGCAGAGTCACGAGGTACCCCAGCCGTGACAACATTTCGTATAGATACAGTTCCCAGAAAGCGTGTAGAAACTGTCGATCGTCCCCGGACCGAATGCGGGCTTTGAGATCCTTGTGTCGCTTCGTCGGGAACTGCGCAAACCATTTCTCAATTAGCGACCTAATTCGCGCGAATACCGGATCACTCGATCGGCACATGAATCCATACCAAGTCTCAGATGGAGACATTGGCCCTGGGCGACCGGGCAGCTCCTCGAAGAGGCTCATGGTTTAACGCGAACCGAAGGACGGCCGCCAGGTCCGTCGCAGATAACGCAGCCCAATGGGCCGAGATTGTAGGCAGGCATCCGGTCCCAGGAGGGACTCGCACTGCGCGTTGCGCGCAAGCGATCTGGGAAATTGTGATCCAGCTGTGATCCATCGCCATCGCTGCATGAGCCGTGACGCCGGGATCGTATTCGGATTTTGGTCGGGGGCCCGGGATTTGAACCCGGGGCCTCACGGTCCCGAAATCTACGCGGTCTCGTCCACCGAGATCGATTTCGAGGGTTTTGAGCTTATTTCGATGCTGCCTGCGGCGCCTTGAGGCCTGTTTCAGCCGCGAGGATCGACTGGAGTACTACGTGAACTACTACACATAGACCCCGTCCCGTCAAACGACATGGCCCAGATCCAAGCCGTTCGCACGGCGACGCGGCATGGGGACTAGGAACAACCTTAGGTAGGCATGAGCAACAGCCTGCAGAAGGGATCCACTGCCGAACCCGCTCCTCAGGGTGCCGTCTCGAAGTGTTCGGTAATCGTCGCCGTGCTGCTGCCGGCCGAGGCGGCGGCAGCGCCAGCCGCCAAGCTCAACGCGCACCCACGCCTGATCCGCGAGCTCCTATGGAACGGATAGTCGTCCTCGGGGGGACCGGCTTTATCGGCCGCAGGCTGCTTCCCGCCTTGCGCCGGACCGACCGGGTCGTCCGGGTGGCCTCCCGCAGTCCCGGTGCGCCGGCCGATGTCGGGGTCGAGCACGTCCGCTGCGACCTCGAGAGCGGGGAGGGCGTCGACCGGGCGCTGGAGGGCGCGGACCTGGCCTACTTTCTCGTTCACGGTATGGCCGAGGGACGGGGGTTCGCCGCTCGGGAGAAGATCGCGACCGAGAATTTCATTCGTGCCGCCCGCCGGCACGGCGTCGCGCGCGTCATCTATCTAGGGGGGCTCTACCCGAATGGTGGTCTCTCAGCCCACCTAGAGAGCAGGCGCGAAGTCGGATTGATGCTCATCGAGGGGACGGGCGCGCTTGCCGTCCGGGCAGGGGTTGTCGTGGGCTCTGGCGGGGCGTCGTTCGACATCCTCTATGGGCTATGCCAGCGCCTTCCTCTGATGATTGCGCCGCGCTGGCTGGCCAGCCTGTGCCAGCCGGTCTCCATTGATGACACCGTCCGCTGCCTGGCCGGTGCGGCAGAGATCCCGGGCGGGCGCGAAGTGGATCTCGTTGGCCCGGACGTTCTGACCTACCGCGCCATGCTTGAGATCACGGGTTTCGAGTTGCGCGGGCGCAAGCCGGTCATGTTCCCAGTCCCATTTCTCTATCCAGAACTGTCCGCGCACTGGCTGCGGCTCGTCACTAAGGTCGACATGAACGTGGCCCGCTCCCTCGTCGCCAGCCTTCGCCACGACCTGGTCGCCGAGCGCCTTCTGCTCACTGCGGAGCTGGGGTTGACGCCAGCCGGTTTCCGAGAATCGGTCCGCACTGCACTAGCGGAACGCCGACGGGTGCTCGTGCCCAGGATGCGAGCAGCCTGAGCTCTTTTTCGCGGTAGGGATCTACGACCTGGTTGTCGCCGACGACGGCGATCCGCCCTTACTTGGGGCGCAGGGTGCCAGCGAACATCTGCCACGCCAGAGCGGACTTCGCAACCAGGCTCAGGACCATGTAGACGCGCTCACCGTACAGAACATTCTTCCATCGGCCGAAGCGGCGGTACTGAAACACCATGTTCAGAGCGAAGACGTTGAAGAAAACGAAGAGCGATGCATAAATGAAATAGACAAAGGTGGGTGGGCGACTGCTGCTCCCGGCACCGGCACCAAACAGGTAGATTCCGATCGCGATCCAGGGCACGGCGCCAGCCAGCACGCCGAACCAGTAAGCGAGCCAGTCGACCGAGACTCGACCCAGGTTGTAGCGCTCCATCGCCCAGCCGAAGAGGATCATCGAGGCGTTCACGCCGAATATGGCGACCAACGCAGCGATGTCGTAGATGCCCACCAGCATCGCAATGAGAACAATCATCAGCGAGGAGCTCAACGAGTATTCGACCCAGCGCGCGGGGTTGGCGCCCAGCCGCACATTGCGTGCATACCAGGGATAGACCCAGGGAGAGGCGACCACGAAATGCGCGATCGATGAGAGGAAGAGGAAGGCGGCGATCGCCGGGCCGAGCCTGACATTCAAAAGCACTTCTGGCCGTGGCACCAAAGTCTGCGTAGTCGGGCTGAAGTAGAGGAAGTTGGTCATTACCGGAAGAGAGAAGCCAGAGGAGAGTAGGACCATAAGGATGCCTTGCACGAGGTGCAGCGAGCCCATCGCCACGTTGAAGAGGCGTAGCCGGCCAAGTCCGACTGTGTTCGCCACATCGTTGCTCGGCTGGCGACCTGTCGGGGCCACCTGTGCCATTTGGGTCATGTCCATGTTTCCCTCAGATGTTTGCTCGCCCTCCACCCTGGTGTCAACCAAGAACTTGCAGGCTCGTGCTGACGATGGAAGGAGCGAGATTCCTAGCTCGTCACATTAGGAGCCCTGTCCGCGCGCCTGAGCCGGTACAAAACGTGGCGCCACTATCCATGTCCCCGGTTGCCTTTCGATGATGCCCTCCCAGACATGGAAATGGCCTTCGCCGTGGTAGCGGCCACATTCGCCTACGGCATCACGGCGGCCTGCGCGGTGTTCATAGCGTCGAGGGCCCGCGCGCCTCTCCTCCCCACATCGAACCTAAAACAGTCATCTTGCGCGCCGCGGCCACGTCTCGGACGGCGGGGAGGTGGGAGGCGATGTCTTGAAGTGCACCCGACTGGATATACAGCGCGCTTGAACTCGGACGCACGACCCAGCTCGGTGCGTCCTCTGCGGGCGCCTCTGAGCAGCCACCGATTGCTTGCGAGCGCGTTTGGATCGGCTGACGACAGTCACTACCACACCCCCTCGGTTGGCGGCAGCTGGCGCCTCCCGAGTGTGAAAGGGGAAAGTTGGCGGCTAGGCGGTTTCGACCTTCGTGGCCGGCGGGGCCGCGCGGCGGGTGAGAAACGCCACCGCCACACCGAGGATGACCAACACCGCCAGGGCCGCCAGCGTGATCGGCTCCGGGAATGAGATGCCGAGGACCGAGTCAAGCGAAAACCGCCCCGGCCCGGCGATCGCGACCGCAATCGCGACCGTGAGGTACGTCAGCGACAGCTCCGGACCTCGGGTGGCTGCGAACCAGCCCTTGCCGAGATGGCTAGAAAGGATCGCGGTGAGCATGGCGGCCGACACCCCAGCGCTGGCCAGCGGGGTCAGCAGGCCAAGCACGAGCAGTGCCCCCGCAGACTCGGAGAGTCCTGCCGCCAACGACCAAAAGAGCGCCGGCCGGAACCGAAGCATGCTTCCCATACCGGCGCTGGTCTTCGCCAGGCCGCCGCCTCCGAACCATCCGAACAGCTTCTGTGCGCCGTGCCCGAACACGTACGCGCCGACCACGATGCGCAATATGAGCAGGGCAATATCCAGGTTCAACTTCGGCTCCACAGATCTCGAACTCGCCTTTGCCGACAACTATTCAAATCAGGTCAATGAGAGGGGACCCAAGAGAAGCCGGAGCTCAAGTTCGAAGACGAGTTGATGGCCCTGGCCATGTACTCCCGTGAGTGCCCCAATCACAACTGGTAAAGATCGAGACATCGGTTCGATGTCGATGATGCCCCCGCGTTCGCGTCAGAGACAGCCCCGCGAGGCAGGCCCGGAAGACGGAGGATTAGGCTCCCCCGTCAAAACGGTCGTCCCGCGGATTAGCAGTTCGGTGTCGCGCCATACCGTCGCCTTCCTTAGGACAACTCCTGTTCGAGCGTCAGTGACAACGACCTCGCGTGGTACGAGATTCAGCTGAGGGACGTGGATCGTTTGACGGCCAGGGCAGCCAACCATCACACGCGGGAGACCTGCTACCTCAACTGAAACTGGCGGCCCGTCCACGTTGACGACGATTATCGAGGCAGGAATAACGAGTGCGGCCACGAGGACCGGCAAGCTAACAATGACAATGACCAACGCCAGCCGTCGAACCACTGCCAACATTCTGCTGCCTGTCGCGGACGCTCGCGACCGACACCGCCCATCCTAGTTGCTGCAAACCGCCCTACCTACACTCTCCCCCACATCGACCTACGACGAAGCGCAATAGCCGGCTGTAGGAGCAAAAGTCCGACCAGGCCCTGCAGATTGACTTTGCCCCCCCACAGCCGGACTCGGACCCGGATGGAGACATCCCACGGTTCTAAATGTCAAGCGGCAACGGCGACCGCAACGGTCCATGCCACCTCCTCTGAGTAAGGTGTGCGATGGCGAAGGAGCCGTGAAGGATGCTGACCCAGCGGCTGCCGAGCGCTCTGAGAGTGTTTCGAGGTTGACTACGCGAACGGCTAGCCTGTCGGGGTGAACAGATTCACGGTGGACACCTCGGCAACTCGAGCGCACGCGAGCGTCGCACGGCCCCGTGTGTGGCGGGGACCTGAAGCGCCAGTGACGCCGGCATTCGTCTCCTGGAGCGGAGGTAAGGACTGTTCTCTTGCGATGTACCGGGCGGTGACGCAGGGATCGGCGGTGCACCTGCTCGTCACGATGATGATCGAAGACGGCACGCGCTCACGCTCCCACGGCATTCGCCGCGAGCTCCTCGAAGCGCAGGCCGAGGCTTTGGGTGTGCCAATGTTGCTGGTCCCCACCAGCTGGGAGCAGTACGACACGTCGTTTCAGCATGCGGTCGCCTCGGCCAAGGGCGCCGGCTGCCAGGTGGGGATCTTTGGCGACATCGATATCGACTCGCATCGTGAATGGGTTGAACGGGTTTGCGCCCTCGAGGGTTGTACCGCGCTGCTTCCAATTTGGCATCACGACCGGGACGTTCACCTGTCCGATCTCCTGAGGCTTGGTTTCAAGGCGGTCGTGGTCGCGGTGCGGGACGGCGTGCTACCGCCGCAGCTGCTGGGCCGAGTGGTCGACAGCGACCTGCTGGCCATCTTCCAGCAGTCGCCAGTCGACCTCGCGGGCGAGGGCGGCGAGTACCACACGTTCGTGGTCGACGGCCCCACGTTCCGCCGTCCGGTGCCCATCGAGGTGGGCCCGACGGTCCTCCGCGACGGAGTCTGGTTCGCCGACCTCACCGTTAGAGATTGATCCCTTGGCCGCCGGAAGGCTGCGATCCATCGTGGGGTGTTAGCTTCACCACTGCCGGCAAGGTGGCCTCCCTCAATTTCGACGGTCAGCTGCGTGGTCGAGATGGTCGTGCGCCGTTCCCCTCCCCACATCACCCAAGACGGGCGATTTGCGAGCGTGCGCGCTGGCGTCGGACCCGGGAGGAGGTGCAAGGCGATGTCTTGACGTGCCTCGGACTGGTTATACAGCCGGCTTGAACTCGGACGGCATCAGAGCCGACCCGTGCGGCTCACTACAAGCCGCTGATGAAGGAGCGAGCGAGCTCAGGCAATCAGCTCCATGGCAGCTACTGATTGCTCGGCGAGACGGACGTAGAATCGCCGACAATGACTTGTTGACGGCAATGCCTTGAGTGCGTCCCCACAGGACATTTACCTGGATGAGCCATGGGTCTCAGTTCGCTGGGAAAACGGTCACGACTGTGCCGTCGTGGAGTGGAAGGCATTTGCAACCCACGCCGAGTTCCAACGAGCTTTGACGATGGCCCTCGAGGTGCTCCGAGAGCGTGGTGCAGAGTGCCTCGTAAATGACGCTCGCCATCTCGAATCGATGAGCGCCGAGAATCAGAGGTGGGTTCGATACGACTGGGCTCCGCTGGCAATCAAGGCTGGCGTAAAGCGAATCGCTGTCGTGATCGCGGGGCACGGGCTTAGCAAGATGGCCGTCGAGGGAATGTTCGGAGGGCAACGCAATACAGGCGATCTACTTCAATCGCGCACTTTCAACTCAGTCGCCGACGCGCTAGCGTGGCTTGGGGAGCCACGATGACAAGTCGGTCGAGCAGAGGACCGCTGGCAGCGACTCCTCGTCGCTATCACATAGGGAAGGCTCATCGCGCTCGCCCTGCTTATCCTGCTTGACCGTTCTGGCGCTTTACGCCGTCGACAGTCTGGCCGCCTATTTGATCGCCGTCGCCGATGGCAAGTCGAAGGCCCCGCCCTCGGCCATCGACATCTTCAAGGGCATTGGTGCGGAGTGGCTGATCTTTGACTTTCATGGCCATGCTGGGCTTCGGGCTGGCAACACCCTTCCGCCAATCCGCGATGGCGATCGGGCTAGGCTTGGCCTATGCACTCGTCATCGAGAGCTTGGTCTTCGGCGTACTGGGGCCGCTTGGTGACTCATTCAAGCAAATCCATGACTGGTTTCCGATCGCCAACGCCGGACATCTCCAGCAGTCGTTCGGACAGGTTTCCAGCGTCCTCGGCGTCACCGTCGTAAGCCCAGGCGAAGTCAACACATCTGGTGTCCATCGTATCGGCGACTTCGTCGAACGCGAACTTTCTAACGGCTGGCGGCCTAACGTCCCGCCTCTTCTGAAGGCCCGCCCTGCTCCGGAGGTACGGAAGTGTATTTCTGTGGCGAGCATCCTTAAGCACGAGCTAAACGGATTTCATCCGTCTAGTATTCGTAATCTCTTGATCCGCACGACCTCCGTGCTCAGTCCATCCAACGCGACCAACGCTGCCCCCCAACTGGCGGGGCGACCGTGATGGTGTGCCTGGGCTCAGCCGCGTCTCATTTCGTCAACGAGCCTATTCCGCTGTAGATGGAGGAACAGGACTTCCAGGCGCTGGACTTGGTGCCCGATGCCACGTTGATCACCAACTCAGCCGGGATCATCGAGTTTGCCAATGCGCAGGCTGAGCGGTTGTTCATCTATCCACGAGCTGAACTGCTGGGCCAGTCGATCGAGATGCTCATGCCCGAACGCTATCGGTCCGACCATATCGCCCAACGGGGTCGGTTTATGGCGAATCCTTCGGCCCGGCCGATGGGTACTGGTCTGAAGCTCACCGGCCGCCGGAAAGACGGTGCCGAGTTGACGGTCGACATCCACCTGGCTCCGTTCAACACCGACGAAGGAGTCAAGGTGGTCGCCGCGATCCGAGACATTTCCGAAGCGCGCCGGGCGCGTGAGGGCCTGGAAGCCCTGTACGAAGTCGCGGTGAGCTCGAGTGGACTACTCGATCCGTCCACACTCGGCCACCTGGTTGTGAAGCAAGCGCGCAGCCTGCTGCGGGGCGACGACGCAACCCTGCTGTGGTGGGATCCGGTGAAGCGCAGCTTACGGGTACTTGCCGACACATTCAGCCGACCGTTCCCGCGCGACGTCGCCATCGGAGAAGGCACTGCAGGAATCGCGTTTCAGAGCGGGCAGCAGGTGATTGTCGAGGACTACCCCAACTGGGAGCACGCGGTTCCGGATGCAATCGCGCGAGGGATGACGAGCGTACTTGCAGTTCCGCTGGTGGTGCGTGACCAAGCGGTCGGCGCTCTCACCCTCTCGTTCACGACCTCGCGGCAATTCAGCAAAGAAGATCTTCGCTTGGTGACCCTGCTGGCTGCCCAGATCGCACCCGCGCTGGAGTCGGCCAGGCTGCACGAAACGGTGCTCCAGATGAGCTCGGAGCTGCAAGAAGCAAGCGAAGTAAAGAGTCGCTTCTTGGCCAGCATGAGCCATGAGCTGAGGACGCCTCTCACCGCGATCATCGGGTTCTCAGAGTTGCTGATCGACGAGCCTCAGCATGGTTACGAACCTGACCGGCGAAACCAATTCCTAGAGCAAATCCTGAAGAGCGGCCAACATTTGTTGGCACTGATCAACGACATCCTCGATCTTTCCAAGGTGGAAGCTGGACAGATGGAGCTGAGGCTGTCAACCTTCGACCTTGGAGCGAGTGTCGATTCGGCAATCGATACTGTGCGTCCGCTAGCTGAACGAAAACATCTCATCGTGCACGCCGATCCTGAAGCCAGCGTGAGCTTGTTTGCGGACGAGGGCAAGATAAAGCAGATGCTCCTGAATCTCCTCTCGAACGCTATCAAGTTCACGTCCGAAGGAGGACAAGTCACGGTCTCAATCGAGCAACTAGAGGATGAGGTGATGGTCAACGTGGCTGACACCGGTATCGGTATCGCGGCCGATGACCAGAGCCGGCTCTTCGTTGAGTTTCAGCAACTGGATTCCGGCCCGGGACGCAACCAGCAAGGCACAGGGCTAGGGCTGGCCCTGACCAAGCGCTTGGCTGAGCTCCATGGCGGTCGGGTGGGTGTGGAGAGCCAGCTCGGCTCTGGTAGTCGATTTTTCTTCGTCGTGCCGCGGCGAACATCGACCCTGGTTCCCCCTGAGATCATTCCGGACTCTGAGCCCAGAGGCCCGTTGATCATGGTCGTCGAGGATCAGGAGAGTGCGGCCACCCTGCTCTCTTTCACCTTGCGTCGCGCCGGCTACCAAGTGGAAGTCGTGCGCAGTGGCCACAAGGTGCTGGAAAAGGCAATCCAGCTTCGTCCCCGCGCAATCACACTTGACATTCTGTTGCCCGACCCGGATGGCTGGGACATTCTCCGCACGCTCAAGGAAAGGTCCGAGACGCGGGACATCCCGGTACTCGTAATTTCGGTTCTCGATGACTGCTCGCTCGGCTTCGCGCTGGGAGCCGACGATTACCTGGTTAAGCCGGTGGCACGCGAGTCTCTGTTGACCTTCATGACCAATCACGTTCCAACCAACAAGGCAGGCGACGGCAAGACCAAAGTCCTCGCTGTCGACGACGACCCCGTTGCATTGCAGCTGTTAGTGGAGAGTCTGGGACCTCAGTTCCAGGTGCTGACCGCCGGCGATGGCCCGGGCGGCATCACCCTGGCCCGATCAGAGCGGCCCGACGCCATGATTCTTGATCTTGTAATGCCTGGCATGAGCGGGTTCGAGGTGGCGGCAGCTCTCAAAGCCGATTCAGCGACGCGCGACATCCCAATCCTCATCCTGACTGCCAAGAACGTCAGTGAGGAAGACAAAGCACGGCTCAACGGGCACGTGAGCAGCGTCATGCACAAAGGCAAGGCTGGCACCTCCGGCCTCTTGAGATGGCTGCAGAGCGTCAGGCCACGCCGAGCCACTGAGGCTGAGGTTCCTAGTCGAACGACCCCTCACCTATAGCGCGATCCAGAGCCTCCGTCGTCTGATCGCCTAACCAGGCATCACGTGGCTGTGAATGTTCGAGATCAAGCGCTACTGGGCTATGACTGAGGAGGCCCCTTGCACAGGTGAAACAGATCACCCTTAAGACAAGATTCCTCTGGGGCAATCCACTTCCTCGCAGACCCCGGGGAAATGGGGCAACACCTTCTTCGGGGATTGATCAGTCGGTCGAGACCAACCGAGGGTTCGGCGCCGAAACACCTTCCCGGCTATCAGCCCATGCCTGCCAACAGGACGTCGGACGGCCTTGGCGAGCACCCTGCAATCAGGCCTTGTCGCTTTCGCCCTGCCTCGTTTCTGCCAGGTTGGGGGCCAGACTTTGGCCCCGCGGGGGGGTGCAAGGCGATGTCTTGAAGTGCCTCCGACTGGATATACAGCCACGGCGAACT
>Ga0075522_10003051_pt1 | contig 12255 bp, 9 predicted proteins | sample NGEPerA_FD_74796 | JGI IMG/M metagenome (GOLD analysis project Ga0075522, IMG submission 74796) | Arctic peat soil microbial communities from the Barrow Environmental Observatory site, Barrow, Alaska, USA - NGEE PermafrostL2-A | ecosystem: Environmental > Terrestrial > Soil > Wetlands > Peat ... | reverse complement strand
GCTTAAATTCCGCCTCCTGGAAAGGTCCGAGGAAAGACATTGCCACAATGTGGTAATGTCAAACAGTAACGGACAGCGTAACGCAAGACCGCTGGTGACACTTTCGAGCAATTTAACTCTATCTGGGGTAAGGACTTAACTTTTTTTAGTATCGTGTCAGTCCTTAACTTCGCGCATGGCCCGTACGTTGCTGGTAAATCCCGATGGCACGTGCGTTTGTATGCTAGCCAGTGATTTGTTCGATTTCGCTGAATCTTGACCTAAGAGGTGGAATGGCAACACGGGCGGACGAAAATTTTCTCTCAGTAGGAGTGCCGGAATCCCTGGCGCGCACCTACCAGTATTTCGTCCATGGAACAAGCCCAGCCATGCGCGCGCTGGAGCGCACGATTGTGGACATCGCGTCGACGGATATTCCGGTGCTTCTGGTTGGGGAAAGCGGCACGGGTAAGGAAGTTGCAGCCCTTGAGATTCACCGTCTCTCACGGCGCAACAGCGAGCCATTTGTAAAATGCGGGTGCTCTGGCTTGACGGGGGATTCGCTCTCCGCGCGATTGCAACACGCCGAAAACATTTCGGCGGCGGACGCGGCGTGCAGCAGTGGCTCGTTATTCCTGGACGGGATCAATCACCTGGACCAGGCCGCGCAGGGGCGCCTGCTGAACCTGCTGCCTGACGGCAATGGCATGCCCCCACATGGGTGCCACAGCATGCGAGTGATTTCCTCAACAACGCGGAATCTTGAAGAAGAAATGAAGAGCGGACGGTTTCGGGAAGAGCTTTATTACCGGATTAACGGAGTGTACCTGCGCTTGCCTCCTCTGCGCGATCGCAGCGAAGACATTCCGGCCCTCTTGGAATTTTTCTTTAAGAAATATACTTCGCTATTTGAGCGACCCGAACCGAAGGTCAGCGAATCCACGATGAATCTGCTGCTTTGGCATTCCTGGCCTGGAAATATCCGGGAGCTGGAAAACGTCGCTCGGAAGATCGTCGCGCTGGGAGATGAGCACCTTGCAACGCACGAGCTCTCGGCGGAAAATGCTGTCAAAGCTCCTGAACCTGTCCTTGTTAATTCGAAAGGTTTCGACAATGGAAATTCGCACGCTCCGGTCCGTTCCCTGAAAGAGGCGGCGCGGGCTGCATCGAGGGTGGCCGAGCGCGCTATGATTTTGAACCAGCTCGAACGCACGCACTGGAATCGCAAAAGAGCGGCGCGAGAACTGCAAATTAGTTATAAAGCATTGCTCTACAAACTGAAGCAGCTGGGTCTGGACGGTTCCAACCGGCCGGAAGAGCAATGAGGAGATCTTCGATGAAGCGAACGGCACTTTTTTTAATGCTCGCCATGGCGTTGATGGCCAGCGCATGGAATACCCGTGCGGGGCTTCAGGATAAGAAAAGCGCTAAGCCTGTTCCCTCATTCCCTTCGGCGCAGAGCGATCCCGCTCCGGGGGATGACCTGAAACCCGCAGTCACGCCCGCCACTACGGACCCATCCTACATAATTGGGCCGGAAGATGTGCTGGACGTCAATGTTTGGAAAGAGCCAGACATGACTCGCGTGGTTCCCGTGCGGCCGGACGGAAAAATTTCCTTGCCGCTGATCAACGACGTGCAGGCAGCCGGCTCGACGCCGCAGCAACTGGCCACGGACGTGACCAATAAATTACGAAAGTTTTTGACCGAGCCACAGGTCACCGTGATTGTCACGGCAATCAACAGCCAGCGCGTGTTCGTGGTTGGGGAAGTTCTCCGAGCGGGCGCGTTTCCATTGATTCCGGGCATGACTGTTTTGCAGGCGCTGGCGAGCGCCGGTGGGTTTACAACGTTTGCCGACGTGAAGAAAATTCACGTGATGCGGCTGGTTAACGGCAAGCACAAGGAAATGCCCTTTAATTACCGGGAAGTTCTGAAGGGCGACAATCCGGACCAAAATATCAAGCTGGAGCCGGGCGACACGGTCGTCGTCCCTTAATGTGTCTCGCAAAAAGGTGAAGCAATGAAGCCATGTAAAACAGGCTCGGCCCTGATGATCGCTCTGCTACTGTTCGCCGGCGCGGCCTTTGCGCAGGATCAAAAGCAGGACGAGAACACATCGCCGCTCGATCCGAACGCTCCGCTACAGCCGTTGGATGCCCCTCCTGGCGTCGCATATCCGAATAAGCCGCCCGTGGGCGTGCTGCGCGGCGGGGCGATTGAGACACCCGAGGCGCAGCCGTATGACCCCGCGCAAGTCACTCCAGACCAGAACACGCTGGCGGGAGCGGCGCCTTTTACCATTGGATCACTTCAGCATTCGGTAAATGTATTCGATCCTGCAATTTCGGTTTCCCAGCTAGGCCAGGCGGTTCCGGGCACTTCGGGGAAAACCGTTTTTACCGGCGTCTCCATGGTCGGGGGCAGTCTGAAATTCAATCGCACCTGGAGCGAGTACCGTTTCTCGATTCTTTATAACGGCGGCGAAACGTTTAATCTGGGATATGGAGCGGCAGCCGCTTTTTTTGGCCCCACTTCGCCGCATTATCAATTTCATAATCTGGCTATTTCCCAGCAGATGAATTGGGCCCGCTGGCATCTCTTGTTCCGCGATGAGTTTGTCGCTTCTCCGGGCGCCGCGTTTTCAGGCCAGGGAGAGGGCGGTCCGGGACTGGCGGCGCAATTTTCCTCCATGATGGGTTCTTCCTTGAGCAGCATTGCGGAGGGCTTCGTGCCCAGCGAATCCATCAATACGGGCGAGGCCATGCGTTATCGCAATTCGGTCCTGGGCCAGGCGGAGTATTCCTTCAGCCGCAGGTCGGCGGTCACCTTCTCGGGTTCTTATGGGCTACTGGACTTCTCCAATGCGGGATATATCAATAGCAGATTCCTGGGCGCACAGGCGGGCTATGACTACTTGCTGGACCCCGCCAATTCCATTGCCTTCCTGGCCAGCTATGGAAAGATTGATTACACTGTCACCGGGAGCCCCGCGCTCGGCAGTGGGAGCTCCACGCAGGCCTACGCAGGGGCGCTGGCCTACGGCAGGAAAATTACGGGGCGGCTGGCATTCCAAGTGGCCGTGGGGCCGCAGGAAATTGAAGCGAAGTCCCCCACCGGCGGCACGGGAAATTTCCATCTGTTATTCGTTTCGGCCAACAGCGCTCTGACCTACCAGCGGCGACGCAGCGGCATTTCACTTACATTCATGCGCGGGCTGACAGGAGGATCGGGCGTGTTCGTGGGAGCGACCAGCAATACACTTTCGGTCAGGGCGCATCATCAATTTACACGCTATTGGACGGGTTCCATTAACGGGGGCTATGCGTTGAACAACAGTCTGGCTCCCGCTGGAACGCCAACCTCGCGGTTTGATAATTGGTTTGCGGGCGCGAACCTCGGCCGGCAATTGGGCCAACATGCGACGATCAATTTCAATTACGGCGCGCTGCGGCAGAGCAATCCCGCGCAGATCAATCTTGTTAATTGCACCGTGGTGCTATGCGGTGGAAATGGGATTGAAGAAACGGTGGGAGTGACGGTGGATTGGCATCTCCGCCGGATTGGATTGGAAGGCCGATAATTCGACGCTGTACATGGCGGAGATTCAGCGGTCATGCGGTGCATTCTGTTCTGAGGTCATGGCATGTATAAGAAGTTTTTTGGACTGAAAGAGAGTCCGTTCAACGTCAATCCGGATCCGCGCTATCTTTACCTGACGCCCAACACGCAGGAGGCGTTGGCTTGTCTGACCTATGGAATCGAGACTCGCAAGGGTTTCATCTTGTTGACTGGTGAGGTCGGCACCGGAAAAACCACGCTCATCAACAAGCTCCTGGAATGGCTGCACAAGGAACGCGTGTTCACTGCATTTGTTTTCAACCCCCGTTTAAGCGTCTCGCAATTTTTCGATTTTATGATGGCTGATTTTGGGATCCCCTGCGAAACGCGCCAAAAGGGCCAGATGCTGATGAAATTAAATCAATGGCTGCTGGATCGATATCAGGCGGGGGAACGCGCCGTGCTGGTGGTGGACGAAGCGCAGAATCTTTCGCCGCAAATGCTGGAAGAAATTCGCCTGCTGACGAACTTGGAGACTTCCACCGAAAAGCTGCTGCAAATCGTTCTCGCGGGCCAGCCCGAACTCGAACAGAAGCTCAACCAGCCGGATCTTCGGCAGCTCCGGCAACGCATCACGCTGCGTGCCAGGACGCGACCGCTTACGCTCGAGGAAACCAACGGATACATTCAGGAGCGCATGCGCATCGCGGGCGCGGAGAATCCCGATATTTTCAGCCCCGAAGCGGTGGCCACAGTGCACCGTTACGCGCGCGGCATTCCCAGAGTCACCAATCTGCTTTGCGAACACGCGCTGGTCAGCTCGTTTGTGGATCAAAAAAATCCTGTACCGGCCGAGATTGTTGAAGAAGTGGCTCGCGATTTCGATTTACACATCATTGACCCGCTTGCGCAATCCCCTTCGCAGACGCCCGCGCAGGTGCTGGCACATGCGCTCCCCTCAGCGGCCGACGGGAATGGCGATCCGCCGCCGTTGATCGAATCGCTTTTGCAAGCGCTGAACACCCTGGTCGACCGCCTTAATCAGGCCGAAGCCCACGCGGATGCCCACGCCGAATCCGATGCGGAACCAAAACCTGACCGCGTCGCCGAATAGCGCCTAATTAAACAAATTAAAGCGGATGATGCACCAGAGGGTGGAGATGCCGTCGCGCCAGGTGATTTTTTTACCTTCGGCATAGGTGCGGCCAGCGTAGGAAATGGAAACTTCGTAGATGCGCCAATTGCCCTTGGAAATTTTTGCGGTGATTTCCGGCTCGAAGCCGAAACGGTTCGATTTCAGCTTAATGCCCTGCAGGACTTCGCGGCGGAAAACCTTGTAGCAGGTCTCCATGTCCGTGAGCTTCAGGTTCGTGAAGACGTCAGATAGCAGAGTGAGAAACTTGTTGCCCGCGTAATGCCAAAAATAGTGGACGCGGGCAGGGCCGCCCAGGAATCGCGAGCCGTAGACCACGTCGGCTTTTTCCTCGAAGATAGGTTCGAGGAGTTTTGGGTAGTCCCTGGGATCGTACTCAAGATCCGCATCCTGGACCAGAATGATGTCGCCCGCGGCCGCCTCAAATCCACGGCGCAGCGCGGCTCCCTTGCCTTCATTTTGGGGCTGAAAAAGGAAACGAATATTTGCAAGCGACAGGCGAGCCTTGCCATTCTGCACCATGATTTCGCGCTTGCCTTCCGATTGCGCTTTATCGAAATCTTCCAGCAGGGCGCGCGTGCCGTCCGTCGATTTGTCGTCGATGAGTATGATTTCCTTTTCGACAGGGGCTGCCTGCACGCGCAGCAGGACTTCCTCGATAAAGGCTCGCTCGTTATAGACCGGGATTACCACGGACACTTTCATTGGGATTGTCGCTTCTCCATTGTAAGTCTAAAAATTTACTAGCTTTAGCCGTTTCAGCGATTTGGACCAAATGATCGATCGGAGCTGTCCCGAACGCAAATCATTGGGATGCGCTTCTAAAGAAGCGAGTACAAATTCAGCCAACTACAAATTCGGAGCGACCCTTCGCTTGACTTTTTGCGTGCCGGGATAGAATCCGCGCATGGCGTTCCACCGGATCAGCAACAATTCCAGAAACATTCGCATTCCGTCCGCCGCCACGTTTACTTTGGTTGCGGAGTCATGCGACCAACGCACGGGGACTTCCGTTACGCGCAATCCCTTGCGAGCCGCCAGGAAAAGTATCTCTGGGTCGAAACCAAAGCGCTCAATGCGTTGCTGCTCGAAAATAATTCGCGTTCGTTCCAGGCGAAAGGCCTTGAATCCGCATTGCGTATCGGAAAATCTAATGCCCATGATCCAGCGTACCAGGTGGTTAAAAAAAATCCCTGCCTGCTCGCGAATCATGGACTGGTGAACTTCGATCAGGCTGCGGTTCACGGCGCGGGAACCAATGGCGGCGTCATAGCCCTGCTCGCGAACGGCTGCCAGGAGCTTGTCGGCCTCTTCGATGGGGGTGGATAGATCCGCGTCGCTAAAAAGTGCGATTTCGCCTCTCGCCTCCAGGATGCCATGACGCACGCTAAACCCCTTGCCGCGATTTTCTCCGTTGGAAACCAGGCGCAGTTCGGGATGTTTTTCCTGGAATGCGGCTACGACTTCTCGAGTCCGGTCGGTGGATCCGTCGTCGACGACGATGACCTCGGCATGCAACGGCTGAGAGCGCAAATAGGAAAAAACGGCGGCAAGCGTTTTTGGCAAGCGGCTTTCCTCATTATAGGACGGTATAACGATGGAAAGGTCCAACGGCGGCGAATTCATGTGCGATGTCGCCGCGTGAATCGAGCTGCGGGCGGAACTCCTTCCAGGCGCGGGATTATACAGTTTGAAATCGGATTCGTCCATGAAAGGACACTGGTAGGAGCGTGGTTGAGCCACGGTATAGTTGCCCCGGCGTCCCGCCGGCAACTTTGCTTTCCCGAGTGATTTCAATACTTCCGGCGGGACGCCGACGCTACCAAAATCGGTCCATTAGGCCGAGATCACAAAAATTGGCAAATTAACCCACCTTCTTCACGAAATTCCCAATGTAGGTTCGAAAGGACGAAATGGCCGGGCAAGAAGGCGTAACGCGGGGAATTACAAGAAGCATGCAGGCAAAGCAACCTCGAAGAGAAGTGAATGCCTTGCGAACAGGATAGAGAACGCCTAGTGTGTGGAAGGTTCTGTGCGAATGATTTCATAGCGTTCGATGACGGCTGCAACGCCGACGCGAGCAGAGCCGTTATCCGGTTTCTTGTCGACCCGAACCACTTTGCCCATGGCGCGGATGAACACTTCCGACCCTCGAGTCACTTCCGAGGGCAAAGTAAGGGTGATATCCAATTCCGCTCCCGCACCCATATCCTGATCAATTGTGAAGTAAACACCGCGTGTGGAGATGTCGCGCGTTTTTCCATTGCGCGAGGACATCTCTTTTTCAACCGGCACTCGAATAATGACCGGTAATGAAAGGTCATATCGACGTGCAGTTCTCCGCTCCGTCATTTGCTTATTCCCCCGAACCCTGATTTCTATCTAACATCCCACCCCGACTCTGGAATGAGAGCAATTGGCATTCCAAAGTGGCAGGCCAATCGCAATTATGACCGACCTTCCTGCGGCGATCAAAGTGGAATAGGAACCTGGATTGTCTAGTTGCCAACGTGCCGATACCCAACATTCGCAATGATTATTACTCCATCGGCGTGTATACGTCTTAGCCGGAGGATCTCTTTAAACCAATCCGAAATGCATTCCACAAAATTTCAACGCTGATCTCTACGGCGAAACTTTGCTCACGTTCGATGCCTAGCAATAGGTGGCCACAGGCATTCCCGGAACGTTCGTGGCCATCTAATACCAAACCTTTGCATGTACTAGGCAGTCTAGCTATGCCTGCCCGCTGGTGTAAGGTTGGTCGGAGTGGACCCGGTCCCAGGGGTTCCCCCACCACCTCCACCCAAAATTGCTTTTTTATTACTGGCACGCGCTGGTCGCCCGGTATCGAGTCCAAACTGGCGAATTTTATAAAGTAGCGCTTTATAACTAATGCCCAGCATCTTGGCAGCATCCTTCCGACACCAATGGGTTTTTTCGAGGGCATCGCCGATTGCTTCCATTTCGGCTTCGTCCTTCAAACTGCGCACCAAGGCTTTCAAGCCCTGCTCGCGTACAGGCGCGGCTTCTTCGCGCGGAGATATTCGCTGGCGTGTGGCTGACATTTCCAGCAATTCGCGGAAGCTGCCCTCGTCATCCTCCAGGATGACGTAACGCTTCACGAAATTCTCAAGTTCGCGGAGATTTCCGGGCCATGGATAGCGCACGGCCGCTTCCATCAAATGCTGCGAAGGAACCATGGGTTCCTTGTTGAATTTCACGCTGTACTTTTGCAGGAAATGCCGGAAGAGCAGCGGAATTTCCGATGCCCTTTCGCGCAGCGGCGGAACGTTAATGGAGAGAACGTTCAGGCGATAGTACAAGTCTTCGCGCAGGCGGCCGGACCGCATCGCTTCCTGGATTTCCACGTTGGTGGCGGCGAGGACACGTACATCCACGTCAATCAATTGGCGCCCGCCCAGCCGTGAAAATTGATGATCCTGCAGGACATGCAGCAACTTGGCCTGCAAATGCGGGCTCATTTCCGCGATTTCATCCAGGAAGATGGTTCCCTTGGTGGCCTGTTCAAACTTTCCCGGCTTGGAACGCACTGCGCCAGTAAACGCGCCCTGCTCAAAGCCGAACAATTCAGATTCCAGGAGTTCGCCGGGGAGCGCGGCGCAGTTGACCTTGATGAAGGGTTGATTGCGGCGATTCGACCGCATGTGAATCAATCGCGCGACAACTTCTTTCCCAACTCCGCTCTCCCCATATATGAATACAGGCACATCGACAGGAGCGATTTGCAGGATTTGCTGGCGAATGCGGACCATTTGCGGGCTGGCGGCCAGGAAACACAGGTCTTCGGTAATCGTGTCGCAATATTCGCGCAGCGCTTTATTTTCCTGGCGAAGTTGCTGCTTTTGCCGGCACTTGAGAATGGCCACATCGAGCTCGGCTTTTTCAAACGGCTTGGTCAAATAATCCTGCGCGCCCAGGCGAATAGCTTCGACAACGGTGCCGACTTCATTGGAACATGAGAGCATAACGATGTTGAGCGACCGGTCAATTTGCATCAGCTGCTTTAGGGTATCGATGCCGTTCAATTCCGGCATCAGGACATCCAGGATAATGAAGTCCGGGCGGTCGCCGTTTTCGATCTTTTGAATCGCCTCCATACCGGAGGTCACTGTCTCGACTTGATATCCGTCCACCTCAAGCAGCGTGCCCAAATACTTTCGTATGCTGGGTTCGTCATCGACGACAAGAATTCTTTCCTTTTCAGCCATTTTGCCCCGCCTTCATCTTGCCCAAATCCGATTACGTATTATCGATCGGCAGCAGAAACGTAAACGTGCAACCCCGCCGCGGTTCACTTTCGACCCAGATTTTACCGCGATGCGCCTGCACGAGCCGCTTGGCAATCGCCAAGCCCAGGCCCATCCCGGAGGAAGAGCGATCTACGCGCACGAAATCCTCGAAAATTTCCTGGTGATGTTCGGAAGCAATCCCAGAACCGGAATCCGAAACGGAAACTTTTATACAATTGGGAATCTGAGCCCGCTCCCGGCGGCGGTCCAGGCTCTGCACTTCTTCGGCGGACCGACGCTCCCAGAAGTGAAGCTCCGCCCGAAAGGTTACGTTGCCGCCCACGGGGGTGTGCTTCAGTGAGTTATCCAGCAGATTGGCAACGGTTTGCTGCACTTTCTGGTAATCAAATTTAAAAAGAGGAATGTCCGTATTCAGAATTGTATCGAGGCGTACATGCTTGCGCACAAACGCTTCGTGCCAGCGCGTCGCGAGTTCGCTCAGGCAGTCCCGCAGATCGTTTTCACGCAAGTGCAGGACCAGCTTGCCGCTCTCCAGCGCCGAATAATTCAGGAACATGGAAACCAGGCGAACCAGGCGTTCGCAACTCTCTTTCGACTCCTGCAGGATGTCTCGTTGCTTATCGGTCAATTTGCCGAGAGAACTCGAGAGCAGCAAATCGTAGTAGCCCTTAATCACGGCTAGCGGGGTTTTCAATTCGTGGGCGGCGGAAGCCAGGAAAACGGTTTTCTGGCGGTTCACCTCCTGAAGTCGTAAATAGGCGGCCAGCAGGTTGCGATACGTGATCTCCCGTTCCTGCAGCAACTCTTGAACCGTATGTTGCGTAGCTGATTGCTGGGGCTGGATAGCTGGTTTTTCCACAGATTCAATTCGGACAATGAGCCAGTCTGCCTCGATCAGCCATTGAACGCGCGCCGTAGCCACACCGTCGCAGCAATCGAACTTCAAATCGATCAGCCGTTCTCCGCTGTCGATTCGGTCGACAATCGATTTGGGGTCGATCCGTAGTAAATCGGAGAATAGATTCAAATTTATTTCGGGGGAAAAACCCAGAGACTCGAGGCGCTGTTTCCCTAACACGTTGGTCTGAAGTATCCGGCCAAAGCGGTCGCAGATCAGAATTGGCTGCTCCAGCAAATCGAGCAGACTGGCGATGACGGTTGCCGGGACCGCCTCATTGGTCGGCAATTCGATAACGGGACCGCGTCTCACTTAGCTCTCCTCGGACACCTATCCGCTCTTGGGATTGCGGAGGATTCCATTTGATTCACTTGGGTTTATGCGCGAGGGACCAAACGGATACTGTCAAAACTCCCCACCCCTGTCAATGGTAAATGGGTCCTATTTTGCACATTTGTAGTAAAGCACTCGCCAAGTGGCGAGGACAGGTTGTGGAAAACTTATTCTTACGCGGCAAAGGCTCATTTAAGTGTATGTAAATAAGCAGCTTATTATTAGCCACCTTTTGGTCATGGCTGGCATTCCATGTGCTCCTAGAAATGTGGTACTAGTTCGAAAGTACTAGTTTCTTCGACTCGGGAAAATGATTTCCCCAGACCCTTTTTTCTTGGAAAGAGAAAGCATGTACCTATCCGCAGACGAACGCCGGCGTTCACAACGAATCCACGTTCAGATTCCCATGTTTGTTCGGGGGACAGACGCCGCTGGATTGGAATTTCTGGACCTCACGAAAACGCTGGATATAAGCGCCACGGGCGCATATCTCGCCAGCCCTCGGGCCATGCGGCCGAATGAGGTTGTAAATTTGACAATTCCCGCGCCACCATCACCATCGGCAACAATGCCGGCGGATACCCCGCCGATTCAGGCACGGGTGCGGCGCCATCGGGCGGCGGATGGAATCCATTTGCTGGGCGTGGAATTTGTAAAGTCTCTGGAGTAGATTATCGATAGGGAATGAGGGAAGCTTTGGAAGGGAAGCGATGGGCAAACTGTCCCCAAAGAGTATGCAAGAAACTGCGCATTGCTCCGATTTGTTTCCAGTCGTTTGGATCCAGCCTCAGCCCGGATTCCCTTACCTGTTCCTTATCAGCCAGTTACAAGCGATAGGTATTTGCTGGCTACTACGCGCCCTATGGCTGTCCCCGTGCACCTATCTCTAGGAATTTAACCTCCACGCCCGTCCCGCGCTGGGGTACTTTTGAAATTCAACGGTAAACTTGATGGCGAATTCAGGTGCTCCCAACCCACCACGTTGGTCCGCCGAGGAGTCTTTCCTCGAGCTTTTAACGGACACGCTCGAGACCTTGGATACCTCCAGCCGCGGCCAGTTTCTGCAGCGTTTTTTTCGCTCGATTGCGCAAATTGATTTAACGGAAAGCCAAAGCCTGGAAATGTGGGAGCAAGCCCTGGCCCGCAAACGGGAACTCTCCGAAAGCATTGGGAAGAGGGTCGCGCTGCAAGCTGCGCTGGTGGACGTGCTGGCTTCCACAGGCAAACTGAGATTGCCGATTTTGATGGAATATGAGGAGTTGCGAAAGCTCCAATTCAACGCCACCACCGATCCATTGACGAGCCTTTATAACCGGCGTTTTTTTGAGGATTATTTTGAAAAAGAATTGAACCGGTCAATCCGCTACAACCACAAGCTTGCGCTCGTCAATTTCGATTTACATCGATTCAAAGACGTGAATGACAAGTTCGGGCATCCGCGAGGAGATGCGCTGCTGCAGATGGTGGCGGCCACGTTGCGAAAATCCTTGCGTACCTCTGATTATGCCTTTCGCATCGGTGGGGATGAATTTTCGATCCTGCTTCCCCAATCCGACACAGAGCAGGCAGTTGCATTGAGCCGCCGCTTGCGCGCAGCATACGCAAGTTCCATCGAGCCTTTGAATTTGGGAATTTCGCTGGCTCTCGACTACGGCCTTGCGGTTTATCCGGAGGATGGCGAAGCTCAGGAAGTTCTGATTCGCGTTGCCGACGAAAGGCTCTATCAACTCAAGAATCGCATGCGCACGCACGTCCATGATCCGGAGGCGGGAAGGAGTGCGCACCCGGAAGTTTCGGGGTCGAAGGCAACGCCAACGGTTACGCCTGCAGCAACGTCTCAATCGATTTCGCCTGCTGTGCTTTTCGGGCAGATGCCCCCAATTGCCGAACCGAAGAAAAGGGAGGCGGAGCGACGGCGGTGGGAGCGTGTTTCTCTGGCAAACACACAAGCCTATGCCATGCTCGGGGAAGGCGTGGATCGCACGGCGCGCGTGATGGATTTGGGCTATGGCGGGGTGGCGCTGGAAACTTCAAATCCGGAACACTTCAGCGAATCC
>Ga0075522_10003050_pt1 | contig 12260 bp, 10 predicted proteins | sample NGEPerA_FD_74796 | JGI IMG/M metagenome (GOLD analysis project Ga0075522, IMG submission 74796) | Arctic peat soil microbial communities from the Barrow Environmental Observatory site, Barrow, Alaska, USA - NGEE PermafrostL2-A | ecosystem: Environmental > Terrestrial > Soil > Wetlands > Peat ... | reverse complement strand
GCCTAACACCGCGCTGGAGCCAACGGCGACTGCTCCTTCATTTTACGTTTGTTCGCAAATCCACGCTTGCAGTTATTCGCGCCGTGGCTCAGCTTTGGATCGTTAGGCGGATTCGCGCGCGCGAAGATTTATGGCTAGTTTTGTTCCGCATCATACAAAAAAGCGAGAGCGTCTTGCTCGGTTGGAGCAGGATTTGTTGCGGAGCATTCGTGGCGATAGTTCGCGTGACATGCAGTTGCGTTTAGCTGACGAGATTCGGCTTGCGAGGATTAGGGTTTTACGAGTTGAGCGTTCCAATTTCTTGCCTTCGGCCATAGTAGGCAGTAAGCGATATGCAGCTATTGAGGCGCAGATTTCAGCACTTGACGCCATTTCACCCGAAGACATATTGAGCGAGTTTACTAAAACACACGATGTATCCGCCTAACACCGCGCTGGAGCCAACGGCTTTTACGCCTTCCGTTTTGCGCTTCGGTCGCAGGTTCACGGACGGTTTCCGTGGCCGTGGCTCAGCTTTGGATCGTTAGGCGGCATTGCGTATGACCCACCAAGATACATTGCCTTCAAAAGACGACGGTAGAGTGCTTTCATTTTGCGAGAGCATTTGTCCCGGCGTGACTCCGTTTTATGTTCCGGTGCAGCCGTGGAGTCAGTCAGTGAGGATGCAGTGCTTTCAGAACGCCGAACGGAAGGCGAAAGCAGTAGGCGGGCGCGCAGTTTATGGTTGGAGCATTTCGCAGTTTCCGAAGGTTCATCTTGAGGCGCAGTTTCACGCCATCTGGGAGTCACCGCTTGGAAAGTTTGTAGATGTGACTTATGAAGAGCTTGGGCTATCGCAGACTCTTTTTTTGAGAGATGATGTCCGCACATATACCGGCACAAAAGTTCCACACATTCGGCTCGCATTGGGAGCCAAGGAATCGGTCGAGAGATATTGGGAGTTGTCAGATGGTTCTCAAGCGATTGCCCTAGATTTATTGAGTCAGGGTCATGCGCCGGGTTCGCCGATTTTTCGGCAGAGACTTGAGCACATGGTTTTTGAGATTCAGAATTTGAAAGCGAGGTTACAAAATGCCGCCTAACCAGTCGCTGGAGCCAACGGGCGTTACGCCTTGCGTTGTCCGAGAAGTCGTGGGTTGTTTCATAGTTTTGGTCGCCCGTGACTCAGCTTTCTACGTTAGGCATCATTTGCGTTTATGGCAAAACATAAGATTCGAGACTTTATTATAATTGGTATTTTTGTGTTTTTAGCTACATATTTCCTTAACGGTGAGTTAGCAACTATGGAGACTGGACGTTTTTTCACTTTGCCATACGAGCGAGAGGTTCGCTTGCCTTTTTGTATCGCAGAAGCCTTGATTGCTGGTTGCCTTTACACAATTTTTAATAATAGAAAGACATGATGCCTAACACCGCGCTGGAGCCAACGGCGGCTGCTCCTTCGTTTGGAGGTTTGCAGCAAATTCACGCTTGCGGTTTTCCGCGCCGTGGCTCAGCTTTGGATCGTTAGGCTGCTCGTGAGCGCCATTGTTTTTACTATGCTTTACGATTTCTACAAGATGGGCTTGGATGCTTTGTCGGCTCGGTTCACATTCCGGCTCGACATAGGCGTAAGTGGTGATCCAGCTACCATCTTCGTAGGTGTTACTAATCGCACGAAAGACACCCCCTTGATTATACGGGATGTTCGTATCCACTTTGGGCATCCACACCTCACCAACGCATTTAGGCTTGCGCCTTACGAGGCGCAGCAGATTAAGCCGGGCGAGCGGCGTGAGTATGCCATACCATTTTCGGGTGGTTGCCGCTTTATCAAGCGAGTGAATGTTCACAAAGACAAGTATCATCCGAGTCTTGGCGATGCTTTGCCATCTTGGGAGCATCCCACACAGCTTTTTCACGCCATTGCGAACGGCGATAAGCGCGCATCTTGGATTGAGATAGATTTTAACGAGTTCCAGAAGCGACGGTTTCGGCGCGGGAAGCTGAAGCCAGAGTTTCAGCGAGCCATTAAGAAATGGAAATATGCACACGATAAGCAAGCAGCCTAACACCGCGCCGGAGCCAACGGCCACTGCTCCGTGCGTTTGGACGATTGTTGAAATGAGGACGCTCATCGCACGTCCTCCGGTTTGTCCCCGTGGCCGTGGCTCAGCTTTGGATCGTTAGGCATCGTGAGTATGAGTTACAATTCCGAAGACCCATTTGATGCAGCAGCTTGGTGGTTCATGCAGATTTGCTGTCAGGATTGTGGCACGATGCTTGAGTATGATTTGAAGAGTCCACACAAAGACGATTCGGACGACTATTGGCATGAGTATGGCCAGCGAGCGAAGCAGCAAGGTTGGCAGATTACCGAGCAGTCAGTTTCGCCGCCGGAGTGGTTGATGCTTTGTCCGGTGTGCGCGAAGAAGCAGACACATATTTCAGTATGACGCCGATGCCTAACACCGCGCTGGAGCCAACGGCGGCTGCTCCTTCGTTTGGAAGTTTGTCACAAATTCACGCTTGCAGTTTTTCGCGCCGTGGCTCAGCTTTGGATCGTTAGGCCTTTGCAGCGCGCTTGTAACATGCGAAACACTAGAAGTTCGAGAGACACTTACTAACAAGATCGAAAGGAAAACATATGACAACGAATCGAAATGAAAGCTTTGCCGGAAAGGTCGCGTTCGTGACCGGAGCCGCGAGCGGCATCGGACGCGCGGCGGCGCTGGCGTTCGCACGGGAGGGGGCCAGCGTGGTGGCCGCCGATGTGTCCGAGCATAACAACCAAGAGACGGCCCGCCTCATCGAGGAACAAGGCGGGCGGGCAGTCGCCGTCCGGTGCGATGTTACGCGGCCACAGGATTTACAGGCGGCTATGGCCAAGACCATCGAGGCTTTCGGGCGGCTGGACTTTGCCTTCAACAACGCCGGGATTGAGCCCAGGAAGCCAGCTCCGACTGCGGACTACGACGAGGAAGAGTGGAACCGGATCCTCGACATTAACCTTCGCGGCGTTTTCCTGTGCATGAAGCACGAGATTCCACTCATCCTCAAGCAAGGCGGCGGCGCGATCGTGAACACTTCATCGGGTGCCGGAGTTATCGGCATCAAGGGCAGCCCGGCATACACCGCGGCGAAGCACGGCGTGATCGGCCTCACGCGGGCGGCGGCGCTCGATTACGCAGCGCAGAACATCCGCATCAACGCCGTCTGCCCCGGATACATTGATACGCCGATGATGGGTCGCTTTACTGGGGACACACCCGAAGGCCGCGCGAAGGTAGTCGCGGAGGAGCCGGTCGGACGGATGGGCAAGCCTGAGGAGATTGCAGCGGCTGTCCTATGGCTGTGTTCCGAAGGGGCAGCCTTCATGGTCGGTCATGCTATGGTGATTGATGGCGGCCAGACGGTGCAATGAAACAAAGGCCTAACACCGCGCTGGAGCCAACGGCGGCTGCTCCTTCATTTGGAGGTTTGCCGCAAATCCACGCTTGCAGTTTTTCGCGCCGTGGCTCAGCTTTGGCTCGTTAGGCATCACCGCGTCACGCCGCTTTATTTTATTTTTGTTGCAGATGAAAGCCTCGGAAATTTTAGTTCGAGCGCCAGCCGATTTTTAAGCGATGGATTTGAGCATGAGTTTTTTTGTTATGGATTTACGGAAGCATTCGTCCAGAGTTTTAGGTTCGGTCATTTGGCGTCGGGTTGTTTTGAGTTTTTAGCAGCGGTTGATGCCTAACACCGCGCTGGAGCCAACGGCGACTGCTCCTTCATTTTACGTTTGTTCGCAAATCCACGCTTGCAGTTATTCGCGCCGTGGCTCAGCTTTGGATCGTTAGGCTGCTTGGCCACGTCATTTGATTTATGAGCGCAAAACGAAAGACACCAAAGGAGATTTCCGAATCCCCCAGTCAGTTCGAGAAGCATGATTGGCTTGCGACGGCCACAGCAGACGAGATTTTCGGATATTTTGCTTATTTGAGCATGGAGTGCCACCAATGGAAGTGCGCGAACTTTGCTCTCAAGATTCGGCTTTCCAAAGATGCCGAGGTTCTTTCCAGACGCACTGTTTGGCTTACAGTATTTATTTTCATACTCACGGCGGCGTTGGTTTTCTTGACGGTCAAGCTGGTAGCACTTACACAAATCCTTACCGCACACCCATAGACCCATGAAGCATACCGGCAGGCACACGCCACACATTATTAGCACTATCACATTGACGCCGCCTAACACCGCGCTGGAGCCAACGCCAACCGGTCTTGGAGATTTGACGCTTTATTGAGAGATTTTGGTTTACGGTTGAATGCGTTGAGATTTAAACAGCCAATGGAATTCAAATCATTCTCGCTATTTTTATTTGTTTTTTGGGGTTGTCTTTGTATGGCAACGGCCGATAACGTAGTCATTTCTCAAAACGAGAATAGTTTTACCATTGAGAATGGAATTATTTCCGCCCGCGTGTCCAAGCAATCGGGCAATCTCATTTCACTAACTTACAAGCACCTCGAATTGTTGGAGGTTGGATCACATTCTTCAGGTGGTTACTGGTCGCTTGATACGTCGCGAGGTGAACGGATGGCGCGAATCACGATTGATCCAAATTCAAACGACGGCGAGCGCGGCGAAGTTTCCATCAAAGGAATTTCCGACGGGCATCCGATGGGCAGTGGCCCTGGCGGAAGCGTGATTGCTGATATTGAGATCCGCTATACTCTCGCCCGCAACGACTCGGGACTTTATACATATTGCATTTTAACTCATCCAACGAATTACCCGGCCACTTCAGTCGGAGAAGCGCGTTTTTGCGCCAAGCTCAATGATGATATTTTTGACTGGATGACGGTAGATTCAAATCGAAACATGCAGGCAATCACCGCTTATGATTGGGATCACGGCACAGTTATGAATTTCAAAGAAGCGCGCCGGATGAATACCGGTATTTATAATGGCCGGGTCGAGCATAAGTATGATTATGCCGCCAATCAATTTGACACGCCAGCTTGGGGTTGGTCGAGCAGCGCAAATAATGTGGGCATCTGGTTCATTAATCCTTCAATGGAATATCTTAGCGGCGGTCCGACTAAAACGGAACTTTGCGTCCATCGCGATGCCACCTTTGGTCACGATCCAGACGCGCCCGCGCCGCCATGTTTATTGAACTATTGGCGCAGCAGTCATTACGGCGGCAGTAGTTGCATGATTGCGCCAGGCGAGGACTGGACGAAAGTTATTGGGCCTTTTTTGATTTATTGCGATTCGGCGCGCACGCATGACGCGATGTGGCGAGACGCTTTGAAACGCTCGCAAGCGGAATCGAAAGCGTGGCCCTATGACTGGGTTGAAGGCGTGGATTATCCGCATCGAAACGAACGCGGCGTTGTTGAAGGTGAATTATTCTTACATGATCCGCAAGCGGCGGATGTGAAAATGAGTCATCTGTTGGTCGGACTTTCTGCGCCGGATTATACCATTTCTCCAAACCCGCAGCCCATTACCTGGCAAAACGACGCGAAACATTATGAATTCTGGACGCGCGGTGATGCCAAAGGAAATTTTACAATTCCCAACGTGCGCCCCGGCCATTACACCCTCCACGCCATCGCCGATGGTGTGTTGGGAGAATTCGATTTATCCAATGTGACCGTTTCAGCCGGCACAACGTTGAAGCTTGGAAAATTGATCTGGCAACCGGTTCGTTACGGCAGGCAACTTTGGGACATTGGAATTCCAAACCGCACCGCCTCCGAATTTTTTAAGGGAAATGAATTTTTTCATTGGGGCTGGTATCTTAAATACCCAAAACTTTTTCCAAATGATGTGAACTATGTCATTGGCCAAAGCGATTTTCATAAGGATTGGTTTTTTGAACAAGTCCCGCATGACGAAAATCCAGCCGACACCAATGGCAGAGGGGTTGGCCGGAGCACCACCTGGTCAATCATCTTCACGTTGCCGGAAATTTTGCATGGCCACGCAACTTTGCGCCTAGCCATTTGCGGCGTAGGAGCGCGAGAACTTTCTGTCAGTGTCAACGACCATTCCATCGGCACAATCACCAATCTGATCTATAATGCGACCATCAATCGCGATGGCATCGGCGGCTTCTGGAGTGAACATGATATTGGATTCGACGGTTCACTTTTGAAGGCAGGAAAGAACGTGATGAAATTGACCATCCCGCCTGGCAGCCTCACCAGCGGAATTATGTATGATTATTTACGGTTGGAATTCGACCCATCCCAATCAGCAAAGTAAGCAAAAGCAGGGCTGGTGGCATCCCGCCAAAAACCATACACTTGTGAGGCTAGGCAAATAACGAGATTAAACGCATAATGGCCGCGAATCACGAGTAATCCTATGAAAATTATCGCATCATTTACTTCAGCTTTAACCTTATGGTCATTGACTCTGTTGCCTGCGCCAGCGGCCACTTACATTGGCACCGGCACTGCGAATGGCGGCGGCGGGAACGGAGAAGGCATTAGCAGCGTTGTGATCAACAACACTGCGAGCACCATTAGTTTCACCATTAATTCAAGCCAGCCGCAGAGTGCATTCGTTCAGTATTATGTCCTAATGCAGCTAGTTGGTCAGGGTGGCAGCGGCAGCACAGCCCTCTTTAACTCTGCGGGCGCTCTAAATGGTTGGGGTCCCAGTCTGGGCATCAGCACGGGTGAAAACGCTTTCCTTGCCACCTATAACACCGGTGCTAGCGCAGAAACATATAACGCCGGCGCTTGGACGCCAAACGCATCAGTGAGTTACGATGCTGGCGGCACGGGATCTACTTTCAATAGTTTCACAGTGCCATTAAGCAGCCTCGGATTGAGCGCTGGCAGTAGCTTCTATTTTGATGTTGTGTCATCCTACCCAAATGGTATCGGGCAATCTGCTTATGGCGCATTGGACAGCATCGGAGGTTATCCTGCGGAGACAGATGATGCTTATACGCCTTATAATGGAACTTCAGCTTATGACGCTGCTACCGACGCCAGCGGCACTACCTTTGGCACACCTGCAAGCGAATACACTGTTACGGCGGTTCCCGAACCAACAACTTGCGCCGTGGCAGGATTGGGCGCGCTCGTTATGATTCGTCGCCTGATGCGCCGAAAGGTTTGATAGTTGCCCAAACTCCATATTAGAGAAAAGCGAACACATCGAATGTTCGTATGCTTCTTTAGCTATGACTACACCAATAGGCTTGACGAATTTGCCACGATCAAAATATCCGCAAAAGAACTTTAGCGCGCTGTAAGTTGCAATTGGTATCGAGGAATGATTTCGATGCGTTCTAAATCAACTACCCTGTCAGCCTTGCCGAAATACGGGCGCGCTTTATCCGCCATATAAATCGGCGCATCTTTGCGAAGCGGAAGAATCGCAACTCGAAGATCGCCATTAAGAATTTCAGGAGCGTGCCGCCGCAACCCAACGTCCAAAGCGTTGCCGTTGTAAAAATCATCGATAATCAATTTGCCGTCCAAAATCACGCGGGCGACATCGCCGACATAATGAATCCTAAGAATGGGCTCGTTGTTAAGATTAATATCATGCGGCAATTTGATGCGCCACACCGCCGCCTGGGCGAAGTCCGAATCCAGCGGAGCTGCCGCGACCGGCTGCGCGATTTTGCCCATGATGATTTTCCTAAGCGGCCCGGCTGCCTGCATTTTTTTGAAAGTGGCTTGAAGCTTAACTACTCGCGGGGCGACGGGCGTAAAACGTTCGAATATCCCATCCGTTGCGCGGGCAACATTTTTACCGCTGGACATAAGTAAATCCGGTGCCGGATAAATAGCCACCTTAAGTGCATTAAGAATTGGAGAAGTCAGGCGCAAAATATCTCCGTCAAGCACAAGACCGGCGTGAGTAAGAAATATGCGTTCGCGACCCTCCAAGTTTCCCTTCCAAAGCGCAAGCGAGCTTTTCTCGTCAAGGACAACAATCTGGGTTGAACCACCGTCAGCCAATTGCACTTGAGCAGCAACCTTTGCCCCGGGTTTAATATCGCGGAGAAGGTTAACGTTTCCAGCGTGTGTCAGATGGCCGGTAAACACTTCAATATTTGAGCTATTTGTTGCAAAGGCAAACTGCGCAGGAATACCTTCAGACTTTGCGAAAAAGACGGTGCGGACATTACCATTATCAATGGCCGTCAACGGCTGCGCCGTGGCCCAGGCCAATCGGACGCTGTGGCCGAGATCGAGATTGAACGGCCAGATAAGACAGGCATTGGACGGAATAGTAACCGGATTTTGCGGAAAGGTAAGCGAACCGGAAGGAAGATTGATCACGAATTGCACGTTAGTTTTCGGAGGCATGACTTGGAGTCGTTGATAATCATTTACAAAAACAAAACCACTTTTACCGTCGGAACGGACGCTCCAGCGCAACGTATCAAAATCATTTTTCCCGCGCGGACGTTGATCCGGCATGGTCGCCGGCATTTCCGCCAGAATCGGACCCCATTCATGCAAAAAAAGATGAAGACGCCGCAAGAGATTATATTGCGGGCGAATTTGACCATACTGGCCCAATGGCGCTTGAAAATCATAATTTTTTACCGGCATATCATTCCAGTAGCCGGTAGCTTGCGATTCCATCAGAGTAGTTAATTTGCCTTCGGGATTCACGCCGCCGTGATACATATAGTAGCCAAGCATCGTGCTGCCTGATCCGAGCTTCACGAGCGCAGTTGATTCAATGTCCTTGGGATTGATAAGAATGCGCCGATGATAGCTATTCATCATGCCACCGCCAATTTCGCAAGTAAGATATGGATATTGATCGGCGTCCGACGGGTCTAAAATACCGCCTTTGCCGGGGATTCCAGCGTAAGTGGCATCATCCGCGCGAAAGTTTGAAAATTGAAATCCTTTCCAGTAACCGGCCGGCATCGGAGTAAGAACGCGATCCCAAAAACCTTCCGCATAAACGCCGTAAAGCGGAATCAATTCGCCGAACGGCAGATGTCCCTTCGGTTGATTCCAGCCGGTGCGCGTGTAGATTGGCGCGTCAAGTCCGGCTTCCTCGCCAATATGCTTGAGGGTCATCAAATGGGCGGCGGGGCCGCTATATTCATTTTCAAACTGGATGCCGATGACCGGACCGCCGTCTTTCCAAAACAGGCCGTTAAGTTGTTTGGCAATTTCGCCGTAGAAAGTTTTCACTTCATTTAGGTAGTTGGTATCATTGGAACGCAGTTTCCAGCCTTTCTTCAAAAGCCAATCGGGAAAACCGCCATTGCGCACTTCGCCGTGATCCCACGGACCACAACGCACAAATACTTTCAGGCCGACATCCTGACAGGTTTGAATGAAGCTTCGCAGGTTGCGGGATCCCGACCAGTCAAATTGCCCTTCAATTTCTTCATGATGAATCCAGAAAACGTAGGTGGACACGATGTCAACGCCGCCGGCTTTCATCTTAAGCAATTCTTCGCGCCATTCATTTGCCGGATAACGCGCGAAATGGAATTCCCCCATGACGGGCGTCCACGGTTTTCCATTCAACAACAAACTATTGCTGTCCATCGTTATCGTGGAACCGTCGGGACTGCGCGAGTCGCCCATTTTGAAGCCTTGAGTCACCGGAGGCTTTGGGTTATGAATGGTGATAGTATAACTATCCGCCGCCACAACAGTTGAAGTCAGAACGGCGAAACATAAGGCCAATCCAAATTGTCGCAGATTAAACGCGGTCATAATAGAGTCCGATTCTTGAGTCACAGGCAAACTCAAAGATGGCAAGCGGCGTTGGCCGCTTGCAGCTTTTCGATTCAGGATTCAAGTCTTTTAGTGTTCAACAAGCCGGAAGAATTTTTGGGATCCGGTTGTGGACACAGGTAGCGAATACAGCCCCAGAGTATTTGACACATCCTGCCAGGATATGCCGCTACTCAAGTTGGTCGAACTCTGGAGGTTCACCACCGGATTTCCAACCCAGGACAGATTAATGGTTTTATTCGTCAGCGCGCCAACGTTGATTCCCCCAATTCCAGCCCCCGCGATCTGGAAATTATCAAAGTTAAAGGTTCCGCCAGTTCCCACAGTAACGAATACAAGACCGGCACCTGTCATCATTCCGGTTAAGTTGCTGTTTGCTGCGGAACCGATCAAGCCGCCTGAACTGGTTACTGTTAAGTTCTTCCAATTTGAGGCGATGGAATTAAAGGTTGTTGAATATGTTGCGAATGTCGGACTATCAACCGCAGTGGGCACAGGCAAAGAACTTACGGCAACATACCAATTAGTGCCATTAAGTTGCACTGCCAGAAACGCGGTTACGTTGCTGGCAGAAGTGCTTGGCGCAATGTCCACGGAAAAGTTCAAATTTGGATAAGATGCCAGGTTGATGTTTGGGAATGGTAATCCAGATTGGTTCATATCTGTGGTCGTAGTGGTATAATATACGGTTGTCCCCGGAGTTCCAATATAAGCGAAAACCGCACCCTGGCTTGTTTGGGCCGTTACCTGAAATAGGGAATTGGGAGCATTGAGAACAGCTTCAACCCACCCGACACTACTGATCGGATAGTTGCCGGGCAGCGGGCCTACAAATGGAAATGCTTCCGAATAAAGCAGGCCAACGGGCGGATTGGTTACCGTCAATGTAGTGGGATCATAAATGTTATCGCTCTCATCCTGCCCGGCAGAATTGCTGACAAACGCAACAATCTTCATTCCATTGTCACCACTGTTTAAGTTGGCTATGGTCAAGGTTGGAGTGGTTGCGCCGGAAACTCTACCGCCATCCGAGACAGGAACACCGTTGGTGGTCCAACTATTAGTGAGAGGTTGTGTTCCTGTGGCGGAAACACCAAAACTTGCGCCTCCTCCCGAAGCGACGCCGACATCCAGTGGTATGTTGCTGCCAATGGACGGGGCCATTCCAACTGCCTGGTTTGTAGTTATTTCAAAGTTTCGGAAATTCATATCTGAACCCGTCCCGTCATTGTGGGCAACGATCAAGCCAGCTCCGGTAATGTTGCCGGTCAAAGCGCCGGAAGCGTGGCCGCCAATCATGGCATTTGTGCTTGTGATAGTAAGATTGTTCCAATTCGTTGCTGCCGGGTTAAATCCGTATTGATAGGTTAAATAAGGACTTAACGCTGAAAGAACTATCGGCGCTGGTTGTGCAGAGCAATACCATGTTCCATTCATCGCCACCGCCCAATATACCGAGATGGCTCCCGAAACCTGACCCGCCCCATTACCCGGAACGAAATCAGCCTGGAAAGTTATGGCAGGATAACTGACTGGATTTATGTCTACAAATGGAAGCCCGGACAGGCCAGTATCGTTAGTATCACTCGTGTAGTAGGCGTTGGTGGTCGCGGCAGACGAATACGAAAAAACATCACCAAGGCCCGGACCGGATTCGTAGATGCCGATGGACGTGGTGGTTGATGCGGCGCTAACCCATCCAACACCACTGATCGGAAGATTGCCATTAGGTCCTACATAAGGAAATATTTCCGCATACAAAAGACCCGGGGGCACATTGCTGACAATCAATTGCATACCACCATTGGTGGCGCTGCCAAAAAAGTTGGTCACAATCACAGAGTAGGTTGGCAGCCCATCATTCACGTTACAGTTGGTGATAGTCAGCATGGTTGTTTGTGCGCCGACGTATTTGCCTCCATTGATGGTTACGCCGTTCGTCATCCACTTATAGACTAAAGTTGGCGTGCCGGAAAATGACGGCAGAAATGATGCGCCGCCGCCAATATAAACGTATTGGGGAGTAACTGCCGCCGCAGTATTAACCGGCGGATTATGTGGAAAGTCAGCAGCGCCCTGGTTAATGACAATTTTGCTGTAATTGAGTCCATTGCCACCGGCGGCAAAGTTAGTGTTGTTGAGTTCAACAATGCCAATGCCGGTGATGGGGCCGGACAAGTTGGCCGCCGCCTGCGAACCGATGGTGACATAGGAAGAATTTATGGTTAGATTATTCCAAACGGATGCGAGATTGTTATAGACCATTGTCCAATTAGTAAAGGTAGGGTAAGCGCCTTCGTAATCCGGCAGCGGATTGTTGATTGCCACATACCATGATCCTCCTGCTTGAACTGCAAAATAGTTGGTTAAATACCCATTAGCCGTGCGCACTTCCACGTTAAAAGTCAGGTTGGTGTAGAGCGTCGGATCAATGCTGGCAAAGGCGGAATCGCCGGCGCTTCCGGCGCCAGAATTAACCGTCGTATAAAACATTCCCGGGCCGTTGGTTTGGCCAATGCTGCCGGCGCCGGTAGATAAAGATAAGCC
>Ga0075522_10003049_pt1 | contig 12265 bp, 13 predicted proteins | sample NGEPerA_FD_74796 | JGI IMG/M metagenome (GOLD analysis project Ga0075522, IMG submission 74796) | Arctic peat soil microbial communities from the Barrow Environmental Observatory site, Barrow, Alaska, USA - NGEE PermafrostL2-A | ecosystem: Environmental > Terrestrial > Soil > Wetlands > Peat ... | reverse complement strand
ATATTGCACCTCGCAACTTATATTGCAATATGAATTGTTGCATTTCGTGCGATGACAAGTGGGAATTTTTGTTTGCACAATGCGCCATGCCTGAGAACCCCGCGCGCAACTACCTCAGGGCCTGGCGAGAGCACCGGCGGATGACGCAGGTCCAGCTCGCCGAGGCCATCGGCACCAGCGGGGCGGTGATCAGCCTGCTGGAGGCGGGCGAGCGCCGGCTGTCTCCCAAATGGCTGTTCGCCATCGCCCCTGTTCTGGGCACGCGGCCGGGCCATCTGCTCGAGACCGACCCGGAGAACCTCTCCGACGACATCATGGAAATCTGGGCCGACATCCCCGAGGATCGCCGTGAACAGGCCCGTGACGTGCTCAAGTCCTTTCGCCCCAAGGCCGCGCGCGGCGAATCCTAGCCCAGCACGCCACTCGCCCCCAGAGCCGCGGCGGCGGCGAGGCACCAGAGTGGATTGAGACGGGTGAAGATCGCCACGGCCGCGGTCGCGGCGGTGACCATCGCCATCGGCCAGGCGCGATCGGCGCCGCGCGCCAGGAGCCAGGCGCTGGCGCAGATCAAGCCGACGGTGACCGGCGCGAGGCCGGCGCCGAGCGCCATCCGCCAGCGCGCCTGGTGGTGGCGATCCCAGATCTTCACCACCCAGTAGGTGAGCAGGCAGGACGGCGCGCACATGGCGGCCGTGGCGATCAGCGCGCCGGGCAGACCCGCCGCCTTCCAGCCGACCAGGGTCGCGATCATGAAGTTGGGACCGGGCGCGGCCTGGGCCAGGGCGAAGAGGGCGGCGAAGTCGGCGTCGCTCATCCAGCGATGCACCTCGACCGCCTGTCGGTGCATCTCGGGAACCACGGCGTTGGCCCCGCCGAAGGCGAGCAGGGAGAGGATGGCGAACTGGACCGCCAGAGCCGCCAGGGGGTCGCCGGCGCCCTTCATGCCGGACGCCGCCACGCCGCCGCGATGCTGAGCGGGGCCAGGGCCAGAAGCACCCAGGGCAACGGCAGATGCATCAGGCCGACAGCGGCGAAGGCCAGCATCATGAATGCCGAGGCCGACACCGGGCGACGCCTGATCAGGGGCCAGGCCATCTTGGCGGCGGTGGCCGCGACCAGCCCGGCGGCGGCGGCGCCGAGCCCGCCGATGGCCGCCCGGATGGCCCCTATGGCCCCCACTTGTCCATAGAGGGCCGCGATTCCAAGGACGATGGCCACCGGCGCGCCCACCAGCCCGGCCAGCGCCGCAATGGCGCCGCGCACGCCGGCGAAGCGCGAGCCGACGGCGATCGACATGTTGATGATGTTGGGTCCCGGCAGAGACTGGCAGAGCGCCAGCGTCTCGTTGAACGCTTCGGCCGTCAGCCAGGCCCGCTTTTCGACGAGAGTCCGGCGCGCCCACGGCAGGACGCCACCGAAGCCGGAAAGCCCGACCGCGAGAAAGGCGAGAAAAAGATCGCGGGGGCCGGGCCGGGACGGCTCGCGGGCTGTGCCTTCCATGGCGGCGCTTGTGGGACCGGGTGGACCGATTCTCAAGCGCGGGATTTGATGAAATTTCATATTGCAACTCCACCCTGAAAGTGATATTGCGTTATGATTATGTCGATCTCACACGACCCGCGCGGCGGCGCGCTCCACGCCTTCGACGCTCACGCCCGCGCGCTGTCGGCGGATCTCGCCTTGCGGTTCGAGCTCGGCGAGCGGATCGCCGGCGCCGAGATCGAAACCCTGAGCGCCCTTGCCCGGGGCATCGCCGCGAGCGTCGCGGCCTGGGGAGAGTTGGCGAGAGGCCTGAACGCGCCGCCGTTCGATGGCCGCCGGGCCGGCGTCCTGGTGCTGGAGGTGGTGTTCGACGAGCTGCTCGATCCCGCCGCCTGGCGCGTCCTCGCCGCCGCGCTTGAGCTCGCGCAATCGTGATCGCCCACCGCGCCGTCGGCGGCGCCGTCACCACCGGCTACGGCGTGATCACCCTGGCCCGGGCGCGGGACCTCGCCGACTTCTACGCCGCCGAGGCGATGCACTGCCGACGGGAGGGCGCGCCGGCCGCCGCGCGCCTTTGTGATGATCGCGAGACTTCACTGCGCGCCGCCGTCTCCGCCGCGGCCCTGTGGCGCCGCGCCGCCGGGTGGCGCGATCCGGAGGCGGCGGACGGACCCTGGTGACTCCGATGCGAGGTTGGGCGCAGAATGACGGCGAGAGGAGAGACCCGATGAAGAGCCGATTCACCTACGCCATCAAGTTCGTCGCCGACATGGACAAGGCTGTCGCCTTTCATCGCGACACCCTGGGTCTGACCCCGAAATTCGCCTCGCCGTTCTGGAGCGAGTTCGAGACCGGCGATGTCACCCTGGCCCTGCACCCGGCCTCGGAGAAGAACCCGGCCGGCGGCGTGCAGCTCGGCTTCACGGTTCCCGACCTCCCGGGCGTCCACGCCGCGCGCGAGGCCGCCGGCCTTGTCTTCACCGCGCCGCCCGCCGACGAACACGGAACCCTGCTCGCCCGCATCCTCGACAGCGAGGGCGCCGAGGTGTCGCTTTCGGGCGCTGGGTAGGGCTACGGCGCGACGAAAGGATTGCGGATCCGCATCCGGCCCTCGATCAGCACGCCATCGCCCAGATCCTCAGACCAGAAGGTCGCGCATCCGGCGGACCGCGCCGCGGCGATCAACAGGGAGTCGTACACGCCATAGCTATATCGCTCCGCGATCCGGAGTCCTTCCAGATGGATCGGCAGATCCAACGCGATCACGGGGCTACACAGAGCCGTCACATCCGCCAACGCGGCGCGTACGCCGGCCCAAGGCACGCCCAGCTTCCGGCGCATCACATTGGCCAACTCATTCAGCGATTGGACGCCTATGCGGCAGCGGCGACCGAGGAGGTTTCGCGCCCTGGTCGCGCGGATATCTTGGGAAAAGGCGTAGACAAGGATGTTGGTGTCGAGGAATTCCGGCGCGTCGGCGGTCACCGCGCGTTGGCTTCCTCTCGATCAAACTTCCAGCCGGGCGGGAGCTTGAGCTTGAACGCGCGAACACGCGCGAGCGCCGCTTCTCGCGATCGATCTTGCTTGAGATCGAACGCGCGGCGACCAGCCACCTGAATGTCGATCTGGTCTCCCTGCTTCAGCGCCAGGGCATCCACCACGGCGGCGGGAAGACGGATGGCGAGGCTGTTGCCCCACTTGGCGACCAGCATGCAAACCTCCAGGATATACCTAAGACATGTATATCTAATGACTGCCGCATGCAAGTGCTTTTTGGTCCGCGATCGCCATTCGCGCGCCCGCCGTGAAGCCGGTCTTCCTCGCCAGGGCGGCCTTGGCGGCTTCGTATTCGGCGGCCAGCCGGGTGACGAGTTCGCCGGCCGAAGGGATCGACGTGACCGCGCCGATGCCCTGGCCGCAGCCCCAGATGTCGCGCCAGGCCTTGGCCTCCTGGTTGCCGCCGGAGCCGAAGTTCATCTTGGAAGGATCGGCCTGGGGAAGGTTTTCCGGATCCAGGCCGGCGCGCTCGACGCTCGGGCGCAGATAGTTGCCGTGAACCCCGGTGAAGAGGTTGGTGTAGAGAATGTCCTCGCCGCCGCGTTCGACGATCATCTCCTTGTATCCGGGAACGGCGTTGGCCTCCTTCGTGGCGATGAAAGCCGAGCCGATGTAGGCGAGGTCGGCGCCCATGGCCTGGGCGGCGAGGATCGCGCCGCCATTGGCGATGGCCCCGGAAAGGGCGATCGGGCCATCGAACCAGGCCCGCAGTTCCTGGATCATGGCGAAGGGCGAGAGCCGGCTGGCGTGGCCGCCGGCCCCCGCGGCCACGGGGATCAGCCCATCGGCGCCCTTCTCGATCGCCTTGCGGGCGAAGAAGTCGGAGATCACGTCGTGCAGGATGACGCCGCCCCAGCCGTGGACGGCGGCGTTGACGTCCTCGCGCGCGCCCAGGGAGGTGATCACGATCGGGGCCTTGTACCGGGCGCAGAGTTCGACATCGGCCTCCAGGCGATTGTTGGTCTTGTGGACGATCTGGTTGACCGCGAAGGGCGCCGACGGCGCCTCCGGATGAGCCTTGTCCCACGCGGCCAGCTCCTCGGTGATCCGCGCCAGCCATTCGTCGAGTTGCGCCAGCGGCCGGGCGTTGAGCGAGGGAAACGCGCCGACGATCCCGGCCTTGCACTGGGCGATGACCAGGTCCGGTCCCGAGACGATGAACAGTGGCGAGCCGATCACCGGCAGGCGCAGGCGGTCGCGAAGAACGGGCGGCAGGGCCACGGGCGAACTCTCCCCTCTCGATCGAACTGAACGCTGTTCAGGTCATTAGCGGCGGATCACCCCCTGTCCAAGTCCCCAACTCCCGGACGCCATCTGGTCTGGGCGAACGCCACGCCGGCAAGCGCCAAGGCGCCGCCAGTTGCTTGCCAGGGCGTCAGGGTCTCGCCGAACACGCACCAAGCCAGGGCCGCCGCGGCGACCGGCTGGATGAGGACAACCAGGGCCGCGGTCGAGGCCGGCAGGCGGCCGAGCGCCCAGGCGATGGCGCCCTGGCCGGCGACGTGAGCGATCGCCAGTCCGGCCAGCGCCCACCACCCGGCGGCGGCGGCGGGCAGGAGATCTTCGCCGAGCGCCAGCGCCATGGCCAGCAACGCCGGCGCGCCGACGAGGCTGGTCCAGGTCATCACCTGAACGGTGGAACGCGTGGCGCGCGCCTGGCGGACACAGAGGAAGTAGAGTCCGTACCAGACCGCCGTCGCCAGGCAGAGAGCATCGCCGAGACGGGGGTTCGCGCCGGGCGTTGCTCTGGGTCCGGCGCCGGCCAGGCTCATCGCCGCCGCTCCGGCGAGGGCGGCGGACAGCCCGACAAGGAAGGCCGGCGTCGGGCGTTCACGCAGGAAGAGCCAGGCGGCCACTGCGACCAGCACCGGCGTCAGGTTCGGCAGCACGGTGGCGTTGGCGATCGAAGTGTAGCGGATGCCGAAGTGCCAGAAGACGAGGTCCAGGGCATAGAAGACACCCGCCGCCAGCATCACCGGCGAGGGCCGCCCGACCGGGCCGCCTTTCGTCCGCGCCCCGAGCAGGGCCAGCAGCGGCAGGGCCAGGGCCAGTCGCCAGAAGCCGACCATCGCCGGTCCGGCGTTCGCCAGGCGCACCAGGATCGGCGTGGCGCCGATCGCCAGGGCGCCGGCGACCAGGGCGGCCAGGGCCGCTCCCCGACCGGCGTCAGTAGGCGACCTGGACCCGCAGGGCGACGGAATCGGCGGTGGCGCCGACGGCGGCGCCGAGCGGGTCGCCGGACGTGGCGGTTCCATTGGCCTTGTCATAGTCGATGTGGCTGTAATCCAGCATCAGGCGAACCAGGTCGTTGGGATACCAGTTCAAACCAAGGGAATAGATTCTCTGGCGGCCGCCGTCGATGGCCGCGGGGTCCTTGGAGAGCGCCGCGCCGCTGGGAAAGTCGGCGCCGAGATCGACATAGCTGAAGCGACCGGCCACTTCGAAGGCGCCCCAGCCACCGTCCGCCAGGGAGAAGGGACGCCGGGGCCGAATGCGGAAATAGGCCCCCGCCTGGGGATTGTAGAGGTGGTGTTCGCCGGTGAGGGTCCAGCTGATCTCGCCGTAGCCGCCCGCGAAGTCGGCGTTGGCGAGCCCGGCGCGGTCCACGCGATAACGATAGTATTCCCCCTGCCAGAAGAGATTGCGCCAGGCCGCGGCCGTCTCGACATCCAGGACGTAGCCGCGGGTCACCGGATTGGCGGCTGTGCCGATCGGACCGGTGGTGGCGAGCGCGGTCGGATCGATCCGCAGTTCCGGCTGATCGCCGAGGGTCAGGGTGTCGGGCGTTCCGACCCCGCTGTTAGGGGCGCGGAGAAGTTCATCGACGCCGACGCCCAGGTGCAGCGAATAGTCGGGACCGTTCACGGCCTGGACCGCGATCCGCTGGAAGGCGCCGAAGCGCTCCCCGGTCTGGGTATGGGAATCTCCGCTGGCCGGCCCGGTGACATAGCCTCCCAGCCAATAGCGGTCGCCGAAGAAGCGCGCGCCGGCGTTGGCGCGGAAGTCGCCAGCGTTGAGGTTGGTGGCGATATTGGAGGGCGTCGCCCGCTCGAGGAACAGAAGATCGCTGGAACTGGTCGCCTGATCGAGGGTGAAGTAGGTGTTCGAATAGCCGATCTCGAAAGCCGCGCCGCGCAGGCCGGTGTAGATGATCTGCGCCGTCTCGATGCCCCTGGGCGTCTGGTCCGAGGAATTACCGCCGTCATAGATGAAGGCGTAGCCGAAATCGCCCATGGCGGTCCCGGCGATCCCGATGCGCGCGCGGCGGGCGTTGACGCCGTTCGACAACGCCTGGGGTCCGGCGAAGGGCGAGGCCGGGTGAAAGCCGACATAGGCGCCGGCGTCGAACTGGACGACGCCGGTCAGACCGATGGAATAACGCCCGTCGGCGCTTTCGAAGGCGAAGCGGTGGGTCTCGTTCTGGACGACGCGCGGCTCGGCCGTCTCGGGGCTCGCCGAGGCCGGCGTCTCCCGCGCCCCTTCGCCGGTGAAATGGCCGGGGGGATTCGGGGCGGCCAGCAGGGCCGCCGTCTGGCCGGCGGTTCGCGCCGCCTCGGCTTGATCCAGGCGCGCCTGGAGCGCCCTGACTTCCGTCGTCAGGGTTTCAATCTCTCGTCTGTCGCGCTCGGCCAGGGACTGCACCAGACGGATCAGCTGCGCGACCTGGGCGCGAAGGGCCGCGGCGGCGTCCTGGGGCGGCGGCGGATCGGCGGCGAACGCCGAACTCGCCATCGCCAGCCACGAGGCGCCCGCGATCACCGCGCCCCCGATGGCGTTCGTGGCGTGCTTGCCCATCGCGTCCTCCCAACCACCAACCCATGGCGGTTGGCCGACCGCCGGGAAAGACAGAAGGTCTCCGCCGAAGGCGAGGTTTTCTGGTCTCTGGCGGTCGGGCCGGCGGCGATCACTCACTCCACCGCCAGGATGACATGGGAGGCCTTGATCAGGGCGGTTGCGCGGTCGCCGAGCCGCAGACCGAGGGTCTCGGCGCTGTGGTGGGTGATGGTGGCGACGATGGTCTTGGACTCGGCGAGTTCGATGATCACCTCGCTGTTGATCGCGCCATCGTCGATGGCCACCACCGTCCCGATCAGGCAGTTGCGCGCCGACGTGCGCCAGGGTTCGCCGCCGGCGGCGAGAATGACGAGGCTGGCCTTGATCAGGGCCACCGCCGGGCATCCGACGGTGAGGCCGAGGGATTCGACGCTTCGCGGGCTGATCACCGCCGTGATCTCGAGATCGGGTGAAACCTGGAGGCTGACCTCGGCGTTTACGACACCCTCGGTGATCGCTCTCACCGTGCCGCGCAGGGCGTTGCGGGCGCTTGTTCTCATCACGAAGCTCCATGGCTCGATGTCCGACAGAGTTGCGGAATCGGTCACCAGTTTCTGTTCGAGACGGCCTATGGTGGCGGCGATCTCCGCCTCGACGTGGCGCAGGATGCGAAGCGAGGCCCGTCCCTCGGGCGTAAGCACGGCGGTTCCCCCCGAGCGACCGCCGGCCCTCGCCTTCACGAGCGGCTTGGGGAACAGGTTGTTGAGAGCTCGCACCGCATCCCAGGCGGCCCGATAGCTCAAGCCGACCGCCTGCCCGGCGGCGGTGATCGAGCCGTGGCGATCGATGGCCTCCAGCAGGCCGACCCCGTCTCCGCCGATCCGCCGCCCACCGCCGAGCTTCAGATGGACCGCCGATGCGCCCGCGCCACTGTTCATGACATTCCACCAACTTGACGCGCTTCCCGCCACATGTCACTTCCTCGAACAGCCGTTATGCGGTCTAACCGCATGACGGATTCCCACTCGGGCCGGGCGTCCGCGGATGACGACCCCGGGGGACGTTCTTATGAAACTTCTTCTCCGGCGCCAGCCTGCTGGCGCTCCTCGCCGCGTCCGGGCTTGCCGCGGCGGAGACCGCGCCGGATGTCGGCGCCTCGGTTTCCGAGGTGATCGTCACCGGCACCCGGCAGAGCGGCGTCAAGGCGGCCGACAGCGCCGCGCCCATCCAGGTGGTGGGTCGCGAGGCGCTCAAGACGGTCGGCCAGCCGGACCTGATCTCGGCCCTTCGGCAAATTCTGCCGTCGTTCAACGCCCAGGCCTTCGGCAACGACACATCCCAGCTTACGCTGGCCGCGGCCCTGCGCGGGCTCAGCCCCAACGACACCCTGGTTCTGGTCAATGGCAAGCGCCGGCACACCACCAGCAATCTGGCCGTCGATAGCGGCAGTCCATACACCGGCTCCGCCGCCGCCGACCTCAGCTTCATTCCGGCCGCCGCCATCGACCACGTCGAGGTGCTCCAGGACGGCGCCGCGGCCCAGTATGGCTCCGACGCCATCGCCGGGGTGGTGAACATCATCCTCAAGACGTCCGACCACGATGGGGCCATCGTCCTTACCGGGGGGGAATACTACGAAGGCGATGGCGCAACCGGATCGTGGTCGGTCAACAAGGGCCTCTCTCTCGGCGGCAGGGGCTTCCTGAACCTCACGGCCGAGGAAACCTATCACGATTTCAGCCGGCAGGGCACATGCGATGCGCGCATCTTCACCCAGAGCTGCCAGGTCTTGCCGAACCTCAGTTCCGATCCGATCGCCAATGCCATCGACGAAGCGGGCATTCCGCATGCCACCGGATTCCCCCGGTTGAACGGCGAATTCGGCGATCCCCAATACAATACATACAAACTGTTCTACAATAGTGGGTACGATCTGGGAGACCGCCTTCAATTCTACAGCTTCGGCAGCTACGGCCACCGCAACGCCTCCGCTTATCAGAACTATCGTGTTCCCGGAAAGGTGATCGTCGAGGGCGACAGCGTGGCGTCGTCGGTGGTCCCCTTTCCCGATGGTTTCGATCCGCGCGACGCGATCAAGGAAGACGACTATTCCATCATCGGCGGCTTGAGGGGCCAGGTGGCGACCTGGAACGTCGATCTTGCGACGACCTATGGCGACGACCGGGATCGGGTGTTCACCCTCGATTCCGGCAACCTGGACTATCTGAAAAGCTTCGGCTTCACGCCGATCAATTTCTATGACGGCGCGTTTGAAACTTCGGAATGGACGAACAACCTCGATATCAGCCGCGATTTCACGGTCGGCTTGGCGATGCCGCTCAATTTCGCCTTCGGCGGCGAAGCGCGCCGCGACACCTTCGGCATCGTGGCCGGCGATGTCGCCTCCAGCTACGGCGCCGGCGCTCAGGCGCTGCCGGGGTTCACCGCCAGCGACCAGGGGTCGCACTCGCGCACCAACTATTCGGCCTATGTCGATCTGGCGGCTGACCCGATCACCGGGCTGCACGTGGACGCGGCCGGGCGCTATGAACATTACAGCGACTTCGGCGACACGGAAGTCGGCAAGCTGACCGCGCGTTACGATTTCAATTCGAAAATCGCCGTCCGGGGCACCATAAGCACGGGGTTCCGGGCCCCGACACTGGCGGAGGAATACTATTCCGCCACGGCCGTCTCGCCCAGTTTCGCCGCGGTCCAGCTGCCGGCCAACTCGCCAGCCGCCGCTCTTGCCGGTTTCGCGTCCCTCAAGCCCGAGAAGTCCACGAACTACAGCGTCGGATTCATCGCCCATCCGGTCGAACGAATGCAGATCGCGTTCGACGCCTATCGGATCGACATACGCGACCGCATCGTCAACAGCGGCTTCCTCCAGGGCTCGGTGTGCTCGGCGCCGACCAACGGTCCCTGCGCGGCGAACGCGCTCACCGTGATCTCGCCGGGGGTCAACGCGGCGATCGCCGCGCACGGCAATGTCCTCGACAGCGGTCTCAGCTATACCGGGATCAGCATTTTCTCCAACGCCGCCAACACCCGCACCCGCGGCGTCGAAGCCACTGCCGACTACGCCTCCGACTTCGGTGATCTGGGCCACGTCGATTGGTCGGTGGGGTTCAACTACAATGAGACGGCGGTCACCAAACGGACGCCGCTGCCGCCGGCGGTGACCAATTTGGCGGCGGCGCAGACGGAAATCCTCACACCCAACGCGCTCAGCGCCCTGACCACGGCGACACCGAGGGAAAAGACCATACTGGGCGCCCTCTACGTTCGACGGAAGTGGACGGTGAACCTACGGGAAACCATCTACGGCCCGAGTTCCGAGATCGTCAGCACCGATGGAACGGGAAACAGCTATCCTGGCAACCCGGCCACGGAACTGCGAATTCCGGTCACCGCGGTCACCGACCTGGACATCGGCTACAAGCTCACACGTTCAGTCAAGCTCGATATCGGCGCCGACAACCTGTTCGATCACCGACCTCCGACCGTGCCGACACTGGCCAACGGCAAGCTCGCCGACGGGCTTCACGTCTTCGACGAGCCCGATCAGTTTTCACCGTTCGGAATCGATGGTGGCTACTACTATGGCAAGGTGACGCTCGACTTCTGAACGTCTCGCGGAAATGGACGTCGCTCGGCGTCAAAGCAAAATGAATAGTTTTTCATCCGAGGTGGAAACGCGGCGTCGCGGGTTGCTCCGCTGGGCTGGCGAGCGGTAAAGCGTATTGGAATGGCCTCGCCATCCGCACCCGGAAGGCGGTGACCTGAAGCGTTAGCCGGGAGTGGCCGACGGTCGCAGCATGGAACCAACCCTCGATCAGAGAATCGCCCGCGTCCTGGAGCTTCGCGATCGCGAGAAGGCGGCCGCCGAGCCAGGGCGGGAGCACCCCGATCACCGGCGCCGCGTCGCCCACGACAGGGTGGTCGCGGAGTTGCCGCGCCTGGCGTCGAAAATCTCGGGCGCGGTCAGCGCCGAAGTCACTCTCGAGATCTCGCCCGGCGTCGAGATCGTCGCCGCGATCAGCAGAGCCAGCGTCGAAGCCCTGGGCCTGGCCGTCGGATCGGACGCCCTGGCGCTGATCAAGGCCAGCTTCGTCATCCTCGCCGCCGGGGACGCGCCCTTGCGGACCTCGGCCAGGAACTGCCTCCGCGGAAAGGTGGTGGCGATCGAACATGGGGCGGTGAACACCGAGGTCATCCTGAAACTGGCGGATGGAAAGACCCTGGCGGCGACCATCACCCGACAGAGCGCGGAAACCCTCGATCTTACCATGGACGCGGCGATGGCCGCTCTGGTCAAGGCCTCGCACGTGATCCTGGCCGTCGAGTAGGTCCGCGCGGCGAGCCTGTGGAACCGTGATTGCTCACCCCTCTGTTCGTGATCGGTCGGTAGGGTCAAGCTCGGCGTTGACGCCCAGCCCCGGGCGGTCAGGCGGGGAGAGGAATGGGGGAGCCTTCGAGGGTGAGGTGGATGGCGTCGATGGCGCGGACGGCGCGTCGTCGCCCGGTTTCGACGGCGCCGCGGGTGTCGGCGTAGAGGCTGGCGGCCCATTCGGCGCGGAAGCCGTTGGTGACTTTTCGATAGATGGTGCAGGGGCGGACAGCGCGTTCGGCGCCATTGTCGCGCCGTTGCTTGCCGCCATCGTCGGACTTGCCGAGAGTGCTGAGAGGGGCTGTAAGTTGCTATCCAAGTCGATGCAGCTGAAGCGCGCCACGACGACAAGCCTACCACTTGGTAAAGGCGTTCCACGTTATCCTGACAGTCGAGTAACTCAGCCCGCGCGGCTCTACCGCGCGGCCTGTTTGATCGGCGCGCCAATCCCCGGCAGATCGCCAACATCCCAACCGCCGCCGAGCGCTCGGATGAGCCCGATGCTGGCCTGGAGTCGCCGAGTCTTCAGATTCAGCGCCGCCCTCTCTGCGTCCAGCGCCGCATTCTGAGCCACGACGACTTCCAAATAGTTCACCGCACCCTGTCGGTACCGGATCAAGGCCAGATCGTCCGTCCTTCTGGCCGAGACGACGGCGGCATCCTGATCGACGGCTTCGGTGTCGTATTGGTTGAGGAGTGCGAGATTGTCTTCGACGTCCTGAAAGGCGCGCAGCACCTGAGCGCGATACGCGGCGCTGGCCTGGGTGAACGCCGCCCTGGTCGCGGCGAGTTGAGCACGCCGTAGCCCTCCGTCGAACAGCGTCAACGCGAGGGCCGGCCCCAGCGTCCAGTAACTGTTTGGCGCCGCAAGCAACCCCGGGCCGCCGGTGTTCTGGAATCCCCCGAGAGCCTGGAGGGAGATGTCGGGGAAGAAGGCGGCCCGCGCCACGCCTATTTCGGCGTTGGCGGCCGCCGCGCGTCGTTCCGCCGCCGCGACGTCCGGCCGCCGCTGCACCAGCGTCGAAGGAAGCCCGGTTGGCGTGTGCGGCAGATTTATAT
>Ga0075522_10003048_pt1 | contig 12265 bp, 12 predicted proteins | sample NGEPerA_FD_74796 | JGI IMG/M metagenome (GOLD analysis project Ga0075522, IMG submission 74796) | Arctic peat soil microbial communities from the Barrow Environmental Observatory site, Barrow, Alaska, USA - NGEE PermafrostL2-A | ecosystem: Environmental > Terrestrial > Soil > Wetlands > Peat ... | reverse complement strand
AGCGACACGAAGGGGTTCCGGCAGAGATCACCGAAATAGCCTGGAAGGCGCAACATCGCCTGCACAAGCGTTACAGGACGATGATCAGCGCGGGCAAGGAGCAGAGGAAGGTCATGACGGCGATTGCACGAGAACTGCTGGGCTTCATCTGGGCCATCGGAATCAAGGCCGAAGCGGCAGGCAAGCAACAGCTGGCAGCGTGAAGAAACCGAAGAACAAAGGCAAGGACTTTCCTAAAAAGGAAAAAGCAAAAACGATCCAACCAATGAACAACGTTATCCAATTCGAGGACAGAGTCAGCCGCAGCCGGAGCAAGCACGAAGGAGAACCCTCGGCGGAAGTTTGCGACAGGCTCAGCCGGACTCGCGTGAGTAGTCAGAGGCAGCTCCCGACGGATCATGATTATGCGGTTCCGGCCCGCGAATATCAGCTTGATCAATCGTCGCCATTACCTGCCACGGCTGCTGCTGACCCTGTCCTCGAAAAGACAAAAAAAAACCCCCCCAGCGATTCGAAGATGTTGACAGGGTCACACCATATCAACTTCCGCATAGCCGGTGATAGGCCCGGAACGGCAAGGACCAGTTCGCAGCAGGCTGTACGGGCGCGGTGAACCGTGATTGCTTTTCTCTCGTTCAGGTTATTATTGCGTTAAGATTCACGGGTATTGAGGGTATGTTTAGAAGGCTCGTTTTTCTGAGTGGACTTATTCTTGTCGTTGCCACGCAACCGATCCCTTTCGCATTCTCTCAATGTACGAACCAAACCACCATGGTGCCGGTTTCCCCTATAAAGGCAGCTAGCAAGCGTCGGGACTTTTTCCGCTTTAAGTACGCCATGTCTTCCTCCAACTCAATTCTTATCCGCTCGCGCGAGGACACAGAGACATCGATTGGGCCATACGATCTTGGCTTTCTAATTGCGCGTGATGGGACGACCATAAACCGTGTGGCCCTTCGCGGCCTTTCGCAATTTCAAGGCGAGGATGAAGAATACTCGGAGTCGTTTAGTACTCTGGCTATTACCCGCGCCTGTGCCAGTGAAGGGCCGATCTACTTCGTCACGATGAAGTACATGGGCGACGAACTCAGCCCTGCCCTAGTTTTCGTCGTAGTTCCGTCCAGAGAGGGATACGTCGCATCCGCCCTGCCGATGTTCTCCGGCGGTACGGTCGATGTTTCCCGCGCAGACCCGCTCCACCTCAAAGTCTGGCACAACCTCAATGAAGGCATGTGCAATGCATGTAAAACGGCATACCGGATCACCGAGTTTGAAATACGGGACGGCAAGCCTGTTCGTACTCGGCAACACAGGACAAAGCGTCTTTACTCTACTGGTCAGTTTGAAGAATCTCGAATCCGATTTGTTCCGTGATCTTCGCGGGGCGCAACGCTCTAAGTCCTGTGTAGTCGGCGATCCGGACGTAACACGATTTGGCTTACCTCACTTCTTCATAACCGGTGATTCATGAACAACCAAAAAGATTGAGCACTTGATCACTCAGTTTCTGATTCCAGGCGAGCAGCAGCGGAGCCGCGTCCTTGATTCGGGACTTTAGGAAGGATGGCTGGCACTCCTGGGTCTGTCCCATCAAACCCACCCCTGTAGGGGACTTCCTCGTAGCCAGCGAATTTCATTGGATATTCTGCGGGCCCTCGGGAGCGCGAGCCTAACAGTTCCGAGAGCGGCACAATTGCCTTGATCACCTGCGAACCCGCTAGGCGCTCGATGCCCTCGATGCGTCCGCGGCGCGAGTTGATGTCGCCGATGATCTTGCCCATGTGCTCTTCGGGTACGGTCACTTCGACGGCCATCACCGGCTCAAGCAGAACCGGAGAAGCTTTTCTTGCAGCTTCTTTGAACGCAATAGAACCGGCAAAATTGAAGGCCATTTCGTTCGAGTCGACTTCGTGGTAGCTGCCGTCGAACAAGGTCACCTTCACATCCACGATCGGGCAACCAGCCAGGATGCCCAGTTCGAGAGCTTCCTGCACGCCCTGATCGATGGGCTTGATATATTCCTTGGGCACCGCGCCGCTCTTGATTTCGTTGACGAATTCGTAGCCCTTGCCCGGCTCGTTCGGCTCGATGCGCAGCCAGCAATGTCCGTAGTTGCCGGAGCCGCCGGTCTGGCGAATGTACTTGCCTTCCCCCTCAGCCTTCCTGCATATTCTCTCCAAGCAAATGACCCTGAAGTCACTCATGCTGACCTTAAGTCCGTGTTCATAGAGGAGTCGATCACCGATCTCCTCAAGGTGTGTTGCACTCATTGCGGCGACGACGGCCCGATCTTTCATCGGTTCGCCATTAATCTTTATTGTCGAATCTTGCTTTGCGATTTCAGCTAGTGCTTCCCGAAAACGAGTACCGTCAGAAGGGATCTGTGCACTGAGCACAGCAGATAAGATTGGTTGATTTCTGATTGGCTCTCTCATGAAGCAACTCGGCAGCTTACTTTTCAAATGCGGACATCCAATTCTGCCTGAATTCAGTTTTGCCCGTCTACTTTGACAGTTCTGGTTGGATCGTCGCCGATTGGGAAATGTCGGCCACTCGTCAGTAACTCTCTACCAACTTCCGTGCACTCAGCCATTCAGCCATGCCCGCCCAATCGGTTTCGTTTCACGATTACCCTTGCCCAATCTCCTGGCCGCAAAAAGCTTCCGACCATCGCGCTAGAATTGACCCATGCGGAAACCGGCCGTTACGTTGTCCTTCCTCTTCTCGTCAGTGGTTCTCCTCCTCCTCGCCGGTTGCAGCAAACCGTCCGTTGATATATCCAATTCTCTAACCACCATCGGCCAGGCTACGCCCGTAACCGTTCACGTCCACGATCCCCACGGCGTGAGCAAGCTTACCGCCATGCTCCAGCAGAATGGCGCTCAATACCAGGTCTGGCAGACCTCCGATCCAACCAAAGGGCCTGACTCCGCCTTCAACTTCAACATCGGCGTTAAGGCAACGCCTCAACTGCGCGACGGCCCTGCCCGCCTGATCGTTGAAGCCACATCCGCCGGCCTATTGCACCCCGGTGCCCGCTCCGAGCACGATGTCAACGTCGTCACCCAGCCTCCCTCGGTCAGTGCTGATTCAGATCAGCATTACCTGTATCTCGGCATGGCCGATCTTGCCACCATGAACATTACCGGCTCCTACACCTCGGCCGGCGTCCGCGTCGGCGACCAGATCTTTCGTGCCTGGCCCATGCCCGGCGGCAAGCCTGGGCACTTTTCCTTATTCGCCTTCGCGTGGAACATGCCTGCGGGTACCGTTCCCCTCGTCTATGCCACCAATGGCGTAGGCAATGACGTGACCACGCCTATTACTGTCGTCTTCCCCAAAAAAGAGCAGCCCGTCTACACCGAGCACCAGATCCAGGTTTCTGACCAGTTCATGCAAAAGGTCCTCGGCGAGCTTGATCCCAATGGAACCGGCGATCCCGTCGCACGATTCGTCAAGGTCAATACCGAAATGCGCAAGGCCAACAACAAAACGCTTGCCGACCTTCGTCTCAAGACCGCCGACCATTTCCTCTGGTCGCAGCCATTCGCCCGACAGTCTCACTCACAAGCTGAGGCCACTTTCGCCGATAAGCGCACCTACATTTACCACGGCAACAAGATCGACGCGCAGGTCCACCTCGGCTACGATCTCGCCGTTACTCAGCACGTCGGCGTCGAAGCTTCGAATGATGGCCGTGTCGTTTGGGCCGCGCCTCTCGGCATCTACGGCAACTGCATCGTCGTTGACCACGGGTATGGATTGCAGACCATCTATGGTCATCTCAGCCGCATCGATGTGCACGAGGGCGATATGGTCAAGCGCAGCCAGATTATGGGCTTGAGCGGCATGAGCGGCATGGCAGGCGGCGACCACGTCCACTTCGCCATGCAACTCGATGGAGTCCAGATCGACCCCAAAGAGTGGTGGGACTCTCATTGGATCAACGATCACATCGCGCGCCGCGTCGAACTACCCGGCTTCAGCAAGTAATCTAAAAACCTTGCGTTCGACGGCGGTCAAGTAGCTCAGTCTCGCCTGCCGCGTGCCCCCGGTCTCGTTCACCGTTGCGGTTGAGACGTGGGACTCAGCGCGGTACGCCGGGGACTCATCCTCGGTATCACGCCTCATTCTGCACCCTCTTTAGCCCCTGAGGGATCCTCTTCGGACTTTTCGTTCAAGCTCAGTCTATGTCAATGGTCCGGGCTTTCGAGCCGCCCAGTTCGACTCGTCGCAAGACCCAACGTCCCAATCAGCTTTCATGTTCCGCTCTCCAAAACTGATCCGCCTATTGAAGAAGGAGTAATTGCCGAGTAGCGGTGATCCAGGCTTTATCTAGCTCAGCACGCGGTGCGCATCGTTCAAAGCGGCTGCCGCATTGCGAACGCTCATTTTGACTCACGCTGCGAATTCGATGAATACGGCCCCATTTGCGACGTTCCGAGAGTGCCCTTACCTTCCGTTCGCTTTACGCCCATGATCGTGAGTGCCGCCCCCACGGCTCCGAGGAGTATTAACATCCACGCGCCAGCGTGAACGGTGAAATGTGGGTAGCCACTGAACAGAAAACCAAAATCACCTATTCCACCGAACACTGTGTCTGCAACGTAATTGGTACCAACATCGAACACGGGACGGAGAAAGGTCAGCGTAAGAATGAGAGCCCCAACAAAGGGGATGAAGGCGGTCCGCCTCCGAATCAAGAAGAATCCAAGCAGAATGACCAAGCCGTCGATCACATAGGGAGCCTGTGTAGATACAAGAATCTGCCATCGTTCGCCGCCATCCCAAGAGATAAAGCCGTGGGTAAAATCGCCCTTCCAGAAGTGTTGGATGAGTTGGTAGTCCCTGACGTGCAGGCCGGTGAGGCGACCGCCAAGGAAATGCGAGGTCTCATGGATCGGGGCATGGGCCAAGTTCCAGAGGATCCAAATCACGAGGACCGATAACACCAGCCGCTTGTCGGTCACCCCTCGCCTCTTCAAATACCAGACAACCGGCAGGACAATAAGCAGGAAGAATCCAATACCACCGAGAGCAAATCGCGCCAGATCGGTCACGCTTGACACGCTTCCGTCGAGACCTTGACGTAGTTCTGCGGCGAATCGCGCAGCATGGCAAAGAGAAGATCGCAGAGTGTATAGTCCGCTGCCATTTCAATTGTGTTCAACCCTCGCCCGCGACCGTAGCTTCCGTTGCGACATAGCGGTTGATTCCCAGTATGACTCAAGCCTCCGCGCACAAGGGTGGATTTCAAGGCAACCGAGGCTTGCCCCTCCTGTGATGGCCCATTTTCCTGGCGGAAGTCTATCACTGCTCGTGAAGATGGACCTGTGACGCCCTCCGAGTTCGCCAATTCGAAGTTCCGAGCGGATAGTCGTACATAACCGCCGGTAAAGCACGGTTGTTGGTCATCCAACTGGAACGGGCTGCCGATACCGATCGATCAATTACCTTATCTGCAATCGTGTTCGGAGATCGCGTCTCAGACCGGTTTTGCAGGCTTGGCCTTTGAAGCAGTGCCACCTGCGTCAGGCTGGCCAACCACAGGATTAGCGGAGCCAAGTTCAGGAGCACTTGAATCGAGCTTGTCCATCATCATGGCCCCGAGGCTCTCAAGAACACTCTGATTACCACCGCCGCCAACCACGAGTATTTTGGGAACGAACGCGCTATTTCCTACGGCGAGCGCCTTGATGGCATTGACGAGAGCAGTAGGTCCTTTGCCCAGCGCTTCGACCTGGCGCTGATACGCTTCAGCGTTGGCCAGACCCACTGCGCGAACTTCGGCACCTTTGGCGGTTCCTGTCTGCTCGATGAACGTGGCCTCGCCTTGGGCCTCCTTCATTCTAGCTTCGGTTCTGCTGGTCTGGATGTCGACTCCAACCTTTGCTTTGGCGAGGTCCACTTGCATATCGGCGGTGCCTCGCGCCTTCTCAGTCTCAATGCGCTGGTCCTGGGCCTGTCTCTGCATCTTGAAAGTTTCTACTTCCTGATGCGCGACTTCCCTCTGGGTGAGAACGATAACAAGCTGTTCGGGATAGATGACATCCTGGATATAGACTCCCCTGGTCTCGATTTCATATTCGGCGAGTTTCCCCTGGATGTAGGTGAAGGCCTGTTCCTGCACTTTCTGGCGGGTTTGAATGAATGAGATCGCTTCCATTCCACCGATGCGGTCTCGGAAGAGATTGCCAACGGCAGCCTGCAGAACCTCGTTCACAAGGTTTTCCATGGAACCGACCATTGAAATAACGCGTGGAGCCTTGGTATCCGGAACGTGAATGAGAACCTGCAGATCGATACTGAACACGAAGCCCTCATTGCTCTTGGCGATGATGGGCTCAAGTCGCGCATCGAGTCCATGAGCTCCGGTTACGTCCTTTGCCCAATCGAGCTTGAGAATTGCGGTTAGTACGAGCTTGGCGTCGTAGATCCGCGGGTTGATCGGATATTTCCCCGTCCGCAACGCTTCCTGCCAGATGCCCTGATGGCCGGGACGGACCAAGCTCCCGAACTTGAAGTTTGCGCCGGAAGTGTCTTGTGTGGGCAATCCGACGTAGGCCTTGATCACAGCGACCTGTCCTTGTTCCACAACTAGCATCGGCACCTGTTCCACGCGAACCAGGAACGGGTTGAGGTTGTAGGCGCCATAGAGCAAGGGGTCATGTTGAAGGCCGATCTTTCCGCCAGCCTCAAGGAATTTCTGGAAATCTTGATAGTTGTTGTGCTGATCGTTCTTGCTGCCAAGGATCAAACTGATTAGCTCGAAATCAGTGACGCCGGCCTTCCCTTCAAGCTCACTGACGTCGTTGAATCCGCCAAGTCGGCTGGCAATAGCATTGGCGGGCAACGGTTCACCGTCCAATGCTGTGACCACACCGATCATGTCGAGGACTTTGCCGCCTTCGCCGGTGGGCTTGGGCGCGATGCGCGTGACATTTAGCTGCCACTCCTCAAGGCCAAAGGCATGAAAGTCCAACTTGCCATTACCGGCGAGTTTTCTGTACTCGTCCGAAACCGGTACACCAAAGACCTGCGGCTTGGTAATGACCAGAAAAGCCACGGGGTGAATCGGCGCTAGCGTACCCGGAGAAAGAACCGGTCGTTGAACGCCCTTCTCTCCGCCCTTCTCAACAAAGGTTCGAAAGTCAGTGAAATTTCCAAAAGCCGAATCATACCTGGCAGACTTGGCGCCGATAGGTGTGGGCTTGCCAACCTGTGCGATAACAACGCCGATTTGTCCCGCCGGGACCTGCACCCACGGGTGCTTGGTGACGGCGTAGAACGGCTTGAATTTGAAGCGCACTCCTGGCATGAGGAGATCGGCTTGATAACCGGCTTCTCCCTCAAAGGCGACGGGGTTATTTCCCGGCAGCTTCTTGCCAAATCTCTTTCGCACAAGTCCAATCTGGGTCGGGCCAACGCTGTAGAACGACATAAGGACGATGGCAAGCAGCAACGCTGCCGCTGTGAACAACAAAACAGACGAAATCAAACTTGCGCCCTCTGACATCGTGCATCTCCCTCTTCAGCGCTGAGTCGCTTGAATTGTACTGCTGTTGGGTGAATTGCAGGAGAGATGCTGCATTTCCATATTGAAAAGCCGGGCGGGTTTCCGGCAAACGTGCCAACTATGTGATCTACCACATGCCGCATGAACTCCTTGGGTAGTCGCGACTGAGTCGTCGGCGATCCGGAAGCAGGTGTGAGTTGGCTCACGTTGGGTCCGGATAGCCGGTTAATCACTGGGAGCGCCACTTTTCAAAGTCATATTCATTTAAAAACCTAGTATTTCGAATAAATGATTAAACAGCGACCTGCCCGCATGTCGCCCGTGATCCGCTAGGTACGAGGAGACTAATCTTTTTGAGTCGGGCTCGATGGCATTTTTGGCAACGGCAAAGGCCATCTGCCGCACGTCGTTGCGCAGTGGTTGGGGGTACATCAGTGCCAGTTCGTCATCTAAATTGCGTTCATAGAGAACCCCGTTGTCCATAATCAAAAGACCCAGAAGAAAGACTGCTTCCCCAGGATTGCAATTCGTTCCATTGCGATCTGCCGAAAGCAGGGCCGTGAATGCTTTGATCTCTGCTGCATGGGCTCTGAACTTGTGAAGGGACATCTCGTCGCTCCGTACAGAAGGCGGTGCGCCGACCTCTTTCATTAGTTCATTGAATGCTCTAGCAACTTCGCTTTCTGCAACCCGCCGTCCTTTTCCTGATCGGGTGGCCTGCTCTGCCCCTGCCAATCGGTCGGCCAGTTTGGCGGCATATTTTTCTCCCAGAAACTCGTCTTCGAACGACTCCATTCGCCCCGATGGGGAGCGCCCATAAGTCCATGCATTAGGCAGAATCAAATCGGCCACATTCCTGCTGTATTGGTGAATCCCTGCTGAATCAGTTGCGGCGGCTTTCTGATCGAAAAGACAGTAAAAAATGTGAATGCAATTGGCTGGTTGCTGTGCTGACACTTTGCAGCCGAAGAGAAGCAGAAAATACAACGCGGCAATTACCTTTGAGGACAAAGTGACATGCATGATTCGCTCCTCTTACGTCGTACAGCGAACTCAATTCAGAGAATAATCCCCCGCACAGTCTATTTCCAGATTCAGAGAGGTTCGCCGGCAAGTGTTACCCGATCCAAAATGCTCCAGAAATGGGTAAGGTAAGCATTGCCGGTCGTACGGGCGCTTGCCGGATTCACAACAATGGGCCCGCCTGTCGCGGCGTGCTCGGATCCGTCTTGTTGTCCGTTCATAGCAGATGGTCACATTGCTGGATCAGGCGCTCACGCCCCGCAGCACTTCTTGTATTTCTTGCCGCTGCCGCAAGGGCATGGCTCGTTCCTCCCAATTTTCGGAGTGCCTCGCTTGATTGGGGGGGAAGGCGCGGATGGAGGGGCACCTGACACTGAGGCGGTAGGAACAGTGTTCCCGGCCCGGTCCTGGTGGAAGCAAGCCCACCATTCCATTTCGGCCACAGTATCGCTGACAAGGCGGCGATGGGGATTATAGGCAAGCCTTGCGAGAACGTGCTCTTGGCCCATCGCCAGGTCGCGTTTGACATTACCGAGAGTAATAAATCCTGGATCGACCAGTTCGTCCTCGTAGGCGCGTTCTATGTCGGGAAGCAGCTCAGCGGAGTGGAGGTCGGAGCTATACGAGACGAGCGCATCCCAAACATGAGACCACTTCCTCTCCAGCCTGCCTCGATACAGGCTAGCGAAGTAGCTCATGATCTCGTCCCGGTCCTTTTGTCCCGCGGCTACCAACGTCACTAGGCTGCTCAGGGCCGCCCCCCGTACCCACTCGTCGGTGGATTCGTTTTCGATCAGGGACTGAATGCCAGCCAACTCGCCGCCGCACACCGATGCTAAAATCCGCCCCAGATCTTCGGTGATGAAGTCGCCACAGAGCGAATCGAGCAGGTCTCCGGGGAGCGATGCGAAGCGGACCAGCAGTGGGTAGGCGCGGATTTCGCGGAACTGCGCCAACAGAAACAGTACGTACAGATGGGCCTGATAGTCGCCCTCGGCGGCGAGTTCGGCGGCACGGTTCACCGTATCATCGAGGATTCGCAGCAACGCGGGTGTGATCTCCTCACGACGCGCCATGGCCGCTTCTACTGCGGCCCGCGGAAATTTTCCTTTAAATCTCTCTAGCTGATGCAGAATTTCGACGATTTCCATCGGCATCGTACGCCTCCACGATCTTCTTCTCCATTCTCTTACGGCCGTGCCGGGCTCGTGTGCCAGAGTGTCTTCAGTCAACGGCGACCAACCACAAATGGAACTTCAACGTCCATTTTCCTTCCAGCGCTTTCGGATGGAGAGGCGTGCATCTCGTCTGCTGAAGAGCGGCGAAGCGTCGATAGGTTGCCTTTCTGACAACGCCCCCATCCGCCGGAGCCGGTCCCCCAGTTTGGCGTGCAGTGTTTACCAGGTCGAAATTGAAGACACGTCACCGTGGCCGGTTAGTCGGGCTGAACCTCAAAAAGAAACGGTGCGTTCGCATCAAGACGACTGTCCGAAGGGTACTTTTATCGAGAGCGGGAATGCGACCGGGCGACCGCCTCGCATTGCAGGCTTGAATCTCTCTTGCTTCACAGCATCAATTGCGCTTTGGTCAAGGCCCATACCAACCGGCCGCGTCACGCGCACGTTTTTCGGAATTCCGCGCTCATCGACAGTGAGGCGCACAATGCAGTACCCCACAAAACCGGCTTTTCGGGCCTCTGCAGGGTATTCAGCTCGGACGAAATGAGTCAGCACCGGCGGCGTAGTTACGCCATCCTGAAACGTCGGCCCCCCTTGGGCATTCGCGACTCCAACCATCGCAAGTAGGACCGCACACAAGAGAGCTTTGCCACGACGACTAAGCGCGATTTGAGTATTCATGCCTTGCTCCAACCACTCTGTTCGCAATCTTACTTCTGGTTGGTCGGCAATGGTGACTTTACGCCGCAGCGGAGAAAATTCGTCAAACGTCACGATGGCCGGTCTGCATTCGACAACTATTTGGAAAAACTCTTAGAGCCTGATGCCAGAAGTTCTGCAATGCGGCCCAACACGGGCAGCTTGAACATTTTGCGACGTCCGGCCTGAATCATCGCGACCAGCCATCCGATCAGAAGAACTAAAAACGCTACGCTGCCCATGGCCGACTCATGTTTGTCGTTCCAATAGATCAGCAAAGCCAAGAGACCCATAAGCAACAGGCACTGTATGCAGTGAAACCGCAGGAACGGATGTTGTCGATCACGACGAACTGTCAACAAATACTCGACCGGAAAGAGAACCCCCCACGCGTAACACATCTGGCCGCGAGGTCGCTCAGTCTCAATTGAATCTTGGCGATCCATCCCACAAATTCTACGCCCGGCCAATTACACCAGTATTGTCGGCAAGTGTCGAAATGACCGACTTTGTCCCAAAATCTGTTAGTTTCACCATTGCCGGTTATTCGCCCATGATCGATGTCTTGTCGTCCCTACGGCTTCTACGGATGAGCACAACGATGGCAAATATCAAGCAGGCTGGCACCGCCAGAAGCAGGAGCAAGAGCAGGACCCAGAATAGAATCATTCCCACGGAAATTCATCCTCTCACGAGTTTAAAAACCATTCTGGCCATATAGCCGGTCACTCGCCCAGAACGATTTAAACGCCTAAATGTCTATTCGGCCATCAGAGAAAAAAGTGCATCAATCAAGCTCTCTAGCAGCACGCCCTCTTTGTTTGGCTCATAGTCTTCGTCGAATCCCAGCTTTGCCAGTCTCTCTCCGAAATAGTCATCGAGTGCCTTGGCATCGGAGCGATCCAAGACGATAGCATCTTGACCGAGATAAATGTTCGGGCGCGAGCGGATCAAGTCTGCGAACACCGGATCCGCGGCGATCAAACCGGATAGGTATCCTGCCTGCTCTACGCTCAGTCGAATTGCCGCGGGTTTATCCATGGTCGAGACGGTGCCTAATTCATCGAGTGTAGTTGCCGATTGCGAGCGAGTCGTCGGAAACTCTTCCGTAATCTGAAAATGCACCAAAATTGGGTTATTTCTGTATTGCCGGTTACTCAGGCGCTAGACGCAAACGGTAGCCATCGGTATAACGTTTGTGATGACTTCGCATCCACCGCAGCCCAGTTTTGAAGAGGTGTTCACGGTGACCTACTACTACGATGGTCCCCGTCAGGGCATTGCAAACTACCTCGGATCGCCTCATTTCTATGACTGCATTTTCTCTGATCAGAAGCGGGATTACACCTGCATGTATCACCTCACTCCGATGACCGATCAGGTTTTTCGGTTGGCGCTCGAAGATTGGGCCATCTGGAAACGCTGGGAACACGCATTCAAATCCGGCAATACAGGCATGGATACCCATCCCGCGTTGCCCGAAGATGAAGTTCGCCATCGCGAGATTGAAGCACTTCTAGCCGAACGCCTCAAGACCGATTCATCGAAGAGCACCGTCCGTGCTGCCAAGTTTCTGGCCTTACGGCAATCCGAAGTTGGCTCCGGCGTACTCGTTGATTTGCTCGTCAAATGGTCGGAGCAATCAGACACACTCAATGATCAAATCTGGGCAGACCCGCTCGATGCGTCTGGGCAGATCGAATCGTTCTGAGTGAGTTGTCGGCAAGCGTCTAAATGGCGGAATCCGGTCCAAAATGATTCATTTCGACATTTGCCGGTTAGAACGAAGCCGCAGGCGCCGCGGTCGCTGCGTTGTTGGCTTACGAGTAGTTTTGTGGCGGGGGTAGTG
>Ga0075522_10003047_pt1 | contig 12265 bp, 9 predicted proteins | sample NGEPerA_FD_74796 | JGI IMG/M metagenome (GOLD analysis project Ga0075522, IMG submission 74796) | Arctic peat soil microbial communities from the Barrow Environmental Observatory site, Barrow, Alaska, USA - NGEE PermafrostL2-A | ecosystem: Environmental > Terrestrial > Soil > Wetlands > Peat ... | reverse complement strand
CGCACGCTCAAGACGATGGAGCGGTATGGCTTGGTCCGCCTGCACAAGGGCGAGCGTGGCAAACTGCGCCCCGAGGTCCGGTATCGCGATGTGCACCTGGAAATGACACTTTTTTAGCATAGGAACAGCACCCGCGCCATGGACGAACTGCCCGATCTCGGTCGCGGCGCAACGAACAAGCTCACCGCACCCTGAACTTCCAATGACGAAGCAGGCCCCCGCAACCCGACCCAGAGACATCGGCCCCGACTGCAATGCGCAGCGCGGGGCCGATGTTCATTTGGGCGTAGATTCCGTCATCGGCCTCCTCGATTACCGTGGGTTCGAGCATTTCGGAGACGATTTGTCGGGCGCGAGGGATATCAGTCTTGAGGGCGTCGGCAAGGCGCATGGCCACGCCCCGGTGCGAGCTTGCTGTCCTGATCGTCGCGAGGCCGATTACCGGATAACCCGGAACAGGAGCAGCGTAGTCACGGCGACGTATAGCACCCCGGCGATTCCCGCAACCACCGCAAGTCGGAAGATCCATGTTTCGATGTGCGCCGACCAATGCAGCGGCGGCTCGTGCGGAACAGCATAGGAATCGTCTGCTGTGTGTGGCGAGACCGATTCCAAATCGGCGCCAGACTGAGGAGCAAGAGGAACCTGCACGCTCTCGACGCCATTCCAGCGCTCGAGCGTGTGCTCGGTAAGCGGTCCTGACGGAACGTCGTCACATTTCGGCTTCGTCGGCTGCATTGTGGGTTTCGCGCGCTCGGGGCAAACGGCGAGCAAAAAAAGGCGCGCCGGCTATTTTGTTTACAACGTGGGAACCGGGGGGCGGAAAATCGCGCCTACATCAGTTGTCCCTCCAATTTGTTGGGTATCGCCAAGATCGCCGGTGATGCTTGCTGGCTCTATCCGTCCCTGCTAACCCGCGCACACGACCACTGTCACGTGACTATGGAGATCGTCCAAGGTGGCCAATCGACAGGCCTCAATTGCCAGCGACGGTCGCGGGACGTTTGGAAATGTGGCGCTTGCAAGCTAGCCGATCGGGGTTGTCATGGGCGCGAAAGGCATATACACGCGCAGGCGCGCTTAAAGCTCTGCGCAAATGCTTGTGAGCATATTGCCGTATTTGCCTAACGACTTCAGGCTGGCGGGGGAAATGTCAAGGAAGACGGAGCGACGGTCGCGCGCACTCGAACGTTGCCTTACGATTCCTTGCTCGATTAGCTTCGTCAACCTACGGCGTACCGTTGTAAGGGAGCTTAAATTCAGAAGGAAGAGCTGCTTTGTCATGAGGGGCTGTTTCTGCTCTTGCGCATATCCGATTGCGATGATGATATCGAAGTCGATAAGAGATTGTACGAACGGTAATTGCAGTCTTTCAAACTCCCTTATTTTTCTCAACGCTGCAAATAGCTGCATGGTTTTCCTTTTTTTTTATAAGATAGATAACTCTTTACAATGATGCTTAGCTAGCGCAAAGGCAATCATAATTGAGTTCCACTTTGAGACATAATTTCAAGGAAGACGAACGCCGCGAAGCTGACATTTCGGGAGAGCCTGCGCCACATCGCGGCGTATTTGCGGGGCCAGCGCTCTAAGCTCTGTTTCCTCGAAATTCGTTCGACGCTGGCGCGCAATTCACTGGCCAATGCGAATGGGGTGCGCGACCGGCGCACCTACGCCGCCTTCGCGCAAAGCCTGATCGGCATTTCGTGACCACCGTATGTCGACGAGCCCTTCAGTCGATTTGAAGGAGAACCAAACAAGAGTGCTTCGAGAGCGCCCAGCTTTGTGAGCGCGACGGCTACTCGGTTCCCTCATGGCAGTGCCGGGCGCCGACGGTGTAAGCTCGGGAAAACCCCTCGTCTTCCGCCACGCCCCTCACCATGGTGAGATTCGCATGTGCGTGGACACGATCCGCGGGCCCCGCGCTCGGCGGGAATACCGAACGCGAAGACTCGACCATGTTCCGCCACGATGACGCTGCGAAAGTGCGGCAGACTGCAATGCCACTCCGCGAATCATGCTTACCTCAATTCACCTACTTCATACGGAAGACCTGGAGATGCGCAACACGTACAAAATAATGATCATGGGTGCCTCTTACGGGTCCCTGCTCGGATTGAAGATAGCGGCCGCAGGACATGCGGTCACGCTCGCATGCCGACCCGAAGAAGCGGAACTCATCAACGCGGAAGGAATACGCGTCCGACTGCCTGTCAAGGGCATCGAGACGCTCGTCGAGGTCGATTCACGGAAATTGCGGGGAAAATTATCCGCAGCCGTTCCTGTTGCGATCAATCTCGACGATTTCGACCTGGTGGTTTTGGGAATGCAGGAGCCGCAATACGGTGCTCCCGGCGTTCGTGAGTTGCTGGAGGCTGTGGGGCGGGCCAAGCTTCCGTGCATGTCGATCATGAATATGCCGCCGCTGCCCTATCTGGCACGGATTCCAGGAGTTGCGGTCGATGATTGCCGCAACTGCTATACCGATCCTGTCGTGTGGCAGGACCTTGCGCCCGCGCTGACGACACTCTGTAGCCCGGATCCGCAGGCATTCCGGCCGCCCGGCGAAGGGGCGAATGTCCTCCAGGTCCGCTTGCCGACGAATTTCAAGGCGGCACCGTTCGAATCGGATGTACATACGGAGATTCTTCGCCAACTGGCATCCGGAATCGAAGCCTTCCGATTTGACACTGATCACGGCGCGATTGAGCTACCGGTAAAGCTCAAGGTCCACGATTCGGTCTTTGTGCCACTCGCCAAATGGAGCATGCTCCTCGCCGGCAACTATCGCTGCGTTCAGGAGAACGCAATCCGCTCCATCAAGGATGCGGTCCATAGCGACCTGGTTGAATCGCGAATCGTCTACCAATGGGTGACGGACCTGTGCAAGAAGCTCGGTGCGTCCGAGCGGGATCTCGTTCCATTCGACAAGTACGCGAACGCTGCACAGTCACTGGAGAGTCCATCCTCGGCGGCGCGAGCGCTGGAAAACGGAGCGCGCAACATCGAGCGCGTCGACCGTCTCGTGCAGTCAATAGGCGCGCAGCAAGGCATGCGCCTGGATTCGATCGATTCGATCGTTGCATTGGTCGATGCTCGACTGGCGGCCAATCGACAAACGGCCTGAGTTCGTCATACGCGGTTCTGAACCGGCAGGCTCGGGTTGGTGCGAAGGTGGGATTGGACACACGTCCCACTCCTCGCAACGCTGGGCCGTCAAAGCGCGCGCATTCGCGTGGTTTTCGCGAAGCTCAACGTGTGCTCGAAGGACTCGACACCCGCCTGCGATCCGAGACCGGTCGCATTGAGTGCGGCCGTGACCTGCGCGAAGCGCACGGTCGCTTCCCTGTCGAAGCCCTTGATGAGGCCGACGGCGAAGCCGGCATTGAAGGCATCGCCGCAGCCACAGGTGCATTTCACCGCGATGTCGAATGCCGGCATTCTGAAGATGAGGCCGGACCGGTCGTGGTAATAGGCGCCATCGCCGCCCAAGGTAAACACGCACGCCTTGGCACCCAGGTCGAGGAAAACTCTCGCCGCATCGCCCATGTCGAAAACGCCGGCGAGCGCGCGGGCTTCCTCGATCGACGGCAGGAAAAAATCGGTATGCGGAAGAACGCTCGCAACCGCCGGCATGTCGTCCGGCGAGCCTGCAAAAATGTCGACGGTGGTGAGCGCACCCGCCGCCTTGGCCGCGGCGATGATCTCCGCGGTACGTCCCTTGTCCATTGCGTGCATCAGGCCGACGCCACCGGCATGGAACACCTTGGTGTCGGTGATGCTTGGCAGCATCGCATCGCTGACGAAGAAATTACCCGTGGCGCCCGCCATGTGCAGCGCCGGGCGCGAGCCATCGGCTCGCGTGGTGACGATCGAAGAAGATGTCTTCCAGCCTTTTTCGCGCTGCATGGCCGATGTGTCGACGCCAAAGTGCTGCAAGCGCTGCATCACCCAATCGCCCATCAGGTCATCACCGACACCTCCGACAGCCAGGGTTTTCAGGCCCATTTTCGCCGCGGCGATGGCGGCGGTTCCGGCGGCCCCCGAAACGGCGATGGTGAATTCATCGATTGGATAACAGCCACCGGCGGGAGGAACTTGCGTAAAGGGCCAGCCGAGGCAATCGAACGTGTAGAAGCCCATCGACGTGTAGTCGTAAGTCGTCAATGCCTGCCTCACCTTGGCTCGCTTTCCGGGTGCAGGCAATCTATGAGCCTGCCCGGATGATGAACTCCCTTGGCTTCACGACAATTGCAGTCGCGGGAGCTCCACATCGAAACAGGTTCCGGGTATGTCGTCGGTGCATTCCACCGAAACCGAACCGCCATGTGCGCTGACAATCTGCTGAACGATATAGAGGCCCAATCCCAGACCACCCTTGCCCCGATGGGATGGTTCTCCGCCGCGAAACGGATCGAAAATGTGGTCGAGCAGATCGGGCGGGATGCGTCCGCCATTTTGCACGTGCAGACGGACGATGGCTGGATCACGCCCATCGACCCGGACGATCACTGCGGCGCCTTGGGCCCCATGTTGCAACGCATTGCCGACGAGGTTGGACGCAACCTGCCGCAAGCGGTCGGTATCCCAATCTCCCGCCGGATCACCGGTGCAGACCATCTCGACCTGCCGATCCGGAAACGCCGCGGCCAAGTCCTGCAACGCCTGCTGAACAACCCCATTCAAGTCCGCCCGCTGCCGGGACAGGACGATCCCTCCCCCGAGCCTTGCGCGAGCGACGTCGAGCATGTCATTGATCAACCGGCTCATCCATTTCCCGCTCGACAGGATTCTTTCGGCATTGCGCGTCGCCGTTTCATCGGTGGCATGACGTTGTATGGATTCCGCCATCATCATGATGCCGCTCAGGGGATTGCGCAGGTCGTGGCCGAGAACTGCAGTGAACATCTCGTGCAGGCGTAACGTCTCCGTGCGCTCGACCAGGTCCCGGCTGAGCTGTTGCCGTTGACGACTGAGTTCGAAGAACACGTCGACCTTGTTCCGCAAAACGCGCGGTTCGACAGGCTTGTAGAGAAAATCCACGGCGCCCGCCTCGTAGCCCTTGAACACGCGTGACTGGTCTCCAATACCAGCCGTCACAAAAATGATCGGGATGGCACGCGTACGTTCGCTTCCGCGCATCAATTCCGCGAGCTCGAATCCATCCATCCCCGGCATTTGCACATCGATCAGCGCAAGCGCCACTTCATTGGCGAGCAGGATTTCGAGCGCCTCCACACCGGAACGCGCGCGGAGCACCTCCACATCATCGCGCTCGACCAGCGTGGAAAGTGCAAGCAGGTTTTCATCCAGATCGTCCACCAGCAGGCATTTCACCCTCGGCTTCATGCGCATGTTCTCTTTCATTCAGTCCTTGGCGTGTGTGGTCGGACGCGTGCCCAACATCGCCAGCCGATGGCGCATTTTCTCGAGATTCAGCACTTGCGCGTCCGGTGTGCGCTTCAGCGCGGCGGCGATCATGATCGGGCATCCCGCCTCGTTCGGATCCTGGACGAATGCTGTCCCGCCCCTGCGACGGACCGCCGCAAGCCCTCCGGCACCGTCCTCGTTCGCGCCCGAAAGGATGATGCCGAGCAAGCGGTCGCCATAGACGTCCGCCGCGGACTCGAACAATGCATCGATGGAGGGGCGCGAGAAATTGATCGGTTCATCGATCGACAGTGCGATTTGGGGACCTTCATCGATCAGCAGATGGTAATCAGGGGGAGCGACATACAGCGTGCCGCGCTCGATCGGCTCCTTGTCCTGGGCCTCACGCACGTGCAACGCGCATCGGTGAGCGACCACGTCTGCCAGCAGGCTCGGACGCTGCCGCGGCAGGTGCACGACGACGAACACCGTGCCTTGCAGCTCGGGCCTGAATGCCGGAAGGAGCACCGACAGCGCTTCTATGCCGCCGGAAGAGGCGCCGATGACAATGGCCTCGAACTCCTGCATGGCCCTCGCCCCTCTCACGCTGCGTCCCGCTTCTGGTAGATGCGATCGCTCCTCGACACCTCGGCGAAAGCGCCGTGGTGCGCCGAAAACCGCAGCGACTCGCGCGCACCGATCCCCAGGTAGCCCTTCCTGCAAAGCGAGTCGCTGAACAAGCCCAAAGCACGATCCTGCAGTTGGCGATCGAAATAAATGAGTACGTTGCGGCACGAAACGAGGTGCACCTCGGCGAATACGCTATCGGTGGCGAGGCTGTGATCGGAAAAGACGATATTTTCCCGCAGGCTGCGATCGAATACCGCCTTGCCGTACGCCGCCGTATAGTAGTCGGCGAGCGACGTGTGTCCGCCGGATAGTCGATGGCTTTCGGTGAATCCTGCAATACGATCGGCCGCATAGACCCCCGCTTCTGCCGCAGACAATGCGCTGGAATTGATGTCTGTCGCATAAATCAGTGTTCGTGCGAGAAGTCCCTCCTCGCGCAACAATATCGCGAACGAATACGCTTCTTCACCGGTGCTGCATCCGGCGATCCAGACCTTCAGCGAAGGGTACGTGCGCAGTACGGGAATGACGGCCTCACGCAGCGAGCGAAAGTAGCCCGGATCACGAAACATCTCGCTGACGTGCACCGTCAGGAAATCGAGGAGCGTCCCGAAGGCCGTGCGGTCGCGCAGCACCCTATCGCCGAGTGCGGCCACGCTGTCGTAGCCAAGGCGGGACAGCGCGGTCTTCAGCCTTCGCTTCAGCGAAACCCGCGAATAGTGCCGAAAATCGTAGTGATACTTCGCGTGGATGGCGTCGACCAGCAGCTCCAGATCCGTGTCGAATGCGTCGTCCGATTCGTCCATCAGTCCAGCCGTTTGGGCATCCACACACGTACCAGCGATATGAGCTTGTCAGCATCCAGCGGCTTGGCAATGTAGTCATTTGCGCCGGCTGCCACACAGGTTTCCTGGTCGTCCGGCATTGCTTTCGCGGTCAGCGCGATGACAGGCAGTTTCTTCCACTCCGGTCGCCTGCGGATTTCGCGCATCGCAGTCAGTCCGTCCATCTCCGGCATCATGATGTCCATCAGCACCAGGTCGATATTGTCCTGCGACTGCCCGCGACTCGCGTCGAGCGCGGCAAGAGCCTCCTTGCCATTGCGGGCGATCTGCACCGTCACGCCCAGTGGTTCCAGCACGCTGGAGAGTGCGAAGACATTGCGCACATCATCCTCAACGATCAGGATGCGCCGTCCTTCGAGCATGGCGTCGCGGTCCCGCACCCGCTTCAGCATCTGTCGACGCTCGGCAGGAAGAGTCGTCTCGACCTGATGCAGGAAAAGCGTGACCTCGTCGAGCAGGCGCTCGGGAGAGCGCGCTCCCTTGATGATGATGGAGTTCGCGAACCGACGCAGCGCCTGCTCCTCATCTCCGGTCAGCGAGCGGCCGGTGTACACGATCACCGGGGGAAACGAGACCTTCTCGCCCGCCGCGATTTGCTCGAGCAATTGATATCCGCTGAGATCGGGCAGGTTCAAGTCCATGACGACGCAATCGAAGGATGTGTGCTGCAAGGCGGCAAGCGCCTCCGCCGCAGACTTGACGTCGGTGATCTGCACGTCATCCATCGACAGCAGTTGTCGAATGCTGTCGCGTTGGCGCTCGTCGTCTTCCACCACCAGCAACTGGCGCATCCCTTGTGAAAATTTGGCCTCGAGGTGGCGGAACGCAGCAACGAGCTGTTCACGCTTGACGGGCTTCAGGTCGTACCCGATTGCCCCTCTTTCCAGCGCCTGACGGGCGTAGTCCGAAACGGATGCGACGTGCACCGGAATCGCGCGAAGGTCCGGGTTCCTCTTCAGGTCGTCGAGTACGGCCATTCCTGATTTGTCCGGCAGGTTGATGTCCAGGAGAATCGCATTCGGCCGGAACGCGATTGCGGCATCGATGCCGTCGCGCGCCGTATGCGCGATCACGCACTGGAACGCCAGCTCATGCGCGAGGTCGCGCAGGATTGCCGCGAAGCGTGGGTCGTCTTCAATGACCAGGATCGTTCGCGAGCCTGGGCGCAAGTTTTCACGGTCGTCGGTCACGCCTGGCGCCGGAAGCTGACTCGGTGGCGCCGCCGGTTTGCGGCTGGGTGGCGCGGATACCATCGCGGACTCGCGGCTTTGTGGCGCCGCGGCGGTGTGCCGTTCCCGCGTATCGGTCGCGTCGCCCGCGTACGCGATCGGCAGCGACAACGTGAACGTACTGCCTTGACCTGGCGCACTCGTCAAGGCGATGTCTCCTCCAAGCAGGCGCGCCAAGTCACGCGATATCGAAAGTCCAAGACCTGTCCCGCCATATCTGCGGTGGGTGCTCCCATCCGCCTGCCGGAACGCTTCGAATATCACTTCCTGCTGTTCCGCGGGAATTCCGATGCCCGTGTCGCGTACTGCAAAGCTCACCATGCCCGGTGAACTCGGGAACACTCGCAGGGAAACCTCGCCCTTCTCGGTAAACTTCAGCGCATTGGAGACGAGATTGCGAATGATCTGGGCCAGTCGCTGGGCATCCGTTTCCACATGACTCGGTGCGTCGGGATCGACATTCGCCGAAAACTGTAGGTGCTTCTGTTCTGCGATCGGCGCGAGTGTCCGCGCCAGCGTCTCGATGGCGGTCGTCAGCCGTACGCGGCCGATGTCGAGTTCGACCTTGCGCGCTTCGATCTTCGAAAGATCGAGAATGTCATTGATCAGCGCCAGCAAATCGTTGCCCGCGGCGTGGATCGTTTCTGCGAATCTGGCTTGCTCGCTGGATAGATTGCCCGACTTGTTGTCGGCGAGCAGCTTCGACAGGATCAGCGTCGAATTCAAGGGTGTCCGCAGCTCGTGGCTCATGTTGGCCAGGAACTCGCTCTTGTATTGATTGGCGCGCTCGAGTTCCGTCGCGCGCTTCTGCAACACAGCCTGCGCGTCACCAAGTGCATCTTTCTGGCTCTCGAGCATTTCCGCCTGCTCTTCGAGTTGCGCGTTCGTCTGTTCGAGCTCGGAACGCTGTTCCTCGAGGCGCGCGGTGGATTCCTTCAACGACCTCCCCTGCTCCTCGAGTTCCTCGTTGCTGACGCGAAGCTCCTCTTGCTGTGTCTGCAACTCCTCGGACTGGCGCTGCGTCTCCTCGAGCAGCTCCTCGAGACGTGTGCGATCCGCGGACGTGCGGACGGCAACGGCGAGCGATTCCGATATGCGGGTCGCCAACTCCTCGTCATCCTGCGTGAGGGCTCGGAAGAAGCCCAGCTCGATGACAGCCTGGACGGTCCCGTCGGCGATGGCCGGCGCTATCAGCAGTTCAACGGACTTCGCGTGCCCCAGACTCGAACTCACCTCCAGATATCCATCGGGCACATCGCGAACCCGTAGTGGCCGCCGGTTCCTGGCCGCTTGCGCGAGCAGGCCGGCGCCCTCGCCAATGTCGGCATCGCCGGCGCGCGACGGCATCGCATAACCGGCAACGCGGTGAAGGCTGCCATCGGCACGCGACAGGTATACCGCGCCTACCCGCGCGCCAAGATAGGTCGCAAGATATTCCAGTACACGCTCGCCCAGCACGACGAGTCGCTGCTCCCCTTGCAGTCGCTGCGTCAAGCCTAATTGCCCGGTACGCAGCCACGTCTGCAGTTCCCGGGCGCGGTAGTCGCGCGAGGCGATGTAGCCGAAGATGCCGATGAGAATCAGCAAGAGCGCGGATCCACTGAAGACGAATGTCGAGGAGGTTTTCCCCGCTGCCTCAAGCTGTTCCTCGCGATCGGCAAGAATGCTTCGCTCGACACGGACCATGTCGGCGACGATTGTACGGATGCGGTCCATCGTCAGCTTGCCACGATCCGAAACCACGATCGCCAGCGAACCCTGCACATCGCCCTTGCGGCGCAACTCGATCGTCTGACGGATGATGTCCAATTTTTCCGTCAGGAGCTCGCCAACCACCTGCAACTGACGCTGCTGCGCCGGATTGTCAGCCGCGAGGCTCTTGAGTGCAGCCAACTGGACCGGTATCGCAGCGCTGGCGGCCGTATAGGGCTGCAGGTAGGCATCCGAACCGGTCAACAGGTAACCACGCTGTCCCGTTTCGGCGTCCTTCGCGTTCGAAAGCAACAACTCGAGCTGGTCAACGACATCCAGCGTGTGGTTGACACTCAATGTGGATTCCGCAGTGGCATCCGTTGATCGATGGAACAGAAAAACGATGAGCAGAACCGCGACGGCGGCTGCCACAAAACCCGCCAGCGCGCTCGGCGGCAATGGCAGGCGGCCGTAAGGTCCCCGAGATACAGCGCTATCAGGCGTCAGGCTCGACATGGGCCGGCGGCGTGTACCGTCGAAGGGTGGCGATCTTCAATGATACGGGATGCGGTTGGAGCACCGGGCGTGGCGCATCTACAATCGCCAAACCGCTGCCTGGGCGTCACCGGCTGCGCCGGCAGGATCGCATCCGTTCGTCGGGGCGGATAATCGTCGGGGTGAAGTCAACCCCGTTCGCGCGCCGATGAAGGATGCGATGCTGCAGAGCACGCGATGGTCGACAGCCAGGCTCGCGACACGCGCGATGTTCCTTACGCGCAAGTTCGTCATCGGCTACCAGGTTCCCGGCGAACCGCACCTCGATCCAGGTGCGGCACGGCATTTCCGTGATGTCATCGCGGACACATCCGTTTATCTGGAATACGGCAGCGGTGGGTCGACGCTGGCAGCGTGGCAAAACGCCCGCGTCGTGGTGACAGTCGATAGCGATCGGCGATTTCTGAGATCGGTACAAAAACAGCTGGCCCGTTCCTCCCGATCTCCCGCGGTGTCGCGCTTGATCCACGCGGATATCGGCATCACTCGGCGGTGGGGAATTCCGGTGCTCAAGTCATCCACACCGCAACGATTGCGCCGCTGGCGAAACTACGCCGAGGCGCCGTGGCCGTTCCTGCGTGAACGCACGCTCGAGCCGGACACCATCTTCATCGACGGCCGTTTCCGCGTGGCCTGCATTCTCGAATGCCTGTGCAATCTCCGCGCCCGAAGTCCATGCCGGATTCTGGTCGACGACTTCCTTGATCGCCCGCACTACGATGTGCTTCAGCCGTTCGTGCACGTCGACGCCACGCACGGGAAAATGGCGGCACTCACCATGCGGGCGGACTTCGACCGCGAGCACTGCAGACGCGCATTACCGGGCTTTTATTCCGACTGGAGATGAGCGAAGGGGAATCGTCAATGCGTTCGTCCGGCAGCCTCATGAGCGTGTGTGCTCGGCAGAAACACGGCAATGGCGCCGAGCAAAGGCAGGAATCCGCACACGCGGTACACGAAGTCGATGCTCGTATGGTCGGCAAGTGTCCCGAGCACGGCGGCGGCCAGCCCGCCCATGCCGAACGCGAAACCGAAGAAGAGTCCCGAGACCATGCCGATCTTGCCGGGGATCAACTCTTGCGCATACACCAGTATGGCGGAGAACGCCGAAGACAGCGTGATGCCGATGACCATCGATAGCACGCCGGTCCAAAACAGGTCGGCGTAAGGCAGCACGAGTGTAAACGGAGCGACTCCCAGGATCGACACCCATATCACCGGCTTGCGGCCGATCCTGTCACCCACCGGTCCGCCGATCAACGACCCCAATGCGACAGCGGCCATGAACAGGAACAGATGCAGTTGTGCGCGCTGTACGGATACGCCGAACTTGTCGATCAGGTAGAACGTGAAGAAACTGCCGATGCTGGCCAGGTAGAAATACTTGGAGAAGATGAGGAGCAGCAGAACGCCGATCGCGGTACCGACTTTCCTCCGCGAAAGGGTCGCGATGTCCAAACTCATCGACGCGTGACTCGCCGGCTTGCGACGGTGCTGCAAGTACCATTGGCTGACCTGCATCAGCACCACGATACCTACCAACGCAACGGGTGCCAGCCATGCAATGCTGCGCTGGCCGAAGGGTGCGATGAGCGCGGCAGCGAGCAGCGGCCCCATTGCGCTGCCGGCATTGCCTCCCAACTGGAAAAACGACTGCGCCATGCCGTGCTTGCCGCCGGACGCCATCCGTGCGATGCGCGACGACTCCGGGTGGAAGATCGCCGACCCTGCCCCGACCAGCGAAGCCGCGGCCAGCACCACGGTGAAGCTGGGCGCCACGGAAAGCAGAAGCAGTCCGGTCAGCGTGAAGCCCATCCCGATCGGCAGCGAATACGGCTGCGGACGACGATCCGTGTAGATCCCCACCAACGGTTGCAGCAGCGACGCCGTGAGCTGGTAGGTCAGCGTGATCAAGCCGACCTGCGCAAAGCTCAAGTGAAAGTC
>Ga0075522_10003046_pt1 | contig 12266 bp, 13 predicted proteins | sample NGEPerA_FD_74796 | JGI IMG/M metagenome (GOLD analysis project Ga0075522, IMG submission 74796) | Arctic peat soil microbial communities from the Barrow Environmental Observatory site, Barrow, Alaska, USA - NGEE PermafrostL2-A | ecosystem: Environmental > Terrestrial > Soil > Wetlands > Peat ... | reverse complement strand
ATGTCCGTTATGCTGCCTGATCTAAATCTACGCACTATTTACCGGCCGGCTCAGTAAGAGGAGATGGTCCGGTTGCGCTCTTGGATGCAGATCCCTTGGGTTTCGCTTTCAATTGCTGCGAAGTCCGCCGTCGGCGATTCTTGGATACGCCCACGGCCGAGCACGTGACGCCGACAGGCGTGCGTAGAGCGCTAGCTAAGCTGGAATCTGGCGGTAGCCGTTACGCCATAATCAATACCCCGCCGTCGATTACGTCAACCAGCCTCGAGATGCTTCGTTGCGGCGATCTTGTGTTCGTCCCAGTAGACCCGACTGTTCCGGAACTTCGCGCGCTGCGCAAAGCGCTGCCTGAGATTGTAGCTATATCCAGATCGCTTGCTTTCATCTGGTGCCGCGCCAGCAAAATACTTCGGGCTGCGCATGCTGCTGGTCTTACTGAGCTCGGCAGTCTTGGTTCGGTCTTCAAGGCCAACCTGCGGGAGCGCGCGATCTATACCGAACCGTTCGTTCACGGCTACGCGGCGTTCGAAGATAAGCGGAACGGAGACGCGGCGTCCGAAGATGTCTTTGCTATTTGGGCCGAAGTGCGCGAAAAGTTGGGTGCCTGACGCGTTCTGACAGAGCAAGTCTGATGGCAACCGCCAAGCAAGCCTTGATGTGGGGTTGGCGCGAATTTGAGGCGCACGCGCACGTGATTCTTGCGCGAGTGTGTTGGAGGTGCGGTTCTTTCGCGGCAGATTGAAAGATCAACGTCGCAGCAAAATGGTTTTCGCGACGATGGCGCCGGCGCACCCTTCGCGGCAGCTACGTGCCAACAACCGCATTTGGGAATGATCCATAAGAGGTCAGCACTGCAGTGATAGCAGTGAAGGCTCTACAATCTGTCGTTGCTGCTACTGGAATTAGGCGCCTCCGTCGGAGGCTATGAACAAACCTACGTACGGTCGCAATACAGGTCCGGTCGAAGCGTCTCGCCGCCGTCGGCGCTCGCGCAGGGCCAGCCACTCGTCCAGCTGTTCCAGGAGGAGAGTGCCGTGCTTTTTCGCGTAATGGCAAAGCTCGGAAACATCCGAAGCGTCGACCTGAAAGCCCGAAACTCCGAATTCCAAGATCGGCGCACCCTTGCCGGCAGCGCTGCTCATCATGTTCTCAGCCAATGTATCGAGCAAACCCTGCAAAGGACGCAACGAGTCTTCGACCACTACGCCATTTCCAATAACCCTAAGGGCGGCCCGCTCACGCCATCTCAGGAGCCCGCTCTTGCTCCGTATAACGCCTTTATTAGTCAATAGTACGTTCAGGCAATCGTCAGGATCCACTCCGGGCAGTTCAACTCTTACAAGCGATTCAAAACTAATTTTTGCCCCTCGTTGAGGGAGATCTAGCGGCCTACCATGCTCGGAAATGAACTGGGGGTCATTAGCCCATCTTGCCAAAATCCGACTCATATCTCTCACATCGAATTCGAGCCGCTTCATGGGGCGAACCTTTTCCGACTCCGTCGCCCTCAGGACTTCCGCACAAATGAAGGAGCTATTAAATCCCATAAGCACTAGCACGCGAACAAGGGAAGTAATGACCCGCGCTGCTCGCGTCTCCAAAGGGTCGAGAGACAAACGCGCCTTGGAAGGTGCGCGAGGGCATTCGCGAGTCCGCTTCGAAGACCGTAATCCGACCATATCTTTATCTTTCATCCGAATGTCTCCTCAACTGCGTTCGGCTAACCGGCTAAGGCTAGGCCGATGGAAGGTTACAAAGGAGCCTGGGTAGCATTTTACCCGCGACGTCCAGAATGTAGCAGGCGTGTTTGTTGCAAATGCATAGACGAATAGCGGTGCATGCGGGTGTCTCGAACATACGTTTTATAAGCGTCAATAACTGACTGGATCACGCTTGCTGATATTCGGCCTCGGACTCGCTTTCTAATCTTGAGCCTCAGCCCAGGTTTTCGCCCTGATTGGGTTTTCGCACGGCGCTTCGCGAATCGGAGGCCAACGAGTCGAACACACCTTTATGATGAAAATAGATCACACCCGCTGCGGAACGCATCGCGCGCGATGCTAGCAGGAGGTTGAACGCAGTGTCGTTTTGGAAGTGATCGAAGGCAAAACGCAGCGCGCGCTTCACTCGAAACGACGGATAGCTGCGCACGAACCCCACCGACGGGTCTTGCGCCTTGCCGCGCAGGAAATCCGCGACCGCGTTTCCTGCAGCGAGCCCGTGTTTGAGTGCGGTATGGATTCCGCCCGCAGTCACGGGCGACACCATTCCGGCGGCGTCGCCTACCAGCAGGGCGCGCGAGGCGGCGACTGGCGATACTAAGCCGCCGCATGGGATCAATCCCGCGCGCACGCCACTGGGTGTCACGCCGCGCAAGTCGATTGCCGGTGCAATTTTCTCGACGAACGCCTCCATCGCAACACTAGGCTTCCACGTCGTCGCGTTTTGGCGCCGCGCGAGACCAGCCTGTACGTTGCCGACGCCGGCGACCACCCAGCCGATGTAACCGGGTGCGATTCGCCGGTCGATGAAGCAGTGCAGCTTATCCGGATCGCCGATCTGTACATTCGCGTACTCGTATTCGACACCTACGAGAAATCGGCTGTTGGTACCGAGCGCGAGCGCGCGCGCCACGCGCGAGCGAGGACCATCGGCGCCGATCAGATACCGCGCGTTGCCATGCTTTCCCAGATCGAAGCCGCTCTGCACGCGTGCCGCATCCCTGAACGTCGACCCGAGTGCGATCTGCGCACCCGCGGCCTCGGTCTCTCCCGCCAGCCAGCGCATCACGCCAGGCGTGTCCGTAGCGAGGAAATAGTACCCCGGCGCCGCGAGGTCGACGTAAGTAAGGTTCGGAGCATACAGGCGCACGCCTGGAATACGTCGCACCAGCGTTGTGGGCAAGGAATCGAGCAGCGCGATCTGATCGATTGCGTCCTTCACGATAATCCCGGTTGTGTGAAGCTTTTCGCCGACGTCGTCTTTCTTTTCGAGCACCGTGACCGCAAGTCCGCTGCGCGCCAGCGCATAGGCACTCGCGAGGCCGGCGAAGCTCGCGCCGACAACGATGCAGTCGCACTTCGAGCGTATCACTCGGATCCTAATTAAGCGCGCGGGTCAGAAAGGGCAGCGACACGTCCATCCGGTAATCGATATCGGAGTGGGTATCGTCAAATTCCTCATAGTGGTGTTCAATACCCGCGGCCTGAAGGCGCTTTGACAGGATTCTCGTGCCGTAGTGAATGTGGTATTGATCGCGCGATCCGCAGTCAACATAGATCCCGCGCAACGAACGCAGGTTTTTGCGGTATCGATCGACCAGGTGAATCGGGTCATGCCGTTGCCAGGCCCTCCAGCGTTCGGGAATGACTTCGCCCGTTTCGAGGTTGAAGGGCAGGCGGAACCCGTTGGGAGCCTTCGGATCGGGGTCGTAGGTGGCCGCCATGCACAGATTCATGATGGCGTGGCCTTCCGCAGACGATAGCTTCGGCTTCTTCCAGATCGCGGCCAGGAAGCGCCGGACCCGTCCGTCATCAAGTCCACGATCGGCACCCTGCTGCATTGTCATGACGTCGTAGCGGCCACGAGCCAGTTTTTTCGAACGGAATTTGGCCAGCTCATCCAGGGTATTGGGCCAGTCGCTCCAATACACAAAGTCAAAATACGAATCACCGGAATGGTCGGCGACCGCACCCCAGGTCGAGGCATATTTCATTCCATGGATGATCGCGCCGTAGCCGCCCGAGGATTTGCCGAAGCACCCGCGGTACTCGCGCGAGGCGCGGGTTCGAAACTCCCGATCGACAAACGGAATGATCTCGCGGATCAGGTAATCCGCGTACGGGCCCACGGCCGAGGAATTCACATATTGATTGCCGCCCAGCCCCGTGAAGCAGTCCGGGAAGACGATGATCGCGGGCGCCATCTTGCGTTCGTGGACCAAACGCGCCGCACGCTCGGGCACATTCTCGCTAAAGTTCTTCCAGGCGATGTGCGACAGCCCCGAACCGGTGAATCCCACCATGTCCATGAGCATCGGAAAACGCCTGGCGCGCGGGCGAGCCGTGTCGTACTGCGGCGGCAGCCAGACGGCGAGCCGCCGTGTGTGCGGGTCACCGAGCGCGTTGCCCTTCAGAAGTTCTGAGACGTGCTCCAGGACGACGACCGTGCCGTCCTTCCACCTCGGGCGTTTGAGCGCCATTTCAATCCGCTAGTGCGTATTCCGGATGAAGGCGAGCACCGGGCCCGACACGCCTTTGTCAGCCGTGTCGATGGAGAATACGAGCGATACGTGGCTTTGACCCTTGGCAATCAGGTATTGCGGGCAGTGGGCGCTGTTGCTCTCGCAGATGCTGTCGTGCAGCGTCTTTGAAAATGCCAGCAGCGACTTCGGGTCCAGCTCGCCGCTGACGATCAGCAACCTGACATCACCCTTCTTGAGTTCGGGCAAGCTCGAGTGCGCCAGCTGCGTTTCAGCGCTCGGTCGGGCGCCCGCCGGGGGAATGAAGTCTGAGCGCTGTGGTGGACCACCGGGTCCGCCGGCCGGCACACCGGGAAGCGCGCCGTCAGAACCCGCGGCGGATGCCATGCCGACCTTGTCGCCGCAGGTCTTGCCCGCCGCGGCGAGGACATCCCCGGCAGCAAGCGGCGGCACCGTGGCCGGTGCGATGTCGAAGGGCGCGCCTGACATGAGAATCGCTCCTTTGACCCCGACGCCCTTCGGGCCCCACAGCTCCGGACGGCCGAGGTACGTTCCGAGCGGCACATTGCCTGCCGAGTGTGCCCAGATGAATATCCGGTCGGGATCGCCGCCGTAACTGGAAGCGTGGGCTTCTACCCACTGCAGCATCGCCGAGATATCCTTGGCACCCCCGTCCCACGAGGCGCTTCCCTTGCGCTGCATCACGATGCCAACCATGCCGTGCTGGGTGGCAAAGCGGCCGATGTTGTCGTAAAAGGCGTTGGCCGCCTTATCTTGAATCTCGATCTTGTTGCCGGCGCCACCCGGAACGTAGACCAGCACCGTGCGCTTCGCGGGGCCGGTCTTGGCCGCAAAGACGTCGACTACGTCTTTTGGATCCGGACCGAAGGCTTGGTTGCGGGTAATGGTGACGCCCGGATACGGCTGCGGCAGGTTGCTCGTGATGTCATTCTTTGGCATCAGAGGCCGGTAGAGCTTTGCCGTACACACGGGGTCCACGATCGGGCCGATTTTCAGCAGTGCAGACTCGATGTCCGCCGGCGGCTGCGCGTGCGCGAGTGTCGCCGCGAGCGCCAGAGCGGTGGCCTTCAACAGCCAACGGCTGACCCCAGGCATTGCCAACGAGATCTTTGCGTTTCGGAAAAAGTCGAACGTCATGACGGCACCGTTTGTAGTAATAGTTAGCGCGCTTCGAGCCCCGCCTCGTAGCCTACGGCCCTAGCGCTGCAGCGGCAAGCGCCGGGCGACAAGCAACGCCACGACGGCGCCGATCGCCGCGGTAAGCAACGTCGCGGCAACGCCCAGGCGCGTCGCAACCTGCCCCCACAAGAGACTACCCAGCGCGAGGCTGCCATAGAATACCGAGGTGTAAAGGCCCATACCCCGTGCGCGTATCCAGTCGGGGAGCGACAGTTGCGCTGCGACATTCAATGAGGACAACGCTGCAATCCACGATGCACCGGCGAGGGCCGCGGCCAGCATGCCGAGGGCAGGTACGCGCAATGTGGCGAACGCCGTCATGGCAGCAGCCGTGCCCAGGGTGCCGGCCGTGGCGACCCGGTCCAGGCCCCAGCGCGCTCGATACCTTGGCAGTATGAATGCGCCGGCGACCGCGCCGGCGCCGATGCAGGCGACCAGCGTGCCGAACAGGTTTGCCTTGCCGTGAAGCTGCACCCGGGCAATGAGCGGCAGAAGGGCCCAATACGCGCTCGCGAAGCCGAAGAACAGGATCGACCGCCACAGCGTGTTCCGCAATCCAACGTTTTCGGGGACATGGGTCACGCCGGTGTGCATTGCGGCGAGAAACGCTTCGGCGGCCCGCGAACTGTGCGGCTGGACCAGCGGATGCCACCACCACAACGCGCCGACCACCGCCAGAAAGCTCAGTGAGTTGATCAGGAAGGGCCACGCAATGCCGAGGCTGACGATGACCAGACCGCCGACGGCGGGCCCGACGGCTCGACTGATATTGATGCCGACGGCATGCAGCGCCACGGCCTGATGCAGTTCCTCGCGTGGCACGAGTTGCGGGATAATGGCCTGCCAGGTGGGGGACATGATGGCCGTGCCCGTGCCCAATGCAAACGTCACCGCGAGCAGCGTTGTCTTTCCGGCCCAGCCCCACAGCACCGATACGCCCAAGAGCGCCGCCAGCAGCAGCATCACCACCTGGACCGTAATCAGCAATACCCGCTTGTCCACGACGTCCGCCAGGGTTCCGGCGGGCAATGCCAGCAGACATACCGGCAAAGTCGTTGCGGCCGGGACCAGCGCGACCATCGCCGGGGAGGGATCAAACGTCGTCATGAGCCACCCGGCCGCAAGATCGTGCATCCAGCTGCCGGAATTTGACACCACGGCTGCACCCCACAGGAGTGCAAATTCGCGGTGACGCAGTGGGCTCCAGGCGCCGGTCAAGCGGGTAGGTTCTCTGGCAGTGGAATGAACTCCGTCTCGCCGGGTACGGTACCGAACCGCTGTGCGCGCCAGTCATCCGCCGCGCGCTGCAGGCGCGACTTCGTCGATGACACAAAATTCCAGGAAAGGAATCGCGGACCCTCGAGCGGTGCGCCGCCCATGACCATGACGGTGCAGTCATCGGGGGCTTCGAGGCGGCAGCCTTGGCCGCCCTCGACCACGCCCAGTGTGCGCACGGCAAGTGCTGCGCCATCGAGGCTCAGACTTCCGTCAAGGGGATAGACAGCGAGCTCCGCAGCCAGCGCGGGCAGCACGAAGGGGGTTTGCGCGCGCAGACGCAGCGCTATGAAGACTGTGGGCGACGCGGCGTTGACGCGCGAGCGGCGGCCGAAGGCTTCTCCCACCAGCAATCGGACCTCGGCGTTCTGGTTGCTGAATACCTCAAGTTCCTGGGCGGGAGTGTGCGTAAAGACGGGGTCGCTCTCCTCGAGGGTTTGGGGAAGCCCGACCCACAGCTGCAGACCATGGAGGCGGTGGCCCACCGATCGCAGATCATCCGGCGTGCGCTCCGAGTGAACGATGCCGCGGCCCGCGCTCATCCAGTTGATGGCGCCCGGCTCGATCCGCTGCACTGAGCCCAGACTGTCACGGTGCATCAACGTACCCTCGAACAGATAGGTAACGGTAGCCAATCCAATATGCGGGTGCGGCCGCACATCGATGTTCATGCCTGGCTCGAAGTCGATCGGTCCGAAGTGATCCAGGAACACGAAGGGGCCGACGGTGCGTCGTTCCATCGCGGGAAGCAGGCGGTTCACTTTCAATCCGCCGCCCAGGTCCTTGCCGTGGCCGGTCAGCTTCTGCAGCATGGCGCCATCCTCATATGGGCTCAGTGTGAAAGATAACCCTACACTGGGCAGCACCTCAGCGTCGTCCACTTTTCGGGCGTATTCTTGGACGCGGTTCGGCAAGCACGGGCAAAGATGGGGAAATCATGAGCAAGCTGCCACAACGAAGCTGCGCGGGAGTGCTCCTCGGGTGCTGCCTGCTCTGGGGTCTGTGGCAGGCTGCTTTGGGCGCCGAGCCGATTGCCAAGGTCGGCACGCTTGCGAAGATCACCGTGCACGGCAAGAGTCTGGACGGAAACCTTTCCGGCGATTCGGCCGACCGGGATGTCTATGTCTATCTGCCACCCAGTTACGCCACCGCCCGCAAGCGCCGCTACCCTGTCGTCTATTTCCTGCATGGCTTCGGCGCCACTGCCGAGAGATACCTGCAATTCCTGGCATTACCCGCTTCCATCGACCGTGCCATCAGTGCGGGCAAGCTGCAGGACATGATTTTCGTCATGCCCAACGCCATGACCCAATATGGCGGTTCGATGTATTCCGATTCCATCACGACGGGTGACTGGGAGGCATTCGTCGCCCGCGATCTGGTCAGCTATATCGATGCGCACTATCGAAGCATTCCCCGCCGCGAGGCGCGCGGTCTGGCCGGTCATTCAATGGGTGGCTATGGGACCCTGCGCATTGGCATGAAATATTCCGACACCTTCTGGGCGCTATATTCAATGAGTGGCTGCTGCCTCGACCCGCGCGGCGCAGGCCCCGCCGATGCGCCGCTCGAGAAGCTCGCCAGCGCGGATGATGTTGCCAAGATCTCGCTCTTCGGACGCACGACGCTGGCCGCCTCGGCAGCCTGGGCACCCGATGCAGCTCGGCCCCCGTTCTTCATGGATCTGCCCACACAGGATGGTCAGCCGCAGGCCGATGTGCTCGCCCGGTATACCGCGAATGCGCCGTCCGTGATGGTCGCGCAGTACGCGGCGCAACTTAAAAGCTATGGGGCCATCATGATGGATGTGGGACTGCAGGACGGACTGATCGCAGGCAATGTAGCGACCGACCGCGCGCTGACGCGCGTCGGTGTTCCGCACAGCTATGTGAACTATGAAGGGGATCACATGAACCGCATCGCCGCTCGGTTCGAGCAGCTGGTGATTCCCTTCTTTTCCAAGGAGCTGAAGGGGCAGTAAGGCGGTAAAATAGAGGAGGCGGATCATGACACCCCTTGCTTCAGGCGTTGCGGCGCCAGCTTTCGCATTGCCGAGCACGCCTTCGAAAACGGTGAGCCTGGCCGATTATCGCGGCCAAGCCGTCGTGTTGGTTTTCTACCCCGCGGACTGGAGCCCGATTTGTGGGGATCAGCTCGCGCTCTATACCGAGCTACAGGACGAATTCACGCGTCTGAAAGCGAAAATACTCGGTATATCGGTCGATGGCCCCTGGTGCCATCAGGCCTTTGCGCAGGCGCGTAACTACTCCCTCACGCTGCTGGCGGATTTCGAACCCAAGGGTGCCGTGGCGCGCAGCTACGGCGTCTACGCGCAACGGTCCGGCACCTCCGAGCGAGCGCTGTTTGTCATCGACGCGCAGGGCATCATCCACTGGAGCTACCTCTCGCCGATAGGAGTCAATCCCGGCGCAGATGGGATATTGGCCGCCCTGGAAACACTGCAGGAGGGTGCAAAATGAGCCTTGCGAATCCTGTCTCAGCTGCCGATCACGTGCAGGGCTCCCCCGATGCGAAAGTTACATTGGTCGAATACGGCGACTATCAATGCCCGTACTGTGGCGCGGCCTACCAAGTCATCAAGGCGGTGCAAAAGCGCCTGGGGGCCAACCTGCGGTTCGTGTTTCGCAACTTTCCTCTCAACCAGGCGCATCCGCATGCTGAACTCGCCGCCGAGTCGGCCGAAGCGGCGGGCGCGCAGGATAAGTTTTGGGAAATGCACGACGCGTTGTACGAGAACCAGGCGCAACTGGGCCAGCCGTTGATCGAAGCGCTGGCCAAGCGCCTGAAGCTCGATGCGGGCAGATTCGAAGTGGATCTGCAGACGCGCAAATTTCAGGCGCACGTGAAGCGCGATTTCATGGGCGGCGTACGCAGCGGAGTGAATGGCACGCCCGGGTTTTTCATCAACGGCGAACGCTACGATGGGAGCTGGGAGGAGCCGTCGCTGACAGCGGCGTTACAGCAGGCGGCCTCCGCCTGAACCAGCGACGAGCGGCGCTTCGCTCGATTTGCCACCGCAGTTGCGCGCTACGACCCCCATCGTTGCCCCGCGACTGAGACTTGAACTTGGCTGATGATAAACGTAAGCCATTGAAACGCCGGGGCCTTCCTGCGTGACAGCGTTGCACATCGGACGGTACGTGAGCTTTTCACAGATTGAGCGCATCAGAATAATGGTGACGAACGACATGATTGCCGCAAGCCGGCGCTATGGGCTTGACGTGCTGGGTTGCTGCGTGCCAAACGGGCAGATCACGAACGAGAACTTAAAGGGTATTCGTTGGCCGCAGATTCAGCGCGCAATGGAAATTGCCTCGGCGGGCGGCAGCTTGTAGCCGACCTCAGGGCAGAACTTTCGCCAGCTCGTCGAAACTGCTGGCTGTCGATATGGCGATCGAATCCCGCAGCGGCGGATAGCGCATGGACTTGCGGCGTATCGTAACCGGTGAGCTGCAATGATCAGTGTGCTCGCAAGTTGCGGCAGTTCGCGTAATCCTCGCGCAATCTGGTAGCCGCTCACGTCAGAAAGGCCGACATCCAGCAATACCGCCGTCCGGCCTGAAGGCGACAGCCGAATCCAATGCGGCAAAGCCGCAGCTGCCGATCCGACCACGGATGCGGCGAAAGCGAGCACTCGGCGGTGCTCAGTGCGAGCTTCAGCTGACAGCACAGAATCGCCTACACAGTCAACGGCATCGCCCCTACAGCGGCGATGTGATTGAAGGTGTAAGTATGAACACTCGATTCCCTTGAACCCGGAGCCGCTTATGCACCAAAGAAAGATCCTGATGGGAGCCGCAGTCGCCTGCGCCTTCCTGCTCGTAGGATTTGCGCCCACGACCGATGCGCAGGATCACCCAGATCAGGGTCGCAATGATCAAGGTCGCAATGATCAGGGTCGCAATGATCAGGGTCGCAATGATCAGGGTCGCAATGATCAGGGTCATACTCGCGCGCCGGCGCCCGCTGCGCACAATGCCATGCGCGGACCGACCCATGCTTCGCAGGGCGAGGAGCACCGGGGCCCCAACGGTTATTCGCGCGTGACCGAACCGAAGGGATGGAACACCCGCCCGGCGACGGTGGATCGGGGCGCCTACCAGCACAACTTTCGAGCTGCGCGCAGCTATCATGTCGGACCGTATCACCGGCCGTCAGGATGGGCCGCCCACACGTGGGGTTATGGGCAAATCCTGCCGCGGGCGTACTGGGCTCCCCAGTACATTCTCTCCGACTACTGGCTGTTCTCTCTGGAAGTGCCGCCTGCCGGGTATGAATGGGTACGCGACGGATCCGATGCGCTGCTGATCAGTACGGACTCCGGTGAGATTCTGCAGGTCGAGTACGGCGTCTTCGCCTGAACCCCAATCGTGGTGCGGTGCACGAAACGCGCTTAGGCGCTTTCGGCACCGTGCCGTTGCTGGATCGCATCCAGAACTGACCAGAGCAGGTCGAGTTTGAAGCGGAGGATCTCGAGCGCGCGCATCTGCGCGGCGCGCGTGCGGAAGTTTTGCACGGTAATCCGCAGTCCATATTCCGCGTCAACAGGCGCTACCGCGACCCACGACCGGAAATAATCGAGGCCTGAGGGTTCAATCCAAGGATAATGGACTGACCAATTGGCGAGCCTTTCGCTGTGCACCGACGGGGCGAGTAGCTCGGTCAGTGATGCACAGATGCCTTCCTGCCAGGGCTGGCGGCGCGAAAAATCCACGCAAGTGTCCACCGCGGTCCGTACGGCGGGCAGTACATGCTGCATGGACCACAAATCCGTCGCCGGCAGTCCCACGGCTTCACCGAGTCTGATCCAGGCTTCGATGCCGCCCGGATCCGGCCCGTGTCCATCCTGATCCAGAATCCGAAGCACCCACTCGCGACGCACGTCCCGGTCGCTGCAGTTAGCAAGAATGGCCGCATCCATCATGGGCAGGTTGAACTCAAAGCAGAAACGGGTGGCGACCCAACCGCGCACCTGCTGTGGAGACGCCAATCCCGAATTCAGGAGTACATTGAGCGGGTGATAAATGTGATAGGAGTGACCGACGGCCCGCAGCTGCCGTTCAAACTCCACGGGGTCCAGCGGCGCCGAGCTCGGTTCCAGATCGATCACAGTACAGTCTTGATCCACAGCAAAGTTGACCGCCAAGTCTGGCAGTGGCACAGGTGCCGGCCCCTCCATGTATCCATGAATCAGATCTCATGATTTTCATGATTCCATCTGTCCGCTCCGAAAGGACGCCGGCATGAGCCTGCGGCTGCAGATCAACTTCATCATTGCCGTCATGATGATGCTGTTCATCGGCACGCTGGGGTATCAGCAGGTTGAAGACACCCGCAGCAGCGTACGCGAGGAAACCGAGGGTTCGAACCGAGTCGCCGTCCAGTTGCTGACGGCGGTCTCCGGCGCCTACGAGGAATCCGGCATTCGCGGCATGGTGACGTTTCTTCACCAGCTGGGCCGGATTCGTGCGAATGACGTCGCGCTGTATGATTCGGCCGGCAGGCTCGTCTATTTCTCGCCGGTCTCGGTGTACAAACGCGGCCGCGAGGCGCCCGCTTGGTACACCTC
>Ga0075522_10003044_pt1 | contig 12271 bp, 7 predicted proteins | sample NGEPerA_FD_74796 | JGI IMG/M metagenome (GOLD analysis project Ga0075522, IMG submission 74796) | Arctic peat soil microbial communities from the Barrow Environmental Observatory site, Barrow, Alaska, USA - NGEE PermafrostL2-A | ecosystem: Environmental > Terrestrial > Soil > Wetlands > Peat ... | reverse complement strand
GGTGCGTGATTTCAATGTTCGGCGCAAAGATGGGAGCGAGTTTTCCGCCGATATCGCGCTGGGGCCACTCAAAAGCGACGGACGCTCAGGTGTGGTGGCGGTCATCCGCGACATCAGCGAGCGCCGGAGCTTCGAGGCACTTCTCGAGCACCAGGCGCTACATGACCCGCTCACCGGGCTTGCCAACAGGACGCTCTTCATGGACCGGTTGAAACAAGCGATTCAGTCTGCTCGCCGCGAGGACCGGCGCGTTGCGCTGGTGATGCTCGACATCGACAAATTCAAGGGTCTCAATGACGCCTTCGGGCACGCTGCTGGCGACGCAGCCCTGAAGAAGTTCGCGGCCAAGCTCGCGTACGGGCTTCGGGCCACTGATACCGCGGCCAGGCTCGGTGGGGATGAATTTGCGTGGATCCTTCCCGGTGTCTCCGACCGAGCAGGTGCCGAGCGGATGGTGCGCAAGCTGCTGAAGGGGCTGAAGATGCGTTTTTCGGTCGCCGGGCAATCAGTCGCGATGAAAGTATCGGCCGGAATCGCCGTCTATCCAGAAGACGGCCGAAACGTGGATCGACTGATGCGCCGGGCGGATGCTCATCTCTATTCGACAAAGCGCAGCGGTGACGGCTTCGTAGCATGCTGACCGATGTGAGCCCTGCCTACCCCGCGCATCGTGAGGCGACGATTGTCCTTCGGGATGGCTCCACGCTCGCAGTGCGGCCCATCCGTTCTGCGGACGAGGCGGATCTCGCTCGCTTCTTCACCGACCTTTCAATGGAGTCCCGAGTTTTTCGGTTCTTTGCCGCGATCGCCCACGCCGACGCGTTGGCCAAGAAGCTCGTCAACGTCGACTATTCCTCGCGCTACGGCATCGTGGCGACGGCCGGCTCTGATCTCAAGATCGTCGGCCACGCAATGTATGTCATGACCGAGCCCAGGAAGGCTGAGCTGGCGTTGGCTGTGGCGGACGAATACCAGGGCCGCGGGCTGGGCACGATTCTGTTGGGGCAGCTTGCGGAGGCGGCGGCCACAGCCGGCATCGACGTGTTGGAGGCCGTCGTCAAGCCAGAGAACCATCAAATGCTCAACGTGCTCCGTGAGAGTGGTTTTCCAGCCACCGTCCGTTCCGAGCCCGGTGAGGTGCACGCCGAGATCCCGACCGTGTTGACGCCTCAAGGCCGGCTTCAGTTTGAAGATCGCGAGCGCATCGCCGCCGTTGCAGCGGTCAGCCATGTCCTGGCGCCGCGCTCGGTTGCGGTCGTTGGCGCCTCGCGGCAGCGTGGAAGCATCGGCGCCGAGCTGTTCCACAACTTGGTGGCTACCGGGTTTCACGGCGCCATCTATCCGGTCAACCCCGCGGCCAGCGAGATAGAAGGCATGACCGCCTATGCCTCGGTGCTCGAGATTCCCGACGACGTCGAGATGGTGGTCATCACGGTGCCGGCGGCAGCTGTTCTCGAGGTCGCCCGCCAGTGCGCGGCAAAAGGGGTCCGGGCGCTGACCGTGATCTCCGCCGGCTTCGCAGAGGTTGGGGCAGAGGGCGCCGAGCTTCAGCGGAGCCTCGTCGAAATCTGCCGGCACGCTGGGATGAGGCTGGTGGGTCCCAACTGCATGGGCGTCATCAACACTGCGGAAGCGGTGAGTCTGGACGCCACGTTTGCCCCCGACAAACCAGTTCAGGGCCGCATCGGTTTCCTTTCGCAAAGTGGCGGATTGGGTATCGCGGTCATGGCGCGGGCCCAGGCCCTTGGGTCGGGGATCTCGTCATTCGTCTCGGTTGGCAACAAGGCCGACCTTTCCGGCAATGACTTCATGCAGTACTGGGAAGCAGACGGCGCGACCGATTTGATAATGCTCTACCTCGAGTCTTTCGGAAACCCGCGCAAATTCGCGAGAATCGCACGCCGGGTCAGCCACTCCAAGCCGATCCTCGCAGTCAAAGGCGGGAGGTCTCCGGCAGGGAACCGAGCGACTTCGTCGCACACCGGTGCTTTGCTCTCCGCATCGGACATCACAGTCGACGCACTGTTTCAACAGGCGGGGGTGATTCGTACTGACACGCTCGCCGAGCTTTTCGACGCCGCGCTTTTGCTGGGCAGCCAGCCGCTGCCGTCAGGCAACCGGGTGGGCATCCTTACCAATGCCGGCGGCCCGGCAATCCTCAGCGCTGATGCGTGCGAGGCCAACGGCCTGGTCGTGCCCGCGCTTTCGGAGAAGGTGCGGGCTGAGCTAGCCGCGTTCTTGCCCGCCGCCGCCTCCAGCGGCAACCCGGTCGACATGATCGCGTCGGCGAGCGCAGCGGATTACAGCCGGGCCATTGGCGTCCTGGCGGCTTCCGAAGAAGTTGACGCGTTGATCGTCATCTTCACCCCTCCCCTGGTGACGAAGGCGCCTGAAGTGATTCGCGCGATCCAGCGCGCGGCGAAGAGCCTGAAACGCCCGATTCCGCTGCTCAGCGTCTTCATGTCCAAGCAAACCGCGCCGCGCGTCATCCGTTCACAGGGAGTGGGTGTGCCGCATTACCCCTTTCCGGAAGAGGCCGCGCGCGCTCTTAGCCTTGCGGCGCGTTACAGCCGCTGGCGTGCGCTTCCCGATGAGCCTGCGGCGGTGCTCGACGGAATCGACTGCGACAGGGCGGCCGCAGTCATCGCCACATCGCTTGCCGAAGGCGGCGGCTGGATGTCCCCACGCGCCCTGGATGAGCTGCTCGCCTGCTACGGGATCCCAACCGTGGAAACACGCTTCGCGGACTCGCCGAGGGCAGCAGGCCGGGAAGCTCATCAGCTGGGGTCGCCGGTTGCGCTCAAGGCGATAGTGCCTGGCCTGCTGCACAAATCGGACGCCGGCGCCGTCCGGCTCGACCTCAAGGGTGAGGAAGCCGTCCAAAAGGCGGCGACGGAAATGGCAGCGGGCCTCGAGCGGTCAGGGCACCACGTCACCGGCTTTGAGGTCCAGCCGATCGTCGCCAAAGGCGTCGAAATGATCGTGGGCGTCGTTCAGGACCAGCATTTCGGCCCGGTTGTCGCATGCGGGGCTGGAGGTACGGCGACCGAGCTCGTCAAGGACGTGGCAGTGCGGATCACGCCGATCACAAGAGGAGAGGCGGCCCGGATGATCCGCTCGCTCAAGACGTTTCCGCTCCTGGACGGCTATCGGGGCGCCCCCCGGGCAGACATGTCTGCGCTGGAAGACGTGCTCCTGCGCGTGAGCGCCCTGGTCGAGGCGCATCAAGAGGTCGCCGAAATGGACCTGAACCCGCTGATCGTGCATGCCGAGGGAGCCGTCGCGGTGGACGCTCGGATCAGGCTCGAACCCGGTCCCCCGAGGCCGCCGATCGGCTCTCGCTGAGCACGCGGACCTGCTCGTCCTTCACGCCGACGACGCCGGGCACGCTCGCTATGCGCTGAATCAGTGAGCCGACAAGGGTCCGCGTCGAAACCTCACCACTGAGGCTGACGAGGCCGGCCGTCACCTCGACGTCAAGGGCGTTGCGACTGCCCGAGGCGACCTCGTGAACGATCTTGACCACTTCCCTGCGCATCAGCTCGTCGCTGCGTAGGAAGACCTTCAGCAGCCGCGTTCGGCTGATGACTCCAACGGGTCGTTGCGCAGAGTCGACCACCGGCAGCAGCTGGACCCGGTGCTGGAACATCAAGCTCGCCGCGCTTGCCAGCGAGGTCGCAGCGGTGGTGGTCACAACGGCCGACGCCACCAACTCGGACGCACGTATGACCGCAGCCGCGTCGTCGCTCATAACGTCCGAGACAGTCCAGGTCATCTGCTTCTCATCCGTAACCATCGCGCCGATGGCGGCAACACAGAAGGGCCTATCGGCCCGTTGTTACGGGGACCGCGGCGCCATCGTCGCGCATGCTGCTTGCGTCTTTCGTGCTGACCAATGAGAAATCTCCCGTGTCCACCTCGTCCCGATCAGGCATGTGACGCTCACCTGCCCCGATCGCCCTGAGTGCGTTGAGGATCACCGCGACATCGATCGCCTCCTGGAAGAAGGCCCCTGCCACCGGCGTCAGGAGGCCAAACGCGGCGAGGACCATGCCAAAGCCGGAAAGCGCCATGCCGGCGAGGACGCTTTGCACTGCGATGTTGCGCGCGCGTCGGGCGATGAGAACCGCCTCGGCGACTCGATCAAGCCGGTCGACGACGATCACTGCGTCGGCGGCTTCGGAGGACGCCGTCGCGCCTCTGGCGCCCATCGCAATCCCGACATCGGCGGCCGCCAGAGCCGGCGCATCGTTGACACCGTCGCCGACCATGACCGTCACGGCTCGCGCCCTCTCGTTCAAGATGGCCTTCACCTTCTGCTCCGGGCTGTGCTCAGACAAGACAGCGTCCGCGCCAAGCGAGCGGCCCACGGCGTTGGCGACGTCCGGTCGGTCGCCGCTCAGCAGCACGATCCGGGTGATGCCCGCCTGGCGCAGGCTACGCAGGGCGCGCGGGGTCTCTGCCCGCACCGGGTCTTCCATGACCAAGGCCCCGGCGAGGGAGCCGTCGACCGAAACGAAGACCGCCATCGCCCCAGCGAGGGCGATCCTGTCGCGTAGGTATGCAGCGGCGTCTGGGAGAGGCCTGCCCGCCGACAGCCACCGGGCCTGGCCGAGCGCCACGTGCCGGGCGCCGATGGCGCCTTGGATTCCCTTGCCTCCGTGTTCGAGGACGTCTGTTGGAAACTCCAGGTCGAGATGTCGTTTCCGCGCCGCGGTGACGATGCCGTTCGCGAAAACGTGCAGAGAGACCTGGTCGAGGGAGGCTGCCAGACGCAGGAGCTCATCGCCGCCGATGGCCCCGAAGACTTCCACCGCGGCGACCCGGGCCGAGCCGGAAGTCAACGTGCCGGTTTTGTCGAACACGAGCGTCCGGGCGCGGGCGAGTGTCTCGAGAGCCCCGCCACCTTTGACGATGACCCCGCGGTGCGCGGCTCGCGAGATGCCGGCGACGATGGCCACGGGTGCAGCCAGGATCAGGGGACATGGTGTCGCCACGACGAGCACTGCGAGGGCTCGGACCGGGTTGCCTGAAATCGCCCACGCCACGGCGGCCATGCCCAGTGTCAGGGGCAGGAACCAGAGCGCATAGCGATCGGCAAGCCTCACAAACGGTGCTTTTGAGGCCTGGGCTTCGCGCACCAGGCGGACGATGCCCGCATAGGTGCTTTCTTCAGCCGTAGTCTCAGCACGCATGTCGAAGGGAGCTCCGGCATTCACGACACCGCTGCGGACCCGCTCTCCTTTCAGGCGCTCTGCGGGCCGCGACTCGCCGGTGAGAGCTGATTCGTCGAGGACCGCGGCCGCCGAGCTGATGATGCCGTCCACCGGCACGACCTCGCCAGGTTTCACGAGCAACCGGTCGCCTTGCTTGACGTCTGCAATGTCTGGAGATGTGAGGATGCCCAGGTCATAGCGATGAACCACCCGAGGCGCCCGCGCCAGGAGAGCGGACAGCTCGCGGCGCGCGCGCGAGCTCGCATACCGCTCCAGGGCCTGGCCACCCGAGAGCATCAGCCCGACCACCGCGCCCGCAAGGTATTGACCCAGCACGAGCGCCCCGGCCATGGCCAGCAACGCGATTACATCAACACCCGTTTCCCGGTGCAGCAGATCGCGGGCAACGGAGATCCCGAGCGGGATCAGCGCCAGCGTCACTGCCGCCGCCCAGGCGACTTCTGCGCCCGAATGCACTCCTGCCAGCCACAGGGTCACCCCGATCAGAACGGCGCCGAGGACTATGAGAAGGATGGCCGACGGGCTTCCTTCCAGCGGCGGGGCCTCCGGCCGAGGTGATCGTAGCGGCGCGATTGCGATACTGCCGGCTCGGAGCCAGCTTCTCGGCGTCCTTCGGTGGCGCAGCTCCCAGCGCAACATCGGCGTTCTACGGGACCTTTCCGGCGGCAGGCCTTCTTGATGGCGTGTCGCCGTTGGCATTTGGAGCCGGTGCAGCAAAACGTACCTCGAGGACGCCGGCAATCTGAAGGACAGCCGACTCCACCAGCCTGCGGACAGCTTCCTCGCGATCGACTGGAATCGTGGCCACCCCGTCGGTGACAGTGACAGTAGAAGCGGCGGTCGCCAACCCAAGCTCGGCGAGCCGGCTGTTGACCGCGGCCTCGATGCGACTGTCGGTCCGTGCGATGACCTTGACCAGGTCCCTGCGGCTCACGATCCCCACGACGCGCCGCCCGCTCATGACGGGGACCCTCTTCACGTCGCTGCTCATCATGGTTTTGGCTGCTTCAGCCACCTCGCTCTGGGTGGTTACGACCACGACGTCTCGAGTCATGACCTCTGCGACATGCCGCGGCGTGCTGCCGGCGGTCGGTCCCAGTGGGGTCGCTTGCGAGCGTGGATCTGGTCTCGCCTCGATGTAGATGAGGTCAGCCTCCGAGACGATGCCAACGAGCTGCCCAGCCGAGTCCACCACGGGCAGGGCGGAGATGCCGTGCTCCACGAGGAGCTCGGCTGCCGTCTTGATTCCAGTACTGGGCGTGACCGTGATGACGGGCTGAGACATGATCTCCGTGACTTTCACGCTCCCAACGGTGACGCCTCCGGCCCATTTGCAACACCTACGTGTGACCTTGCGCGAACGGGTCGTTTGGCCCTGACCTGACGCATCGGTGCCGGAGTTAAATGAGGCGCGTGACGACCGCAGCCGGCCAGGCTCCGTCGCCGCCGCTGTCAGGCATCGGGCTCGTCGAGGCTGCGCGGCTGACTCCGGGCGAAGTTGTTGCGCGCCTGGCCAGTGCCAGCACCGGACTCTCTGCTGCGGAGGCCGGGACTCGGCTCCTCCGTGTCGGCCCCAACGCCGTTCGCAGCCACGGCGCAAGGCCCCTGGCGGTACTCCTCAGGCAGCTGCGCAACCCGCTGCTGATCTTGCTTGCGGCTGCCACGATTGTCTCGCTCATCGTCGGCGAGCGGACGGACGCGATCATCATCCTCGCGATCGTCGGCCTCAGCGTGGGCCTCGGATTTTTCAACGAGTACCGATCGGAACGAGTGGTCGAAGCGCTGCATGCGAGCATCCGGCATCACACGCTTGCCCTCAGGGATGGCAGCCCTCTGGCGATCGATGTCACCGAGCTTGTCCCCGGCGACGTGGTGATGCTGCGAACCGGAGATCTGGTGCCCGCCGACCTCCGACTGCTTGACGCAAAGGAGCTCGAGTGCGACGAGGCGGTGCTCACCGGTGAGGCGATGCCCAAGACCAAGCGAGCGGAACCCGAGCTGCAGCCGGATCTGACCGAGCTCGGGCTTCGGTCGATCGCCTACATGGGCACCACGGTCCGAGGCGGCACTGGCAGCGGCCTGGTCCTGCATACGGGGTCGCGCACTGCTTTCGGCAAGATCGCGCTGCGGCTGGGTGAGCGGCAGCCCGAGACCGTCTTTCAACGCGGGCTGCGCAGCTTCTCGATCCTGCTCGTGCGCGTCACCGCGATCCTGGCGGGTGGCATCTTCGTGGCGAATTCCTTGCTCGGCCGGCCGATCCTCCAGTCGGCGCTGTTCTCATTGGCGATCGCGGTCGGACTGACTCCGCAGCTGCTTCCGGCGATCGTCACGGTCAGCCTGGCTTCGGGGGCTCGACGGCTCGCCCGCCAGCGCGTCGTGGTGAAGCGGCTGGTGAGCATCGAAGACCTCGGAAACATCGAGATCCTGTTCACTGACAAGACGGGCACCCTTACGGAAGGCCGGATCAGCTTCCAGGAGGCGATCGACCCGGCGGGGGTGGCGAGTGACGAGGTGCTCCGGTTGGGCCTAATGTGCGCCTCGGCCGCCAGCCTGGATCCGGGATCGTCGGGGAACGCGCTGGATGAGGCCCTGCTCGCCGCCGGAACACCTGCGAGCGGCTATCAGCGTGTCGACGAGCTCCCGTTCGATCACGAACGGCGTCTGATGTCGGCCCTTGTCGAAGGCCCCGGTGGCGTTCGCATGCTTGTGACCAAAGGTGCTCCGGAATCTCTCCTGGCCCGTTGCCTCAATGTGGCGCCGATCGCGCAGGTCACTCTGGACCGCCTGTTCGCCACCGGAGCGCGGGTGGTCGCGGTGGCGACACGCGCATGGGGAGGCGGGTCCACCTGCGCAATATCGGATGAGCGCGAGCTCGATCTGAAGGGCTTTATCACGTTTCTTGATTCCCCAAAGGCAGATGCCGCCGAGTCCCTCGCCCAGCTCAAGGCCCTCGGAGTCCAGGTCAAGCTGGTCACCGGCGACAACGTGATGGTGGCTGAATCCGTCTGCCGCGCGCTCGGCCTCGATTTCGGCGAAGCGATCACTGGCCCCGAGCTCGAGAAGATGAGCGACCAGGAGTTGCTGGAGCGCATTCCGAGGATAGGGATATTCGCGCGGGTCTCTCCAGAACAGAAGTCGAGGATCATAACCGCGCATCGCGGCCTCAACAAGGACGTCGGTTTCCTCGGTGATGGGGTGAACGACGCCGTGGCACTGCGGGACGCGGACGTTGGTATATCAGTCGATACCGGAAGTGAGGTCGCCAAGGACGCCGCCGACATCGTCCTGCTGGGGAAGGATCTCGGCATCCTCGCCGGAGGTGTCCTTGAGGGCAGGCGCATTTTCTCAAACACGATGAAGTACGTGCTTATGGGGACCTCGTCCAACTTCGGAAACATGTTCAGTGCGGCAGGGGGATCGCTGCTTTTGAACTTCCTGCCGATGACCCCGACCCAGATCTTGCTCAACAACCTGCTCTACGACGGCGGCGAGATGACCATCCCTACCGACCGCGTTGATCCTGAGCTGCTGCAGCGCCCGGCCCAGTGGGACATCCGCTTGATCCGCCGCTTCATGATCTTTTTCGGCCCGATCAGCTCGATCTTCGACTTCATGACTTTCGGAGTGATGCTCTTCGTGTTTCACGCGCGGGGGAGCCTGTTTCAGACAGCGTGGTTCACCGAGTCGCTGGCGACTCAGAGCCTGGTCATCTTCGCCATCCGCACGCGACGCTCACCATTCTTCCGCAGCCGCCCTGGCCTGGCGCTGACCGCAGGAACCATCGGCAGCGTCGCAGTGGGTCTCGTCCTACCGTTCACACCCCTGGGCGGCCTGTTTGGTTTCACACCCTTACCTGTCGGATTTCTAGTGATCCTGGCGCTGATGGTTGCCGCCTACCTGACACTGGTCGAGTTCGGCAAATCCTTCTTCTTCGGGGGGCGCACGACTCGTCCCCACCTGCCGATTGCACGGTGGAGGCGATCGGACGCCGTTACGAGAATCGAACGGCTCGCATCGCGGTGGACGGTGCGCCTGCGGCCGCGCCCCTGATCGCTTACTGCGGAGAGAAGTCGCCGGAGCCGGATTTAACGTGATCGCCGGCTTTCTGCCGGGCCTGGGGCCTTGGCCGCAGGCTGCGTGACCCGATCGTGCAGAGTCACTTGGTCCTAAGCCGCGGCCGACCTTTGGCCCTTTGCAGCGCGCCATCCGCGAGCTAGCTTGGGAGATGAATCAACAGTTGTCGGAATAAGGAGGCGCATGATGACAACACGCACCGTTTCAGATGAGCTCGTCGAGCTCGACCGTCCGATAGCGGAGTTCTTCCGCACACTTTCCGGCCCATGGCCGTTCCGGCCGCTGCTCGCGCTGACCCCGGGCAAGGACTTCATCCCGACGGCGGACGTCTTTGCTCGCAACGGCGACTTCGTCGTTCGCATCGACCTGCCCGGAATGGACCCGAAGGACATCCACGTGAAGTTCGAAGCGGATGAGCTTTCGGTGACTGGCGAGCGCAAGTTCGACAAGGAGGTCAAGCAGGAGGGCTACTACCGCAAGGAGAGCAGCTACGGCATCTTCGAGCGGCACATCTCCCTGCCCAAGGGCATCAAGGAGACCGAGATCAAGGCCGAGTACGACAACGGAGTGCTCGAGATCAGCATTCCCGGCGCTGGTGCTGACGGCAAGCCGTACTCCCGGACGATCCCTGTCAACGTAGTCACGCCAGTCAAGGCCTGACCGCCAGAGATCTTCAAGGTCAAGGGGCCGGAATCTCTCCGGCCCTTTCCTTTCAGGTCTGGACTATCCGGAACCGCCGCCCGCTGATGGTCGCGGGGTAGATGGCAATCCAGTAGTCGTGCTCCCCTGGCGCCAGCGGGACAACGTTGTGTGTCCGCAGAGCGGCTGAAAACGGGTCGGTGCCGGTGGTCACCTCTTGGGCAACTCCCTTGAGCACCACGCTCCAGCCGACTTTTTTGCCATCATCCCACTCGTCCACCTCGAACGCGACCCTCGATACAGTTGATTGGGTCAGCTTCGTACCGACTCCGGTCCTGAAGACCACGATCGTGCCGTCGGTGGCGTAGTTGACAGGGAAGATTTCCGTGTCTTTTCCCACCGCGAAGGCGATGCGTCCAAGGTCGCGCGAAGCCAGGAGCTCGCGGCACGTGTCCTCCGAAAGGATTTCAAGGCCGCCTTCTGGCCGGCTCGGGTCACTTATGGGCATCGGGCTTCCTGTGAGCACTGTACATCTCCTCGATCACGTCTTCGAAATGACGGGTGATGATCGACCGCTTCTTCTTCAACGAGGGAGTCAGCTCGTCATTCGCTTCGCTGAAGTCGCGCGCCAGCAAGGCGAAGTATTTGACGGATTCGAAGCTCGATAGCCCCTGGTTCACAGTGTCCACGACGGTCGCAAAATGGGCGCGCGCTTCGGGGTCCGCCACCAGCGCACTCGGGGCGCCTTCAAGGCCCATGTCTGAGGCGAGCGCCTGCCAATCAGGAACTATCAACGCGACGATGTACGGGCGGCCGTCACCCACCACGAGAGCCGCCTTGACGTATCGATCGTTCTCGATGTGAGACTCGATCGGCAGCGGCGCCACGTACTTGCCGCCGGAGGTCTTGATGAGGTCCTTCTTGCGGTCGGTGATGGTCAGGAAGCCGTCCTGGTCCAGGAATCCCATGTCCCCTGTTTGCAGCCACTCGCCAACGATGATTTCGGCCGTCGCGGCGGGCTGGTTCAGGTAGCCGGCCATGACCCCAGGCCCTCTGACCTCGATCTCGCCATCGCGGGCGATCCGAATTTCGGTGCCGGCGAGCGGCTGTCCCACCGTTCGATAGCGATGCTCTTGCTCGGTGTTTGAGGTGACGGCGGAGGTGGCCTCGGTCAAACCCCACCCCTGCAGGATCTTGACCCCGAGCGCCCAGAAGAACTCTTCAACCTTCTCATTGAGGGGGGCTCCTCCGCTGATGAAGAATCGCAGCCGGCCGCCCGTGAGGCGCTTGCGAAGTTGCGCCAGGACCAGGCTCTCGGCGACGCCCATGCGGACCCTTATGCCTGGCAGCCAGCCGCCACGCGCGTGCTCGGTGCCCACCGCCACGGCCCATCGAAATATCGCGCGCTTGAACATCGATTGCGCTCGGACCTGGTCGTAGACCGCCTCGTAAACCTTCTCGAAGACACGCGGGACGCCGAGCATGATGGTCGGTCGGGCGACCTGGATGTCGTCGACCAGCGTATCCAGACCTCGGGCGAGCCAGACAGTTGCGCCGGCGCTGGTCGGTACGAAGATCCCGTCAACTCGCTCCATGACGTGGGAGTACGGCAGGTAGGAGAGGATCACGTCGTCCGGCCCAATGCTGAAGACCTCAAGACAGCTGCGGGCCGCCTCCAGGAAATGCCGGTGCGTCAGGATCACGCCTTTCGGATCGCCCGAGGTTCCCGACGTGTAGATGATCGTCGCCACATCGTCCTCGCCCATTGCGTGGAGTCGGGCATCCACCTCCCGAAGGGCTTCCGGGCCGGGTTCGCTGGCTGCCCAGGCCGCGATGTCACCGTCCATCTCGAAGGCCTTGCTCAGGTGGGACCCTCCCTGCAGCTTTGCTGCCATTTCGGCGTTGGAAACAATCGCGAAACGTGTCTTCGAGTCGGTGGCGATGGCCGCGGCGACCCTAGGGGTAAGAGTCGGATAGACGGGAACGGTAATTCCGCCGGCAGCCATGATCCCCAGGTCGCAGTAGAGCCACTCGGGGCGGTTCGCCGATAGGAGCGCGACGGTGTCTCCGGGCCTGAGCCCGGCTCGGGTGAGGCCGCACGCGACGCGCAGCGCGAGCCGTGCAGTTTCGGCCCAGCTCAGGCTGTGCCATTCGCCGTCTCGGAAGTAGTGAATGTAGTTGCGATCGCCGTAGATCTTGGCGTGCTCGAAGAAGACTGCCGGGATCGTTTGGCCGGCGCCTGGATTCGTAGGCGAACCCGGTTCTGTACGTGCCCGTGTCGCCGTTGCGGTCATGTTTGCCTCTGGGCCGCGGACACCTGC
>Ga0075522_10003043_pt1 | contig 12273 bp, 11 predicted proteins | sample NGEPerA_FD_74796 | JGI IMG/M metagenome (GOLD analysis project Ga0075522, IMG submission 74796) | Arctic peat soil microbial communities from the Barrow Environmental Observatory site, Barrow, Alaska, USA - NGEE PermafrostL2-A | ecosystem: Environmental > Terrestrial > Soil > Wetlands > Peat ... | reverse complement strand
GGTGGCGGGTCAAACCTTGCTTCGGCGGTTCACAGTCCTGATCGACGCCGGCGTCATTACGCACGTCTGGTACCCGGTGTTCCCGCCCGACACTCACGCGGCCGATGTGGTCGCCTGGGTGTTGTCGCGCTCCTAGGACACCACGCGACTGGCCGCGCATCGCGTCGCTCCGAACTCCGACGAGCGCAGATAACTCTTAGCATCCTCAGACGTATGATCCTGCACACGACGTCCACATGGAGATGCCATGCCGAAGTTGATCGCCTCCCGATGCGCACGGAAGATCGATCGCACCGCGTTATTCGTGCCGAGGCCTCCCCTCGAACGGATCGCAGCACGAGCGGGACATCACCGGGTCCCGGCATCTTGAGATGAGTGAGAAGCACCGCATCACAGGCGAGTCCGCAACCCGCATTCACACAGCTCGCTCCTTCCTGTTCGTGCCAGGGAATCGACCAGACCGGTTTGATCAGGCGGAATCCAGCGCAGCGGACGTCGTCATTTGTGACCTCGAGGACTCCGTTGGCACCGAGGACAAGGACCTGGCGCGAGAGTGCGTGTTGAAGTGGCTCCGTAAGGGACATCGCGCGATCGTCCGTCTTAATGCCGCGGACACACCGCACTTTTCAGCTGACTGCGACGCACTTAAGGAGTTGCACGGCGTCGGCGGCTTAGTGCTGCCAAAGGCAGAGCCGGATGCACTCGTCGCCCTAAGTGAGCGGGGTTGTCGTGATATTCCAGTCGTCGCGCTGATTGAGACTGCGCGCGGTGTCCAGAACGCCGGAATGATCGCTACTACTCCCGGCGTCGAGCGTCTGGCGTTTGGCGCGGTTGACTACAGTCTCGATATCGACTCGGCGCAGGACGACCTCGCGTTGCTGTTTGCTCGATCGAGTCTGGTCGTCGCGTCGCGGGCGGCACGGATTGCGGCGCCAGTGGATGGCGTCACCCTCAACTTGGACGACGCCGACGTCGCCGGCGCGGACGCGCTCCGTGCCCGCCAGCTTGGCTTCGGTGGCAAGCTGTGCACACATCCGAACCAGATCCCTGCCGTTAATGCGGCGTTCGCCCCGACGAGTGAGGAGGCGGACTGGGCCCGTCTCGTCGTCGCAGCAGCAACCGACAGCGGCGCCGGCCGTCTGGGGCACTCGATGATCGACCGCGCAGTCATTGAACGAGCACAACGGATCTTGCGGTGGACTGCCCCGTGAGAGGCCGTGGAGCATGCACTGGTGGACAAACTACCTCGGCACCCAGACCGCAAATCCCACGGCGGCACTTAGGAGCAAGATGAACCCTCGTGGAAGTATCCGGCGACCGACAAGCACGACGCTCGCTGTGAATATGAGCACCGTTGCGAGATCAACTCCATATGACCTGAGCGCTTCGGCGAGTACCGCCATCACGCTGCCCGCCGCCGCCAGGATCAGTCCGAAGACAAATCCCTCGACCGCGCGGTGATTCGCCAGTCGCCGATACAACCGGTCCATTGGAAGCGCAAGGAGAGGCGGGATCGTGATCGCCCCTGCTGCAAGCAAAGCACCCGATGGCCCGCGCGCCAGATACCCGAGGGCCACTACCCAAAGGCCTGTCGGCCCTGGGGCGAGTTGCCCAATCGCTAGCGCCTCGACAAATTGCCCCTCGTGAGCCCACTGCCGACTGATCAGATCCTGATGGACACTCGGCAGATTGGCCAAACCGCCTGAAGACAAGAACGATGCCTTCAGAAGCAGCAGGAAGAATAAGAGGTTTCCGGCCATAGCTTCAGTGAGGCTTCTGGATCCAGAGGGCCGACATAAGCGCTGCACCGCTCAGCAATACGTCCACCACGGGAACCCACTGCTCGGCCACAATCGCCGCAGCAACAACGGGGATGGCGACGGACGCAGCTAGTGCGATCCTGCCTCGCGCTCGCGCGGCCTTCACGATCGGCCGACCCACGCGCCAATTCAACACGAGCGCGGCACCCACAACCGCGGCAAACATGCCGCGGAGCGCCGCGTGCACCCCCGCGAACTGAGCGATCTGTGTGTAGGCAGCGGAAATGAGGATCGTTGCTGCAACGCTTGGTGCCATCAGTCCAGCGAGTGCGGCCAGGCTGCCCGCGAGGCCTGCGACCCGCAACCCCGTTAGTGCGCAGACTGCAATAACGTTAACACCGGGCACGATCTGGGACAGTCCCCACAACTGCGCCCACTCGTCGACTGTGAGCCACTTCAGCTCGTTGACGATGTGTTCGAACGCGTAAAACTGAACGGCCTGACCCCCGCCGAACGACTTCACGCCAATCTTGGACCACAGCAAGAACACGTCGGTCGGTCGGGGTGGGCCGCCTTGGCTGCGTGTCAGGACTCCGCGGGGCAAAGCAAACTCGTGATTTCGCCGAGGGCTGGTTGGTCTTCTAGGTTCCCGACGAGTTCTGCCGCACGCTCTGCCGCGGACGACGAGATGTTGCCGACCTCGAGACAATCTGCAAATTTGCGAAATAGCTCTTGCTGCGTCATGGGGTTGGCTGGGCTGCCCTTTGCAAAATCTGCCCGGCCTTGGAGGACCGTCCCATTGTTCAGGTGCACGCGGACGATGCTCGTCATGTTGTTGTAGCCCGTTCCGTCGGCTTCTGGGTCAACCTCGAACCGAACCCGCTCGATCATGGATTGGATATCCGGCCGCCGCACAACCTCGTCGGTGAACTCCGCCAAGCCCGCACGTCCGTCGACCACCAGCGCGGCCATGCAGAACTCCATGCTGAACTTGGCCGCTAGGTGATCGGCCGGACGATGGTGGATCAGCGCATTCGGCATATGCCGGTTGGTGCCGACATACACAAGCTCGACATCGCTCGCCTGCACAGCGTTGTCTCGAAGCAACTCTGCCATCACGGTCATCGCCGGGTGGGTCAGTGAGCCCGACGGGTAGGGCTTGATTGAAACACCCGGGTCGCTAAAGGTCCACGGGTCGCCCAGTCGCTCCATTGTTGGACGATCGAAGCCGCCGCCGGCCGCAGAGAAAAACCCGCGGCGGGCCTCGAGGATGTTGTGCGCGGCCGTGAAGCCCTTCGCGGCGAGTTGCGCCGCGAGCACGCCGCTCTCAGCAGCCCGACCGGCGTGTAGTGGCTTCGTCATTGTGCCGAAGTTTTCACGCAGCCCTGCGGCGCACGATGCGGCGATCCCGAGGGCGACCTCGGTCCGTTCGACGTCCAGAGCTAGGATCCGCGATGCCGCAGCAGCTGCCCCGATTGCGCCGGCAGTCGCGGTCGAGTGGAATCCTGCGTCGTAGTGCCGAGGGTCGATTGCCTCGGAGATTTTCGCCTCAGTCTCGACGCCAACGAGATATGCGAGGAGAAAGTCCGACCCACTTCGCCCGAGTCGCTCGCCAAGAGCGAGAGCTGCGGGCAGAACGGGAGCGGTGGGGTGGGTCAGGAGGCCGTAGACGCGATCTGGGAGAGTCGCCAGCTGCGTGTCGTCAAAGTCGTCCGCATGAATCGCTAATCCGTTCAAGAACGCAGCGAAGCGGCTGGGTAGCCGGACCGAGGAGCCGAGCACCGAGGAATCGGTGACAGAACAGCCGTAGGAATCGACCTCCGCGGCAGCGAGTTGCGCGACCAAGCTGGCGTGCCCTGCCACAGCGAGCCCGAGCCCGTCGAGGATTGATCGCAGTGCGGCGCCAACCGCGTCGGTGGGTATGTCGGCTAGCTTTGTTTCGACAACAAATCGGCTTACGGCCGCGGTTATTTCGTCCACCATTCTGACTTTCTCCCTAAATCGGTCTTACTTGTTGGCCTGTTGGTGCGATCACGCTTGTTGCGAGTCTTCTCGGCCGAGAAGACTTGCATCGGCGGACGTCACGCAGCGCTGAGTGCTTGAATCACAGCGTCCGCGACTTCGTCAGTACTCGCGCCGCCGCCGAGATCGGCAGTCAGGAACTGCCCGCGGCGAGTCACGTCGGCGACGGCGCGCTCCACCCTCGTTGCCGCCGAGGCTAGTTGGAGATGCTCCAGCATTAGCGCTCCCGTCAGAATTGCTCCGATCGGGTTGGCTCGGCACATCCCCGCAATGTCCGGTGCCGATCCGTGGACAGGTTCAAACATCGACGGGTGCTGTCGCTCCGGATTGAGGTTGGCGCTGGCGGCCAGCCCGAGCCCGCCCTGAATGGCGGCGCCAAGGTCGGTGAGTATGTCCCCGAAGAGATTGGACGCGACAACCACATCGACGGTGTCCGGCCGCGACACCATTCGCGCAGCCATCGCGTCGACGTGGACTCGTTGCACCTCGACATCCGCGAACTCGGCTCCAACCGCTGCCACAACCTCATCCCACAAGACGTAGTTGTATCGGCTAGCGTTCGACTTTGTGACGCTGATCAACTGGCCGGATCTGCGTTGGGCGTGCGAGAACGCCACGCGTGCTACGCGCTCGACAGCCGTGCGGGTGAACACCGGCACCTCGACTGCTAGCTCGTTGGCAGTCCCCATATGAACTCGCCCACCTGGGCCGGAGTACTCGCCCTCTGTGTTCTCGCGGAGGAACAACATGTCGATGTCGTCGGCTTGCCTCCCTTTGAGCGGGCTCGTGACGCCAGGGAGCAGCGTGACCGGCCTCAGGTTGACATACTGCTCGAACGCCTTGCGGATGGGGAGCAGGAGCCCCCACAAGCTCACGTGATCCGGAATCGTCGGCCAGCCAACGGCGCCCAGGTATATGGCGTCGAAGTTCGACAGTGTCTCCAACCCGTCGGGCGGCATCATTGAACCCGTACGGGCAAAAAAGTCGGCCCCCCAGGGGAACTCCACAAAGTCGAGACTCGCCACTTTGGAGAGCACGCGAATGCCAGCCGGGATGACCTCTTGGCCCACGCCGTCGCCTGCAATAACCGCGATCCGCGGGTTCGTCATTTGGTCGCTCCATGTATGCGCCGATTGCCGGGTGTTGGTCTAGCTAGTCCGTGTTGCTCGAGCACTTCGGAGGTGTGCTCGCCGAGGGCAGGGACGGCCAGCATCGACGTGTCATGGCCCATCGCATCGAGCGGCGACCTCAGCGCTGACGCAGGTCCACTTGGCGTGTCGACCTGAGTCCAACGTTCCCGCGCTCGCAGTTGAGGGTGATCCAGCAACGCACGCACGTCGTTGACCTCGGCCCAAGGAATATCCGCGTGATCCAATGCCGCAAGGGCCGTTGGCAACGGCGTATTCGCCAAGCATTCATCGATCAGGCTTTCGAGTTCAACCCTATGATGAACCCGTGCTTCGTTCGATCGAAATCGATCGTCGTCGATCAGGTCCGGCCGTTGCATCACGAAGGTACAGAAAGCTTGCCACTGCCGCTGATTCTGTACCGCGATGATCACGGTCGCCTGTCCGCCCAGGCGGTACGGGCCGTATGGGCAGATGGTTGCATGCATGACACCTTTCCGTTCCGGCTCTTTACCCGTGTACTCGCAGTGGTAGAGAACGGGTGTCATCCACTCCGCCAGGCAGTCGAGCATCGCGATGTCGACACGTGTTCCCAGGCCCGTCGATGTCCGCTGAAATAGCGCGGCCAGCACTGCGCTCAGGGCGTACATGCCCCCAGAGATGTCAGCTATCGGTAGGCCCACTTTCGCAGGCTGCTCGGGCGTACCCGTGATCGCAAACAAGGCGGCCTCACCCTGCACCAAGAGATCGAATGCCTTCCGATCACGCAGTGGGCCTTCCGTTCCGTAGCCCGTGATCGTGCAGGAGATCAGCTGTGGCCACCTGGTGTGAACCGTGTCCCATCCGAGGCCCAGTCTCTCGAGGGCGCCAGGTCCAAGGTTGCTCACCAGCACATCGGCGGACTCGAGGAGCGAGTCCATGGCAACACGATCTTCCGCAGACTTCAAATCCAGCACCACGCTGCGTTTTCCGCGGTTGAGCCACACAAAATACGCGGACTCACCGTGCACCACGGAGTCGTACGAGCGAGCGAAATCCCCTCCCCCTGGCCTCTCAATCTTGACTACGTCAGCACCCAGATCGACAAGGTGCCGCGTGCATAGTGGACCAGCAACCGCTTGCTCGAGCGCCACAACGCGGATACCTCTCAGCGGCGCAGCTCTTAGCCTGGCCAGCTGATCGCTGCGCGGCATCGGCTTCTCCACTACCGGACGGCGAGTCGAACGAGTTCCCCAACCGACTGGAGCTCCCAGATATTTTCGATCGTGCGCATGAGGCTCTCTGCCCGGGATACGCCGAGGCTCGGGCTCGCGTTCGAGAGAAACTTTGCACGGTGGTCGTCGGCCGAAAAGGGGTTTCCCGGACCTCCGCGTTGCGCTGGAATGTCGTACGAGAAGTGGCGTCCGTCGCGTGTCTCAAGACGAACCCTGGCGGGGAAGCGATCCGGTGCCATGCGCGGGTCTGCCTCACAGTAGACGCGCGATGCCAAATCGGCGATGTCCGGATTGGTATGCACCTCGGTCGTGTAGTCGTCCACTCCTGCGTGGCCAAGCACGGCCAGGATGGCGACTGAGTAAGGCAAGCTGAACTTCATGTGGTAGGGCGTCACCGGTTGGATCTTGGCGTCCCGCGGCTCGCACACGACGGGTATGCATTCCGGTGGCACGATGGCGTCCACCCGTGCGATGTCTTTGTAAGTCAGCGATTCGGCCGCCATGATCGCGGCGACCCCGTCCATTGCAGAATGATTCCATGCCCCGTTGCTGTACGGCTTGTAAGTCGTCTCAGGCAGCAGCCACTCGGTGCCGAGTCCGTTTGTCAGAACGTCGAAATCCACCGGCTCCGAGTCGCCATGGAGGAGTACTGCATACAACGCCCAACCGCCCTCGAGAACTTGTGGCGGCCCGAGGTAGCCCTGCTCGGCAAGAAGCGCCGCCGTGATCCCCCCTTGCACAGCCCAGCCAGGGTGCAGCCGTTTGACCCAGCTCCCGTCATGTAGTCCCTGAAGCAACCCCGCGGCCTGGCTGCCCGCTAAACCGAGGCCGTTGCTCAGTCGGTCGACGTCAAGGCCAAGCAACTTCCCCGCCGTCGCTGCCGCGGTGAACGGGCCAACGACGCCGGTGGCGTGGAATCCGCGCATATGGAACCTGTGTGGTGCGGCCGCGCCGATCCGGAGCCCAACCTCGGCGCCGGCTACCAAAGCTGTGAGCATGTCCGCACCAGTGGCACCGGTACGTTCGGCCATGGCAAGTGCACTCGGCACGGCTAGACAGCCGATATGGACCATCGCAACGCTATGCGTGTCATCGAAGTCAGGGCCGTGCGCATAGGCAGCATTCACGAATCCGGCGGCGGGTGCAGGCAGTCGTTCACCGCCGCCGATGACCGTCGATTCCCCCCGGCCGGCCAACTCGACGAACACTTTCTGGATGGGTTGCGCATAGTCCATTCCAGAACCTACGAGTGACACGCCGATCGTGTCCATTACTCGCCAGATCGCATCCTGTCTCACCGCCGTCGGCAAATCATCCGGGCGAAGCGCACTTACAAACTCAGACAACCGTTGCGAGCGCGTCTGCGTTGCGTCTTGACTTGTCGTCACGTTCTCAGTCACTCCCTGAATTGGATCGGCGGTCTTTTCAAAAAATAAGCATGCTTAGCCTACGAGGATGCGAGCAACCTCGTCCCGATGACGAAGCTCTGATGCTGGACCGGACATCACATTCCTGCCCTGTGTTAGGAGATAGACGATGTCCGCGTGGTCCATGGCGACCGTCGCATTCTGCTCGACAACGAGCAGCGCCACACCTGCGTCACGAATCCGGTCGATGTGCGTCCAAACGCGCTCGGCGTACAGCGGTGACAACCCCGCCGTTGGCTCATCGAGAATCGCCACCACCGGCTCTGTCATGAGCATTCGCGCAAGTGCCAGCATCCGCTGCTGGCCCCCCGACAGCACGCCGGCCTTCTTGTGTCGATCCACTGCGAGATCGGGAAAGAAGTCGAGCAGTTCAGAGATTCGCCGCTGGAGGCTCCCCTTGACGGTGTAGCCGCCCATTTCCAAGTTCTCGATCACCGATAGTTGATCGAAGACGTTCATGAGTTGAGGCAAGTACGCGAGGCCCGCCTTGACGAGCTTGTGCGGGCCCTGACCCGTCACTTCATTGCCCTGCAAGAGAACGCGACCCTTCTTTACGCCGAGTAGGCCGATGATCGCTTTGGCCAGCGTGGACTTGCCGGCACCATTCGGGCCTAGGATGACGCACGTCTCGCCAGCATTCGCGGTAACCGAGACGTCGTCCAGAATTGGTGGACCGTCATAGCCGGCAGTAATGGAGACTGCTTGCAACTCATTCACTCGCTTGCTCCCTGAGCGGTTGTGGGGCCCGTCTCGCGTGAGCCGGCAACAGCGGTTCCGAGATACGCCGACACCACTCCTGCGTGCTCACGCACAACCTCAAGTGGCCCACGAGTGAGGACCCTCCCCTCGGCCATCACCACCACATCGTCGGCGACTGCGGAGAGGAATCCCATGTTGTGGGCAATGAGCAGCACGGTCACACCTTGGGCGGCAATTTCGCGGATCCGAGAGGCGATCAGTTGACTCGTCTCCGGAAACACGCCAGCAGTCGGCTCGTCCAAAAGCATCAGCTTCGGGTGTGCCATGAGCGCACGGGCGATCTCCATTAATCGCCGCTGCCCCCCTGACAACGTCCCTGCTGGGCTGAGCAGGTGATGTCCAAGGCCAAGCCAATCGAGAAGGCCGGCCGCTTCCTTCCGCAGTTCCTCTTCTTGGCTCCGCCAACTCCCGCGAAAGAACAATGCCTTCAGCGGGTTCTCGCCAATTTGGCCTTGGGCGGCTAACACCACGTTCTCAATCACCGGAAGTGCGGCGAGGACTCTCGCGGTTTGGAAGGTGCGCGCGATTCCCTTGCGCGCTACCTGTACAGGTCGGAGGCCGGTCATGTCGGATCCATCAAAGTGGATCTTGCCCTCGCGCGGCGTCAAGGTACCGCTGAGCATTTCGATCATCGTCGACTTTCCCGCGCCATTCGGTCCTATGAGGCCGGTGACTTCGCCGCTGCGAACAGAGAAGCTGCAGCCTCTGACAGCCCACACCCCGCCATACGCGTAGCCGACATCTTGCACGTTGAGCAGGTCGCCCGAGGCCTCGCTGCTCATCGTGCGCGCCTCGCGGCTGCGAACCTCGCTCTGGGGAGAACCGGCTTCGCAGGCGGCCCATACCAGTGCAGCCAGCGTTCAGGAATAAGGCCGCCGCGCCGGTACCGCAACATGAGGATGAGGACGAACCCGATCACGATCGCACGGATCGCACCGACGTCTGCACCATTACCAAAGCTCGGAAGGAAACGCGACAACTCGGCGAGCCCTTCGATGAGGACGAAGGCTCCTAGGAGGGCACCCCAGTAGTTACCCGCGCCGCCCACAATCAGCGCGGCAAGCAGAATGAACGACTCAAGTGGCAAGAACGCGTACGGGCTCCACGCCGTGATGTAGAACACGAAGAGACCGCCGGCGATCCCCGCGATGAAACACCCGATCATGAAGATCCACAGCTGTGGTTGCCAGGAGGTACGGCCGAACGCAGCCGTCACCGCTTCGTCCTCCCGCATGGACCGCAGCAATCGGCCAAACGGGGAACGGAAGATGCGACGAGAACCCCATACGAAGATGGCGAGAATGCCCGCGGAGAGGGCCAGCATGATGAACCCATACCGAGTTGTGCTCGTCGAGATGATGTTTGGCACGTGGTACAACCCGGTCGCGCCGTTGAAGAGTGGCTCGTACGTGTTGATGATGTTCCAGAAGATGAAGGCAGCGGACACCGTGACGATGGCAAGATAGTCACTTCGGAGCCGACGGACGGTGAACCCGAACACGACAGCGCCGAGTATCGCGGCGACCACCCCACCGATTAGCAGGCCGACGTACCAGGGCAGGGTCCACCCGAGGATGTAGGTCCCGCCCCCTGCCATGGCGGTGCGTCCCATGGTGGTGACAGCCGCAACGTACGCTCCGATGGCGACATACGTGTAGTAGGCGAAGTTCAGAAGTCCGGTGTAACCGTATTGCAGGTTGAGTCCGACGACCATGATCGAGTTGATGCATCCAAGAACGAGCAAGTCCGTGAGGTAGTAGACCATCAGCTGATCTTCCCTTTAGTAGCAAATAGTCCTTGGGGCCGGAAGAGGAGTAAGACGATCACGACGCCGAACGCAATCGAGGTCTTGTAGGCGGCGTTGAGATAAGCACCGGAAATCTCAGTGAGGAGCCCGATTGCAAGTGCGCCGAGCATGGCGCCATAGGGGCGTCCGATCCCGCCGAGGATAACGGCGCCGAAAATCACGAACAGCTCCGTGAACCCGGTGGTCGGATCGAGGGTGCTCTCCTGCAGCACCAAGCCCACACCCGCAACGGCGGTCAATAAGCCCGCTAGGAACCAGGTGATCGAGACAACCCGCTCGCTGTCGATACCGCATGCCTTCGCGAGATCTGAATTGTTGGACGTCGCACGCAGCGCCTTGCCGAACTTGGTGTACGCCAGCATCACGTGCAGCAATACGAGGAGAGTTACCGACGTGCCAAACATCACGAGATCTCCGGGCGTGAGCAGGAACGGTCCCACGTGTAGGGAGTTCCCGAGGGTCACGTTGAACCGCACCGGCTCCGCGCCCCAGATCACTGTCAGGGCGTTCTGGACGATGAACGATAGCCCGACCCCGGCAATGAGTAGGGTGACCGGCCGAACGCCTTGGCGCATGAAAGGACGGAAGACGAGGATGTTCGCGAGGACGCCGAGGAGCCCGGTCGCGATGCCGCCCAAGATAATTGCGGGCACTAAGTTGATGCCGTGTCGCGTCGCGCTCCACGCGATGTACGCACCGAAGGTCATGAAGTCGCCGTACGCGAAGTTGATGAAGTTGGTGACGCTCACTTGCAACGAGACGGCGACAGCGGCGAGGGCTACGACGGATGCTGTCGCCAAGCCGAACCCGACGGCGACAAGGAACTGACTCAAGATCGGGCCTCTCGGATTCCTTTGGGGGTCGAAGATGGTGTGGTGGGTCCGACATCCAGTGAGATACCGGACCCACCACACGTGTCTTACCTGAGGGTCGTTACCCGTTGCTCAGGGCTTGCTGAATCTGCTGGGGAGTCAACTCCGAGAGCGAACTGCTTGATCCGTCCGCGTTGTAGTGCAAGATGTCGAACGGACCGAACACATTGTGGAACTTATCGAAGTCGACGCTGCTCGCTGCGCCTTGGTAGTTGATGGCTTTTCCGGTCTTCAGGAGCTGAAGACACGTTGAGTAGTCGTAGCAGCTCTGACCGGGCCCGTTTGCCGCCTTAGCGATTCCCTGCTCGATGGCTGGCGAATCAGTGGTTCCTGCGATCTGTGCTCCAAGCGCCCAGACGTTAACCCCGTCGTAGATGTACGACTGGCCGTTGCTCGGCTGGTTTGAGCCGGTCTGTTGCTGCAGGACGTTCAGGAACGGCTGGTATCCCTGGTTCTCAGCGCCAGGGTTGGCGATGTAGATGGGCCCCGACGCGATGGCTGCGCCAACCGACGTGACGAACTCCTTCGCGAACCACAGGTTGCTTGCAACCCACGGGGTTGACAACAGACCCTGCTGCTTGAGTTCCCCGAAGAGCACGCCCGCAGATGGGATATCGAACTGTCCCAAGACGGCCTGCGGATGCGTCGAGAATAGGGTCTGGATCTCGCTGCGGAACGACGTCGCTCCCACCGCGATCGTGACGGGCTTGTCGACCGTCATTCCGAGCGCCTTCGCCGCATCTTGGAGCCCCGGCACAAGGGACTGATCACCGGACGTGTTGCCAATAGCTATAGCGATGTGATTCCACCCCTTGCTATGGGCGTAGACGACCATGGCATCCGCCTGCTCAGTATCCGACGGCGACAGCCGGAAGAAGTGCGGGTCGGTGATGTTGTCAAACGCAGATCCGCCGCCCCACATCAGGTCGGGAATGTTTGCCTTCGCTGCGATCGGCCAAACGACGGACGCGGTTTGCGAGATAGGTCCGACGATGCCCACCACGTGGTCGGCCTGAACCTCCTTTTGCACGGCGGGTACTGCATCGGCCGGGTCGGCTGCGTCGTCCTGCACATCGAGGTTGACATGGTGTCCCAGCACCCCGCCCGTGGCGTTGATGACGCTTAGGGCAATCTTCGCGCCGGTCTGCATGCCCTGGCCGAGATCTGCCCGCGCACCGGTTAATGGGGCTAGCAACCCAAGCTTGATGGATGAACCCGTGGCGGCCTGGCTGGGAGCCGGAGCTAGGCTGGCTGACGCCACCGCGCTCGACGAGCCAGCCGACAC
>Ga0075522_10003042_pt1 | contig 12273 bp, 13 predicted proteins | sample NGEPerA_FD_74796 | JGI IMG/M metagenome (GOLD analysis project Ga0075522, IMG submission 74796) | Arctic peat soil microbial communities from the Barrow Environmental Observatory site, Barrow, Alaska, USA - NGEE PermafrostL2-A | ecosystem: Environmental > Terrestrial > Soil > Wetlands > Peat ... | reverse complement strand
GATCACGAGTCCGACAACGACGCCGCCCAGCACCGGCATCGTCACGCCGCTCGATGACGCGCCGCCAATGCGTATGCCCGCGTTCGCGAGCGCGAAGAGCGGCACGATCAGAAAGGCGACCGGAGCGTGCAGGAAGCGCTCGAGCCGCTCGAGCAACGACTCCTCGCTCGCGCCTCGCCGCCGCGCGGGAATAGTGAGGGCCAGGAGCACGCCCGCGACGGTCGCGTGAATCCCGGAGAGCAGGACGGCGATCCAGAGTACGATCCCGAGCACCAGGTACGGAATTGCGTTCCGCACGCCGGCTCGATTGAGAATCAACAGCACCGCAAGTACGGCGACCGCAATCATTGCGCAGCTACGCGAGATGGACGACGTGTAGAAGATCGCGATGACGAGCACTGCGCCGATGTCGTCGACGATGGCGACGGCCGCGAGGAAGATCCTGAGCGCCACGGGAACGCGCGGGCCGAGCAGCGCGACGATGCCGAGCGCGAAGGCGATATCCGTAGCCATCGGGATGCCCCATCCGCGCGCGCCAGCGCCTCCGCCGTTGAATACGGCGTAGAGCGCGGCCGGCACGATCATCCCGCCAATCGCGCCTGCGATCGGGAGGGCCGCTCGCCGAATGGAGGCCAGCTCGCCGGTGAGCATCTCGCGCTTGATCTCGAGTCCGACGAGAAAGAAGAAGAGGGCCATGAGGCCGTCATTGATCCACTCGTGCACGGTCAACTCGAGCGCAAAGCGACCCCCTCCGACTGGAATCGCGTGATGCAGCAGCGAGGCGTAGCCGTTTTCCCACGGTGAGTTCGCCCACGCGAGCGCGATCGCGGTGCAAACGAGCAGCACGATCCCGCCGGCGGCTTCGCTGCTAAAGAAGCGTTGGAACGGGTCGAGCAGGCGCGCCCTCATCGCGCGCTGCGCCCTTCCTCCGTGAAAGCCTGTGCCGCGTGGACGACGGTGAGCAGAAACGACCCACCTGCGATCGAGCGCGCGGAGTGCTCGACTCCGGAGGCGACGACGAGAAGATCACGCTGCGCGAGCACGTACTCCTTCCCGGCAGCGCCCACGGTGATGTCTCCATCGAGCAGCTGAATGGAGATCGGCCCAACCGTGCTGTGGGGCGGGAGCGTCCCATTCGCGGCGAGAGCGATCAGCGTCACGCGAAGGGCGCCTTCCTTCACGAGGGTGCGCGCGCTGCGCCCGTGTTGCTCGACGAGCTTGCGGTCGACGAGCATTTCATCATCCGTGAGATGCTGCACGAGCACACTGCCGGTGATCGTTCGCTCCAGCGAGGACATCGGGGCGTCTCCAGGTGGGTCGTTCGTGAAAAGCTAACTCCGGCGGCGGGTTGCCGGTGCGCCGGCGCGCCCTTGTAAGGATTGGGCGCGGTGCGGCATCTATGCTGTGATGCCACTATCCGAGGACATCGCGGCGGTTACGGAGCGCACGCAGCTCGAACAGGCCGCGCGCGGCTCAGCGGATGCGCTCGCCGGGCTGTTCGAGCTCCACGCTGCGATGGTGCATCGCGTGGCGTACCGGCTCACGATGTCGGCCGACGACGCCGAGGACATCGTGCAGGATGTGTTCATCGGACTCCCCGAGGCGCTGGCAGCCTACTCGGGCGATGGCGGCTTTGCAGCGTGGCTTCGGAAGGTGACGGTGCGCACCACACTCATGCGCATGCGTTCGAGCAGGCGACGGGCGGCGACGGCCATTCGTGCCGAATCGGAGAAGGAGGCGGCGATGTCGAACTTCCTTCTCGATCGAATGGCGATTGCCACAGCGCTCGCGGCTCTGCCAAGCGAGCTACGAATCGTGTTCATGCTCGCCGATATCGAGGGCTACACGCACGCCGACATCGGCGGGCTGCTCGGCATTCGCACAGGCACATCCGAGGTTCGACTTCACCGTGCGCGGCGGAAGCTGCGAGCACTCCTGGGAGACAGATGACGCATCGACTCGACGATGAAGCTGTGACACGCGAGCTGCGCGACGCGGTGGCTGGATTGGAACCGCCCGCGCTCGCACCGGATACCTTCGCGCGCATTGCGGCGCGGCGCGCGAACGGTGAGCGATTCGTGCTGGCGACGGTGGATGCGCCGGTCTCCATGAGCTCCCGGCGTCTCAACCTCGTCGCGGGCACGCTCGCAGCGCTCGCGGCGATGGTCATCATCGGCGTTGCGCTCAACTTGCGGCGCGACTCCGGCGCGAACGAGACTCCCTCGCCGAATCTGCTGGCGATCTCCAGCGCCGATTCCGCCTGCGCGGATTTCTCCGGGACGCGTGATTCGTCGCTGCTTCGCCACTTGATGATCTCCGCCTTCGGCGTGTCGGCCGCGTGTGGAGCGGTGCCGATGCCTACCGGCCCGATCGCATACGTCGCTGCTCAGATTCTCCCCGGCACATTTACGTATCGCGGTCTTTCGATCACGGACGAGGCCTTTACGAGCGTGCACGCGCCGACCTCGATCACGATCTCGCGCACCACATGGAAGGGGACGCCCGCACTACTCGCGGTTCGCGCCGGCGCCCTCGTCACGGGCGTTCATCTTGATTCACTCATCGTGTCCGCGAGCGGACCGGCCGCGCTCTATTTTGCGAGCTGGTATACCACACAGCATCCGATGGGATCGATCCACGCGGCCTTTGATTCGTCGAGCGTCACGATCGTCATGAAGGGACACTTGGACAGCGCTGCGACATTTCCGTACCAGATGAAGAGTGGCCAGCTGCCATTCGGCTTTGCACTTCCCCTGGTAGTCCCTGCCTTGCCGCTGGCCAAGGGCTGGCACGGAGTCATCGACATTGCTCCGCCAATTCATCCGCGCGCAGCCGGCTTGTTCCTCAAGCCCTGGGAATCGATGGCGCTGCGCGTCGTCGGCCGCGAGAGGATCACGGTCGCCGCCGGCACCTTCGACTGCTGGAAAGTCCAGGTCGGCGAGCCGGAAGATAAATCCCTCATGTGGGTGGACGCCTCCACTCACGTCGTCATTCGCTCACAGACCACGCACCGTTTCGGCGACACCTCGTTCGAGGATCAGGTCGACCTGCAGCGTATGATATTAATCACTCAATGACAACAAATCGTATCGCAATGTGACAGCTCGCACGAATCACTCATATCACTTGGCCACGCCGTAGATGTTTGTCGCGCGACGCATCATGTAATTCAAAACGAAATCATGGTTGCGTCGGCGCAATCGGGTGAGAATGCGCGAGTTCGCTTCACTGAACACGCTCGCACCTACTCTCACCCGGACGGTTTGCCATGCGTTCACTTCGTACGATCGCTCGCGTGATCACTCCCGCGTGCGCCATCGCCGCTGTCGCGCTGCTCGCGGCCTGCAGCGATTCCAACGGTCCCTCCAACGGCGGATCCAGCAATCTCTCGATCGCCGTAGCCACACTCACCTCGACCCCCACAGGCCGTCTCGCCGGCTCGCACGGGATCGCGCCCTCCTTCGACCGCCACGTCACCGGCACCGACAGCGCGCACTCCCTCATCATCACCCGCGTCGCGATCACGCTGTCGCGCCTCCACCTCGCCACCGTCGATTCCGCCGGCTGCGCCGCCGACGATCATCCCGAGGGCAACGACGATCGCTGCCGCGAGCTGAAGACCGGTCCGCTCCTCGTTGAGCTTCCCGTCGACAACTCCGTGATCTCGGTGCTCTCGCTGCAGCTCCCCGCCGGAACCTTTCGCGCGCTCGAGGCGAAGATCCGCACGGTGCAGGCTTCGGACTCCGGCGGCGCCGCGTTCCTCGCAGCCAATCCGCAGTTCGCCAACGCAAGCGTTCGCGTCGAAGGCACCTTCGATGGCACGCCCTTCGTCTACAGCGGATCGCCCAACGCCTCGTTGGAGCTCGCGTTCAATCCTCCGATCACTGTAGGCAGCGCGGCGACCACAGTCACCGTGCACGTCAGCATCGATCGCTGGTTCACCAACGGCAGCGGCACCCTCGTCGATCCCGCGACGGCGAACGTCGGCGGCGCGAACGAAAATCTCGTCAGCGACAACGTGCGTCGCTCCTTCCACGCCTTCGAAGACAACGGGCACCATGGCGACGATGGCCATGGCGATGACGGCTTCGACGGTGGCGATGGAGGCAACAATCACGGCGGCGACGGCAGCCGCACGCACTAGTCACTCCCCGAGACGCTGCTGCGGCTGCTCATCACCCGATGGGCAGCCGCAGCAGCGCCTCACACCCCGTTCCATCCGAACGATTCTCGAGCGTGAGCGTGCCGCCGTGCGCTTCCGCGATCTGGTTCTTGGCGCGGTTGGCGAGCTCGGCCTCGGCTGGCATGAGTCACGAGCTGCGCACCCCGCTCAACGCCATCGCGGGGCACACGCAGCTTCTCGACCTGGGGCTGCACGGTCCGATCACGACTGCGCAGCGTGATGCACTCGACCGCATTGATCGAAGCCAGCGCCACCTCCTCTCGCTCGTGAACAACGTGCTCAACCTCGCACACATCGAGAGCGGTCGCGCGGAGGGTGCGTCCTTCCGTCTCACCCTTCCGCTTGCGCAACCGCTCGCGTAGCGACGGCTGCGCAAACTGGGCTACTGGTCCTTCCCGCTCCCGACGTTCTTCATCAGGCTCTCGACGAACGGCTGCAAATCCGCAGGCGCCGATGAGCCCTCCATGGCCAGCAGCGCCGCGACGCTCTTCGCATCGCCGCCATTCGGCATGTTCGGAGCGATGCCGTACTCCTTCTTGTTCGCATCGTAATCGCTCTCCCACTTCGTCCCCGACAAGCTGACGCCGGCGAAGAGTCCCTTCGTCTTCGAGTACGAATAGATCTCGGCCTTCGCCTTGTAGTCCGTTTCAGCCGAAAGATTTCTTCCCACCGGCCCCGCCGCGACCGACGCGCCCGCCCCGATGTCGAACGTCGACGACGCCAGCCGCTGCGCATCCTTGTTCACGAAGACGAGCACGACGTCGGCCGACTGCCCGCCGATCTGAAAGCCGAAGCTCCCGCCCTTGAGCCCGACGAACACCGGCGCGCTCCACCCCGCCGCCGTGCGGCAGCTCGCCACGCCGAAGCCGAATCGTCCGCCGACGCCGAGCCCAGCCTGCACCACCCCCGGCACCACCGCAATGCACGTCGCGGCGTTGAGCAACGACTTGGGCGGCGACTTGTCCGGCAGCGACACGAGCTCCGTCAGCACCTGTGCCGCACGCTCCGCGCGCTTGCCGAGCTTCTCGTCGTCCTTCTCCTGCGCGCGAACGGAGAGGGCAAGCGTCGCGAGGAGGGTGACGGCGAGCGTTGCTCGCGTGAAGAGAGAACTGTTCATGAGTGAGATCCTCGTTAGTGAGCGAAGCCGGAGGCAAGTATGCGTTTCCACAGATAATGCTGGGCAAGTTATCGGCCGTCGTCGCGATTGCGAGCGCCGCTACGTGGTTCCCCGAAGTCGGGCGGTAGAGCGATCTACCAGGCGCCAGGGGCGATCATCCCCGTGTGCCAGATCGGATCCCACACGAGCGTCGTCGTCACGGAAGCGACACCGGGTACTGTGGAAGCCGCGTTGCGGATGCCATCGGTGATCACTCGCTCCATCGGGCACCCGGGGGTGGTGAGCGTGTGCGTGATTCGCACGCGTCCACCCTGTTCTCCGTCGTGCGGCTCATCCAGGATCACATCGTAGATCAGACCCAGCGTCACGATGTCGAGACCAATTTCGGGATCGATGACAGTGCGCAGCGCGCTCCAGAGCTGGTCGAGCAGGGTGACGCGTTCCGTCATGGATGACTCCGTAAGCAGAATTGGGGGCGCGCACCGGATGGCGTGGCTTGCTGCAGAGTGAGTATCGCGGGATAGTTCGAGCCATGAGGTGACGATTGTCACCGCATCCCATTTTCCCCTACGCGTGGTCTCTGTGCAAGGCTTTTCGGCCGACGCAAGCGCCCTGCTCCGAGGGCTTCCGATTTTCGCGGAGCTCGACGATTCGATAATTCGCCGGCTCGGCGCGCGGTGCGTGTCGCGAAACGTCAGCGAGGGACATGTGCTCTTCGCGGCCGGGGACGTATGCCGCGGTTTGTACGTGGTGGAGAGTGGTCGTGTGCGCATCTATCGCACGAGCCCCGACGGCAAAGAGCAGGTGTTGCACATTGAGGGCCCGGGTCGTGCCGTGGCGGAGCTCCCCCTGTTCGACGGCGGAGCGTATCCCGCTGCCGCGATTACGATCGAGCCGTCACGAATTGCGTTCCTGCCAAGAGAACAGTTCGAGGCAGTCTATCGCGAGCACCCCGACGTGGCGCAGGCGATCATTCGCGCGCTGGGGAAGCGGCTTCGTCATCTGGTGCAGCTCACCGAAACGCTCGCCTTTCGCGATGTCGCTGCGCGCCTCGCGATGTTGCTGGCGTCGTACGCCGAGCGCCTCGGCGAGCCGACCGACGCGGGAATCGAGCTCGCGCTCGGGCGGACGCAGGAGGAGCTGTCGCTCGAGATCGGAACGGCGCGCGAATCCGTTTCGCGTGCGATGCGACAGCTCAAGCGAAGCGGCCTGATCGAGACGATGGATGGCGATCGCATTCGCATCCCCGATCTCGGGCTGCTTCGCGCACGGGCACGGGCGCGTCCCGCCTAGTCCCGTGAGACATCCGTCACACCCAGCGACGACGGCGTGCCATAGCCTACGCACATGGCGATTGACGTGCGCAGTGATGGTGAGGAGGGGCTAACCGCCGCCGCGGGCGCGATGCTCGACGCGCGACGCGTGCGGGAAGCGCTCGGTCGGATTTCGTATCCCGGTCTCGAGCGTGATCTCGTTTCGTTCGGGATGGTGAAGGACGTGGAGATCTGTGGCGCCGAGGTGCGAGTGCGACTTGCTATTCGCACCGATGACGCGACGATCCGCGAGCGGTTGCGAGCGCTGATCTCCGCCCAGCTGCAACCCATTGGCGCGACCGAAGTGATCGTCGAGATCGTGAAGCCGGCGCTCGTGTTGCCATCGCATCCGCCCGCCGCTCGTGCACATTCGCCGCGCGCCGGCGTGCCCGATCCGTGGGCCGAACGCGTCCGATTGGGGCGCGTGAGGCACGTGATCGCCGTGGGCGCGGGAAAGGGAGGCGTGGGCAAGAGCACCGTCGCAGTGAACCTCGCGCTGGCGCTTCACCGCCGCGGTCTCGCGGTTGGCATGCTCGATGCGGACATCTACGGTCCCAGCGTCCCGACGCTGCTCGGTATCGAATCGGCAAAGCACGACGTTCGGATGACGGCGGAGAAACACATCATTCCTGTCAGCGTGCACGGGTTGGCCATCATCAGCTTCGGATTTTTTCTCGGCGAGGGCTCGCCGGCAATTTGGCGTGGGCCGATGGTGTCCAAGGCCGTGAAGCAATTCGCGCGAGGTGTCGCGTGGCCCGAGCTCGATGTGCTCATCGTGGACCTTCCGCCGGGCACAGGAGACATTCCACTCAGCCTGGTGCAGGCCGTTGAAGTGCGCGGCGCAATCGTGGTGACGCAGCCACCGCGACTCGCTGCAATGGAGGCGCAGAAAGCTGGAGAGATGTTCAGCACCCTCGGTGTGCCCGTGCTCGGTGTCGTGGAGAACATGACCGGCGCTTTCGGCGAGGGAGGTGGGGCCGCTGTCGCTCGCGCGCTCGCAGCGCCCTTCCTCGGCTCGATTCTCTTCGACCCGATGGTCGTGGGAGAAGGAGATGCGGGCACGCCAACGCTGCTCGCACGAGTCGACTGCGAGTTCAGTCGCGTGTTCGACGTCATGGCGGGTACGCTCGCAGATGCACTGGACGAGCGTGTCGCGCCGGCGAGCGCGTTGAGGCACACGCGTGAGTGAACTGCTGACTGCGCCCATCCCCATCACGACGAAGCCAGCCGGGGCGGTGGACGTACGCGGCAACGCGATGGCAGGCGGATCCGCTCTACTGCTTCCGGGTGAACACTTCGCCGCGGCACTGTGCTTTCTTGCTGCCGGATCGGTGGGATTGATCTGGGTTGCGCCGGAGCTCGCGAATGGGCTGTATCTCTCGCCTCACGTCGTAGCCGTCACACATTGCTTCACACTTGGCTGGCTCTCGACGACGATCTTTGGCGCCCTGTATCAACTACTCCCGGTCGTGCTTCGCGTTCCGATACGCTCCACGTGGTGGGGACACGCGAGCTTCTGGAGCTACGCACCAGGTGTCGCGCTCTTCGCTGGCGGCCTTGCAGCGGGATCGCTCCCGATCCGGCACGTGGGAGTCGCGCTCGTCGCGTTTGGCATCGTGAGCCTCGTCATCAACGTCGCGCTTTCACTGCGCGCTGCGCCGAGGCGCGGCGTCGTCTGGGCGGCCATCGCGGTGGCACTCACCTTTCTCGTGAGCACGGTCGGCATCGGGCTCACGCTCCTGCGAAGCCTGGACACCGGTTTCCTCGCGGGCGAGCGCCTGCGAGTTCTCGCGCTGCATTTTCATGTTGCGATGATCGGCTGGCTGCTGATCATGGTTGTCGGCATATCGTATCGACTGCTCCCGATGTTCCTGCTGGCGCATCTCGATTCGACGAAACTTACGCGGAACGCCATCGCATCTCTTGCCGCCGGCGTGGTCGCGCTCGCCGCGGGCTTGCTCCCGCAGACAACGGCGCTGAATGGGAGGCTCGCTGATGTGCTTGCGTGGGCAGGCATCGCGTTCATCGAGGCCGGGCTGCTCTTCTATCTCGAGCAGGCGCGAAGAGTCTACAAGGCGCGCATGCGGCCGAAGCTCGACGCCGGCCTCCGTCACGTCGCGATGGCGCTCGTCTTCATGTCGGTGAGTGCCGTGCTCGGCCCTGTCGTGTTTTACGAGGGGAGCGCGCATTCGAGACTGGGTGTCGCGTACGTGACCATGGCGCTGCTCGGAGGTCTGGTGCTCCTGGCAGTCGGCCAGTTCTACAAGATCGTGCCCTTTCTCGTCTGGATCTCCCGCTTTCGCAACGACCTGGGTCGACGGAAAGTGCCTTCTGTCGGCGATCTGTACTCGGCGCGAGTTGCGCATTGCGGATTCCTGGCTCTGTCGCTCGCCATCGTCTTGCTTGTCACGGGAGAAGCGCTCGGAGCACTGCTGATCGTTCGCGCCGGGGCGCTCTCGTTTGCGACCGGTGTCGGACTTTTCGTTTCCCAAATGCTGCGGATGGCGTTTGTCCCCGGCCGCGACCCCACGACCGAACAGGCCGTGTCACCTTTTCAAAACGTGGGAGCGACACGATGACGGAACCATCGCCGGTGTGCGCCTCCGAGCGTTTGCAGCACGTATTCGCTCGTGATGAACGGCTCATCGATATCATCGCCGGCCACTCGCCTCAGCTCGCAAAGCTCCGTAACTCCCCGATACGCCGCATCATGGCGAGGGTGACGACGGTCGCGCAGGCGGCGCGTTTGTGTGGCATCCCGGCGGAGACCTTGGTGGCGGAGCTGAACGAGGCGCTCGGAATTGATGCCGCGATCGGTGGAGACGTTTCTGCAGCGTCGCCCTCGTCCGTCTCCCCTGTCAATGAAGCGGCGAACGCAGAACTTGCGGCCCGTCCGGAGTGGTCGCTTGGTGGGGCAGTGGAGCTCGACGTACGCGAGTCTCTGCGCGCGGGACAGGAGCCCTTCTCCCGGATCATGGAAACGGTCGCATCGCTCGAAGACGGCCAGCTGCTTCGCCTGCGAACGACCTTCGAACCCGTCCCACTATTCGCTGTGCTCTCCAAACGAGGCTTCGCGCATCACGCCGAACGGCATGGGCCCGAGGATTGGCTGGTGTATTTTCGCCGACTCGGATCGGGGGCAGAAATAGGTGAGGCGCAGAAAGTTGCTTCGGTACTTTCGCCGTGCGAGCAAGAGGTGGAAGCCGGAGTGCTCGAACTACGACTCGATGTTCGCGGGCTCGAGCCACCCGAGCCAATGACGCGCACACTCGAGGCGCTGGAATCCTTGCCCGCGACACATGTGCTGCTGCACGTGAACGTACGCGTTCCGCAGTTACTTCTTCCGATTCTACGAGAGCGCGGCTTCGATTATTCGATCGATGAGTCGACGCCTCGTGTGGTGTACGTGCGCATTTGGCGCAATTCAATGGAGCAGTGAAATGACCGACAAATCCGCATCTCCATCGCCTGAGGGCGTGACGCACGAGCTCGACGTGCGGCCAATTCCGCCCCGCGACAAGCATCCGGCAATCTTCGCGCAGCTGAATGCCCTGCATCGCGGCGAGGCAATAATGCTCGTCAACGATCACGATCCGAAGCCGCTGCGCTATCAACTCGACGCCGAACAGGCGGGGAAGTTCGGGTGGACGTACCGCGAGCAAGGACCGACGGTTTGGCGGGTTCGCATCGATCGCATCTGACTATCGAGATACGGCTCCGCACGCAGGGCTTCCCCTGAGGCAAGTCAGCCGCACCCCGACTGAATGTGCGCCTGCGTGGTGTACCTTACGAGTAGGGCATGCAGACGACACCTCTTAGGAGTACCGCGATGTCTGAGCACGGACGTTCGACTCTCATCCCCGCTGAAGAAACGCGCGACGATCTGAATTTTCTCGCGAGTTCGGGCTCGCGTCGCGCGTTCCTGCGCAGTGGCACCCTGGCCACGATCGCGACCGCGGCGCTCGCAGCGTGCAAGCCCGGCGCACGGGGCGCGGATTCGAGTAGCGCGGTAGCGACGCCCGCGACCGGCGCATTGACCGGTGGCACGATGCCGGTCGTCGTTCCGCCAACGCCGCGTGAGACCGCCGACGCGATGGACGCCATGCACGAGAAGGGGGTCAAGGCGTTCCCTGCGAAGACCGAGGGTAAGGGGAACGTGCTGCTCGAGCCGCGGATCGAGAAGGGAGTGAAGATCTACGAGCTGACCGCGAAGAAGACGCCGTGGGAAGTGACGCCGGGAGTGAAGGTCGAGGCCTGGGCGTACAACGGCATGGTGCCCGGCCCGCAGATTCGCGTGCGCGAGGGCGATCGCGTGCGCGTCGTGCTGCACAACGAGCTCCCCGAATCCACCGTGATTCACTTTCACGGGCTCGAGGTTCCGAACAATCAGGACGGCGTGCCCTTCATCACACAGCCGCCGGTCAAGCCGGGCGACTCGTACACCTACGAGTTCACCGCGCCGAATTCCGGATCGCACATGTACCACTCGCATCACAACTCGACCAAGCAAGTGAGTCTCGGCCTCCTCGGCGCCTTCATCATCGAGCCAAAGAATCGGGCGAACGAGCCACACTCGGACATCGACACCGTTCTCATCCTCAACGATGGACTCGGCGGCTACACGTTGAACGGGAAGGGATTTCCGGCGACGGAGCCGCTGGTGGCGAAGCTCGGGCAGACGCTGCGCGTTCGGTTCATGAACGAAGGGATGATGATTCACCCGATGCATCTGCACGGGATGCACATGACCGTCATCACGAAGGATGGATGGCCGCTTCCCTACCCGTACCGCTGCGACACGCTCAATATCGCGCCAGGCGAGCGATGGGACGTGCTGGTGAAATGCACCAACCCCGGCACCTGGGCGTTCCACTGTCACATTCTTCCGCACGCCGAGTCCGAGACGGGAATGTTCGGGATGGTGACGGCGCTCGTCGTGAAGGCGTAGCCCGATCGAGTAGTATTCTGCATGGCCCTGCTCGGACTATCGCCGCGGACACTATCGGAGTGGGTACGCGCGCTGTTGCGCGTTCCTCTCGCGGCGAAGGTCGCGGGTGCGAACGCGCTGATCGTGCTCGCCGCGCTCGCCGCGGCGATGCTCGTGCGGCGTGGTGCGCCGGCGTCTGATTCGGTCGACACGCAGCTGCTCCTCGTCGTGGGCCTGGCGCTCGCGGGAAGCTTCGTCGTGAACACCGCCCTCGTGCTCCTCGCGCTGCGTCCGCTGCAGGCGCTCGAGAGTGCGGCGGCGAACGTCGCACGCGGAGACTTCGACACGCGCGTGCGGCCGTCGCTTCTCGCCGATCGCAACGTCACGCAGGTGGGCGGCACGATCAATCTTCTCTTGAACGGCCTCGCCGCCGACCGCGCGCGTACGCGACAGCTCGCCGCCGAGATAGTGGGGGCGGGCGATCGGGAGCGAGCGTACATCGCGCGCGAACTGCACGATTCCGTGGCGCAAACGCTCGCCGCACTGGTGATGCAGCTCGGTGCCGCGGCGCGCGACTTCCCTGCCCCCCAGCTCGCCGCGCGTTTCGCGACAATCAAGGAGCTTGGTGCCGGCGCGCTCGAGGAGGTGCGGATGATCGCCCATACCATGCATTCGCCCGTGCTCGACGACCTCGGCCTCGCAGCCGCGCTCTCGCATCTGGCGCGTCAGCAGT
>Ga0075522_10003041_pt1 | contig 12273 bp, 12 predicted proteins | sample NGEPerA_FD_74796 | JGI IMG/M metagenome (GOLD analysis project Ga0075522, IMG submission 74796) | Arctic peat soil microbial communities from the Barrow Environmental Observatory site, Barrow, Alaska, USA - NGEE PermafrostL2-A | ecosystem: Environmental > Terrestrial > Soil > Wetlands > Peat ... | reverse complement strand
TGCTCCTGAGTCAGCATCGGCGGTCCCAAAACCGCCATCCTCGCTCAGGTGGTCCACTTTTACTTCGGCGAGGCGGCTCAGTATTACGTCGGCGCTAACACGAACCTACCTGAGCGCATATGACTCGATATCCGCCTCTTGTGTCCTTGGCCTGGGTGTCTTTGCGACCCTGGCCGGCCTCCTCGCTGCTCGGCGGCGTGCGCGCGTCATAAACGTCGATGTGCCACTGCAAAATCTTCCTCTTGCGCTTCACGGATTCTCGATCGCACAAATTACCGATATCCATGTCGGGACAACAATCCGCAGGCGCTACGTGGAAAGGATCGTCAATGCTGTCAACGCGCTCAAGCCCGATCTCATCGCTGTTACCGGCGATATAGTTGATGGGCCGGTGCGGGAGTTAGAGGCGCACACAGCGCCCTTGGCGGGCTTGCGCTCGCGGCACGGAGCATTCTTTGTTACTGGTAATCATGAGTACTATTCTGGCGCGAACGCCTGGATGGCGGAATTTGCGCGCCTTGGACTGCGCGTGCTTCTGAATGAGCACAAAGTGATAGAGCATCAAGGCGCCTCTCTAGTCATCGCCGGTGTGACCGATTTCGGCTCACACCGGTTTAATCCCTCGCACCGTAGCGATCCTCGCATTGCCCTTGCAGGTGCGCCGATGGGCGCGAGCGTGCGAATCCTGCTGGCGCACCAGCCGCGATCTGCGCCCGCAGCGGCAAGCGCTGGGTTTGATCTGCAGCTATCGGGCCATACACATGGCGGCCAATTCTGGCCCTGGAATCTGTTCGTGCGTTTTCAACAGCCCTTTACGGCCGGGCTACACCGGTTAAACCGTCTTTGGATTTATGTAAGCCGCGGTACTGGGTATTGGGCCATTCCCAACCGCTTTGGAGCGCCTTCTGAAATCACCCTTCTACGACTCATACCAGCGGGGCCGCTAAATAAGAAGAAAAAGGATCGTGCCGGCTGCGCAAGCGCTCATCGGCGTGAAGCTATGCCTGAACCAACAGAAACTGCGTTGCCGGCGTAGATGAGGATTTTCAACCATGGCCACTTTTATGGTGAGATTGCCGCTCAAAACTCCGGCGCTTTTCTCGAAGCCGTGCAAGGAACACTTGGCAGTCCCGCCCATTCGTTAAGTCGTAGCCGATAAGGCCGGACGACGAGTATTTCTATGACGGCTAGTCAGGAGCACCCAATGCTCTGTCGCGCTGATCTCGATAAGTTTTCGCCGTCTGCGGTTTGACGAAAAGGGCGACAACTTCAGGATTAGCCTCGCGCACCGACTTTTCTAGGTCGATAACCGCTTCCTCGATGTCCGGAGCCACCATGGTGTCGGCAAATTCCACACTTAACATCGCTACGACCTGATGCGGTCCCAGCTGAACGCTAATGAGTCCATTGGCTCGTAAGCAGCCGGACTGTGAATTCGCAATCGATAAAATAGATTTATGAACAGATCGGTAGGCCGGCTCTCCCATCAGGAGACTCTTGCTCTCCCTTGCCAGGAACACTGACGTACCCGCAAGCAGCAAACCGATCGCGACGGACCCAACGCCATCAATTTGCGGGTTTCCTAAAGCAACTGCCGCGAATGTTGAAGCCGAGGCTATAAGAATGCCGATGAGCGCGACGCTGTCCTCAAGCAACGTCATGAAGGACGGCGGGTTTTTGCTGATCTTGACTGCTTCAAAGAACCCCAGCTCACCCTTTGCGTCTCCAAACTGCCTCATTGCCACGAGCCATGAGCCACCTTCAAAAATGAAGGCTAACGCTAAAACCGCATAGCTAACGCCCGGTGACTCAATCGGAACGGGCTTCAGAATTCTGCTGACACCTTCGTAGATTGCGAATCCGGCGCCCAGCGCAAAGATCAGCAGCGAAACCACGAAGCTCCAAAAGTAGATCTCTCGTCCGTGTCCGAAGGGATGGCCGGCGTCGGCTTTCTGTTTGGAACGATGAATGCCGTAAAGAAGCAGGATTTCGTTCGCCGCATCGACGACAGAGTGGATGGCTTCGCTCGCCATCGCGGCACTCCCAGTCCACCCGGCGGCCACAATCTTACTTGCGGCAACAAGCAAGTCTCCGATCAAGGCCGCTATCACGGAAGTCCGAGAGGATGATCTCGTACGTCTGCCTCTCCGAACTGGTTCTGCTTTCGCGGGCACCTGCTAATCCCCTTCGTTGCTACCTACTCTGGGCTATAAAGCGAGCTTTCTGACAAGTAAAGGACTCGACATCGCATAACTCGATGGGCAGTGCGGCGCTTGCCGGCGGAAGAACTTGCTTCGATCGTCTGCAGGATATTTAGAAAGGGCGTTTCGGCCGCACACTCACAATCTGGGGGGTGATTGAGCAATTCGTCGTAGTGCGGGTCTTGCTCGACCAGTAGAAGCCCAGGTTCCGACGCATCCACAAAGAACCCGCTATTGATGTCCGCGATTGTAAGATGTACAACATCCACACTGAACGATCGGCAACGACTCGATTCCAATCATCGCGCAATCTATGCGGCGTCGGCCACAGTGCGATTCAGATCAATGCATACGCGGTCGCCCCGGCGAGCGCTACTGCAGTGACAGCGGCCGCCAGCAACACTTCAGGCCATTCCAGGATCGGAGGCAGAAGCAGGCAATCCACACGGCCTGCCGTCAATCGGTGCAGCGCCCTATAAATGGATCGACGGATCGAATTCTTCGTCCAGTTCGCCGTGCGCGTCAAACTGAAATCAAACTGATAGTACCCATGGGCGGGGTATCCAGCCGGCCGCGGCGGTTCTGCCTCACCAACTGAGTGGGCTTGAGAATGCAGCTCAAAGGGTTCAATGGTTGGCGACACGCCCGCCTGTAAGTCAGCGAGTCCGATCGCGCCCCCGCCTGGATGCTTAAGCCAGACACCGTAGTCAACGTCAATGATAATGCGCGCGGCCGCAGTTTCCACTTGTGCCAGGCAATGCACAGCTCTCGGGCCTTGGCTGTAAAGAGTGATCTGCGCGGATCGAATGCCAATAGCATCAAGGCAGGCGATAAAAAGTCGATGAATCCCCGAACAGCAGCCCCCCTCATCAAGCACCGCAGCGGGCGATGCGCCGAGCGGGACCAGCATGCGTGTGATAAATACCGGGTCCGGCCCGCGTTGCACGCCCGCAAATATCACACGCGCAAGAGCAAAAGCCGCTGCTCGCTCGGAACGGCAACCACGCGTCGCCGCCCGCGCGAACCGCACGATCCGCAGTTTGCGCTGGCGGTACGTTTCGAGCAAAGCCAGCGCTAAAACCCCGCAGCTGAATATACCCGTACCGATCAGGCTCTGGATCGCGGCATGCACGTCGTTATTCAGCACGGTGTCTCAAAGCAAGTCGCTCCTCCGCGCCACAACCTACGCCTTTGCGGTGCCGAATCAATCTTACTGCAGTCATGATATGCGGTGCGACTTGGTTCGCAGCGGACCTTCGCGACCGTGATGGATAGCAGCCTCCCAAAACCAGCCATTGATCGCGCCGGCAGGGTCAGGGCGTGGTTGTGTGAACATGGAAGTTTCAGTGATAACATCTCTACTGTCCCCGCACTACATCAGATGGGACCAGCGGATCAAGAACAATTCGAATCGTAAACATCACGGAGACTGACATGCGAATCCTAACCGCACTTAGTGTCGCCATTCTCGCTTCGGCCAACGCTTTGGCAACTGACCCGCCCGCAGCGGATGCCGACAAGGCGGCAATACAGGCCCTTGAGGACACCTACAACGAAGGATTCAATTCCAAAGACGTGGACAAGATCATGTCCGTCTACGCTCCCGGAAAGCAACTGTTCGTCTTTGATGTCGTGCCGCCGCGCGAATATAAGGGCTGGGACGCCTACAAGAAGGACTTCCAAGAGCTGATTTCCGCATACCCGGGTCCCTGGAAGAACACAATCTCGGAACAGGCCATTCATGTGGTCGGTTCGGTCGCTTATGGACACAACATCCAATCCGGCGAATTTACCGGGAAGGACGGAACGAAGGTCAAGGTCGTCTCCCGGACTACCGATATCTATCGAAAGAAGAACGGCAAGTGGCTCATCGTCGAGGAGCACAATTCGGTGCCCGTCGATCTGGGCACGATGAAGCCGGATCTATTGTCCAAGCCTTAACTTAAAAATGGCAGCCGCCACTCTCGGCGTCGTCAAATTCTCTTAATTTGTGTGTCGGGGGTTCGAAGTACACGCACTGATGGGTTAGCGTCGATGAGCGGAATGTGGGCCGTGAGAGTATTGCGCGCCCAGAGAGATTCGAACTCCCAACCTCCCGGGTTCCTAACCAAGCGCCTCGGACGGAGCAGGTGCACCCGCAAGCGGCCCACCTAAACACGCAACGACCAGCGCGACATGCTGGCGCGGTGATGAACTCACGCGACCGCGCTTTGCAAATGCCGAGCGGTGCTGAAAATCGGATGGTAAAGGATCGAAAGGGGCTCTTCTGAGCTTCAGCATCGATACACTAACTGGTATGGCTACGGAACTCGATGTACTGAAACGCGTCAGCGAAGGGCTTGCCGATGAGAACTTGCCGTTTATGCTGACTGGGTCCTTCGCGCTGGCTTACTACGCCACACCGCGGATGACGCGCGATTTAGACTTCGTCGTCGCACTAGCCAATGACGACGGTGAAGCATTATTTAGGAACTTCTCTGCGGATTTCTACGTCGATGCTGACGCGGTGCGTGCGGCGATCGAGAGCGAGCGGCTGTTCAACATGATGCACTTGAGCACCGGTATCAAGGTGGACGTGATCGTTCGCAAGTCATCGGAGTACCGTCTTAACGAATTCAAGCGGCGCCAGCAGGTAACCTTAGGTTCCATTCTGACGTGGATCGTGAGTCGTGAGGATCTAATCCTATCAAAGCTGGTATGGTCGCTAGATTCCGGATCTGAGCTGCAGCTGCGCGATGTCCGCCAGCTCCTGGCAGGGTCGATTGATGTAGAATATCTAAATCGTTGGGCACCGGCGCTTAAAGTGTTAGCGCTACTGCAACAGATGACCAGATGAACAACACGCCTGAGACGATTGCGAGGATGGTCGCAGATCACCATCGTGAAATGTCGCCAGAGCAGCGCATGCGACTTGCCGCGTCGCTCTACGAGACCGCGCGAACTATCGTCGCGTCATCTCTGCCACAGAACATGGCAAAAAAAGACCGCCGGCTCGCAATCGCGCGTAGGTTTTATGGTGGTGAGCTTCCTGAAGCAGCCCTCAATGCGCACGCTTACTACGACCCTGCACTGACCAGCGTTGAAAGGGCACCCTAGAGCGGTCGTGTACTCGTTGCTCGACACGCTGGCCATGGCCGCCTCGGGCGACGCTTGTCACAGTAAGCCGAAAGTCTCTGGCTCAAGTACGGCATTATCACACCGCTCCGGTCAGGGGCTGGTCGGCATTGCGGAGCAATCAGCTGCGCCGACGCGGTATCGCCTTCGCGTCAGCTTGCTCGGGCCAACTGGGGCAATGGCGTAGATCGCGGATTTGTATTTGACGTCTCGCAACGACTAGACAGCCAATGAGGCCCCGACTCCGCCATACACCGAGCCGAATTGGAAACTGCAGCAGACCGATTTCAATTTGGGAACCCCAATCTGTGGTTCACCACCAGCTCATTCTCGGCGATGACGAATTTGCGTCACTTCATACGCGAATACTCGCCGTCAAGGACCGCAGGCGATCGATGAATTCTGCCAACTTGCGATCGCCCCTGCGCCGATCGCGCTCATATAGAGATTCTAACGCCTCGAGAGTGGAGATCAACTCCGCTGGCTGCAAAACCGCTTCCATCGCGCTCAAGTGAGACTGCGCAAGGTTTCGTTCTACGCGCGCGCGGTCGAGTTCTGCTTCACGAAGCTGGCGAACTGACACTAACCAGCGTTGCCGGTTTGCAAAGATGAATGCCACGAGACCACCGCGAGCGAATGCATCGGCGGAGACGAACAACGCGATGCTGGCCATATCAGGGTGTCTATGGGTGGAGGCTGTCGCAAAGAAGGGGTCATGTATGAGAAGTATTAGGGGCATGGAGACTACCCCCGACACAAGCGCTGCGCCGAGCACGGCAGGAATGTAGGCGGTCAATCGTCCCACGCCATTTCGAACGCATTGTTCCGCAACCAAAACCGCGATTAACATGCACGCCGCTACAATTTCCGAGGGCACTAGCCGGAATAATGCGGACATTGGCGGACAGCTGCCGCTCGAGATCCAATACGATAACAAGATTGGCACGACGCGCGCCGATCCCAGTAATGCCGCGAGTGCAATCAAAGGCCCAGTCGCATGACTCAAAGCGGCGCGCAAGAATTGCCCCAGCCGCGACAATGAGGTCAGCAGTGTAGTTAAGCTGCTGGTTTTGATACCTATCACGCAGCTACTCGCGACATCGGCAAGCGAACAACGGCTGTGATGCCACATGGCTGATTGGTCGATAGACGCAGGACCGCCGCACTTCCATATAGCGCGTTCAGACGTGCTCGGATGTTGGCGAGCCCGGTGCCACGGCCGCTACACGCCGTTAGGCCTCGCCCTGAATCGGCAACTCGGAGCTCAAGCACGGTGTCAGTCTGTACAGCACTAACGCGTACGAACCCGCCGTCGGGCATGGGGGACAAACCGTGCTTAATGGCGTTCTCCACAAGCGTCAATAACATCAGGGTGGGAATCTGTAATCCGCACAAGTTTGATGGAAACGCCACTTCATAGACGAGGCGGGTGCCCATCCGCAAGCAGTGAATATCAAGATACGCACCGATCAGCGCCGCCTCCTGCTCCAGACTGCAGGTCTCCTGCCGCAGGCTCGGAAACGCACTCCCGAAGTAGCGGATCAGACTGGCCAACATCTGATGTCCTTTTGCGGGATCTATTTGATAGAGGCGACGGACGTGAGCAAGGCTATTAAATATGAAGTGCGGCTCGATCTGCGCGCGCAGCAAACGCAATCTGCCTCTACTTACTTCGGCCTCCTTCTTAATTCGCCCCGACTGCACTCGAAGTGCAGCCTCCACCGCCTCCGAACTCGAGAGGTGCAATTCGTAGATAATCACAAGAAGCGCGACGGGAAATGTGAGTGCGCAAGTATCGGCGAGCACATCACGGAAATGCGCCATTATCCACGCAATATTAGCACCGTATAACAAGGAATCCTTGAGGATGGTTCCCGTGATGCACGCAAACATCAAGCCTATACTTAGCCAAAACACTCGGGTGACTCCGCGCTGCGCGCGAACTTCTCCCACGAATGCGATTAGGATCGCCGCAGGCACTAGAGTGATGAGCCACTCCAGGTAAGATCCGATTGCAACCCTAAGCCAGCTGGTTGTTGGTGTTGCAGCGCCTTGCAAGCTTGCGCCTACGATCTCGTTCAGCGTCAGGGCGGCTACGGCGCACAGGAGTATCAGAACCAAATATTGTGGGCGCCGGAAGGCTTGCGAAACGGGCTTAGTAAACGGATCGCGCGCGTGCCCGGCCGAACCCGAAACAGATGCTGCCCCGCATGGCATTGGCGCTGTTTTCATCGCTCACAGGTTTTCAGCAAAAAGGCAACGCTTATCTCATCCCTAACTTCGTACTAAGCCGCAGCCGTAACGCACGATGACCGAGGATTCCCGCGACTGGACTCAATACACGATGTGGATGCGGAAGTCGCCGAGACTGTCGATAATAGTATTGTAGGACAGAGTGGAATAAAACGCCGGATCTTGCCACAGTGGTCGATTCCCCGGATAACTGCTTGTTGGCAGGGAGATGTCAAGGGCGAAGTACCCGAAAGAAACAAAGCGGTAAGCTGACCCCTAATACCATCGACGAAAGTCACTGTTACTATAATCTTCTCGTCACGTCCGCTCGCGAATTCATTCTAACAGCACTGTACCGAACGCAGATCTGATGGAGGCAGAGCCTCCGAGTTTGTTTGCTGCATTGCGGCGAGCTGCAAGCCCGCACGGGTGAATCGCGCCGTTCGCTGGCCAAGATCCATTGACAAAGTCTTCGTAGTGATCTTGCGCGGAACAAACGGCCGGCTAGTTGCGGCTTCGTCTACGCTGAGCGGCGATCGCGGTTTACTCCGCCCAGGCGTGCGTACTCCGACCAGATCTGGTTCGGAATGAATTTAACAAGCGCGTGCAGAGTAAGTGGCGAGAGGATTACAGCGTCTGCCACACCCAGGAGCGGAAAAGCAAAATTGAGCGGTTCGAAAGCGAACCAGCCCAGCGCCAGCACGACTGGCCAGAGCCAAATTGGTCGCTCGCTATGTCGGAGGGCAAACCAGAGAGCCGAAGATCCGTGCTGCTCAATCGCCAGATTCTTAATACGCGCAGCATTGCCGTACTGGGGCCGAGTGCGAAAGGACTTGTAAAGCGGCACCCGCCGGTTCGGCCATTCCTGGCCGTTCAGACCATCGAGGCCACAGCCTTGGAGTGCCGACTCGCAAGGCTGGACCCCCCTATTCCCGGATCCTGATCACTTGCAGTTTGCGTATTCCTTTTGGCTCAGGTGACCGTCATGGTCCGTGTCACACTTGGCAAAGTTTTTGCTCAACCACTTGTTGCTCTTGACGTCGTGTGTAGTCACGTAGCCGTTGCCCTTGGTGTCCAGAGTCTTGAAGTCCGGCCGTGTGCTCTGGCCGACCATGTCGTTGCCGCTTGATTTGTCTTGGCCCGCACTCGGCTGCGATGTCGTGCCCGAGGGCTTCTGACTGCCACCGACCATATTATTACCGGTGGATTTATCTTGGCCGGTAGTGGCCGGCGCCGTCATGGTGCCGTTGTTGGAATTGCCCTGCGCCGAATTTCCCGGCATTGACGATGATGAATTTTGGCCATAAGCGAAGGCGCAGCCCAAAACTGCTGCGGCAACGACCCCGGCCTTAAAGTAAGTGATGCTCATAGTGCCTCCTAAGGGAAAAGGTTGTACTCCGATCAGGCTTCGCGCCCTCTGCGGGGGCGGTGCGCCGGACACTAATAAACTGTCCGGCACATCCAATTGTTCCTAGGATTTCTAAGAATCCTGAAGAGAACTTGGTATTGGGCACGGGGCGCATGCCGTATTCTGCGGTTATCTGGCAGCTTTCGAAACCGGCGCTGGGTCCAAAGCCCCGACCGCCTTACAGGAACGAACGCGTACGATCGTATAGTCGTCCACGGGAATGATTCGAATCGTAGCCCGCATCGAGACGCGTACTTCAGAAGCTTTTCGTAAATCCGATGCTCAGCCCCCGCGGCAATACCTGAACTGAAATCGGAATCTTCCGGCTTGCACTCCAATATCCGATCGCGGACCCAAGCCCCCATGCCGCGAGCACATCTGTTTGCCAGTGCGCCTGAGACTTAAGACGGGCGATGGAGTCGTAGAGCGGGAGGACCTCAAGTGTCCAGATCCAGGGAGAGTCTCTCCGATAGTTCACAATCAAAGGCGTCACGAAACTTGCCTGCAGCGCAACCTCCCCGCTGGGGAAGCTCTCGCAACAATGACCCTGAAACCATTGCTTGGGATCGTTCCCCTGATCCGGCCTTGCCCGTGAGAAGGTCCGCTTTAAAGCCTCGGTGGCAACAGAGGTGATCAGCGACGAGTCGATTGTTTGCCACAATGCATGGCCAAGCCGGTCGTCATTGCCTAGCCATAGAGCTCCGCCCACCTCTACGGCAATGGCGCCAAACTCGAGTCCGCTTTGATATTTGCGCGCCCAAATTCCGGACTCATCCAACGACCACTCATGATCGATCCCCGCGTGTGCGGCCGGGTTTGCAAAGGCAAACAGGCATAGGATTACGCAGCACAGACGTCGCATTAAGGCCTCAGGGATCGAACCGCCCCCAGATCCTTGCTAATCAAACTTAGTAATGACTTAGCGAAACGCTAAGTCTCTGCTAATTTTGAGATTAAACACTCCCCCTTCGCCGCAAGAACCGCTGCAGATGCGCATCCTGATTGCAGAAGACGACCCGATGATCGGCGCGAGCCTTGTCCGCGGCCTCTCCGATGCGGGCTATAGCGTTGACTGGGTGCGCGACGGCGACCACGCCGACGCCGCGCTGCGAGATCAGCGGAACGAATTTCAGCTTGCCCTTCTTGATTGGGGTCTTCCCAACAAGACAGGAATCGAAGTGCTCCGCTCCCTGCGGCGGCGCGGCGATAATATTCCCGTTCTGATTCTGACCGCGCGTGACGCCTTGGCGGATCGCGTTGAAGGGCTCGACCTCGGGGCCGATGACTTTCTCGTCAAACCCATTGAGCTTCTTGAACTCAGGGCGCGCATTCGGGCTCTGGCGCGCCGACACGTGGGACGCCTTGAGCCCGCACTTAAGACGCGCTCGCTTCTGCTTGACCCCTTGTCGCGAAGTGTCTACCGCGAAGGTCAGCTGATTCGGCTGACCGCCCGAGAGTACGCACTTCTGCACGCACTCATGGTCCGCCCGGGAAGCATTCTGTCTCGCACTCAGCTGGAACGCCGGATTTACGGGTGGTTGGACGCTATCGAAAGCAATGCGGTTGAATTCCTGCTGCACGGTCTACGGCAAAAAATCGGCAGCGAGCTAATCGAAAATGTACGTGGCCTCGGCTGGCGCATGGCGAGCGACAAATGAAGTCCCTACGGCGGCGTCTCTTGGTCTCTCTTTGGATCGCCGTAACCGTTGTCGCCCTGGTCTCGGCCGCCTTCGCCTACTTTCAAGTCAGTCAACACGCGAAGGATCTGCTGGATGGCCAGCTGCAGCAGATTGCCGGTCTCCTGTCATCGCAAAGAGCTGGGACATCGAGTGTGCGTGGCTTGAGTGACTCTGACGTCGAGGTCGCAATCTGGGACTCTACGGGCGCCCTCCGATACTCCTCTTCAGCGTCGATGGCGCAGCAACATAGCAGCGGCCCCGGTTTTTCCGAGATAATTCTGGATGCTGAGCCCTATCGCCTGTATACGGCGAGGGTCAACGGCGATCATATCGAGGTCGCACAACCGATCGATGTCCGTGACGATCAGGCCGAAGCTGCCGCACTCGCAGCTCTTTTACCGGCGCTTGTGCTGCTGCCAGTGCTCGGGATTATCATGGCAATCGTCATCCGCACTCTGCTTCGTCCGGTAAGAGATCTGGCGTTAGCGGTATCGCGGCGCGGCACATTCTCGAGCGAGGCGCTCTCGTCTCAGGGACTGCCGAAGGAAGTGACTCCGCTGGTCGATGAGATCAATCGCCTTCTGGCAAGACAAAATGAGGCGGCGCAACGCGAACGGCACTTCATCGACGACGCGGCACATGCGCTCAGAACCCCGCTGGCCGCGCTGCAGTTGCAGGCTGACGTGCTCGACGGCTCGTCCGATCCAGCGGAGAGAAGCGCGCGACTCGCCGACCTGCGGGCAGGCATCCAACGCGCGTCGCGCTTATCTGACCAATTGCTTTCGCTGGCGAGAGCCGACTCTGCTCACAAAGACACACCCCCGGGCGCCGACGTTGACGAGGCGCTTCGCCAAGTGCATGCCTTCTATGCGATGACAGAAAACGCGGCCGCCATCACGCTGGTCCTCAAGGGCCATTCTCAGGCCAACGTTCGCGGCGATTTGCGCGATCTCCTATTGATCTTCAGCAACCTCGTGGACAACGCCTTGCGCTACACGGAACGCGGTGGCCGCGTTGAGATGCGGGCGGATACTAACGTGGGTGAGGTGTGCGTCGAGGTTCGTGATGAAGGGCCGGGCGTTCCTGAGGTCGAGCTGGCCCGCGTCTTCGAGCGTTTCTACCAGATTCCGGGTAATTCCAGTGTCGGCAGTGGCTTGGGTCTTGCGACGGTTGATGCCCTGGTTAGGCGATTGGGAGGCCGCGTTGCCCTGCATAACAGAACCGACCGTAGCGGTATCGTTGCCCGAGTCGTATTGCCGAGGATAGATTCAGTGCCACCTACGAGCGACCAATAGCGATGACGCGTGTTTACTGGCTTGGCGCGACGCTGATTGCGAGTGGCGCCGCTCTGGCGGGGCCGCCTTACATATCGGACGATCCCGAACCCACGGACTTCCGGCACTACGAGATTTACCTGTTCACTGAAGGCATTTCGACTGCAGACGGCAGTGGGGGTTCAAGTGGCATTGACTTTAACTACGGGGCCACAGCGGATCTGCAATTAACGGCGGTGCTTCCCATCGCCTACGAACCGGGGGCGACGGGGCTTGGAAACGCCGAGCTGGCCGCGAAGTATCGCTTCCTGCACCAAAGCCAGGACGGCTGGGACATTGCGGTCTTCCCGCGACTATTCCTGCCC
>Ga0075522_10003040_pt1 | contig 12275 bp, 8 predicted proteins | sample NGEPerA_FD_74796 | JGI IMG/M metagenome (GOLD analysis project Ga0075522, IMG submission 74796) | Arctic peat soil microbial communities from the Barrow Environmental Observatory site, Barrow, Alaska, USA - NGEE PermafrostL2-A | ecosystem: Environmental > Terrestrial > Soil > Wetlands > Peat ... | reverse complement strand
AAGACTCGTGGCTCCAATTGAGCTTGAAAGTATTCCTCCAGCACCGCCGCCACCACCGACATTGTTACCGCCAGCGCCACCGCCAGCCACGACCCAATAGGTAGCAGTTACGGCGTTGGCTGGGGTAGCCGTTGCCGTCGGACTTGCGCTAAAGGTCCAGGTCGGCGTGATCGACGGTGACGCTGTAAATGTATTCGTGTCAGTCTGTGTCCATGTAGGCGTTGCGGTACTGGTCAGAGTCAGCGTCGGCGTGTCACTTGGCGTCGGTGTCGGTGTAAATGGAAGTAATTCTACTTGAAGCTGCAGGCCAAACCTGAAGGTCGTGGTGGCCCCATAAGTATTTGTGGCCCCATAGGTGCCCACTGACGTTGTCGCCTTATCTCCACTGGCCTGCGTTGAGGTGGCCGCTGTTGAACTCTGATTACTACGAACTGTCAGCGTGCCGTCTTGCGTAATTGATGATGTCGAAACAGCGTTATCCACACTATTCACGAGCAACCAGCTATTGGCGATGGTTGAACTCATCGTCGTCGCGATGGTCCCTGTCGTAGTCCCGACAGCACTATTTGTATTGGCACCAAACGGGGTACCTGGGTTGCCGCCGCTGACTTCGTATGCTGTAACAAATTCTGATACTGTTGATGCAGTTCCGCCAAATGTTATTGTAATCGCATCGGAGGCAGACGGTGTTGGATTAACTAGGTACCATGTTTCAACATCACCAAAATCTGTTGATGTTTCTGTAGCGGCTTTGACAAGTGTGAACGCTGTGGAACCGATTTTAACAGTAGATACCGGAACAATGCCGGTGACAAAAGCAACCGTGGCAATTTGGACAACTAGAACACTATTATTTGTGGTTCCAGTTGTAATCGTTATATTAAAAGCGCCGCCGCCAGCTTTTGTCTGTTTTTCTGTTACCGCGGCAGCTTCAATTGCTAGTGCAGCATGTAGGCTGGAACCAATTAGACATAACAAAACCACTACAAAGAATCGCGGAATCCAATTATTGAGTTTCTTGAAATTCACGCTGCTCCTACGGCAGGAAGCCGCACCCCTCGTGGGTGCGGAGGAATGCCGTGCCTTTGAACTTTACTAGTTGACGGCTCCAACCTTTTCTTGATCTCCGACATGCCGATGTAGACCTGTTCTCCGTCCACAAGAGCTGGATACCCTGGCAAGTTAGCTGGCAACGCCAAGAGTTCCTGCTCAATCCGCATCATGGGGCCCCTGACGGTTTGCACGACATGGGCAACCAGCAACCCCTGGGTATCCCTGTAGCGTTCACACCAGTGGCAACCTTCGCGGATGATGAGTACCACGTCAGATGGCCCGGCATTTTAGGACGGTGTAGGTTGGGAGAGGCACATAGTGAAGGTCAGTGTTGTAGGTATTACTGAAGACAGGAGATGCTCCGAACCCGGCTGGGCCGCCCGTATATTCTTGGGCTTCAGCACCTAAAACTGATAATCCATGCTGATGTGAACCGATTTGACCACTATTTGTAATCGGTGTCCCCGCACTCAGGCCCGGTGTTTGCATTGAAACGCCGCCAGCAGGATTCCAACCCACTGTTAAGGCACCGCGGGTTCCCAAAACTTCTGTCCAGCCAGGGGGGCAAGAAGTAAGCCCGTCGAATTCAATAATTCCACCACTAGGAATAGACCTGCCTGCCATATACCCCGGCACCCACTGCCCCAGCGTGAGCTGGATATTGGTCATACTGAATTGGGCCCCAGAAACTACCGTCAGTCCGCTTTGCTGGAACGCGAAGACCAGATATTTTAGGATTGATGGATCCGGATTAACCACGCCGGCGTTGGGAAGCGTCTGCAACATCATTGAAGCCCTGTGCCAGTCGCCATCGTTGCGCAAGGTAAAGTCTAGCGGCGCCAACGCGATCAGGTTGTCAAGGGTCACCAAACTCGTTGTGGCGGGGGTGTTATTAGGCGCACCCGAGGCCATGCCGACCTGGAACCTTAGATTGAAGTTGGACGCGGCCTTGTACCAGAAGCTGAGCCCATAAATCTGACCAGGCAAGACGTTTTCCAGGGCCTGCCAAATGAAGCTAGGGCCGGCGCCGGAACCCGTGGTCCAGCTGCGCCCCGTGATCGCCATGGGTCCACCGGAAATCAGAGTGGGATCAGTGACCGAACCCGAGATCAGCGGGGGGGCATTAGGCGGTACTGCGGAGCCTGCAACCAGGGGCGTTCCCGCGGCTCCGATCACATGGCTTCCATCCATCTGGATTTCGGTGATCGAACTGCTTCCAAACAAATAATTGGAATTCCCGACAAGGTTTTCAAAGGTCTGGTTTGCCAGGGCCCCCTGGACAGGGTCTGTCTTCAGAACCGTCGAAAGTTGTTGGGGGCCTACAAGCCCTAGGTCGCGGACATCGATTTCCGAAGAAATGACGTTGGCAGAATCCACAATGTTGGGCTCGTTCGGGTTCCTGTAAAGCTGGGGGTCGGCATACCCGTTGGCTTGGTCATTGTTCCAATACAGAACAGCAATTCCAATCTGTCCTGGCACCAAGGTATAGGTTACCGTGGGCCAGCCCGGCAAAAGTGTTTTGGTCAACAGCAACGCATTGAAGCCTGTGGAAAGCAGGGTAGTCATGCCAGAAATCAGGTACATCCCACTGGCATCTTCCAAGTGGTTAAACCCAACCCAGCCATCTGTAGGCACCCCACCGCCACCGTTGGGTGTGCTGGTTACACTGAGCGTCGGGTACAACTGCGTGAGCCCGTTTCCATTTGAAAACGCTTCCTGCAACAGGGGGGTACTGACGCCAGCAAAACCGCCTACCTTGACCCATCGGTCTTTCGGCGATGACGTGATGCCACCCTCAAGGGAGGCGTTTGGAAACAATGCGGTTTGCTGAATGCTTGGTAACGCCGCCGCCGCCAGGAAGGCAGGCGCATTCTGGGCGGCATTCTTGTCCACCAGGCCATCGGTTAACGATGCCAACTGGTTCCCTATGGCGATGGGTTCCTGGCCAGCCCCCGGAATGGCCTTCAGCGTGGTTCCGTGCGGGTTTTCAGGCGTTGGGGTGCCGTTGGGGTCAATGGCGTTTATGTGGTCCTGTAGGGCCAGTAGGGCCCCCTGCGTGTAGATTGCAGGCGGGTTCGTCTTATCCACAACGATGCCGACATATTGGGGCCTAACCGCCGCCCATATACGGCCTGGTTCACCAGTGACGGGAGGGTCAACTTCAACGGCATTATTGCCAGTGCTATCATATTGGTTAGTGGTCGTTGCGGTAAGGGTTCCTGCCCCGCCTCCAGCCCAAGTCACTTTAGCCAGGAACAAACTGATGCCATCACCTTGCGGAGCTATTGGGGTAGCGGTTACGGAAATGCAATATCCATCAGTCATTTCCGGGTAATGGATACCGCCGTTCTCGTCCAATACGGAATAACTCTCGTTGGTCTCTAAGAACGATATCCACAGATAGATTGGATTGACAGCGGGATTTATTTGGATGGCAAGATTGCCTGTGGATTGTGTGCCATAGGGCCCAGCCGTGCCGGCATGCCAAGCAACGTCATCAGTTATCGCAATCCTGTTGCCGTTCATGTCGTAGCCAACCAAACCCGCCGTAGGCGGATTTGCCGATGAATTTGAACCAGCACCCACACTGACTTGTCCGTTTGCGATGTTCAGGGTGACGGGGGCGGCGGCGATTTGAGGCCATAAATTAGGGCTTGGGCTGATCGCCGATACCGGGATCGGCGTCATTGCCGCTGGATAGGCGTTGCTTTTAAGAATACCCCAGGTGTGGAAGTCGGAAAAACGATTCCAGATGCCCTGAGCAAGGCCGTCCGATGTAAAAAGCACATCTTCGACTGCTGGTTGCCACAAATCGAATGGTTGGAAGAAATTCAAAACGCACCTCGAAGGATGCGTAGATTTTAACAGGTTAAAATTATAGGTTCAACTTTCTACGGTCTAGCCAAAAACCTCGAGTTGGTTCGACGGCAATATGACTTCATAGGCCATCGGGCCTGGATCGCCGAGGTTGATCGTAGACACAGCGGCGACACCATATTGGATATATCCGCTTCCATCAACGCCATCGTTCGACTCCGAAAAACAAGTGTCCACGTTTCCGTTTACGTCAAGGCTTGACACTATTTTGATGAGTCCCATGGTCTCGAGATTGGGTCCAGTGGAAGCGTAAATGTAATAGGAACTTATACCGCTTAAAGGGAATCCTGCAGTGTCGAGGCTGACTGCGTTCCAGCGTAAAATAGTCAGGGCTGGCCCACCGGCTTGAAGCCTGCGGTTTAGGAACCTGATGACAGGAGGTTGTGGAATACCTGTTGGGGTCACGGGAGCCACGAGAAATATAGTTCATCGTTTGTTTCTTGAACATCACTTACCAATTTTAACACCTCACGCCGCATTTCATAGGTATACGAAGCCAGAAGTGTGGATCCCATCACGGGTACATTTTCTTCTGCGAACGACGACGCCACCCAGGATATGGATCCAGTTGTGGCGTCCAGGTTATAATTACGAGCATTGATCGGCGTCCCATCTGGAAGGTAAAGGTTTATTAGCGTGAAGGCCAGGGGGGCATATACGATCCACGGATTTGCCAATTGTTCGCAGGCGCTATCGGCGGATTGCCCAGCCACCCAGCCCAGAATAGGCAATGAGGTTCCACCCATAGCGGTGATCCTGAATACGATTCCAAATTGGCTTTGAACTCCAATCCGTAGGTAACCGTTGTTGGCATAGATAGGATCGGTGTTAGTTGGAATCGTTGCTAGGCTTGAGTTCTGGGCTATGATGGCCGCCGCCGCCAGGGCCGCCGTTGAAGTTCCTATTGGAAACACCGTTGAATAGGTCAACGTCAGGTCTGGGTTCCCAACCTGAGCCACGGAAAACGTTAATGTGGCCCCATCAAGAACGAAGGGTTCAGCAAGGCCAGCCTGGAGGAAACTGTTGGTTTGCTTCTGAAATACTTCCTTTACTACAGTCCGCTGGGAACCTGGCACGGCTATGCTAACAGCCTTTGACCACCAGAGTTCGGATCCCGTGACAGCTCTGTAATGCGGTGCCACAAAGACATGCCCTGAATCGGCCCTGCTGGTGACATAGAATCCTTTGACGGCAGGATTGCTTGGGAAGGTGTTGGCCCTGTTCCTAACCGTCCAACGATTGCCGCCAAAGATGGGCCCAATCTGGGGGGGCTGGCAGGTCACGGCTTCCACGGCCGCGGATATTGCCCCCTGTGTGGTTCCCATCAGGGCCGCCGCAAGTATACCGGGCCCGCACCCGCCAAGCAAGGCGTCCCTGTATTGTTGAGGTGTCCATCCCGGCGGCGGAGGAAAGCTGAAATTGGCGCCAACGACTCCGTATAGGCTGTCGGATTGGATGGTTTGGAAGCTTTGGTTCGCTGCCACGGCTTGCAGGTCGGCAAGGCGTTCGTTGTAGGACTGGGCCTGAACACCCAAAAGCATGGCGAAATTCTTGGATATGAACTCTTCCGTTTTCAGAAGGGCCGTGCCCAACCAAGTGGTCAGGGTGAACTTGCCCAATTGGACGGGGATGTCGGCATACACGATGCCAGATACCTGCGACACCAGGGCCTGTGCCACCTGTTGCCCATTGATTTTGAAAGTTACTTTGGCAGTAGGGGTTTCTCCGTAGAATTGAGGGTAGAAATCAACATAGGTCTGGGGCTTCCCAGGGGTGTAGGGAAGCAGGCGGTTGTCGCGGACATAGATATTGTTGTCCTGCAGGTAACCCAGCAGGAACCAGAAATATCCGGATTTGTCTGAGGTCATAAAGGAACCCATCAGGGGGTCCTCGTAGGGATAGGTTCGACATCCCCGCCGGCATCCACAAATCGGAGCCCGTCAAGATTCACGGTTCTGACACGTTGGATGAGTTCCGTTGATACCGGCATCTTGAACTGGGTCTGGCATTTGATGTCCACGGTTCCCAGGAATCTTTTAGTGGCTGGACTGTCGCCTTCTTCGCCGGCATCGCCGGCCTGGATATCCAGGAATTCGATTCTAGCTTTCAGGAAAACCGGCCTGAAAATTGATCTGACCAGAATCGCCGTGTATTCGGTCAAAATTTCCCTGTCCTGCGTTGTTTTCGCAACTATTGTCAGCTTTATTGGAACCCAGATGGGTCCACCATAGATCTCTACGGCGACATAAGTTGCCAGGGAAACGGGATCTGTGGCATAGATACGATTAACGATTTCCCTGTCAGCATTCCCTAACTGGGTGATGCTGAAATCGCCAGGTTCGGCTTCTATGAATATCGCCGGCAACCCTGTTGTGCGATTGGGGCTAGCCCTATAAATCCAGAGATGCCGAGCACCTTGTTCGGATACCTGTGCTGGGTTTGGACTCCTGGGTTGCCATCGGTATTCGTCTGGAATATCAGGGCCTGAGTACGCCGCCTGCAATAGACGCACAAACGCCAACTTCAAGAAGTTGGACTGGCCGATGAAAATTTTCGGGTCAAGAAATGGTTGGTCGTCGTCACGCACCCTGGCCTCAGAAAATGTTCACAGTCCCAAGGACCGGATACTGGTTGTTGGCGGTCTGGATGCCCTGGCTTTGCACCCCTGTCTGCCCAGCAATCGCGAAGGTGATAGCGGTGCCATTCCCTGCGATTTGTAGAACGCCTGGGGTTGTGGTAATGATGTCGTTAAGGGTTCCCACGCTGACCGCAGTATCCAGGTTCCAGGTGGATGCCAGGGCCTGTAGGGATGCCAGGGCCTGTGCCCGGACCTGGGCCCCGTTGTAATTTGGCATGACAAGGATAGCCAGGGTGTAGGTGATGCCGACAGATGTCGCCCTGCGGGCCAGCAGGGGGGCTCTGACGGCAATCTGGGGCGTTGTTATCGGTTGCTGGGCCGCAGGGGCATAGGCGGAGTTGTTGTAAAGGTTTTGAAGTGCGGTAGCCTGCAAATCATAGAGATAGGTGATTTGGACTGGGAAGGACGGTGCCGCCGTGAACTGGAAATAGTCACCTGACATCACGGAACCCGATATCGAACCAGTGGTGTCTGGCACGAAAACAGCGGTCCCAGAAGACACGGATTCCAGACCAAGAACTGGCCTGTAACTTGGAACGATGGCGTTGGGGATGGTGGGATGGTTGAAGGCGGTGAAGATTTCCGTGACCCCAGATTCGATGCTACCCTGGTACCAGACATCGGTACGGGCACCCCCGCGGACATTCAGGGGATCATTGGGACCAGCGACGTAGATATCCAGGATGCCAGGGATCATGGTCTCAGCATAGTATTGGATGCCGGCCCCTGTCAGGCGCCCTTGCGCCAGCCATATCAAAAGCATCCTGGTGCCGTATTCCTGGTCGGTTTCAAGGTTGTTGCCACCAGTGAAGGCGGTGGCATTTGCCACGAACTGGATGCCTGAAATGGATGTCAGCAAATTGCTGATGGCGCCGGAAGATATTTCACCGCCGGAACCGGCTTGCTGGGCCCTGCAAGGTGCTGAAATCGTGTACTGGTAGGTGCTGGGATTGAAGTAGTTTGATGCCGATGCCGCATACATCGTCACCGCCGCCGTGGTGGAAAAGGTGACATTATTCGAAGTCGAAACCACGATCCCGACCCCGATGGGGATGTCCTGGGCCGGCGCTGTCGTGGCGCCGAACTGTACCGTTCCCGTGGCATAGGTGGGTTGCAGACGTGGGCAACTGAAGTTGCTTCCCCAGTTGTCCAGTAAAGCCGAAAGCTGGGTCAGGACATTTGTGACCGTGGTTTGCAGGGCGGTGGCGATAAGGGCTAGGGTCTGCTGGTCTTTTTCAACAGCTAAAATGGTAAGGATGCTATCGCCCAGGGACTGCATATAGGTGCGGGCCTGTTGTTCAATGTCACCTACGGCCAGCGGGGCCATAAACAAACCTGCCACAAAACTTCCAACCGAAGTATTGAATTGCTTCGGATTGCTGGCAATTAGCCGCCCACGTATGATTTTAAGGCGCTGGGATACGGTTTGGATGTTGCTTGAGCTCATATTGCGGCCTCTACCGTGGATCCGTTTTGCAGATTTAGGATGAGATTGATGTCAATCTCATATGGATTTCCAGCCGGCTGAGTGACCGACAACACCTGGATTCCAGTGATGGTTTCATTAGGCGTGTTGGCGTGTTGGTTTGCGACCAGGAAGGACACGGCCTGCGAAACTCCATCATTTATTCTTGACATCAGGTTTGGGCCTTCTATGGCCCCGGTCAAGCCGGGGATGTCTGACCCATAGGTTGGTGCAATAGAATCTGAACCTATTTGGGTCAACAAAATCTTTGCCAGATCCTGGAATACCCTGGGTTCCCCGCTTATAACCGCCAAATCCCCGTTTTCGAAAGAGATATCGTTGGCCTCGGGATTGACGGGGACATCAGGTTGCTGGGTATCGATAAAGGCAAGGTCATACATGGCGACACCATCTTATGGTACATTCCCGTTGGTTTCAACTTAGTCCGACCCGCGTATCATGGCGTCAACTACTTTCGATGCGCTGCGCCGATAGTCTGGGATCGCTTCCAGCATTCTGAACATCTCTTTTAGTTCTTCTTGGCGTTCATGGGCTAGGCGTTCCTTTCTGCCTTTTTGTTTCCTGCGTTGATCGTAGCGTTGCCTGTGGACAAGGGTCCGATCCTGTCTGCATGTGGGGCAGAATTTTGCGTAGTTGTTAGATTTGTGCTTTTGACATGGGAACGGCTTCTTGCAAGCCCCACAAATCTTTTCCACGATTCCCTTTGAAACAGCGGCCATCACGCCCCCAGAACGAGTAGCAGGTTATCCAGGGTCTGGACAGCCTGGGCAAAATCGGAATCTTGCTGAGCCAGTTCCTGGTTTGCGGACGCGATTAGGGACTGCTGGTACATGATTTCAAGGGCTCTGGTGTAGACGAAGTCGCTGGCTTCCTTGGAGAACTGAAGCCCTTGAGCCACATCAAGACAACTTGCCGCCGCCTGTTCGGCGTAACCGTAAAGTGCGGCAATGCTCGAGTTCCCGTTTTGAATAGCGTTCAACTCTGTTTGCAGAATCTGCTTTTGCTTCCCAAGTCTGGCCTGCCTGGCGCTGACAAGATCCCTGGCGGTAGCGATGTCGGTTTCCACGGCCTGGATGGTTGCAGTCATCCCCCGCTTCTGGATTGCCGTCAGCCCTTTAAGGGCGTAGGCGGCACAACTCCCAGTGGCGGCGTTCTGCTGGATTACCGTAGGTGCCAGTTCCGCCGCCGTCAGATTGGTTCCAGATGTGACTGTGGCTCCAGGGATAGGCATTAGCTCGCCGCCTTCACAGTTTTGCTTCCAGGGATAGGTGCTCCGGATAGCAGGTCGAAGGGATAGGTTCCGCCGGGGCCCGCTGTGACCACCATGCCGAATTCAGCCGCTGTCGTGGGATCCGTTGCTCCAGGTCCATAGGAAACATTGCCGTCAAGAAGTATGTTGTCAGCTTTCACACTAAAAGTTTTGGCGACTATAGAGTAATTCCCGTTAGCGTCTCTGGTGATGCCGCCGATGACATTACCATTGGTATCTATGGTCCCAAGGGTTATGCTTCCGTCTTCATTCAACTGCAGGACGCAGTTCGCATATCCTTTTAAACTTATGGAAGGCGCCTGGATTTCGATGCCGTCATCGTCCATGTGGATGCTTGAAACCGCACCACCGCTTACGACGTCCATGGAACCGTCTTCGCTAGTCTTCACATAGCCTTGGCCGGCATCGCCTTGCCACACCGCTTCACCCTGATTGAGCCCGAACCGCCCCTTGCGGATGTAATCAGGGTTCTTCCCGTGGATGGCGGCGATCCTGAAATTGGCACCATCGGTGGTGTAGTACAGGACTTCCTGCCCGTTAATTGGCATTTCCTGTTTGGTGCCTGTCGGTAACCAGGGCAGGGAAACCGGGCTTCCGTCTTCGGAACGCACCAAGATGACGGGAACATTCTGTCCCGTTGAAAACGTTCTGTTGACATCGATGCCGACGACGGTGCCGGTAAAGAAATTAGGTTGCAATGGGAACCTCTTCAGGTCTGTGCTGTTGTGTTACTGCTTGCCGTTGCCGCACCCGGCACCTTGGGTTGTATGGCCGTGGATGCCGGTGCCGCCACCAGGGCCCCAGCATAGGTGCTGTCTTCGGCCTGCATGCCAGTGGTGGCATTACTGGGCCCCGCTATTTGAAGCGAGTACACGATGCAGTTCCTGGTACCGCCGCTGGTCCCGTTGGGGTATATGACCTCTGCCGCAAGGGCGTTGCTGAAAGCAACTGCGGATTGGTTTGGTACCTGGAACCCGGATATTTTTGCTGGGGCCGCGAAGAAAGCGGTTTCAAAACGTTTGTAGATGCTGTCACCTGTGATTTTTCCTATCTCCGAACTTTTTTGGAGTGGACGTTCTGGTTGTGGTATCAGATCAGAACCGCTTGATACCGCCAGGTAGTCTATGGAGAGGTTCACGGCATCCCCAGACACCCTCAAATTGTTGGATGTCAGGGTTAGGCTTCCAATTTCAGAAACGGCGGTGTTCTTTTCGGCGTTCAACTGGGCTTGCGTAAGCTGTCCACCCCACTTAACGGGCAGGGCTACGTCAAGCAGACGTTCTACCGTGGGTTCCGCATAGGGCGTCATAAAGTAGAGAACCCCGCCTGGCACGGAAACCGAGTATGGGTTGGCTTCCAGACCCTGGTAGTCTTTGTCCGCTACAAGCACACATTGGGATGGGTTGACTGCGGCTATGACCACGGTCCCAGGGATGCCGCCAGTCCCTATTTCAAACTGCCCCCCCGTCACGCCAACGGTTCCAACCAGGCTTCTTATCTCTATAAATGCGAGTTGGTTGCCATCTGCGATCACAAAATGGCCATAGGGCAAATTGAAGATCCCCGATCCTATGCTAGATATTGCGTAGCAACTATTTGACAACGTTTGAAATGCCTGATTCGTCAGAAGTGGCATCTGCAACACGCAGGGTGCTGACAGGAATGCCGCTATTTGAACAGGCTTCAGGCCACCGCCATTTGCCACAGAAAAGTTTTGGAAATATGTGGTGGCTGTTTGAGTGCTACCAGAGAACAGATAGAAGCGGCCATTTTGGGTGGTGGCTGTTTGAGTGCTACCAGAGAACAGATAGAAGCGGCCATTTTGGTAGGTGTAATATTGAGGTATCGCCGCCGGGTTAACCTGCAAATCCGGATTCAGAAACTTCAGAGCCAGATCCACAGATGCCAGTTTGTTCACAAGCAATTGGGATATCTTTGCCAGGTTCGGTATAGCATTGAATGCGGAAGCCAGGAACGGGGTCTGGGTTTCAAATATTGGATTAGATACTTGTGTGGGTACATAGGTTCCAGGAGCCACCGCATTCACCAGATTAGCGGCATCAGTATTTGAGATAACCCCACCTTGTTCCACATAAGGCGTCTGCCCAGTCAGAGCCGGGTTGACGGCATAGTTCACCAATCCAGGCGTCATAATCTGTTGGAATCCGCTTGGCGGGATGCCCTGGTTTTCGTTCACGGAACCCGACGCTTTTATAATGGCCGGCAACAGGGGTTCGTAAAACTGCCTGTTCAATGGTTGTTGGAACCCGTAGGTCATGCCAAGGTTGTTACCCAGGATAGGGGCAATCGCCCTGTTAGCAGACTCTATTTTTGTCGCCAGAGCCGCATTGCCGCCCTGCGGATTAGCTTCCGTGCTGGCAAGCCTGGGTTCGGCTTCCACCTCAAGTGCGATATCCAAGATGCTGGGAATGTACTTGAACATGATGACCTGGGGGCCAGATGCCCCCCAATTGGTTGCCGGACCCAGAGATGCCGCAGAATTACCTGGATTGAAGTTGGCCTGCATGGCCTGGACTAGGTTCAGGCCCTTGCCCAGCACCACATCCAGCATGGTTGCCGCCGGCACAGTCATCATCCTCTGAGGTACTGATGTGACCCCATATACGGAAGCCGCATAGGCCACGGACATGATGTTGCTGTCGGGCGGATCCGTGGTATAGCACAGGGCCAGATTCACGGCTTCCCAATACATGGCGTTCTTGTCGATAAGTGCGATTTCAGCCAGGGGGCGCCTCACGCATTTTCTGACCATGGTAAAGGCAAGGCTTCTGCCGCCGACATCGCCGTAGTTTGGCATGATGTTGTCATCGCTGAGGTAGGCCACGCAATCCATGGCCTGCAAATAGTAAAGTTTCCCAACTTGGTAGTGGCGGTCATCTTTGACCACTAGATTAAGTGGTCTGGATCCGGCGTTGGCCATGGCTAGGGCA
>Ga0075522_10003038_pt1 | contig 12283 bp, 10 predicted proteins | sample NGEPerA_FD_74796 | JGI IMG/M metagenome (GOLD analysis project Ga0075522, IMG submission 74796) | Arctic peat soil microbial communities from the Barrow Environmental Observatory site, Barrow, Alaska, USA - NGEE PermafrostL2-A | ecosystem: Environmental > Terrestrial > Soil > Wetlands > Peat ... | reverse complement strand
CCGGCGACGCGGCGGTCCTGCTCGGCTTCGACGGTGGCTCCCACCATGACGGCACACTCCGCCTGGGCCCGGGGGACGATGGGATCGAAGTGCGGGCCGAAGCCTTCCTGGGTGACGCCGAACTCACCCCCGGCGGCCACCGGCCCCTCCACTCCGTGCTGATCGCCGACGGCCCCGCCACCGACGCCCCGGCATTGCTCGAAGGCTGGGCCGACCGGGTTGCCAGCTTGGCAGGCGCCCGGACAGGGGGCCCCTTCCAGGTCGGGTGGTGCAGTTGGTACCAGTACTTCCACGACGTGACCGAGGCCGACATCGTCGCCAATCTGGCCCTCGCCGACCAGTGGCCCTTCGACGTCTTCCAGATCGACGACGGCTATCAGGCGGCTATCGGCGACTGGCTGGAAACCAATGACCGGTTTCCCTCCGACCTGGCCGGGCTGGCCGCATCGATCGGAGCGACGGGACGGACACCGGGCCTGTGGCTCGCTCCGTTCCTCGTCGCCCCCGACTCGGAGGTGGCTCGCCGGCATCCCGATTGGATCGCCCGTCACCTCGTTGACGGTGTCGACACCGGACCGCTGCGCACCTGGTGGAACCCGCCCTGGGGCGGTGGCCAGGATGGATTCATGTTCGGCCTCGACACCACCCATCCGGAGGTCGCCGCCCACCTCGAGTCGGTGGCCGCCGCCGTGGTCGACGCCGGCTTCCCCTACCTGAAGCTCGACTTCACTTTCTCGCCCAGCGTGGACGGCGGCTACGCAGACCGCGGCGCCACCCCGGCCGAACGGGTGCGGGCCGGGTTCGCCGCCATCCGCCGGGGGGCCGGAGACGGCGCCTTCCTCCTCGGGTGCGGTGTGCCCCTCGCCAATGTGGTGGGCCTCGTCGACGCCAACCGGATCGGCCCCGACGTCGCCCCCGTCTGGGCACTCCATCCCGATGACGAGATGGTGGCCGGCTACCTGGGCATCCAACCGGCCACCGCCCACGCCTTCACCAATACCCTCACCCGGTCCTTCATGCACCGGCGCCTGTGGCTCAACGACCCTGACTGCCTGATGCTGCGGACCGAGGACACCGGACTGGCACCGGCGGCAGCCCGCACCTGGGCGCACGCCGTGGGAGTGTCCGGCGGCCTGGCCTTGGTCTCGGACGACCTGGCGCTGCTCGGGGCCGAGGCGCGTGGGCTGCTGGACGAGGTGATCACCCTGGGTCGCGCCGCCGATGCCGAAGCCTGCAGGGGCGATGGAGCGCGGTGTCCCGACCTGCTCGAGCATCCGTCGCCGGGCCGACTCGAGTCGGCCGCCGGCAGCCTCGACGCCGACCCGCAGACCGGGACGTCACGCCTGACGGCAGCCGTTCGGGGCTGAGCCGGATCGATCGGCGCGGCGGCCCGTACGGGGGCCGTTGGTAGGGTCGTCGGGCATGGACCCCCGTGCGCAACTGCTCGAGGCGCACGCGGTGGGGCGGGCGCTGACGGAAGGTGGGATCGAGCAGATGCGCGGTCAGGCCTTGATCCAGGTCCGGCGGTCGATGGGCATGACCCGGCCGCCACCGCCCCCCTGCCAAGACCCGGACCTCGCCCACGTCGCCCCGGATTCAGTGGTTCGACGAATCCACGGCGACGTGCCGTCCATGCTGATCGGCGGGCTGTCCGCCCTGCTCTTCCAGATGCTCCACCCCCTGGCCATGGCCGGGGTGACGCAGCACTCCAACTACCGACAGGATCCGCTCGGACGCCTGGAGCGGACGGCCTCGTTCCTCGGGACGACCACGTTCGGCACCACGTACGAAGCCCAGGCGGCCATCGACCGGGTACGCCGGGTCCATGTCCGGGTACGGGGCGTGGCTTCGGACGGTCGGCCCTATGCAGCTTCCGACCCCGACCTCATCACATGGGTGCACGTCGCCGAGGTCTCGAGCTTCCTGGCCGCCTCCCGGGTCTACGCGCCCCAGCCCCCCACCCCGGACGAGGCCGACGACTACCTCTCCCAGATGGCCGGCGTGGCGACCGCCCTCGGGGCGGTGTACGTGCCCCGATCGACCGCCGAGCTCGACACCTACTTCGCCGAGGTCCGCCCCCACCTGCACCTCACGGCCGAGGCGCGCACCGCCCGCAATTTCGTGCTGCGCGGCGTGGGCCGGTGGCCCCACGAGATCGCAACCTATGGCTTGCTGGTGGGCGCCGCCCAAGGGGTCCTGCCCGGCTGGGCCCGTCGCCAGCTCCGTCTGCCGACGGTGCCGGCCGGGGACCTGCTGGCCGTGCGGCCGTCGGCTCGCCTCCTGGGACTGGCCTTCCGGTGGGTCGTCACTCCGCCGACTCCGTCGGTGCCGTCGGCCGCCGGGGCCGGGATCCCGACCACCTGAGGATCACCGCTCCGACACAGCGAGCCGACGCAGCGAACTAACTCAGCGAACCGAGCGCAGGTCCGGGGAATGGGGAACGCCGGCCCCCGGAAGCGTGCCCTCCGCCAGCGGAGAGCGCGCCGGTCGGTGCTCGCCGCCTAGGTCCAGCACCTCGTCGAACCCCTGGCGCAGGCAGTCGACCAGCACGCCGGGGTCGGGGACCGCCGAGGTGTCGATGGTGCAGCCGATTCCACATGTGCCCCGGTAGGACAGCAGCGTCACGTTGAGCGCCGCTCCGGTGGTGGGGCCGAACGCGTAGTTGCCGGTGACCGGGGCCCCGGCCAGGAACAGGGGGATCGGAATGCCGGGAACGTCGCTGGCCACGAAGTCGACGTGCTTGAGCATCGACCCGATCACCCCGGACGGCAGCAGGTTCAGCAGTCCGGCCACCGCGTCCGACAGGGGGACGGCCTCTTCGTAGCGGGCGGCCCGGCATCGCCAGGCGGTCGTCCGCACCCGGACGGCCGGATCGGCCTCCCCGACCGGGACGGTGAATCGCTCGAGCGTGATCCGGTTGCCGCCGACGGGATCGCCTTCGCGGCGCAGTGAGATCGGCATGGTCACCCGCAGGTCTCGCACGGGAGCACCGTGCAGCTCGTGGTAGCGCCGTAGCCCACCGGTGACCGAGGCCACGAAGGCGTCGTTCAGGGTCGCATCCCGGGTGGCACCGGCCCGCTTGAGCTCGTCGAGCTCGACTTCGATCACATCCAGGTACCGGCCCAATCCCCGAGCGGTCATCACCGGCGACAGCGTCTCCGACACCGGCATGACGAAGCGCCCCAACGAGGTCGCCGTGGCCAGCACGTCGAGCGTCGAGCGCACCGGGTGGCGTGCCAGTCCGCCCGGCACCCGCACCGCACGGGCGACGCCGTCACATGTGGTCCCCACCAGTCGGTGCAGCGAACGGGCCAGGGCCTCCCGGGTCAACTCCGTCCCGCTCGGCTCCCGATCCGGGTGCGGCTGGGGGGCCGTGCCGATCGGTCCCGGGTCGGAGCTCGTCTCGAAGAGCAGCATGCCCATCTGGATCGCCCCGACCCCGTCGGTCAGCGAGTGGTGGAGCTTCAGCACCAGGGCGGCCTGGTCGCCCTCCAGACCCTCGATGAGGGTGGCGGCCCAGAGCGGGCGCGACGGCTCGAACTCGGTCATGGCTTCCGACCGGGCAAAGTCGAGGACCGTAGCCGCCGTGTGCGGGTGCGGGGCGTCCATGCGGTGGAGGTGGAGCGACAGGTCGAGGTCGCAGTCGACCCACCGCGGGGTGGCGAAGGGACCGGGCGGTCGGACCGGGCGCTGGCGGAACCGGGGGACGACCCGCGTGACGACGTCGAGCCGGGCGGCCAGCACCTCGAAATCCGGTCGACAGCCCAGCCACGTCACCCCGACGATGGTCGAACGGAGCCCGGGGTCGTGCTCCATGTTCCAGGCCAACGCATCGGTGTTGCGCATGAATTGGTCGTAGCCGGCCATCTGCCGTCCTCCCGCGTCCGTGAGACGAACCTACGTCAGGCCCCCGGGGAGGGGCAGGGCCGAACGTCACGATTCCGGCGCGCCGCGACCTGGACGCCCGTCAACCTCCTGACCAGGGGTTCTGGACCGGCTTGTTCTCCACAGGGGCTGCCCGGTAAATTTGCCGTCTTGTGTGTCGCGCCTGTTCGACCCCGGTGACGGGGCCAGACGAAGCGGGGCCGGCCCGTCGATTGCTCCGGGTCCTCCTCCTCCCCGTACTCGTCCTCCTCGCCGCCCTCCCCCTCGGGACGGCGGTGCGCCCGGCGGGCGCGGACACTGTCACCGACCTCCAGTCCCAGGCGGCCACCGTCGCCCAGCACCTCGTCCTCGAACAGCTCCAGGTGGACGCCGCCCAACAGCAGACCTCGGTGTCGTCGGCCCAGGTGACGGCGGATGCCCAGGCCATCGCCCAGATCGCCCAGCAGTTGACCGCCGACCAGGCGGCCATCGCCCACCAGCTGCGCATCGTCCAGAACCAGGCGATCCTGTCTTACATCGACTCGGGGGCGAACTCGTCGAGCACCGACACCGCCCTCTTCAGCGGGGGTACGGCCCGGGCCCAGGCGGCCAGTGAGTACGCCAGCCTGGCCGTCGGCAACATCACCGCCGAGATGGCCCAGCTCCACACCGCCCAGCACGCCCTCCAGGACCGTCAGGCCGCACTGCAGGCCCGCCAGAGCCAGGACCGCGCCGATCAGGCCCGACAGGCAGCCGACCTCGCTCAGGCCGACAACGCGGCGGCCGCGCTCCGCAACGAACAGGCCCGGCTCACCGGACAGCTGGCCACCGCGGTGGCGGCCCAGCAGACTGCCCAGGCCATGACGGCCGCGACCGCTGTGGCCCGGGCACCGAAGGCCACCACCACCCAGTCGGACACCGTGGCCACCATCCCATCCTCGCCTGGGCCGACGTCGCCTCCCGCGACCGCGGTGCCCTCCGGAGCCGGCAACAGCAATGGTGACCCCTACCCGAACCTGGCCGATCCGGCGTTGAACCCGTTCCTCACCTGCGTGGTCCAGGCGGAGTCCGGCGGGAACTACAGCATCGTCTCCCCCAACGGGCTCTACATGGGAGCCTTCCAGTTCAGCCAGCCCACCTGGAACTCGGCCGCGTCGGCGGCCGGACTCGGGCTCCTGGTCGGTGTGCCGCCGAACCACGCGACCAAAGCCGAACAGGACTCGGTGGCCGTCGCACTCTTCGCGCTCGACGGCCATCAGCCCTGGCTCGGCGATCGCTGCAGCTGATCACCCGGGGTCCCGCTCCCGGTAAGCCCGCCTCCGACCGCGCCGCCCATCCGACCCCGGGGGCGGTCACCGCAGCCTGCACCGACCGGTCCCGACGCAGGTGCCGCACTCCTCGGCCCTGCCGGCCACGTGGGCCAAACAGTGGGCGACCCGCTGGTCGACAATGGCCAGCAGCTGCGGGTCGGGGCCGAGCGGGGCGGCGACCAGCCAGTGCACACCGGGGTGCGGGGCTGCAGCGGCCTCGGCCAGGGCGGGAATGTCCCGGTCCCAGTGGTTGCCCGGCCCGAGGAAGTAGGGGGCGATGGCCACCGTGGTGGCCCCGGCGGCCACACAGCGGTCGAAGGCGGTGGCGATCGACGGCTCGGCCAGCTCCATGTGGGCCGGCTCGACGATCGGATAGGGCAGCCGGGTGGCCGAGGCCCGCACGAACTCCTCGAGCGACTGGTTGGACTCGGCGCGGCGCGAGCCGTGGTCGACCACGATGACGGCCACCATGGCGCTGGTGCCGCTGCTGTCCGGGTCGAGGTCGTCCTGCATGGGGGCCAAGACTACGCGGACCGCCAGCCGATCGACCGGGGGTGCACAGGATCGGTTGGACTCACATGGACGGTGCCGGTGCTTCTCCCTGCGGATTGAGCCGGCGGCTGTTCGAGTGGTCGGTCAGACCGATCGGCCCTGCTCGAGACCCAGCAGATGGACCTTGCGGTCGAGTCCCCCGCCGTAGCCACCGAGGGAGCCGTCGGCCGCGATCACCCGGTGGCAGGGGACGATGATGGCCACCGGGTTGCGCCCGTTGGCCAACCCCACGGCCCGGGAGGCCTTCGGGTTGCCGACCCGTCGGGCCAGCTCTCCGTAGCTGATGGTCTCGCCGTAGGGGATGGCGCACAGCTGCGCCCACACCCGCCGTTGGAAGTCGGTGCCCTCCAGGGTCATCGGCACGTCGAACGTGGTGCGCCCGCCGGCGAAGTACTCGCCCAGCTGGGTGGCGACCTCGGCGAAGACGTCGTCATCGCGTCGGCTTCCGGGTGGCGGAGCCACCGCGTGGGCCTGGTCCTCCATCACCAGGTGGGTGAGGTGGCCGTCGCGGGCCATCAGGGTGAGCGGCCCGATCGGGCTGTCGACCGAGGTGACCAGGGTGGGTGCAGTGGACTCAGGCATGGATCGGCTCCTTCGTGGACCTGGAGGTGGACGGGTCGGTCGGGGTGGCCGGAGGTGGCCACGTGTTGATCGGGTGGTCGGAGGTGGCCCACAGGTACTGGACGGCATAGGCCCGCCACGGCCGCCATCGATCGGAACGGATCCGTAGTGCCGCCGGCGAGGTCGCCAGTCCGAGCGCACGGGCTGCCCGCCGGATTCCGAGGTCACCGTCGCAGAAGGCGTCCGGGTCGCCGAGCGCCCGCATGGCCACCATCTCAACCGTCCACGGCCCGACACCGGGGAGCCCGCCGAGGACGCGACGGGCCTCCTGGCGGTCACACCCCGGTCCGAGGTCGAGCCGTCCCGCCACCATGGACTCCACCAGGGCGGCGAGGGTCCGGCCCCGGCCGCCGGCCAACGCGAGTTCGGAGCCGACCAGCTGCTCGGGGGACGGGAAAAGGTGGGTGAGCCCTCCGCCGGCATCGTCGACCGGCTCCCCGTGGTCGGCCACCAAGGCGGCGGCCACCGTCCGGGCCGCAGCGGTCGACACCTGCTGGCCGAGCACGGACCGGATGGCGAATTCGGGCCCGTCCACGGTCCGGGGCACCCGTCGGCCGGGGACCTTCCGCACCAACGGACCGAGGTCGGGATCTGCGCCCAGCACCCGGTCCACCGCTTCGGGATCGGCATCCAGGTCGAGCAGACGCCGGCACCGGGTGATGGCGGTGGTCAGGTCGGCCACGTCGGCGAGGTCGACCCGGCAGGCGATGTGGTCCGGGGTCGGTGTCAGGGCCACCACACCCGGTCCGTGGGCCAGACGGAGCGTACGCCGGTAGGTGGTGCCCACCACTTCTTCCACTCCCGGAACGGCAGTTGCCGCCAGGTGTCCGAACAGGTTGTCGGGGGCCAGCGGCCGGCGGAACGGCAACCGGACCATGAGCGGGCCAGACCCACCGTCGGCGGGCCGGCCCCGTCCGGCGCGCCGGGCCCGGAGGGCTGAGGGCGGGACGCCGAACACCGACCGGATGGTGTCATTGAACTGGCGGATGCTGGCGAAGCCGGCCCCGAAGGCGATCTCGGACATGGGGAGGGAGGTGGTCTCGACCAGCACCCGGGCCGTCTGGGCCCGCTGGGCCCGGGCCAACGCAATGGGGCCGGCGCCGACTTCGGCGAGCAACAGGCGCTCGAGCTGGCGGACGCTGTAACCGAGTTCTGCGGCCAGGCCCGGCACCCCGGAACGGTCGATCATGCCATCGGCGATCAGCCGCATCGCCCGACCGACCACGTCGGCCCGGACGTCCCACTGGGGCGACCCCGGGGTGGCGTCGGGCCGGCAGCGCTTGCACGCCCGGAACCCGGCCCGCTGGGCGGCGGCCGCCGTGGGCAGGAACCGCACGTTGCATCGGTTCGGGGTGCGGGCCGGGCAGCTCGGCCGGCAGTAGATCCCGGTGGAGGTGACGGCCGTCACGAACCATCCGTCGAATCGGGGGTCGCGGGACTGCACGGCGAGGTAGCAACTGTCGGGATCGTCGTGCACCCGGTCAGTCTGACGGATCGACCGTTCCAGAACTAGCGGAAATGCGACACGGCAATGGCAGACCCGGACGGGTAGGTTCTGCGGTGGTCGGGGAACTGCCGCGACCAGAGGCACCGCCCATGACCCACCACAGCTTGTCCAGTCCCCGGAACACGGCGTTGCGGGCCCGGCGCCTGTCCGTCGCCGTCATGTCGGCAGTGATGGCCGTGGTCGCCTCGGTGGTGCTGAGCACCGGTGCGGGGGCCTCGACGGCGCCGGTCAGCCGGGCCGCCCCGTATCTGATCCTGGGTTGGGGGAGCCCGCCCGCTCCCACTGCCGTGATGGCCGCCACCGGGATCCGCGACTTCACGCTTGCCTTCGTCCTGGCCGGTCGCGGGTGCATGCCGCTGTGGGACGGCACTCGGCCGCTCCTCGGAGGCAGTGACGCCGCCGCCATCGCCGCCATCCGCGCCGCCGGAGGTGACGTGTCGGCCTCGTTCGGCGGCTGGTCCGGCCGCAAGCTCGGAGCCGCCTGTACGTCCGCCGCTTCGCTGGCCGGCGCCTACGAACAGGTGGTCAGCGCCTACGGACTCCACGCCATCGACGTCGACATCGAGCACACCGAGTTCACCAACCGGACGACCCGGCTCCGGGTGGTCACCGCGCTCCACCTGGTCCAGGTGGCCGACCCGGGGATCGAGATCAGCGTCACCTTCGGGACCACCCCGACCGGCCCGGACAAGAACGGCAGGAGCCTGTTGACCGATGCCGCATCGGTCGGGTTCGTGCCCTACGCCTGGACCATCATGCCGTTCGACTTCGGGGTGCCCGAGACGGACATGGGCGCCACCAGCCTGGCGGCGTCCGAGGGCCTGCACACCGATCTGATGGCCACCTTCGGGATGGACTCGGCGACGACCTACTCCCATATGGGCATCTCGTCGATGAACGGGCAGACGGACGAGGCCGATGAGACCGTCAGCTCGCACGACTACCAGACCATCCTCGCCTACGCCCGCGCCAACCACCTGGCCCGCCTCACGTTCTGGTCAGTCAATCGCGACCGTCCGTGCCCGTCCGGCATTGCACCCGGCAACACCTGCAGTGGCATCGTTCAGGTCGCCGACGAGTTCACCGCTCTCACCGCCGGCTACACGGGCTGAGCCGACGCGTGCGGGTCATCACCACGGTGCCGGTCCCGGAACTGGCCGCGGCCGGCGAACTGTTCGCCGAGCTTGAGGCGGCCGGCTTCGACGGGGCGTGCACCTACGAGACGCGCCACGACCCGTTCCTCCCTCTGGTGCTGGCAGCGGACCGGACCACCACCATGCGCCTGGGCACGGCCATCGCCATCGCCTTCGCCCGGACCCCGATGCTGTTGGCCACCGTGGGGCGCGACCTGCAGGACACCTCGGCTGGGCGCTTCACCCTGGGGCTGGGGACCCAGGTGCGCCCGCACATCGAGCGGCGCTACTCGATGCCGTGGTCGCGGCCGGCGGCCCGCCTCCGGGAGATGGTGCTGGCCATCCGGTCCATCTGGGACGCGTGGGACGGCATCGCCCCGCTCGACTTCCGTGGCGAGTTCTACACCCACACCCTCATGCCCCCCGCCTTCGACCCGGGTCCGGCACCCTTCGGGCGACCGGCCATCCTGCTCGGGGCGGTCGGTCCCCACCTCACCCGGGTGGCCGCCGAGGTAGGTGACGGCGTCCTGGTGCACCCCTTCGCCACCCGGGAGTCGCTTCAGCAGCTCACCATGCCCACCCTCGACGACGGGCTCCGGGCCGCCGGTCGGGACCGGTCCGAGCTCGAAGTGGTGGTGGTGACCATGATCGCCACGGGCGACACCGGGCCCGAACTCGATGAGGCGATCGCCACCGTGCGGGGCCAGCTCGCCTTCTACGGTTCGACGCCGGCCTATGCCAAGGTCCTCGAGTGCAACGGGTGGGAAGGGCTCCATCCCAGGCTGAACGCCCTGTCGAAAGAGGGACGGTGGGACGACATGGCCGATCTGGTCACCGACGAGATGGTCGAGACGATCGCCGTCGTCGGCCGCCGGGACGAGATCGCCGGACGCATCCGGTCGAAGGTCTCCGGGATCGCCGACACGGTCAGCCTGGAGTGCACCCGTCGGCCCGACCCCGGCCACTTCGCCGACATCTGCCGTGCCCTCAAAGTCGGCGACTGACGACGTACACATCGTCCGCGCCACCTTCCGCTGCCCCCGCATTCACTTGTCGTCGGCGACCCGCCAGCAATACCAGGCGACCAGGCTGCGATAGGGGCGGAAGGGCTCGCCCAGTCCGTCCAGCACCTTCGGGTCCGGAATGTCGTCGAGCGACCAGGCCTTGGCGAAGCCGGCCCGTACCCCGTAGTCGCCGATCGGCCACACGTCGAGCCGGCTCAACGTGCTCATAAGGAACATCTGCGCCGTCCACGGCCCGATGCCGCGCACGACGGTCAGGTGGGCCACCACCTCGTCGTCGGACAGGCGGCCGATGCGGTCGAGTGCCACCTGGCCCGAAGCCACCTTGTCAGCCAGGTCGACCAGCGACGCCGCCTTCGACCCGCTGAGCCCGCACGCCCGCAGCGCCGGCTCCGCCGTGGCCAGGACCCGCTCGGCGGTCACGTCGCCGTCCAGCGTGTCGACCATCCGGCCGTGGATGGAGGCGGCCGCCTTCCCGGCCAGCTGCTGGTAGACGATGTTGCGGGCCAGGTGGTCGAAGCGACGGTCGGCCGGGACTCGCCGCCGGGGCGGTGGCGGGCCGTGGCGCTCGATGAGCGCGGCCATCACCGGGTCGATCCCGGCCAGCTCGGACATGGCGGCGGTCATCGAGGTGGTCAGCACGGATCGATGATGCCAGCCCGGTGTCGCGTCCGTGGGCGGAGCCTAGGATCGGCCCTGGGCGGGCACAGGTGCGGACGGAACGACCGACGAGCAGTGGAGGGTCACATGGAGGGCGACGTCGTATCGGTGGAGCGGTGCATCCCGGCGGGCCCGGCCGCCATTTTCGCCCTGGTGGCCGATGCCGCCCGCCACCCCGAAATCGACGGGTCGGGCTCCGTCCGCCAGATCAAGGCCGGTGCGCCGCAGAAGCTCAGCCTCGGGGCGAGCTTCGGGATGTCGATGAAGCTGGGGATCGCCTATTCGATGGTCAGCACCGTCATCGAGTACGAGGAGAACCGCCGGATCGCCTGGCAGAGCCGCCCGACCGGATTCGTCGGCAAGTTCGTCGGCGGCCGCATCTGGCGCTACGAGCTCGAGCCGGTCGAGGGTGGCACGCTGGTGCGCGAGAGCTGGGACATCAGCCAGGATCACCAGCGGGCGTTGCTGCGCCTCGGGTCGGTGGCCAAACAGACCGCGGAGAGCATGACGAAGACCCTGGAGAAGATCGAGGGGATCGTCACCGCCGATTGAGCGGGTCGGTCGTCGGCGACCCCGTGGGATCCCACCTGCGGAAGGTTCCGCCCCGGCCCGGTGTTGGACACGACATGACGACCCTGTCCGTGCTCGATCTGGCCACGGTGGCCAAAGGCGCCACCCCGGCCGACGCACTGGCCGACACCACCCGCCTGGCCCGCATCGTCGAGGCCCTCGGCTACCACCGGATGTGGGTGGCGGAGCACCACGGGATGCCGGCGGTGGCCAGCTCGGCCCCGGCCGTCCTGGTCGGCCACCTGGCCGACAGCACCACCACCCTGCGGGTCGGGGCCGGCGGGGTGATGTTGCCGAACCACGCGCCCCTGGTCGTGGCCGAGCAGTTCGCCACCCTCGAGGCCCTCCACCCCGGGCGGATCGATCTCGGGCTCGGCCGCGCCCCGGGCACCGATCCGGCCACGGCACGAGCCCTTCGACGCAGCGCCGATCTGGGGGCCGAGCACTTCCCCGAGGATGTGATCGAGTTGATCCGCTACCTGGTCGACGACGACGGGCCCCCCACCACGCCGGCACCGGTGCCCGGCCGCGGCTATCTCCCCCAGGTGTGGCTGCTCGGCTCGTCCACCTTCAGCGCCCGCCTGGCCGGGATGCTCGGCCTACCGTTCAGCTTCGCCTTCCACTTCGCTCCCGCCCTGGTCGACGAAGCCGTCGCCCTCTACCGGGCCACCTTCCGGCGCACCGGTCTCCTGGCCGACCCGCACGTGATGGTGGCGGCCTCGGTGCTGTGCGCCGATACCGATGAGGAGGCCCACCACCTGGCCGGGCCGTCCCGCCTGACCGTGCTGCAGCTGCGCAAGGGTGCGCCCGCAGCCGTCGTGTCTCCCGACGAGGCCGCCGCCTATCCGTACACACCCGAGGAACGGGCGCTGGTCGATGCGGCCACCATCGATCACGCCGTGGGTGACCCGGACACGGTCCACCGTCGGCTCGAGGCCCTGGTCGAGCGCACCGGGGCCGACGAGCTGATGCTGTCCACCCGTGCCCACTCGCTCGAGACCCGTGCCCGGTCGTTGACCCTGGTGGCCGAGCGCTGGGGTCTCA
>Ga0075522_10003037_pt1 | contig 12284 bp, 11 predicted proteins | sample NGEPerA_FD_74796 | JGI IMG/M metagenome (GOLD analysis project Ga0075522, IMG submission 74796) | Arctic peat soil microbial communities from the Barrow Environmental Observatory site, Barrow, Alaska, USA - NGEE PermafrostL2-A | ecosystem: Environmental > Terrestrial > Soil > Wetlands > Peat ... | reverse complement strand
CTCGACACCTACGCTCCCAAGCGCTGAGTTAGGTAATACAGCCAGAGAGCCCAAACACTGCCGTTCACCTGCACAAACGCGGGCTTGTCATGAGCTAGCCCGGAAACTTCCGCTAGTAAAAAGTGGGTGCCGGATACTTGGGTGGCCCGCAGCAACCCGGCTCCATGCCGGCCACCATCTTCTCGATCTCGCGCGGAAAGCTGTATTCGGGCCCGAGGCGCGCAGTCGCTGCCTTCGGGGTTAGCTCATGGCAAAAGATCAGAGGGCTTTGGGCGATCCTTCTCGTGAGCGAGCCCTGCCTTGATAACCACGCGTGCGCCGGCGGCCAACTGCTGGGCCCACGCGCTGACTTCTGGGTCAGCAAGGGAAACACCGAACGCCTTCGCCATCGACCTGCAAGAGTCGCCTTGACGATTGCGACGTCGATTCCTCGTGTGCTTGTTCTGACCCCGTCGACGAGTTCTTGCATTTGTCGCTCCTGAGGAGAAATTCGATTTGAAGCAAGTTTGGCTAATCCCTGTTGATTCACCAACAACGGTGGCTGGGTTCGCGAATGTCACCGCGCCACCTCGAACGACGAAAGTGCGCTGAGGGCGCTTCTGTCATCGCTGCCTGACCCTGGTATCACGATCCCTAGGTACGAGATCCTGATGCGAGAAGCCTTTGATCACCTTCAGCCCTCTCCGAGCTCGCGGCGGGCCGTGTTACCCGGCTCATGGCCATTCCAGATGAGCGTTTCGCGCGCGATCGCGCACGCAGCGCGCACGACGGCAACAGCCGAGTCTCCGACGGACGTCAGTCTCGCCGCGGAAACAAGGCCTGACCTGCCCGAACGGAACGTACCCCCAACGGGATTCGAACCCGTGTTTCCGCCGTGAAAGGGCGGCGTCCTCGGCCGCTGGACGATGGGGGCCAGGCCGGATACGCCGCCCGACCCTACCAGTCGTCCCGTGACTAGAAGGACCGAGCGGCCGCGGCCGCGACGGCGAGGGGACTACCGCTCTTTTGGAGGAAGGGGCGTCCCATCCCAGCGCAAGCCCCCAAGTGGATCTCCCCAAGGATCTTCAGGCAGATCCGCTCCTGCACCTGGGGTAGAAGGTGGCAGGTCATCTTCGAGGACCTCGAGTATCTCGCCTTGTAGGAACGAGAGGTAGAAGTAAACGATCCAGTCCGCGAAGTCAGGTGAATCCGGATCAGGCTCTACCTGCTCCTCGGTTACACGGAGCGTGACGCCGAGCGCGAGGCGTAGGTCGTTGATGGCCGTGAGCCACAAGTCGAGTTCGTCAGCTGAGAGCTTGTTCGACTCAGCGGTACGCGCGATCAAGTCGAGCGACTCCATGTGGCGAGCGAGCAAGCTGGGACGATGCCGACGGATGTAGTCCTCCTCGGCCTTTGCATCTCGCGGGTGGGCTATTGGCAAGATGCGGCGTGCGGCGTCGGGAGTTAGGTCGTCGTCGCTCTCGAGCAGTTCGAGCGCCGCGAGCAGTTGTTGAGGCAGAACTCCGAGGAGTGCTCGCTCGTCTGGAGGGAGGTGCAGGGCGTACGTTCCGTTGCGAAGCCTTCTCAGCCGTGACTGCGGGCGGAGGTTCATCCCGCTTGCTCCATCGTCGCCCACAGTCCGTACGCGTGAAGCCTCGTCACGTCGTTTTCGGCGTGATCCCGGGTGCCGCTCGACACTACGGCTCTCCCTCGGTTGTGAACGTCGAGCATCAGTTTGGTTGCGACTTCTTTCGAATATCCGAATAGCTTCTGAAAAACGAAGGTGACGTACGTCATCAAATTGACTGGGTCGTTCCAGACGATGACGAGCCACGGTTCGTCTGTTTTCAGACTTTCGTCGCTCTCGACGATCTCGTCGAGGTCCGGAACGACCTCCGTGGGGGCAACGCTCGCCCGAGTCCGAGAGGCGACGAGGTTCCAAGCTTGCACGCTCACGCGCTCAGCGTCTCATGTTCGTCAGCGAAGGGTCGCTGTTTTCGAGATGCGCTCGACCGATCGCTTGCTGCCGGGCCAAGTCCGTAGCAAGCGAGCAACAACAAGAACGTCGAGGCGAAGGCCGAGGTCGCGCCAATCATGTGTAGTTCGACTACCGCAGCGTTGTCGTGGAGGGAGTACTGCAAGTAGCCGAGCACACCCTGGGCGGCGTAAATCTCGAGCACGAGCTGGGCGCGTCGTTGGATGCCGGCGGGGGCGCCGGCGAGGTGGAACGCGAAGAGGCCTCCGAGTGTCACACCGATAAGGAACAGGGCGATCGTCGAATGGAGTTCGGCGGCGTCTCGGAAGGCGATAGCGATGCGTTTCGCGTCCGTGTTGCCGGCATGTGGTCCCGAGCCGGTCACGATCGTTCCGGCGAGGATGACGGCGATCAGCACCCCGAACTGCAGTCTGACGAACCAGACGATTCCGTCGCGCACGATTGGCTTTGGTAGGTGCGGAACGCGCGTAGCGTCCGCGACGCAGTACAGCACGATCGCGTCGCCCAAGACCACGAGTGTCAAAAAGAAGTGGAGCGCGACGAGGTATGGATTCAACTTAAAGAGCACCACGAGGCCACCGAGAACTATTTGCGCGACCAGACCGGTGAGCAACCCGGTAGAGAGCCAACTGATATCGCGCCGTTTGGGTCGAAGCGACATAGCGGCGAGGAAGACGACGATGGAGACGATGGAGACCACGACGGTGACGAGGCGGTTGCCGAACTCAATCCATGAGTTGAACGAATACGCGGCGGTGAGCTGGTGCTGGTAACACGACGGCCAGTCGGGGCAGCCGAGTCCCGACCCGGTCAGTCGGACAGCGCCACCCGTCACGACGAGAAGTACGTAGGAGATTACGGATGCGACGCTGAGTTTCCGAAATGTCTTTTGACTTACCGAGATCGCAGGCACCTTGTGGCAATCGTAGGTGGAGCGGTCGAATCTGGGCATCCGGCGAAGTTGGGTCGCTGATGACAGCGAAGCCGTTACGGGCGCCGTCCTGCTTCTAGTCGGTAGCCGAGCCCTCGGATCGTGGTGATCAGCGTCGGCTTTGACGGATCGACCTCAACGCGTGATCGCAGTCGTTTGATGTGAACATCGAGGGTCTTTGTGTCGCCGACGTAGTCGTATCCCCACACGCGGTCGATGAGCGCTTCTCGCGTTACGACGCGGCCGGCGCTGGCGAGGAGCTGCTCGAGCAGTTCAAACTCCTTGAGGGGGAGTTGAACCTCGTGGCCGCGCACGACGCACTCGTGACGATCCAAGTCGAGCTCGATATCGCCGGAGGCCAGTACCGTCGTAGCGGTCTCGGACTCTTGCGGAGTCCGGACGTCATCAGCTCCTGGCGCCACGACGGTAGCGACATTCGCGGGGACCCTCCGAAGTACGGCCCGCATACGCGAGATGAGCTCTCGGAGTCGGTAGGGCTTGGCGACGTAGTCATCCGCGCCAACCTCAAGACCTACGACAGTGTCGATCTCGGCCGCCTTCGCCGTGACCATGATGATCGGGACATTCGAAGTAGTACGAATCGCTCGGCAGACGTCGAGGCCGGACATCTTCGGCAACATGACATCAAGGAGGACGAGCTCGAACGTGCCAGCTCGGAACAGCTCGAGCGCGGAGAGCCCATCGCGGGCAATCGTCAACGAGAAGCCTTCTCGAGCGAGGCCGATCTCGAGTGCCTCGATGAACGACTCCTCGTCTTCAGCGAGCAGCACGCGGATCAGATTCTCCGTGTTGTCGTTCATCCCTAGAGTCTGAGTCATTCTGAGCGTGCCTGCAACGGCAGGTGCAACGTGAACGTGGCGCCTTCGCCTTCCCGAGATTCGACCTGGACCGAGCCGCGATGGTTCTGGGCCACGTGGCGCACGATCGCGAGCCCGAGCCCTGTCCCGCCAGTCGACCTCGATCGCCCGTGGTCCACCCGGTAGAAGCGCTCGAATATCCGCTCTAGCTCGCGCGTTGGAATGCCGATGCCGCTGTCTTTGACCGTGATGACGACCTCGCCGTTGTCCACGCCTCCTTTGAGATGTACGACGCCGGCATCCGGTGAGAACTTCACGGCGTTCTCCAAGAGGTTGTAGACCGCAGAGGTGAGCTGACGACGATCTCCAAGTATCGCCACCGGCGGCGAGGGCTCTACTAGCGCCACCTCGACGCCGCGCTGTTCGGCCGCTGCCCGCACCCGTTCGGAGGCCTCTCCGAGGATGAGGTTGACGAGTACTGGTTCGCGCGGCGGCGACTCCTCGCTCTCGATTCGTGAGAGGTCGAGGAGGTCGTCGATGATCCGGGAGATGCGAAACGCCTCGGTGTGGATGCGTTGCGCGAGGCGCTGTGAGATGGCCGGTTCGTTCTCTTCGAGCAGCGTCTCGGCCAGAAGTCCGATGGCACCCATCGGCGTCTTCAGCTCGTGGCTCACGTTGGCGACGAAGTCTCGTCGGACTTCCTCTAGACGTCTGCGGTCTGAGACGTCGTCGATCACCGCGATGGTCCCGAGTGCTCGCTGGCCGTTGTCGATGCTCTGCGAGCGAACGACCAGCGTTCGTCGTGGAGGACCGTAGAGCTCAAGTGTGCGCTCCTCGGAGGTGCCGGGAACCGTGGTCCGGAGGAGCTCGTCGACGGCCTGCACCGCGATCGCATCCGAGTGGCGGTTTCCCATCAATGCGATTGCTCTCGTGTTTCTGAAAACGGTCTCGCCGTGTTCATCACAGACGATGACCGCTTGAATGAGCGAGTCCAGCGCACGTCGGAGCCGAATCGCGTCGGCGCTCGCGTCGGCCACTGTCTCTGCAGCCGAGGCCGTTGCATGTTCTACGTAGCCGATCACGTCTTCTAGCCGCCGAGGTTCGTCGACGAGAGAGTCCGCGCCAAGCCGGGATCCGAGCGCCGTCAGACGCTGACGAAGCTCGCGCACGCCCCGCGAAGCACCTGCCGCGTATGCGAGGGCGATGATGATCACGATCACGGCGCCTACTACCGCCGCCACCAGCGAACTTGCGTGGATGTCGCCGATCATGTCTTGCTCGCTGTCTGTTCCATCTCCTCAAGCATTACCACGCCGCTACCGATCTGTCGCCAAGCGCTCGCCAGGTCGTCGGTTGACAGTCGAGCAAGCCATCCGTATGGTGCATGCGTCACGCATTATGTGACTTCGTGGGCCAGTGCCCCACCTCTCGCGGCAAGCCGGACCCGGCTGCTGGCACTAGGAGGTGGGCGTGTCGCTCCCCATGTCGTTGCTCTCGTCGCACGTACTCTTGGACGGTGAGCTCTCGCTCACGCCCAATCCGTCCGGTCTGCCGGGCAGCGCGGCGCTGCAAAGCCTTGTGAACGGAATTGCGTGGTGGGCACTCCTTGCCGCGTTGCTTGGGGTCATCGTCGGCGCGGCGACCTGGGCGCTCGGTGCGCACAGCAACAACTATCAGCACTCCTCCTCGGGACGTCGAGCGGTGTTGGTGTCGGGTGCCGCCGCGCTCGTCATCGGAGCTGCCCCGACCGTCCTCAACTTCTTGTTCGGCGTTGGCCTGAGCGTGAAGTGAGGAGTGATCTCAATGAACTTCGATCCCCAACTTGCATCGATATTCGGATTCGGCGCCGCCTCGCTCGCGAATGCGTTCTTGGGAGCAGTGACGAAATGGGTGTCGGCAGGCGCTGCTGATGTCGTAGTCGGCGCCGGCGCTGCGCTTGAGTCGACGACAGCGGTACCGGTGAACAGCGGCTTCATGACGGTTTTCGATGAGCTGCGTCTACTTGGTGCGCCGTTGGCTGCTCTGTTCGCGGGGCTTGCGGTAATTCGAGCGATTGTCCGCCAAGATCCCGCGGAGCTGGGCAAGCTCGTGCTCGTTCGGCTACCGGTTGCGCTTATAGGCTCCGCGATCGCACTAGAGCTCGTGGTGCTTAGCCTGCAGGCGACCGACTCCCTCTCGCAGGCCTTGATCGGTAGCGCCGGTGCGGCCACGACAACGTTCACCAAGGCCCTTGCCGTCGCACTCGTAGCGAGTGGCGGAGGACCTGCGAGCGGTTTCGCCGTCTTCGTGCTCTCGGTGATCTGTGGCTTTGTTGCGTTCTGTCTCTGGGTGGAGCTCGTCATCCGGGCTTCGGCGATCGCGATCGCCGCGCTGTTTATACCGCTCGCGCTCGCCGGCGCGGCCTGGCCGGTGACGGCGAGTTGGGGGCGACGTCTCGGGGAGGTGCTCGGCGCGCTGATTCTCTCAAAACTTGTTATGGCGGGGGTCTTCGCGCTGGCGATCAACGAGATCGGAACGCCGAATGGCCTGACCGGACTGATCCAAGGCACCGCTCTCTTGTTGCTTGCGACGTTTGCTCCATGGGCGCTCCTCCACCTTGTTCCCGCCGTCGAGACTGGCGCCATCGCGCAGCTTGAGGGGCTGGGAGGACGGGTAACGAGGGCGTCCACAATGGGCGCGAGCGACATCGCCGATCACGTGGGTGGAGCGACAGCGGGCTTTTCGCCGCCGCTCGAGCCGCAGATGCCGATGGCCGAGACCGCGCCCACCGATACGCCGGAGTTCCGTGCGTATCTCGCGCACTTCGAAGCCACGTTGCCGCCTCCAGGAGGTGCGGGTACCTCGCAGACCCAAGGGGTCGCCGCGAATCCAGTCCAGGGCGATGGAGTCGAGAGCAAGGGCTCTCTCCAATGACGTCGATCGGACAGTCGCAGGTGCGCCGATACCGCTTCGGACCGAGGAACCATCGAGGCACGCTTGGCGGTCTTCGTTGGGGACAGGTGCTCCTCGTGTTTGTGGCGGTGGCGATCTCGGTCGTAATACTCAGATCCGGACGAGGCGACGCCGGCGTCGTGGTGGCGTTACTGGTATCCCTGGCGGGGGTGGCCTTGGCGACATGGCCGCTCGGCGGACGGACGCTTCAGCAGTGGGTTCCTCTTGCAGCAAGATTCGGTGCGGCCGGTGCGTTTCGGACGCATCGGGGTGTCAGCTATGGGGAGGCGAGTCCTGCGAGCTCGCGTTCTACACGTCCATTCGAGGATCTGGTGATCGTGCCCCTCGATACTGCGTATGGCCAGGTTGGAGTTGTGATCGACCGGGCCCGACGGAGCATGAGCGCGATGTTGAGTCTGAGCGGATCACCGTACGCGCTGCTCGACGATGGAGCTCGCCAGCAGATCGCCGATGCTTGGTCCGGGGTTCTGAGCGCAATCGCGCAGCAGCCAGGGTCGCTCTACCGGCTGAGTTGGATCGAGCGGACACTCCCCGATCATGCGCTCGCGCTCGGAGTAGCTGCGGCGGAGGTCTTCGCGTCCTCGGTGAACGAAGCGCTCGTTGATGCTCGTCGGTCGTATCTTTCGCTGCTCGGTCGCGAGTCGGCAGGTTCGTTCCGACATGAGTCGCTTCTTGTGGTGACGGTGCGAGGGAGGCTGAACGCACGTGGCGAGCTGCCGAGGGAGCTGTCTGAGACGCTCAACGCTGTCGCAACGAGATGTATCGAGGGCGGACTGGGATTGGCGGGAGTCATCGCGCCAGACGGCGTGCGCACGATTATGGCGAGGTCCTTCGTCCCGTCGGCGACGCTACCGCGCGGAAATCAGGTGTTTCCGCTGGCGACACGTGAGGAGTGGTCGGCGCTCTGCACGGATGGAACCTGGCATGCCACCTACTGGGTCGCCGAGTGGCCCAGAGCCGATGTCGGCAACGACTTCCTACTTCCGTTCCTGTTGGAGTCGGGGTACCGGCGCTCGATTGTCGTAGTAATGGCGCCGCAGGCCATCACCCATGCGGTCCGAGACGCCGAGCGGGCCCGCACCGAGAAGGCAGCCGACTTCGACCTACGGCGACGTCACGGCTTCGCGCAGACGGCACGGGCACTTCGAGAGCAAGAGGCCGTGACTCGGAGGGAGTCAGAACTTGCTTCGGGGCATGGCGCCTTTCGATTCGGCGGCTACGTCGTCGTCACCGCGGCGACACGGACCGAGCTCGAACTCGACTGTGCCCGAACCGAGCAGGCTGCGGCGCGCGCCTATCTCGCGCTTCGACGCTTGTACGGCGCGCAGCGTGAGGCGCTGCTCTACGGTCTCCCGCTCGGCCGCGGACTGTGAGACTGCCGCCACACGAAGCTACGACCGCGCAGCTCGGAGCGATCTATCCAGGAATGCTCGCTCCGAGCCCCCCGCTCGATCAGGTCTTCATCGGTAGGGAGCTCTCCGGTGAGCTGTTTTGTCACGATCCGTTTGAGCTGTATCGCTTGGGCGCATTGACGAATCCGAACATGATCGTGCTCGGCCAGATCGGTCGAGGAAAGAGTGCCTTGGTAAAGACGTTCCTCTATCGTCAGGCGGCTTTTGGCCGTCGGGTCATCGTGATCGATCCGAAAGGGGAGTACGCCCCGCTTGCCTCAGCTCTAGGGTGTCAGTCGCTCAAGCTCGCGCCAGGTGGAGCACTTCGCTTGAACCCGCTGGCGTTCGACGAAGCAGCCAAGAATCGTGAGGAGCGCCGGAGGGTTTCGCTTAGCGCAGCGACGGCGATAGTCGAAGCTGTCGTCGATCGTGTTCTCGCACCCGGCGAGACGCTCGCGATCGAGCTCGCATGGGATCAGGTTGCAGAAGGTGGGACTCCATCGTTACCGGCACTTGCCAGAGCGCTTCTCGATCCGGAGCGGGCCGCGGCGCTACGTCTCGGCTCGTCGCCAGCTGAGCTCCGCGCCGAGGGAAGGCTGGTGGCTTTTGAACTCCGGCGATTCATGACTGGCGAGCTCGCCGGGATCTTCGATGGTCTGGGCTCGAACGGTCTGGTACTCGACGTCCCGGCGCTCGTTCTTGATTTCTCCGCGATCTACCGTTCGCCTGCGCTTGGTCCCGCGGTCGCGTGCCTCCAGATGGCTCTTGAGGCGAAGTTGCGAGCCGGCACAGGCGCGCAGACGATCTTCGTCGTCGACGAGGCCTGGGCGGTGCTCGTCAATCCGGGAACGGCTCGATTCCTGCAGGCTTCGTTCAAGTTGGCCCGTACCTACGGAGTTGCGAATCTGGTCGTCGCCCATCGCGTCTCTGATCTGAGCTCGCTCGGGGCGACAGGCTCCGTCGTCGCCAACCTCGCCGGCGGTCTGCTCGCGGACTGTGAGACCGTCGTCTGTTACGCCCAAGGGGAGGCCGAGATCGCCGAGTGCACAAGTGCGCTCGGGCTAAGCGCTGCGGAGGCGTCCTTTGTCCGCTCTCTTCGTCGAGGCGCAGCGCTCTGGCACGTCGGTTCGAGTCGACACGTTGTAGATCACCGCTTGAGCCCGTTTGAGCACACCTTCGTCGATACAGACCAGGCGATGCGAACTGTGACCTGAGAGCGGTCCTGGTTATACGCGGTGATCGGTAGATTCCGGCGGAAGTGAACGGAAGGTAACGAGAAGATGCCTTGGACGAGCTACCGGTTGGGGCTTTGACAAAGATCGACTCGCCTGGAATCGCCCACACGAGATCCGAGGCCGGTCCCGGTTGGAAGAGACCCTGCTCAGAACCACTTCCTTCGGGCAGACCTGTCCGACTAAGGATTAACCGGCGCGTCATGGATACGCGCGTCATGGATTACGTGCGTCATTGATACGTAGTCAGGCGTTCTTAGAACGTTTAGATCGTCTCGATAAGTTGGTTGCTGTTATGACGCATGTGCCGAACCGTGCCGGTACTGAACATCCCTCATCGGTCGTTCAAAACTTTGCATACGACGCGTCGATGCTCCTCATTGTGTTGGTGCTCGTGCTGATCATCGCGTCGCGAGTGATAGTTCGATCAAGTCAGAAATTCGCGCCTAATCGGGCTGTGGCCGGCCTCAGTCGCCAAGACCGACGCAAGATGCGTGAACTTGCGAAGGGGCCTTCCACTGAAAATGCGACCCAGGTGGATCGCGGTTAGCACCGTGTGACGAGCCGGTCAGTACGTGGCAAGCGCACGTGCTGCGTCGACGATCGTGTCGACCTGCGGCAGCACCGCCTTCTCAAGCGTCGGCTCGTATCCGACCCAGGTGTCGGCTGCGCCGACTCTGCGTACGGGCGCGTCGAGGTCGGCAAAACACGTGTCCGCGACGAACGCGGCGATCTCGGCACCGAATCCACTCGTAAGGACGTCTTCATGTACGACAAGGAGACGGCTCGTCTTTGTGACCGAGTCGATGACACCTTCTTGGTCCCACGGGCTGAGCGTCCGCAGATCGAGGATCTCGACCTCGATCCCCTCTTCGGCGAGCTGCGCTGCGGCGAGTTGTGATCGATGGACGGTGGCACCCCAGGTCACGATCGTGAGGTCGTCGCCTTCGCGAATCTGTGCCGCCTTTCCGAGTGGAACGATGAACTCTTCGCTCGGATAGGGATCCATCGCGTAGCGCTGTCGGAGCAGGTGCTTGTGCTCGAGAAAAAGCACGGGGTCTTCACAGAGCAGCGCGGCTCGGAGCATTCCTACGACGTCACGCGCACGGCTAGGGAACATCACGATCAACCCGGGAATGTGAGTGAAGATCGACTCCCCACACTGTGAGTGCCAGATCGCTCCGCCTGTCACGTATCCGCCGATCGCGACGCGCAGCACGATCGGAAGGTTGAAGGTGCCAGCAGATCGCCATCTCGTGGTTGCCATCTCGGAGCGGATCTGTTGCATAGCCGGCCAGATGTAGTCGAAGAACTGGATCTCCGGCACGGGCCGGAGTCCGCGCAGCGCCTGGCCGACGGCGCGCCCGACGATGTTGGCCTCCGCGAGCGGCGTGTTGTACGAGCGGTCGGCTCCGAAGCTTCGTTGGAGACCGTGCGTGGTTCCAAAGACGCCGCCGATGCCATCGAGGTTCGGCAGGAGGTCCTCTTGCGCGTCCGCGACGTCTTCTCCAAAGACGCGGATCCGCTCGTCTTTCGCCATCGCTTCGTGGAGGGTTAGGCGAATCGCTTCCCCGAAGTGCACAACGATGGTGCCGAGCTCGGATCCAGGTGGTGGGTTGGGGATAACCGGCAGGTCGAAGAGATGGTCGGTCGCTGTCTTCGGATCCGGGCGGGCGCCTGCCATCGCGGCCTCGCCTGCGCGAGCAGCGGATGCGTGCGCGTCAGCTTTGATCGTCGCCACCTGTTGCTCTGTAAGGACGCCGCTCTCGATCAGACCGGTTTCGAAGGCGACGAGCGGATCGCGCTCGCGCTCGCGCTCGAGTTCATCGGCGTGTCGATACTTCGACTGGTTGTCCGATGACGAGTGCGAGTACGGCCGGGTGACGGTCGCATGCAACAAGGCAGGGCCCGCGCCCGATCGAACGCTCGCGATCGCCTCTGCCGAGATGGCGCGGCTCGCGAGGTAGTCACAACCGTCGAAGCGCCGGATTAGAAGACCAGGGAAACCGGCGACGAGGTCGGAGATAGGGGCGGGTGCCTGGTCCTTTGCGGGTACCGAGATCGCGTAGCCATTGTCGGCGACGAGGTAGACGACCGGGAGCGCCAACCTGCAGGCGGTGTTCAGGCTCTCCCAGAACTCACCCTCGGAGGTGGCGCCTTCGCCGATGGAGACGTAGGTGATCTCGTCGGCATTCGCTTCGAGCCCCGAGAGCCTCCGGCTCTGTAGGTAGCGCGTCGCTTCCGCGCATCCGACGGCGGGGAGGCACTGGCTCCCGGTCGGGCTCGACTGGCTCACGATGTGGAGATCGGGGTTTCCCCAGTGCGAGGGCATCTGTCGCCCAGCAGAGGAGAGATCGTCCGCCGAGCCGGCAGCTTGCAACAAGATGTCAGTTGGGGTGACACCAAGGCTGAGCACGAGAGCGAGGTCTCGGTAGTAGGGGAAAAACCAGTCGTAACCTGGACGAAGCGAGCGTGCGATGCCCGTCAGCAGGGCCTCGTGACCAGCTCCGGCAATGTGGAAGAAGGTCCTTCCCTGCTTGTGAAGCGTGAGGCCGCGCTCATCGATTGCGCGCGAGAGCGTGGCCAGGGAGAAGTCGGCGATGAGCTCCTCGGACGGGAAGTCCGACCACTTGGGCGTCTTCCGGGCGGTACTCGTCTTGGTCAACGAGAGCGAACCATCAAGGTCAACTCCGGCGTGGACTCGCGACGCGGTACGCGCGCAAACAGGGTCCGAGGCGGCACCCCATAACCTTAGTTAGGACGCGGCGCCGAGGCCTAGTTCCGCCCCCTCCCCCTCGTCCTGATGGAGTTTCTCGCTGGGCGGTAGACTTGCCGGAGAGGAAAGGGGCGCTACTTTTATGGGCATCCTCAGTGAAATCTTTGGCGTGGACGGCATCATCATCATCGTTGCGATCGTGATCGTCCTGCTTTTTGGGGGCAAGAAGCTTCCGATGCTCGCCCGAGGGCTCGGTAGCGCCTCACACG
>Ga0075522_10003036_pt1 | contig 12287 bp, 7 predicted proteins | sample NGEPerA_FD_74796 | JGI IMG/M metagenome (GOLD analysis project Ga0075522, IMG submission 74796) | Arctic peat soil microbial communities from the Barrow Environmental Observatory site, Barrow, Alaska, USA - NGEE PermafrostL2-A | ecosystem: Environmental > Terrestrial > Soil > Wetlands > Peat ... | reverse complement strand
AAGATGCCCGCCAGCAGATCGCGGCGGTCCCGATACTCGGCGCGGAGGCGGTCGTAGAAACCGTCCCGGGCGGCGATCGGCAGGACGTCGGCCAGCGCTTCCTGAAAGGGGGCCGAGTTGGTGAAGGTGACGAACTGATGGACTGCCCGGATCGCCGCGGAGAGTGGCGCCGGGGCGATCGCCCAGCCGACCTTCCAGCCGGTGACGCTGAAGGTCTTCCCCATGCTGCCGATCGAGATGGTCCGGTCGAACATCCGCGGCAGCGCGGCGATTGGCAGGTGCTGACCCTCGAAGACGATCTCGGCGTAGACCCCGTCGGCGACGACCAGCAGGTCGTGGCGCGCGCAGAGCTCGGCGATGGCCTCCAGCTCGTCGCGCCGGAACACCTTGCCGGTCGGATTGTGCGGCGTGTTCAGGATCAGCGCGCGCGTACGGGGGCCGACGGCGGCCGCCAGCGCCGCCGGATCGAACCGCCAGTCGGGTGCCAGGAGCGGTACCGGACGCAGCACGCCGCCGGCCATCGCGACCGCCGGCCCGTAGACATCGTAGGTTGGCTCGAAGGCGATCACCTCGTCGCCGGGATCGATGACCGCCAAGATCGCGTCGTGGAGCAGCTCGGTGGCGCCGCAGCCGACGGTGATCTCGCGGTCCGGATCGACGGCCGGCGCCCCCGGCGCCACCCGGGCCCAGTCGTCGGCCAGGGCCTGTCGCAGCCGCGGCAACCCGGCGCTCGGCGCGTACTGGTTGCGGTCCTCGCGAATATGGCGCGCGGCGGCCTCTTTGATCAGCTCGGGCGCCGGGAAATCGGGGAACCCTTGGCCCAGGTTGACCGCCCGGTGCCGGACCGCCAGCGCGGTGATCTCGCTGAAGATGGAGGTGCCGATCCCCGCGATTCGCTTCGATCCCCACGCGCGCATGACCACCCTCGGTCTATCAGAATTCGGCGCGTGGGGGGTTGGGGGAAGCCTCTCCAAGGAATGGGAAGCCTGTCGGGTTCCCATTGTAGTATCTCGGCGCAGGTGACCACCGCCGAAGAGCAGAGACTAGAAGAGGACCGCCGCCGAGCCCAAGATTGGCAGCGGTTCGGACCCTATCTGAGTGAGCGGCAGTGGGGGACGGTGCGCGAGGATTACTCGGCCGACGGCGATGCCTGGGGCTACTTCACGCACGATCAGGCGCGGAGCCGCGCCTACCGCTGGGGCGAGGACGGCCTGCTGGGGCTGTGTGACCGCCAGGGGCGCCTCTGCTTCGCGCTGGCGCTCTGGAACGGTGCCGACCCCATCCTCAAGGAGCGCCTCTTCGGCCTCACCGGCCCCGAGGGGAACCACGGTGAGGACGTCAAGGAGCAGTACTTCTATCTCGACGCCACGCCGACGCACTCTTACGGCAAGGCGCTCTACAAATACCCACAGCGGGAGTTCCCCTACGCGCGCCTGGTCGACGAGAACCACCGGCGCACGCGGGAGGAGCGGGAGTTCGAGCTGACCGATACCGGCATCTTCGACGATGGCCGCTACTTCGACGTCTTCGCCGAGCACGCCAAGGCTTCGCCCGACGATCTCTGCATCGCGATCACCGTCGCCAACCGTGGGCCGGAGGCGGCTCCGTTGGCGCTCCTGCCGACGCTCTGGTTTCGCAACACCTGGTCGTGGGGACGCCAGGGCGAGGGCTACCAATCCGGTGATCGGCGCCCCTCGCTGACGGCGGTGGGGGCGAACGAGATCGACGTCCAGCACCCTTCGCTGGGACGGTTTCGGTTCGCCGTCGAGTCGGCCGCAGGCGCTGCACCGGAGCTGCTCTTCACAGAGAACGAGAGCAACTGCCAGCAGCTCTTCGGGACCCCCAACCCGACGCCGTACCGCAAGGATGCCTTTCACGACTACGTCGTGGGTGGACGCGCCGGCAGCGTGAACCCGGCGCACCGTGGCACCAAGGCGGCGGCCCTCTACCGACTGAACGTGCCCGCCGGTGGCGAGCTGCGGGTGCGGCTGCGGTTGTCGGCGGTGCAAGAGCCCCCCGCTGCGGGGACCTCCGCGACTTTGGACCGGTTCGGCGATTTCGATTCGACCTTCGCGGCCCGCCGGGCCGAGGCCGACGACTTCTATCAACAAAAGACCGGGCCCCTGTCGCCCGACGAGCGCCTGGTGGTGCGGCAGGCCTACGCCGGGCTCCTCTTCACGAAGCAATTTTATCACTACGACGTCAACGCCTGGTTGGACGGCGACCCGACCGAGCCGAGCCCGCCCGCCAGCCGCCTGACCGGCCGCAACGCCGGGTGGCGCCAGCTCTACAACCGCGACGTCATCTCGATGCCGGACAAGTGGGAGTACCCCTGGTACGCGTCCTGGGATCTGGCCTTCCACATGATTCCCTTCTCGCGAATCGATCCGACCTTCGCGAAAGAGCAGCTCCTGCTGCTCACGCGCGAGTGGTACATGAACGCCAACGGGCAGCTCCCCGCTTACGAGTACGCCTTCGACGACGTCAACCCGCCGGTGCAGGCCTGGGCCGCCTGGCGCGTCTACAAGATCGCCGTGGACGCCAAGGGCCAGCGCGACCGGCTTTTCCTCGAGCGGATGTTCCAAAAGCTGGCGCTCAATTTCACCTGGTGGGTCAACCGCAAGGACACCTCGGGGCGGAACCTGTTCTCGGGGGGCTTCCTGGGACTCGACAACATCGGCGTCTTCGACCGCTCGCGGCCGTTGCCGAGCGGCGGCTATCTCGAACAAGCCGACGGCACGGCCTGGATGGCGTTTTTCTGTCTCACGATGCTCTCCATCGCGCTGGAGCTGGCGGACGGCGACGCGGCCTACGAGGACATGGCCTCCAAGTTCTTCGAGCACTTCGTCCACATCTCGGACGCCATCAACAACTTCGGCGGCACCGGCCTATGGAACGAGAAGGACAGCTTCTATTACGATCGGCTGCACATCGACGACACCGAGGCGCAGGTCCGCGTGCGATCGGTGGTTGGTCTCCTGCCGCTCATCGCGGCCGAGGTGCTCGACGACGAGGTCATCGATCGGCTGCCGTCCTTCCGGAAGCGGATGCGTTGGTTTCTCGACAATCGCCGCGATCTGGCCGGGCAAGTATCGTTTGACGGGCGCGGGCACGTCCTGCTGGCCGTCCCGTCGCGCGACCACCTGGTGCGCGTGCTGCGCACGATGCTCGACGAGACGGAGTTCTTTTCGCCGAACGGCATCCGCTCGATGTCCAAGGTCCACGAGAAGAGCCCCTACCACCTGGACTTCGGTGGAGAGACGCTGGTGGTGGACTACGAGCCGGGCGAATCGCGCAGCGGCCTGTTCGGCGGCAACTCGAACTGGCGGGGGCCGATCTGGATGCCGATCAACTACCTGCTGGTCGAGGCGCTCGAGCGCTACCATCACTTCTACGGCGACGAGCTGCGCGTCGAGTGCCCGGCGGGATCCGGCCGCGGCTTGACGCTCGAGGAGGTGGCCTGCGAGCTGTCGGCGCGGCTGGCGCGGATCTTTCTGGCCGACGGCGCGGGCCGCCGCCCTTGCAACGGCGGCGAAGCGCGCTGGACCGACGATCCACACTGGCGGGGCCTGGTGCTGTTCCACGAGTACTTTCACGGTGAGACCGGCCGCGGCCTCGGCGCCAGCCACCAGACCGGTTGGACCGCGCTGGCGGTCCGGTTGATCGAAGACCTGGCCCGCCGGCGCGCGGGCCCAAATCCGGGTTGAAGGCTACGGGCTAGCCGATTTGGAGAACCCGCGCGCCCCAGGCCGGTAGGTCGAGCGTCAGCATTCCATCCGCCGGCGGCGCGACCGCTCGCTCGGCGGGGTTGTCCGAAAGCAGATCGACCAGCTCAGCGGCGCCCCGCAAGGGGCGCACGAAGGGGATTGCACCGCGCGCGGGCTTCGGTCCGAAGTTCACCGCCACCAGCAACTTCCCGGCCGCGGACTCCCAGGTCGCGGCGATCAGGTCGCCCGTCGTCGGCAGCAGCCGCCAGCGGGCGTCGTCGTCCGCCACCTCGGGCCGTCGCAGGCAGGCCAGCAAGCGATCGTAAAAGTCGCGCAGCGCTTCGTCGACGGGCTCGACCCGCCGCCGCGAAAGTTGGATCGAAGCGTGCGCCCGCCGCCCTTCCAGTTGACCGTCGTGGAAGAGCCGGCCGCCCGGTGAAAGGAAAGCCAGCACGGCCGCCGCGCGGTGGCGCTCGGGCGGGAAGACGGCCGCCGCCCGCGGCTCGTCGTGGTTCTCGAGAAAACGCAGCGAGCGATCCCGGAACGCTGGGTCGGCCGCCAGGTGGGCGCGCACCGGCCCGGCTTGGCCCGCGCGCAGCCGGTCGTAGAGGCGCTTGTCGTACGTGAAATCGAACCCCTCTTGTTGCAGTTGCCACTCCAGATCCCAGTAGACCTCGGCGACGAACAGGAACCCTGGGTGGCGCTGGCGAACGCGCGCGAGCGCTGCCGGCCAGAACGGCCCGTCGACGGGCGCGGTGCCGTCGCCCGGGGTGGCGCGGTCGCCCCACACGCGGGCGATGACCTCGGGCTCGAGCAGCATGGCCATGTCGCAGCGCACACCGTCGCAGCGATCGGCGACGCGCTCCAGCTCGGCGGTCATCGCCGCGCGCAGGCCGGCGTGGCGGAAGTTGAACTGCAGGGTGTCCTGCCAGGCCGGGAAATAGGGATCGCGGCCATGCGCGAAGATCCGCGGCCCGCTGGCGGACGGCAGCGCGACGTAGCTCTCCGGATCGCGTCGCAGATCCTCCGGGCCGCCCGCGATGAAGAACTCGGGGTGCGTCTGCACCCACGGGTGGTCGAGCGCGACGTGGTTGGGGATGAAGTCGAGCAGCAGCCGCTGTCCGCGTCGCGCCAGGCGCTGGCGCAGGCGGACCAGCGCCGCGTCGCCGCCGAAGTCGGTGTGTACGTCGTAGGCGGTGATGGCGAACGGCGAGCCGCAGACGTCGTCCACGCGCACGTCCGGCAGGTCGATCCGAAAGCCGTCGAGAGCGGCCGGTGCGCGGGTGGCGAGGCGACCCGCCGTGCCGGTCTGCCACACGCCGACCGGCCAGATCCAATCGAAGCCCAGGGCGGCGGTCCGGTCGAAGAGCGCGTCCGGCAGCCTGTCGAGCGTGCCGTCGCGCGTGCCTTGGCCATCCCCCCGCGCTTCGCCGATCACGATCCGGGGGTTGAGTTGATAGATCGTCGGGAATTTCGGGCGCGCGCCCGTGGCGTTCATCTTCCGCGCACCGAGCCGGTCACGGCCGGGCGGCGGCGCTGTGCGACGGTGGGTTGGCCAGCCAGGCGCCGAACGCGTCGATCAGGGCCTCGGGTTGCAGGCGATCGAACGAGGCGACCAGCCAGCTCATCGCCTCTTGATGGCGCTGCGCGCGCAGCAGCGCCCGGAACGCCGAGGCGCCGAGGGCGGGATCCTTCATAAGCGGGATCAGCTCGTTGACGTCGGCGGTGGCGTAGACGATCCGGCGCGCCTCCGGGGAGGCGTAGGGATCCTTTTTCACCGCCTGTGCGAGCGGTTGGTAGACCGCGCGCCCGGCGGGGTCGGTGCGCGCGGCCAGCGCCGCCAGCACCGGGACGCGCAGCTCCGGGTCGTTGCGCTTGGCCATCTTGTTCAGCAGATCGAGTGAGCCGGCCGAAGTCTGCTTGCCCAGCTCGGGGGCCATCGCGGCCAGTGGCTCGGACTCGCGGGCCTTGAACAGCGGCAGCACGTACTCGTCCGCTAGGTCACCGCAGGCGCGGAGCATCCCGGCCGCTGCCGCCGCGCGCACCTCGGGGGAATTGTCCTTGATGAGGGGTTGCAGGCGGTAGAGCGTCGGCCGGCCGCCGCCGGGGCGGGCGAAGGTCTCGGCCCCGGCCGCGCGCATGCGCGGATCCGAATCGCTCAGCGCCGCCAGCGCCAGGTGTCGCACGGTGCTGGGGCTCACGACCGCCAGCGTCTCGAGGAGCTGCGCGCGCAGCGGCGCCGCCAAGGCGTCGGTCTTGATGAGCTGGGACAGCGCCCCTGGGCAGGCCGACCCCGCCGGCGCCTCGCCGCCAACCGCCAGCACGCGCGCCGCCAGGGCGGTCCCGTCGGGATCGCTGACCTTGAGGCGCGGCCTCACCAGCGGGCACAGATCGACCTTGAGCGCGGCCAGTGCCGCGGCCGCGACCATTGCCGTCTCTGGTCGCTCGAGCGCCGCCTTGAGCCGATCGATCTGGCGCGCGTCGCCGGCGTGCGCGAGCGCGGCCGCGGCGCGCACCTGCAGCCCCGCCTCGGGCCAGGGCCGCGAGAGCCAGGCCCGCGCGAACGTCGACATTGCGTCCTTGTCACCCTCGCGCGTGTAGCGCGCCACCCGCAGCAGCGCCTCCTTCATGCGACCCTGATAGAAGAGCCGCGGCAGTGCTTCGGCCAACGGCGCCTCGACCCGGCGCACCTCGCCTTGCGAGCAAAGCCGATAATCGCGCGCGAAGATCCAGCGGAAGTGCGCGACGCCGTCGTCGGCGTAGACGTCGATGGGAGGGACCGGGTAGGAGCGATCGCCCTTGGCGGCAGCCATGGCGGCCCGATCGAAGATCGCGTTGCCCGAGCTCCGGCTCAGCGTCACCTCGGCCGGGCTGCCGTCCCAGCGCACCGTGAACAGCACCTCGGCCTCGAGCTTGGGGTTGTTGAGCGGATCGGACGGCGGGCGCTTTTCGGCCACGTCTTCGATGAACTGCGAGACCCAACGAAAGTGGATATCGCGGTGAAGCAGGCGCAGGTAGTCGCCTTCGGCGCCTTTGACCGTGATGGGCGGCTCCGCCCGCGGGGCGTCCGCGGCGCGCGCGCTGGAGAGCGCGGACAGTCCGCCGGCCGCGGCCAGACCCAAGATCAGAAAGCGCGTGCCGCGTGTGTGGGCGTTGTTATGTTGGGCCATCGAAATGCGGAGCCCAAGAGGTTACTCCTTATCGTTTCGGTCGTCTCCTCTCATCGGCGGGGTGGCGATCGCCGCAGTGGTGGTTTGTGCGTCGGTGTGGACGGTGCGCGCGGCGCCGCCGCCGAAATCGCCGTTTTCCGATTATCGAACCGAGCGCCCGGGCGCGGCGCACCACATCGTGGTCGGCGATCTGCCGCCCGCCAACGCCGCCGAGTCCGTCGACAACGGCCCCAACCTGGTGCCCCGTCCCAAGGATGCCTGGCCGTCGGCGCCGGTCGGCTTTCGGGTCTAGCTCTACGCCGATGGGCTGGCCAACCCGCGCCTCATCCGCACGGCGCCCAGCGGCGATCTGTTCGTGGCCGAGAGCAAGGAGGGCCTGGTGCGGGTCTTCCGCGGCCTGCGACCAGACGGGCGCGCCGCGCAGACCGAGGTCTACGCCCAAGGTCTCCGTCAGCCGTTCGGGATCGCCTTCTATCCGTCCGGCGACGATCCGCGCTGGGTCTACGTCGCCAACACCGATTCGGTGGTTCGCTATCCGTATCGCAACGGAGATCTCAAAGCGCGCGGCGCGGCCGAGACGGTGGTGGCCAGCTTGCCGGGCGGCGGCCTCCTGCGGGGCGGCGGCCATTGGACCCGCGATTTGGCCTTCTCGCGCGACGGCAAGAAGCTCTATGTCTCGGTGGGCTCACATTCGAACGACGACGACACCGACGGCAACCCGGTCGAGTCGGAGCGGGCCGACATCCTCGAGTTCGACACCGATGGCAAGAACCGGCGCATCTTCGCCTGGGGGATTCGCAACGCGGTCGGCATCGCCGTGAACCCCCACAGCGGCGAGCTGTGGGCCTCGGTCAACGAGCGCGATCGGCTGGGTGATCACCTGGTCCCCGGCTACATCACGCACGTCGAGGCGGGCGGGTTTTACGGCTGGCCCTGGTTCTACATCGGCGGTCACCCGGATCCGCGCCAAGCCGGCAAGCACCCCGAGCTGGCCGGCAAGGTCGAGGTGCCGGACGTGCTGCTCGAACCCCACGATGCGTCGCTGGAGATGCTGTTCTACGAAGGGACCCAGTTTCCGCTGGCCTACCGCGGCGACATCTTCGCCGCCGAGCACGGCTCGTGGAACAAAACCGTGCGCGCCGGCTATGAGGTCATCCGGGTTCCGATGCACGGACACGATCGCGCCAGCGGCGGGTATGAGGACTTCCTGACCGGCTTCGTGACGGCGGACGGCAACGTTTGGGGACGGCCGGTCGGGGTGGCGGTGGCCAAGGACGGCGCGCTCATGGTGACCGACGACGGCTCGAATTCCGTCTGGCGGGTCAGCGCCACCGGGCCCGCCTCCCACTGACGCCCGGTCGCCCAGGCTATCGGGTGGCGTTGCGAAAGCTGGCCACCGTGGTGGCGGGCGGGTTCACGCGCACCGTGCCCGCGTCGGCGTCGACCACCATCAGATCGCCGGGACGCAGCCAGGAGAACACGCCGCTGGTCGAGCCGAGCAGCGGTCGGCCGGCCGCCCGCACGAGGGCCGCGGGTCCCCCGTCGGCGCGCACCTCGCCGTCGACCACGAAGGCGGACGCGCCCACCGCGATGGCGTAGGCGGTCGAGAACAGCCGGAGGTCTTCGCTCACCAGGATCGCGCCGGCACGGACCAGCGGTCGCGAGCCGGCGGTGGCGGCGTGGGCCAGCACGCATAGATCTTCGATCTCGGCGGCGCGGGCACCCAGCAACTCTGTGGTCGCCTCGTCGCCCGAGGCGGCGCTGAACGGGACGCGGGCATAGGCGCGGGCCAGCTCCGAGAGCGCCTTGATGGGCGCAGCGGCCACGCAGGCTTCCGCCAGCCGCCCCCGAAAGCGTTCGTCGTCCAGGATCAGCGAGAGTGACACGATCTCTCGCGCGGCCGGCCCGGCCAGCGACTCGGCGGCGCGGCGCAGGACCGCCCGCAGGCGTTGCAAGGTGCCTTCCAGATTGGTGGCCGCCGTGAGGTCGCCGCGGGCTTCCGTCCGTGCCAGCGCCGCCAGAGTCGGCAGCACCTCGGCGCGGCCCATGGCGGCACCGCGCACGATCGCGACGCCGGAGAGCCGCACGGTCCGCCGGTCGGCCTCTTGCGCGCGTTGGCGTTCGCGCTCCTCGCCGCGCTCGAGCGCGTGGTTGATGACCGCCGCCAGCGCGGTGGCCAACACCACCTCTTCCGGCGTGAAGGCGGCGTTCGCCCGCCGCTGCAGCACCAGCACGCCGGCCGCCGCGCCGCCGCGGAGCACGGGCACCGCCAGCAGCACCGGAAAACGCTCCTCGCCCAGGCCCGGGATGTACTTGAAGTGCTCGTCGCGGTCGGCGATGTCGACCGATACCGGCCGCAGCCGGTCGGCCGCGAAGCCGGTGATTCCCTCGCCGCGCCCGAGCTGAACCCGCCCCAGCGCCTCGGGCGGGAAACCGACGTTGCCGCGCATCGTGAAGTGCTCGCTGTCTCCCTGGCCCTCGCGCACGTAGATGCTGGCGATGTCGGCGCGGGCGATGGTCGCGATGTCGCCGCACATGGCGGTCAAGACTTCTTCCAGCGGCTGCTCGCGCTCGCCGAAACCGATCAGCCGGAAGATGCCGTCCAGCGTTCGATCGCCACTGTCGTGAACCTGATAGCCGAGCTCACGGCTGTCTGCGCGTGCGATAGGGGCCATCTCGGATTCACCATACGGCGCCGCATGTTTCCGGCAGCTTTCGGGCCGGAGAATTCGTCGTAAGTTCGTCCCAGCGGCCCGGCCATTTTCCCAAGCAACCGGCCGCACCAACGGGCGCCGTTTACAGAACTCAGACACGAAGGAAACCCGGTGGCGGCCGACCTCGTGGTGAGCTGCTCTGGATGACGATTGCGGGTGCACCGCGACCGGTGGGCGAGCTGCGGACCCGGGTCCCCGGCCGCCGTGCCAGCCTTCAGGCCAACGACTTCCGCGCCGCGGTGGCCGATCACTTGGTGCACACCTGCGCCAAGGAGCTGCGCGACGCGCAGCCGCTCGATTTTTATCACGCCTTCGCGCACACGGTCCGCGACCGGCTGGTCCACCGCTGGCTGGCCACGCAGCGCACGCACCTGGAAGAGGACGTCAAACGGGTTTGCTACTTCTCGTCGGAGTTCCTGACCGGTCGCAGCCTGGGCCTGTGCCTCATGAACATGGATCTCTACGAGGCGGCGGTGGAGCTGGCGGCCGATCACGGCTTCGATCTAGGCGAGATCCTCGAGTGCGAAGGCGATCCCGGCCTCGGCAACGGCGGCCTCGGGCGGTTGGCCGCCTGCTTCATGGATTCGCTGGCCACGCTGGAGTTGCCGGCCATCGGCTACGGCATCCGTTACGACTTCGGGATGTTCGAGCAGAAGATCGAAGGTGGCCGTCAGGTCGAGCAACACGACAACTGGCTTCAGCTCGGCAACGCCTGGGAGCTGCCGCGCCACGAAGATGCGCAGACCGTCCGCTTCGGCGGCCGCGTCCTGTTCCAGTCCGATCGCGAGGGGCGGGTGCGCGCCAACTGGGTCGACACCCGGGCCGTGATCGGCCTGCCTTACGATTCGTTCATCGTCGGCCACCGCAACGACACCGCCAACACCTTGCGCTTGTGGGCCGCCCGCGCCACCCGCGACTTCGATCTGCAGTTCTTCAACGAGGGGGACTTCCGCCGCGCCGTCGAAGAGAAGATCGACACCGAGAACATCTCGAAGGTCCTCTACCCCAACGACCAGAGCGAAGAAGGGAAAGAGCTGCGCCTCAAGCAGCAGTACTTCTTCGTGGCCTGTTCGATCGCCGATATCATCCGCCGGTACAAGCAGCGCCACGCCACCTTCGACGCTTTCTCCGAGAAGTTCGCCATCCAGCTCAACGACACCCACCCATCGATCGCGGTGGCCGAGCTGATGCGCGTGCTGGTCGACGACGAAGGCCTCGACTGGGACGCCGCCTGGTCGATCACCGAGCGGACCATCGGCTACACCAACCACACGCTCTTGCCCGAGGCGCTCGAGCGCTGGCCGGTCGCCCTGTTCGAACGGCTCCTGCCGCGGCATCTCCAGATCATCTGCGAGATCAACCAGCGCTTCCTCTGGCAGGTGCAGCTCCGCTGGCCGGGCGACGACGAGCGCCTCGGGCGAATGTCGATCATCGAAGAGTCGCCGCGCAAACAGGTGCGGATGGCCCACCTGGCCACCGTCGGCGCGCACAGCATCAACGGCGTCGCCAAGATGCACTCCGATCTGGTGAAGAGCCAGCTGATGCCCGATTTTTACGAGCTGTGGCCCGAGCGGTTCAACAACAAGACCAACGGCGTGACGCCGCGCCGCTGGCTGCTGCACTGCAACCCGCGTTTGACCCGCCTGCTCTCCAGCCGGCTAGGCTCGGCCTGGATCGACGCGCCCGAGCTGTCGCGCCTGCAGGCGCTGGCCGACTTCGGCGACGACGAAGATCTGCTGGAAGGGCTGTACGCCGTCAAGCAGGCCAACAAGCGCGAGCTGGTGGGGCTCATCCACCGGCGCCTCGGCATCGATCTGCCGCCCGACGCGATGTTCGTGGCGCAGATCAAACGGATTCACGAGTACAAACGGCAGGTGTTGGCCTGCCTGCAGATCATCTCGCACTACCTCGCGCTCAAGCGCGACCAGGACGCCGTCTCGGTGCCGCGGGTTTATCTTTTCGCGGGGAAGGCCGCGCCCGGCTACCTGATGGCCAAGCTGCACATCCGGTTGCTCAACGACGTGGCGGCGGTCATCAACACCGATCCGGCCGTCAAGGGCCGGTTGGCCATGGCCTTCGTGCCGAACTACGGCGTCTCGCTGGCGCAGGCCATCATCCCGGCCGCCGATCTGTCGGTACAGATCTCGACCGCCGGCAAGGAGGCCTCGGGCACCAGCAACATGAAGTTCGCGCTCAACGGTGCGCTCACGCTGGGCACGCTCGACGGCGCCAACGTCGAGATCCGCGACGCGGTCGGGCACGACAACTTCTTCCTCTTCGGCCTCACCACCGACGAGGTCGCCGCGCGGCGCGCCGCGGGCTACGATCCGGGGGCCGCGATCGCGCGCAGCCCGGCGTTAGAAGAGGCGCTGGGATTGATCGCCTCCGGCTTCTTCAGCCTGGGCGATCGCGATCGCTACCGCCCGGTGGTCGACAACCTGCGCTACGACGATCCGTTCATGGTGTGCGCCGACTACGAGGCCTACGTGGCCGCCGAGGCCCGCGCGGCGGCGGCCTACCGCGATCCAACCGCCTGGTCGCGCATGGTGCTGCACAACATCGCGGGCGGCAGCCGTTTTTCCAGCGACGACACCATCCGGCAGTACGCCGCCGAAATCTGGGGGCTGCGCCCGGTGAAGACCAACTTCGCGCTGGTCGCCGAGCGGCTCTGATCGACGCCGCCCGGTCGCGCCGGT
>Ga0075522_10003035_pt1 | contig 12288 bp, 9 predicted proteins | sample NGEPerA_FD_74796 | JGI IMG/M metagenome (GOLD analysis project Ga0075522, IMG submission 74796) | Arctic peat soil microbial communities from the Barrow Environmental Observatory site, Barrow, Alaska, USA - NGEE PermafrostL2-A | ecosystem: Environmental > Terrestrial > Soil > Wetlands > Peat ... | reverse complement strand
CTCGGTGAGGTGATAGTCGAATCGCATCGGGTGCTCTTGGTAGGCGCTCTTCTCGAGAACCCCTCGTTCGATCAGATGTTCGAGGCGATTCGTCAAGATGTTTCGCGAGATCCCCAGGCGTTCTTGAAAGTCGTCGAAGCGAGTGACGCCGAGGAAGGCGTCGCGGACGATCAACACGCTCCACCATTCGCCGACTACCTCGAGGGTCTGGGCGATCGAGCAATTCATGGATTCGAAGCTCTTATGTTGCACACGGGCAGCATAGCCCTATCAGTTGCATGATGGAACTCAACTCGTTAAGGTGTCGCCATGCCAGTTTCATCAAGCAACTCAGTCCGGCTCGACGAGGTTTCTAGCGAAGCTCCTCAGTCGCTCAGCGTTCACCAGCGCGCGACGCTGCTCGTCTGTTGTGTCGGCTCGTTCATGGTGCTGCTCGACGTCTCGATCGTAAATACGGCTCTTCCATCTATCCAGCGCGATCTGCATGCCTCGTTCTCCGGGCTGCAGTGGGTCGTCGACGCGTACACGCTCGCCTTTGCAGTCCTGCTGCTCTCGTCAGGTGCGCTGGCCGATCGTTACGGCCGTCGTCGATTTTTCTCGGCAGGGATGGCGATCTTCACACTTGGGTCGCTGCTATGTGGTTGTTCGGTCTCCGGATTCACGCTCGAGGCGGCGCGGGTGCTGCAAGGCATCGGAGGCGCAGCACTCGCTCCGACGAGTCTGGCGATTCTCGCCGTTGCATTTCCGACTGCGGGTGAGCGTGTGCGGGCTATCTCGCTCTGGTCCGCGATCAGCGGCATCGCGCTCGGTATCGGCCCTACCGTCGGCGGGGCGCTCGTGGTGAGCGTCGGCTGGCGCTGGGTCTTCTTCATCAACGTCCCCGTCGGCTTGGCCTGCCTGCTCTTTGGTGTGCGGCGCCTAACTGAGTCAAGCGACCCGACTCCGCGGCGCGTCGATATTCCCGGTCAGCTGACATCGGTGGCTGGTCTTGCGGCGCTGACGTTCGGATTCATCGAGCGGGGAACCCACCCCTGGGGAGCACCGACCGTTGCGGGACCGCTCGCTGTCGCGATCGTGATTCTCGCCCTTTTCGTCGTGGTCGAGCGTCGCTCAGCTGAGCCGATGCTTCCTTTGGAGCTGTTCAAGAGTCGACTTTTCTCCTCGGTGGCGGTCGTTACCTTCCTGCTCGGTTTCGTGATGATCTCGGTCCCGTTCTTCACAGTCCAGTTCTTCCAGGATGTCGAGCACCTCTCTGCCTTCGACGCGGGTGTTCGGATGCTTTCGTTCACGCTCTTCTTCTCGATCGGCGCGCCGATGGCCGGGCGGCTCGCTCGGCATTTCGGCTACCGATTGCCGATCGCACTCGGGGCGGCCACCGCGGGCTTTGGACTCCTTCTCCTTGCGAGTATTTCCTCTACGAGCCCGTTTCTCGACGTCGGTTGGCGGCTCGCGTTGATCGGGACCGGCTTTTCCTTGATGCTCTCACCGCTCTCCGCTGCGGCGCTCGCATCGATCGAACCGCACCGAGCTGGCTTGGCATCGAGTGTCGCGAATACGTCTCGGCAGGTAGGCACCGTCGTCGGTATCGCCTTGCTCGGCGCCCTTGTCCAAACGACGGCGTCAAATTCCGCGGCGAGTCGTCTGACCGGCCTGCCCGACTCCGTAGCGCTACGGCTCTCCTCGACGCTTGGGCACGGCGGGGCGGAGTTGCTGACGCCAGGCAGGCTTCCGGCTGGTTGGACAGCCGAACGACTCGAAGGGATTGGGGGTGAGGCTTACGTCGCCGGCATTCACTCGGCGTTTGTCGTCGGAGGATCGGTGCTGCTCCTCGCCTCCCTCGCAGCCGGTCTCCTTATCCGCGTCAACAAGACCAGGCTCGCCGCTAGCGCCGAGCCGATGCCCGAAGCCATCCCGAACGAGCTGGTCTTCGCCGTGATCTCACCTGAGGCGAGTGAGGTTGGTGTCACGATGGCACGAGCCTGAAGGATCGGGTCGCGTGACCTCGACTTTCATGCCGAGACTCGGTGGTTGCTAGCCCCTTGTAGCGGCGTCGGTCACGTGAGTCACGACGGAGGCGGCGTAGCCTGCATGAATGGTCGCACCTTGGTGCTCCCCGCGGGACAACCCGCATGCCGCTCAGGAGATCGCTAGATGCAACGTCGCCAAAAAACCTTGGAAGTAGTAAGCCGCGCCCGTCAACACGACTGGAAGATAGCGCTCCCGACCGGGGCGCTCGCCCTTGGTGCACTCATCGTCGGTAGTGCGTTCGGCGACGTCCATGGACTTCGCATCGAACCCCACGTGCTCGTCTGGACCTCGGCGGCGGAGTTGCTCGTGTTCGGAGTGATCTGTATCCGCCGTGTTGCCGCAGGTCTCGGCGGAGTGATCTCGACGCGTGCGATGCCAGCGGCCGGCGCAGCAGTCCGCCTCGTCGTCTCTGGGATCGGTTACCTCCTGATCATCTGTGCCGAGCTCGGCATGCTCGACGTGTCGATAGAACACCTACTCGTGGGTGCCGGCCTCGCCGGCGTCGTGCTCGGAATCGCCGCGCAACAAAGCCTCGGCAACGTTTTCGCGTCAATCGTCTTGCTGCTCGCGCAGCCGTTCATCGTCGGCGACCACATTCGAATTCGCTCAGGCGCCCTCGGCGGAGTATTTGACGCGGTGGTGCTCGGCCTCAGCCTCACCTACGTGACGATTCGCACCGAGGACGGAGTTCTCAAGGTTCCGAACTCGGTGATGCTCGCCGCCGCGGTTGGTCCGCTCTCTCCCGGCCAGGTTTCGCTTGGGCCGAAGCCGATGGCCCCGCCGACCGTGACGTCACTGCCCGGAACGATGCCAGCTTCAAGTCCCGGCGTCGTGGAGGCCTCGATCGATGCATCGCCGGAGGTCGGCAAGGACTGAGGTGGCGTGATTTCGAGATCTCCCGGGGCGCACACCGGTAGCACCGAGTCACCCGCGTCGTGCTCGCTGAGAAATTCGAGAACCATAAGCGATTTTGCAGGCAGTAAATCCGAATCCGGAGCGGATGGCTCTTCGTCGGATCGATGACGATATGGCTAAAGAGCGATGACGATTTGGCTACGATGCTCGGCATCTTCGGCGACCACCGGAGCCTCCCGGACTGCGACGCGAGCGATGACTTGCTTCGATTGATGCGCGTGCCTGACGGCTAAGTGCGGCAGCATTCCTTCGTATCTCAGTGTGCTCTTGTCAGTTTGATACAGGCGATGTCTCCATAACGGCTCCCGCGTCGGTGTGCTATCTGTCCTGCAAGCTCCGGGTGCGGACCCAGGAAAGCCCGATGTAGCCCTGCGTCTGAGTTGTTACGAAAAATATCTTTGCAGCGGACAACCCCCGATGTATCGTTTGCGAAGTTGGACCTGCCCTTGGGGGGAAACCGGGGCACCAGCAGTGTCACAGGCGGGAGTAAGGCGAGCGGTTGTAGTGCTGCCGTTCGTACATAAAGGTTGCGTCGATTGGAAGGGGACCAATGGCGAACGTTGTCGAACGAGCTCCTGATCTAAGAAGCGACGGACTGAGTCGAGACGTCGGCCTTCTCGGCCTGATGTGGGCCTCTGAGGGCTCGCTGATCGGTTCCGGTTGGTTGTTCGGGGCCTTCTACGCTTTGACCTACGCCGGACCCTCAGCTCTCATCGGGTGGGGCATCGCCTCGGTCATCGTGATCCTGCTGGCGCTGGTGCACGCGGAACTGGGTGGCATGTTCCCTGTGAGCGGCGGCACGAGCCGCTTCCCGCACTACGCGTTCGGCAGCCTGGCCGGCGGCACGTTCGGATGGTTCGCCTACATCCAGGCCGCCACCGTGGCTCCTGTTGAGGTGCTGGCGACCATCCAGTATTTCTCGACCGTCTCCTGGGCGAGCCACTGGTACAAGCCGCCCATCGTGGGAGCGATCAACGGCACGCTAAGCGGTGGGGGCATCATCGCCGCGGTCGTGTTGATGGTGGTGTTCGCCTACGTCAACCTGGTAGGTATTCGCTGGCTGGCTAACTTGAACACGGGTCTCACCACCTGGAAGGTGCTCGTCCCGATGCTGGCCATCCTCGTTCTGTTGACCACCCACTTCCATGGCGGCAACTTCATGGCAGGCGGCGGTTTCTTCATTCCTGGTGGGTTCAACATCGGGGCCAAGGCGATCCTCGTCGGAATTCCAGGAGGAGGCATCGTCTTCGCCCTGCTCGGGTTCGAACAGGCTGTGCAACTAGGCGGCGAGAGCGCCAACCCGCAGCGGGATCTCCCACGGGCAGTGATCGGCGCCATTCTGATCGGGGCCACCATCTACATCCTGTTGCAGTTCGCCTTCATCGCCGCGCTGAATCCGGCGACGATCGCCCACTTCCACACCTGGACGGGCCTGGCGAGCGACAGCGCACTGGCGGGTGGTCCGTTCTACACGGTGGCGAAGGTGGCGGGGCTCGCGTGGCTGGCGTGGATTCTCCGCCTCGACGCAGTCGTCTCTCCAGCCGGGACGGGTCTGATCTATCTGACGTCGTCCACGAGGCTCAGCTTCGGTCTCAGCAAGAACGGCTACGTGCCCGAGGTCTTCGAGAAGACGAGCCCGCGGACCAAGGTCCCGGTGTTCGGTGTCATCATCGCCGCCATCATCGGCCTGCTGTTCTTGCTCCCATTCCCGAGCTGGTCCTCGTTGATCTATATCGTGACCGGCGCATCGGTGATGATGTACGCAGGAGCGCCGTTGGCGCTAGGTGCTTTGCGCAAGAGCAAGCCGAACCTGGCGCGGTCCTATCGACTTCCCGCTGCAGGTGTCATCGCGCCGATGTCGTTCGTGATGGCGAACTTCATCGTCTTCTGGTCGGGCTGGAACACCGTGTCCCTCCTGATGGTCGTGCTGCTCGTCGGGTACATCCTCATGGCGATTTCCGCGGCCCTGCACCTGAACGCGCACACGCCAAAGGTCGACTGGGCTGCAGCCGTGTGGATCTTCCCCTACATGATCGGGATGACACTCATCTCCTACTTCGGGAACTTCGGCGACGGTGGTCTGTTCGGTGTGGGCGGGATCTTCAAGAACTTCTGGATCGGCGGCCAGGGCCACACGAACATCTGGGTCATGCACCTGATCCTGGCTGTCTTTACCTTGATCATCTACTACGTCGCCGTCAGCCAACGCCTCCCGGAGGCCAAGGTCGACGAGTACATAAGCGAGGTGTTCCCCGCACCGGACGCGGTCTGATCACGGCCTTTTCCGTAGAGGTGGATTATTCGAGAACCCAGTAGCCGACTCGAGGTCGGACGTCTGGTCGGTGGCACTATTTGGCGCCCGGGCGTAACTTTTCATTGTGATTGCACGCCTAAGGCAGATTCGCACGTGGTTGATCCCTGCATTCGTCGTAGCGGCGATGGCCGCCTTTCTAGGTGCTCCAGGCGGTGCGGCGGCGGTGCCCGCTTCGCAAGCTTCGACGACCGTATGGCTCTGTCAGCCGGGCCAGGCCGCTGATCCTTGCGCTTACAGCCCCGCCGCGACCGCGGTCAGCTCAGGTGGGGCGACGTCGTCGGTGCCAGGATCCGACGCGTCGAACTCGAAGTTCGACTGCTTCTACGTCTATCCGACGGTCAGCACGCAGCTGAGCGCGAACTCGAACCTGATCGTCGGACGGGCGGAGATCGAGGCGGCGGTGGACCAGGCCTCGCGCTTCTCGGAGGACTGTGCTGTCTACTCGCCGATGTACCGCCAGGTCACGCTCGCAGGTCTGGCCGCGGGCTTTTCGGAGAACTCTGCGAACCAGTCCATCGCCTATGACAGCGTGCTCTCCGGGTGGGAGAGCTTTCTCACCGACTACAGCGATGGCAGGCCCTTCATCTTGATCGGGCACTCCCAAGGTGCCGCGATGGTGATCCGGCTCATCGAGAGCCAGATCGACCACAACTCGAAGCTCCGGGCACGCCTGGTCTCAGCGATCATTCTCGGCGGCAACGTACAAGTTCCCTCGGGCAAGCTTGTCGGCGGATCGTTCGCGAACGTCCCAGCTTGTACCTCAGCGACGGAGACCGGCTGTGTGATCGCCTACTCCACCTATCCCTCGGAGCCACCCGTGACTTCTATCTTCGGGCGACCCGGCAAGGGCGTCAGCCTGCAGTCCAACCAATCGGTGTCGACCGGATCCCAGGTGCTTTGTACCAACCCAGCGGCTCTTGGCGGCGGCAAGGCCGCGCTCAGCCCCTTCTTTTTCGCCACGACGCAAGCGCTCGGCAAGGTCGACGTGACGACGCCGTGGGTGAGCTATCCGGGTCTTTACAGCGCGAGCTGCGAGCAAGGCCGCGGAGCGACCTGGCTGCAGGTGACCCCGACGCATATCTCGGGAGACCTACGGCCCCTTGTCCAGGTGTTGCCTAACGCCGACTGGGGCTACCACCTCGAGGACGTGAATCTAGCCCTCGGCAATCTCGTAAAGGACGTCAGCTCCGAGGAGACCGCGTACCTGGCGCATCGACACTGATCTCGACTCGGCCGAGGCGGGACCGGTTGCGCACGGCGGGAGTGGCCGCCGACGCTCAGGCAGTTGCGGCAGCGCGCAGCATCGCCGCGATGCTTGCCTCGACGTCCTCGGTCGAGGTCGCCCAGCAGCTGACGCTGATCCGCATCGCTGAGCGTCCATACCAGCTCGTCGGCCCGCACCAGCATGTGCCGTCGTCTTGGATCTGTGCCAGCACGGCCGCATTCCGTTCCGCACCACCGAAATCGACGACGACCTGATTCAGCCGTATCTGGTTGAGGACGTGAAATCCCCCAGTGGAGAGCGCCTCGGCGAAGCGCTTGGCGTGCCGGACCGAACCGGTCACGAGGTCGGCGACGCCGTCTCGGCCAAGCGAGGCGAGTACAGCCCAGACCTCGACACCCCGGGCGCGCTGTGACGTCTGTGGCGTGTAGCTCATCGGCTCACGTTCCGTGCCGTGTGGGAGGTAGGCCGCCGTTGCCTGCATCGCCGAGCGAAGGGCGTCAGCGTCGGCGACGAGCGCGATTCCGCAGTCGTAGGTCGTGTTCAGCCACTTGTGGGCGTCGGTCGCCCAGGAGTCGGCGCGTTGTACCCCCTCGACTTCCCTCCTGAGCTCAGGAGCCGCGGCCGCCCACAGGCCGAAGGCACCATCGACGTGCACCCACGCGTCGAAGCTCTTCGCCCAGTCGATCAGTTCAGCGAACGGGTCGCTCGCGCCGCTATTGACGTTCCCCGCCTGGAGGCAGACGATGGCCGGCGAGGAGAGGTGCGGGAGGTCAGCCGTTCGTATCCGTCCCTCGTCGTCGGTAGGGAGGCGAAGCACCCGGTCCCTTCCGAGCCCGACGATCCCGAGTGCCTTGTGCACCGTCGAGTGCGCCTCGGCACCGACGACGACCTGGATCGGTGGTGCGCCGACGAGTCCCTGGCCTAGCGCGTCCCAACCATTTGCTCGGAGTACGGCGTCGCGCGCGGCGGCGAGGCACGTCGTGTTCGCCATCGAGGCGCCAGAAACGAAACCACCACCGGTATGTCCAGGCAGGCCGAGCAGGTCGACGATCCATCCGAGTGCCACCTCGTCGAGCTTGGCACCCAGCGGCGACATGACTCGGAGCGCGTTGTTCTGGTCCCACGCGGCGACCAGCCACGCGGTCGCGACAGCGATCGGCAACGCGCCGCCGTTGACGAATCCGAAGAACCTGGGTCCAGTCGTCGCGACGGTAGCTGCCGACCCGATGTCGTCGAGGCGTGCAAGCACCTCGTTAGCTGCGAGACCCTCTTGGGGGAGCGGGGAGTCAAAGGCGGCGAGAGCGTCGATATCGACCTGGGCCGGTGAGACCCGGCGATCCGCGACACCGTCCAGGTAGGTAGTGGCTCGAGTGGCTGCGTCGCGGAGCAGTTGCGGGCGATCGAGGATCATCTTCTCGATGGCTTCATCTTTCATCGCTCCACCCCCCGGCACTGTTTGCGTCCATCAGGCGACACCTCCGCCCCCTTTGTAGCTCGACGCCGCTGCAAGTTTGGCGGTGTTGGCGCGCAGCTCCTTTTGGATCGGCGCCGGGCGACACGCTCCGCGCAGGCGTACCCGTCTCAGACAGGATGTTCGATGTCGACTGGGGGCAGGTCGCGGACGTCACCCTTGCTCAAATTGAGGTGGGCGCCGTCTTCGTCGATGTGGGTTACCGCGCTGATCGGTATCGCCACCTGTTTTTCTCCCCACAGGTGGCCCTCGTCGAGGAGCACGTGGGTCACGTGGTAGTCCGATTTGTCGATGACGAGCCCCCGGACGCGTCCGACAGGCCCATCGGTGGTGAGCACGTGTTGGCCTCGTCGGACCTCGACGTCGCCGAGTGGGACCTTGTCGTAGGTAACCGCCTCGGGCGCAGACGGCATCCCCGCCAGCCCCATCCCGGTCGAGCCCATTCCGAGGCCGATGCCACCCATTCCGAGGCCGAAGTAGGGGAGAGCGAGCACCTGACCCTCGCCGTAGCCCCACTGCCCATTGACGTTCGTGAGTAGTTGGGTCTCCTCGGCATCCTCGAGCGTGTCGAAGTGTGCGAGGGTGCAGTGGAGCCGTATCGCGTCGCTCGAGGGCTCGACGAGATCGGTCGGGACCAGTCGGCCGATGCGCGGGCGGTGGCTCGTCTCGACAACGAGGTAGGTCAGCACTTGACGAACCGGATCGACGACGACCCTGCTGAGGTTTCCACAGAGGCCGTCTTCGCAGCTGACCTCTGCTCCGATAGCGAAAACCGATGATTCGCTCATCTGACGCACCCCCGTATTAGATCGTCCACCCCACAGCGCACTAGGCAGTTCCCGAGGAGCGCCGCGCGTCACCCGCGACGGTGGTTTCGCGGCTCAGCCTACCGTCGCGGCGATCGCGCGATCGGCTGCTGTTCGCAGCTGTCTGTTCCTCGTTGAGTATTCGCCGACGCTCCGAGTGACACGGGCGGGATTCGGAAGAACGGTGTGAAAGTCGCTGATCTGAGCGGACGTCGAATATCGTCTCCTGGGACACGGCGCGACACATCGGTGCGTGGTCCGGGATTTTCTCGATGGTCGAGTCGATCACGCTGAACTTTGGGGTAAAGGGTGCGGTCATGAGCGAGACGACAACTGGAGAGCCTGCCGAGTCGCTGGCGGACGCAGGCGAGCCGGTCGAGAGCCCGCGCCGACGCGAGGTCGTCGGGATCGTAAAGGAGCGGGGCAAGCGAGAGGGCCGCGTCGCCGTCGTCCCGGAGGGGGTCGCCAAACTCCGCGCCGCTGGCGTAGACGTTCTCGTCGAGGCCGGAGCCGGCTCTGCCGCCTGGATCGCCGACGAGGCCTATGTCACAGCTGGTGCCGAGGTGGTCGCACTCGACGAGCTCATCGGGCGCGCCTCACTCGTCGTGATGGTCAACCGGCCTGGCCCAGAGCTCGTCGAGCAGCTTCGTGCCGGCCAGGCGATCGTCGGCTTGTTGCAGCTCTTGGCAGATCCCTCCCTCGCCGAACAGCTCGCCGTACGCGGCGTGACAGCGATCAGTCTCGACGGACTCCCGAGAACGCTCAGCCGGGCGCAGTCGATGGACGCGCTGAGCTCCCAGGCGAGCATCGCCGGATACAAAGCAGCGGTGCTCGCCGCTGACACCTACGCCCGTTACTTCCCGATGATGATCACCGCCTCGGGGACGGCGAAGCCAGCAGATGTGCTGGTACTCGGTGCCGGAGTAGCGGGGCTGCAGGCGATGGGAACGGCGCGTCGTCTCGGTGCCGTCGTGACCGGATATGACGTGCGCCCTGAGACCAAAGGCGAGGTCGAGTCACTCGGTGCGCGCTTTCTAGCACTGACGTCGATCTCGTCCGGTTCGGGAGAGGGCGGCTACGCGAGGGAGCTGAGCGTGGAAGAGCAGCTTGCCCAACAAGAGGAGCTGAACTCCCATATCGCGCGCCGCGACGTCGTCATCACAACCGCCCAGGTGCCCGGCCGGCGGCCGCCACTGCTCGTGACAGGGAAGGCGTTGGATCAGATGCGACCAGGAGCGGTGCTCATCGATATGGGCGCGAGCGAACTCGGAGGCAACGTAGAGGGGTCGCTGCCAGGTGAGACGACGACGACCGAACGCGGAGTGATCATCGTCGGGGCGTCGAATCTCGCCGGGTCGATGCCGGCGGCTGCGTCAGCTGCCTACTCGCACAACGTCACTTCGCTGCTTCTGCATCTGCTAAGTGACGGTGCGCTGCGGATCGATCTTGATGATGAGATACAAGCAGGTGTTGTGGTCACCTGCGACGGGCGCGTCGTGCACGGCGCGACCGCGGCGATATTGGCGCAAGAAAGCGGGCTAGGAGGAGTGCAGTGAGCCCCGATCTGGTAGCGGACATCAGCATCTTCGTGCTGAGTGTCTTTGTTGGCTTCGAGGTCATCTCGAAGGTACCCGCGACGCTGCACACCCCGTTGATGTCGGCCGCGAACTCGATCCACGGGGTCGTCTTAGTAGGCGTGATGGTGACCGCCGCGGCCTCGCACTCGACACTTGGATACGTGCTCGCGTTCATCGCCGCGGCATTCGCAGCGATGAACGTCGTCGGTGGTTACGTCGTGACCGACCGCATGCTGAAGATGTTCCGGAGGCGCCCTACAACTGATGCGCCGACCGACGGGCGTGAGCCGTGACCACGATCCTCACGGCGGGCGGTCTGTTGACCGCCGTCGAGTCGATCGTCGCGTTCTGCTACCTGATCGCGGCAGCGGGATTCGTTGTCGGCCTGCATCTGATGAACTCGCCGGCGACTGCGCGACGGGGGAACCAGATCTCTGCTGGCGGGATGGTGCTTGCAGTCGCCGCCACGCTTGCCCAGGTGATCGACAGCCGCCTGATCACGACGACGGGCTGGATCGTGCTCAGCCTCGGTGGTCTTCTCGGCGCTGGCATCGGCGTGCGCTCGGCGCTCTCGGTGAAGATGACGGCGGTTCCACAGCTGGTCAGCCTCTTTAACGCGGTCGGCGGTGGTGCGGCTGCACTCGTCGCACTCGGCGACTTTGTGCACCTGACCACGAACTCCGTCGCCTCGATCGGGCCGCGGACGATGGTCTCGACGATGCTCGACGTCATTATCGGCGCGGTCACCTTCTCCGGTTCGTTGATAGCCGCAGGGAAGCTGCAGGGCTGGGTGACGGGCAATCCGGTGGTCTTCCCCGGCGCGCGGCTCTTGAATGCGACGCTTGCCGCTGTGGCGCTCGCCGGAGGCGGCTACCTCATCTCCGGTTCGACGAGCGCCGGCGTGCTGCTCGTCGTGGTCTTTGCTGCCTTGGCGCTCGGTGTGCTCGTCGTTTTGCCGATTGGCGGCGCGGACATGCCGGTCGTGATCTCGCTACTGAACTCCCTCACCGGTACGGCAGTCGCGATGGCCGGATTCGTGATCGACAACACCGGGCTGATCATCGCCGGTGCGCTCGTTGGCGCGTCTGGAGCGATCTTGACCAAGCTCATGGCTGACGCCATGAATCGCTCTATCCGCAACATCATTCTTGGCGGGTTCGGCACGGCAGGTAACGCGGTGGTGACCGCTACCGGCGCGGGTGGCGACGTGCGCCAACTGACCGTCGAGGACGTCGCGATCCAACTTGTCTACGCCGCGAAAGTGATCGTCGTTCCCGGCTATGGCCTCGCCGCGGCGCAGGCTCAGCGCGAAGTGCGCGATCTCGCGGTGCTGCTCGAGGAGCAGGGCGTGGACGTCTCGTTCGCGATCCACCCGGTCGCCGGCCGAATGCCAGGGCACATGAACGTGCTGCTCGCCGACGCGAACGTGCCCTACACGTCGCTAAAGGAGATGGACGAGGTCAACCCGGAGTTCGCCCAAGCTGACGTGGCATTGGTGATCGGTGCCAACGACGTCATCAATCCGGCGGCGCGTCGCGCGGGGACGGCGGTCTCTGGGATGCCGATCCTCGACGTCGACCACGCGAAGAATGTGATCGTGATCAAGCGCTCGATGGGCCAGGGATATGCAGGGATCGACAACGAGCTCTACACCGACCCGAAGACCGGCATGTTCTTCGCTGACGCCAAAGCCGGGCTCGCAGCCATCGTCGCTGCGGCCAAGACACTGATCGCGCTCGGCTGATCGGGGAGCGGGATTAGGCGCGCGGACACGAGCGCGCTCGGCGCCTTAGGCGGTTCGTGACTGGAGGAACTCCCAGGCGTCTTCGATCATCGTCTCGAGATCCGGTTTCTCCGGCGTCCAACCGAGGATTGCTTTGGCCTTCTCGTTCGACGCCACGAGCTTCGCGGGGTCTCCCGCTCGTCGGGGGCCGACGACGATGGGCAACTGG
>Ga0075522_10003034_pt1 | contig 12294 bp, 9 predicted proteins | sample NGEPerA_FD_74796 | JGI IMG/M metagenome (GOLD analysis project Ga0075522, IMG submission 74796) | Arctic peat soil microbial communities from the Barrow Environmental Observatory site, Barrow, Alaska, USA - NGEE PermafrostL2-A | ecosystem: Environmental > Terrestrial > Soil > Wetlands > Peat ... | reverse complement strand
CCATTCACCAAAGCCAGACTTTATATCTTCTCCCCAGAATCTTATTTCTTGCATCCCGATACCGACACCCTGCAAAGGTGCTGGCACAGGAGCCATTACATTAAGTCCCGCCGGATTTTGTGCGACTTCATTGATGTCGCCCGGCGAGAACGAGACTCCGGTGTCGTCGCGCAATACACCAGATAAAACATTATACGCAGGGAAGACCGATGTAATAGCGGCTTCAAGAGTAACAGCTTCAAGGACTTGTTTTTGATGATACTTCGATATGAGTTTTTCAACTAAAGATATCCCATAAGCAGTGTTACCAAACCAGTCCACCATTGTATCTTTAATTACAAATTGGTGCCCATCAATAGAAGGATTTTGCTCAATCCGGATGAGTCTTTTTTGCCCTTGTTTATCTTCTGCTAGATGGAAGTAAGTGTCATAAAATTCTTCGCCTTGATGTGAGTAATAGGGAAAATAACAGACATAGACAGGCACATAAACTTCACTGTCATTAGTTTGATTCTGAGGGAAAACACCCATCGTATTTAAGTTACGAACGCGATTACTGCCTTCCACGTCTTTCATATAAATGTCGCTGGGTGTCCAGCCATTTATATCTTTCAGATTGGAATAGAGTTTTACGTCATCAGCATCGGTTTCTTTAAGCAATTCAGCCAATCGACGATAAGTACTGACGATATAAGCAGAGTTTCTATCTACTGTTAAATCATGCGCTGGGTCAAGGAATAAATCTAGAGCATCAACGACACGGATTTTAGGTCCGATATATGCCGGTACTTCATCATAGTATTGGTCAATCAAGTCAATATTTTTTTGTGGCACTTTGCCAGCTTTCATCAAAGCTTTCAATCTTTTCCTGCCTAACGGCGTAGATATTTGTTTGCGTCTAGTGCGATGCTCCCATGTGATGTGTAAGGCTGATGTGCCCCTCACCATGAGCTGTTTTAAGTGTCGGGCTACCATTTGCCTTGTCTTGGCTCTATCGTGCATCCAGAGCTGTTGTGCCTGGATTGCCTGCACTACCTTAGCGTCATCATTTTCTCTAGATACTACCGTTAGCCAAGAGCCGTCTTTGGGCATTAATGCTAAGGATAATTTTGTAGCAAGCCCATTAACGCCATCAAAAATATCAGTGCTTCCAAAGTCGGACTTGTCCGTCCATTGCATACCTGCATTTTGTGGAAGTTGTCTATAACATAAATAGGCATCGTCTGACTGTCTCCAATACTCCATTAAAGGTCTGCGCGCCCAGCCATAGTATTCTTTAGTTTCACCCATAGAAGCAGCGAGACTTTGCATGAAGTTGCTGTTTAAATCATCTACTTTTCTTTCGTTATATAAAAGTTTTGGGATGGTCCTATCTCCTATGAGACGAAATTATGTCCGCCGCCTTGTCTCGCCCATTTTATTTTTGATTGTCGCACTTGAAGTGGCGCTTTCGCAAGGCTCTTGATTCCCCAGGGGAAAGCCTTCAATCCAATCATGCCACCGCAGTCAATCGCATCTTCTATCGGGTGCCTTTCGTCAACTATAGGTATTACTACTCCATTTATATCTGTTTTGTATTTGTATTCGCCCCCGAATCCTCTATCTAATAGGGGACATTCGTCTGGGTCGACCACCACGCATGGTGTATTAGTAACGCCATTATATTCAGACATCTTGCGTTGAAGGATTTGAATCCGGGCTTTTACCCGGTCTTTCATGGGCAGCGATCCTAAGAATTTCGTTTGCACATATATTCCGTAGTCGTTTTGCAATACGGTAAATTCGGGTTCTCTTTGTGCTGAAACTTGCCGATATGCTCCATATGGATCGCCAATATCGACAAACTCAAAATCGGGAAAATAGCGAGCAGATATATCCAGAACGGCAACCGCCATGTCATCTAAATGCGCTCCTTCTAAGTACAATTCTTTCAGGAATAACAATCTGCCGTAGGTATCAACTTGTCCCCAGACTACGCAGAAATGTAGACCTGGATCCCACGCTCTGAATATCTTCTCGTTGTTGACTGGCTTGAGTTCGCGTTGCTGATGCCCTACTCCATAAGTATCAAATATTCGCCCTTTAATAGAAGACTGATAACTGATATCCAACTCTTTGGCAATATCTTCAGGAGAATTAGTACGACATTCCTCGATATACCAGGAACTCGTAGGCTTTCCATTAATGACTCGTAAGTCAGCAGCTTTATCTGGATGCTTCGTCCAGTGGATAGTTCTAACGATAATGTCCCCATCGAGTCCATATCGAAGTCGAGAAAACTTATCTGTGTCTGTTTCCCCTGGCGTACCGACAGCGATACGTACTTTTGTTGTTCCATAACTTGCTCTCCAAGATTCGGATGCGTAAGGCCACTTCGGAAATTCATCATACACTGTAGCAAGATTTCGACCACCCCGCCCAAACTCCGAGTTGGCTGATTCTCCTACGATCTGCCCACCCATAGGGTTGCGAATGATCATATGTCCAGTGTCGCGCTTGAAGTTCCAGCCAGCAGGCAATAACCAAGGAAATGTCCGCTCTAGTGTGAGAAGCGCATATTTGAGCTTTCCAAAGGGAGTATCCATGTCCCCGGTCTTATCGACTTCTTCTTCCTTTCTTGATCCGACTTGGAATGAAGCTCCATGAAATAACAAGAACCAAAGAAAGACATACAAAATAACCCAAGAAACACCCATATCACGAGACTTTTCATAAAGTATATTCTCCCTTGGTCCGTGAGCCGAAGCGCATCTAAACAAAACGTCTACTAAAAATCTCACTTCTTCAATCTGATATTCGTAAAGCGTGAAGGGTTTGTCTCTGTCTTGCAAGTCTCGCGGCTCGGCTATAAAGCAAAAGAATTGCAAAAAGTGTAAGCAGCCTTCTGCATTAGGCTGCCGACATTTCTGTAATTGAAACTCTTTCTCTTTGTCTGACTTAAGACAAAGTACGGTCATATAAGCTCGGTCTTCAATCCATTTCGCATAGTTCGGAGGGCGCGGTGGAGTTAGATTGATATCAAAGCTTAAGACTGGCTTTTCTATGTTTGATAGTTGGGTCTGCACCGTTAGGGCTCTCTTTCAATTCTTCCAGCTTACTTTCAACGACCTTTTTGACAAATTCTTCTTCGATAGGGACTTCTTTCTTTCGCACATGAAAGGCTGGCACAGATTCAAATTCGTCTAAGGGACGTCCCAGATTTTCCATGATAGTTTTAGTGGCTTCGCTAATATTGTGGAAGTACCAGCATTTAACTTGCTCTTTCCCATACTTAACTTCTTCCATATCGACATGATCGCCCAGCTCCATAGATTCACATCGGATATCTGCTAGCCCATCTTTGTATAGTCTTTCTACCGTACCTCTATAATATTTATTGTGTGCAGGCGAGTACCAAATGCGGTTGCACGGTAGCAATTTAATGTCTGCTTGTATCACGTAAAACTCCTTTTGTTTTATGTAGCGCGGCCACGTTCTGAATTGAATGGGCCTTCTTTCACTTTTAGATGTTCACTATTGTCTCTGCCTGCTGGGCCCTCGCCTGTTGCGATAGGCTGATGTTTAGGCGCTGTTCTTGCCAATTCAGCGCTTTCTTCTGCTGGACGCTTCATATCCATTTCATGCAATGTTTGTTGTTTGCCATAACCCAAAGGTAGTCTGCCCGAAACGGGACCAAATACACCTCTATCATTTTTTCCTTTAGCCATCGTGTTTCCTCCTGACTGCTATTTCACTATATCCTAAGTCTTGGTTTCTCCGCCAGTTTCTGTTGGTGGCGGCTGTTTCTGCAAAGTATCCAAAGCTTGGGATTCTGGCGTTGCATTTTGCCCATTCCATAAGTCTATCCAATTCATATCCCGGATTGCTTTTTTCTTGTACCCAAATAATTTGGCATCGTCAGCGCCAAAAATCATACGTGCATCGTCGACGCTTTGTTGTTTGATTATGCTGTTATATTCCTTGTTGTGGAAATATTGCATATTTAGTCTTGCGCCTTCGTTGGCATTGAATTGAGTATCTTTGACAAATTCCTGCCAGGTTTCGCCACCTGTTAAAGCGTGGGTGATTTCTTCTTTGGCAGTCGTAGGAATATCCTTTTCTTTGCCAACTATATAACCACCACCAATAACGCCATAGGGTTGAGCGCGATAATATATATCTTTTATGCCTGCCTGGATTTTCTGAAAAGCTTTGTAGTATTGGATTGCTGCTTGCGTACCAAGTACTTTGGTAAATTCAGTATGTCCAGCCAGTGCCAATAAGAAAGCGGCACTTGTCGCCAGTCCTGCATAGCGGCGACTTGCTTCTTCATCGTCTTTTGGCGGAGTTAAACCATACAATCCATTATGTAATTGGTCATATGAATTTTTCAATTCTCCAATAAATCCAAGATTAGTTGCTGATGCCGTAGGATTAAGAGACATCTGCATATGCCCCATATTTAAATTACTAGCTTGACTGATGATTGCCCATTGATTCAGTTGAGTGTTGACGGCTTGGGCAAGCTTAGGATTCACAAAATTAGTAGCTGCCACAACTTCTACAGGTAGTGCTTTGGCGCCCATATAAGTTACTGCAATTCCCGTATGAAGCATTGCTTTGCCAAAAGCTTTACCAGCTTCAATATTATCGCCTCGACGTAAAGCTTCGCCCATATCACCAACATAACTGAGCCAAAGTCTCGCATTGATATTTCTCTGGAAATTATAAGGGGCTAAGATTTTGGCTAATGGCAAATGGTCAGAAATAGTTGTTGTGCGTATCCCCGGCGCATTATTGCCAATGATTTCCCGCATATCCTGCGCTATTGAATAGTGCATCTTTAAAGCGGTTAAATTCGGCTCTGATGAGTTAGCATCTTCTAAGAGTAGCTTTGCGCCTTGTCCGGGGGTTAATCCTTCTTTCTGGGCAGCGCGAGCGATTGCTCCCATTCGAGTAACGGTTGTCTTGGCAGTTTCAGTTGTAGCACCAGTTAGGAAATTGATAAGGTTTTGTTTTTGCTCTGCGTTCATAGCTTTATCTGTTAAGCCGCCAACAGCATCCCTAGCATTACCTATCCAAGAATTATCAATCTTTTCCATTACCCAATTAAGTTTTTCGTGTTCTGGGTTTATTTCGCGTTCGTTGATGAGCGAGCGCAACGGGCCTTGATTATTGAAAGCTTCTGCTGCTTGCTTTAATTCTGGCCCTTCGCTCAGTCCTTGTCCTATACGCAACCACCAAATGGGATCGTAAGATGTATTATTTTGTAGAGCAGATGTTATATGAGCTACGTGCGGGGATATTTTACCGGTTAATTGGCTTACATATAGATTCCGCGCCATATCAGCACTGAATCTATTAGTCGCCCCGCTAGCGCCGCTAAGAGTATCAATATCAGAAGAAATAACATGATGCAATTGCATACGTCCTGGGTCAAAAGGGTTGGTTGGTGGGACATAATTATCACCTTCTCCAAAGAAGTGGTCTTTTATACCTTTCATGACTTGTATAATTTCACGCCTTTGTTGACGTATATATCCAATAAAATGGCGCGTAGCTTCTGGCAACTTCGCAAATTCGCCTTCACCGGCGGCTAAAGCATCGTCTATCGTGTCATCACTAAATGTTCGCAGCCCTGACATATAGGCGTCATTTGTTTCAGGAGTTTTAGGAAATTCAACACCCATAGATTGACGCTGTATAGCAGCCATTTTGCCACGCATATAATCGGCTAATTCTGGGATAGTGTCGTTATACACATCCAGATTGTTTATCGTGGAAGACAAAGAAAATAGAGTGCGCTTAGATGGAATTACATGCCCGAAAGTGCGCGTAAGAATAGTAGAGGCTGCATAAGCAGTGCGGATTATATTAGGTGGAATAAAGGTGCCATAACTCAAGCCTTTATCTGAACCTGTTTCTTTAAAAAAATCTAGAATTGCATTGAGTTTTTTTGATTCTGCTTTATTTCCTTGAAAGTTGGCAGTATTCTTCAATTCTTTTACTGCATTGTTTATGTAAGAAAATCCATCTCTGCCAGAGACTTTGAAAACAGCGCTTGTTGCCGGATTGTTTAATGCTGACTGTAACCCTGATGTATAAACACTCTTGGCGGTCTTACTGGCTTTTGTCTTACCAGCATCAACAGTAGTATCCCCTTCTCGATACCAAACATTAGCGTCACCATGATCTAACTGTGTGCCAGGCTGCATATATTTACGGACAATGTCGCCGCGACCTTTTGGATTAATCTCGGATTTATTGGCAACAATATCTTGATAAGCCGCTAAAGCATTAGCATAAGCCGCCTTTTTCTCCATCATATACTTAGAGACTTGTTGGCGATAATCTTTGCCGGAAGTCATAAATCGTCGTAAGTCTTTCGCGTATTGCTCGGTTTCTGCTGATACGGGCGGTCTTGTTTGTGGCAAGATATTGAAAAATGGATCTCCTTGTTTTAATTCCAAACCTGGCGTTGTTGCTCGTAATCTTTCTCTTTCGGATTGCAAAACATTTTTGCCTTGTTTAGATCCTAATCCAAAAGCCTCAAGTACTAAATCTTGCGAAGCATCATAATCTACCTTTGCTGCCAATTTAGTTTTATTAGCATCCACTATAGCTGTTAGTGCTTTACTGAATTTCTGTCTATCTGCTTTAGGTACTAATGTTTTATCAAATGCCGGAATAGCATCATGCCGGTATTCCCAATTCTCATCTCTATTAGCAAAGTTGGCTTCTGTGGAAAGCTTGTCTAATTCAACTCCGGCTTTTATTTTGCCAGCCTTTTCCCATTCCACATTGGCTTCATCTAAATCAGCTTTTGCTTTGTCTAACTTTTTTTGTTGTTCTGCTAATTGCTTTCTGGCTTTTGCTTCTTCTTTCTTTTGCCCAGATTTCTTGTACTTTTCGGCATCAGCTTCGGCTTTGGCAACAGCTTTTTCTCTATCGTCAATTTCTTTAGCAAAAGCATCTTGTTGTTTTTTCTTCTCTTGCTCAGCTAATTTTTCTGCTTCTTTTGCGTCTTTCTCAGCCTTCTTAGTCAATTCCTTGGCACGTTTATCTTGTGCTGAATTAGTCTGTTTGTCCTGCTTCTCTTGAGTCTTTGCATCTTTCTCTGCTTGTTTGGCAGCAGCTTCTGCTTGTGCGCGTTTTTGTGCAGCGCCTTGAGGGATAGTCACGCTAGGGCTTTTCTCGTCCTTAGCTATTAATGATGCGCCGTCTTTAATTTCTTTAGACTGATCGGTTATTTGTGCATCCGTCATGCCTGCATTTCTAAGAGTTTGCCATGCTTTGCGCCCTTCTTTGTTGGCAATGCCTTTGCCAGCATTAAACAATGCAGCATCTTGCGGGTCTGTAAATTCAAGCACTTTGCCACTAACAGATACTCGCCTAGAAACTTGTCCCATCTGATTAAGGATGTCTGCTACTAAGCCGCCAGGTTGTCCGGGAGATGATTGCTGGAAAGAAGCAGCTTGTTTTAACGGAGCTGTTTGTTTTGCTTTTTCTAACTGTTGAGAGACAGCATTAACTAAATTCTTTCCAGTTTCTCCAAGTAATGCGCCAGCTCCTGTAATGCCAGCATTAGCAGCCACATATCCGGCTGTTAATTGAGCGGCTTTCATCCAATCTATTTTGCCCTTGTTATCTGCTGATTGTTGCTGAATAGCCATAGCAGCACTGATAGGCAATGAACCCAAAGCGGCTTGCGCCATCTTGGCAATAACAGGTGCTTCTTTCATTGCATCCGCTGCTATAGGTAATAATTGCTTCCCTAATGCTTCTGTGCCGTAGATTGGATTAGCCATCATTGCAACACCAGCGCCACCAAAATTACCGATACCAGCAGCAATAGGATGATTAGCTATATTTTGGTTTAATACTGGGTCTTGGTCTATATTCAATGGGACTGGTTTTTGTCCGGCTAATCCTGCTATTACATCAATAGGTAAAGTCATGGCACGGGCTGCGCCTTTTAATGCGCTTCCTTGCAAGGCATCTGCACCTTGGACAACAGGATTATTATTAGCTTGGTCAACCATCTTAGTCGCACTCTCGCCAACATTTTTAGCTACATTGGATAAATATCCTATTAATGGATTTTCTTGAGTTGGTTGTTTAGGTTGGGCATATACTGGATTGTCAGATGTTTCAGATGATTTATTAGCCAATTTCGCCATAAAAGAATGATCATCATCTTCAGTTGGTTGTCCTCCGCCTTCTCCTACTAAATATTGCTGTAAACTCTTTCCTCCTTCTACGTGAGGGCGTGGTTTTTCCTGTGCTAATTTAGCCATGAAATCATCATCAGCAGAAGTATCATTCTGAGGTTTATCTTTTACTGCCGCAGAATTATCTGCCATTATTTTATATCCTTAAGATTAGGCTTTTCAGATCCCCGGTAAACCTTTATTCCAGTCCCGTTGTCCCAATCTTCTAAACCAATTAATTTGCCATTTGGCAATATCGCAGCGGCATATTTGTAGTTTTTCATTGCTGCCCCTTGTGGTTCATCAATGCCTATTTCCCATTTGCCAGTTTTCTTATTCAAATATCCCCAGTTAGCGCCCTTTTGTTTGTCAACATAATTCGAGAATTTAGATGCGGTCCTAGCATTTGGCAGTTTAAATTCATCAGTAAAGTGCATACTCTTATCGGCAGGATTAAAGCTAGTGGTTGCTCTCCACTGCTTCTCGGTCTTTCCGTAGACATACTTTTTAAAAAATGCTGGCATATTGTATTCGCTGTCATTGCCAATACCATTTTCATTGTGCCATTTGGTATAAGCCTTTTGCTGTTGAGGAGTTAAAGCCCCTTCTCGCAACGCTTGCTGTTGCCAGCCAGCTTTAGCCCATCCCGAACCGTCTGGATCTTTCTTAAGATCTTCCTCGGCTCTCGCGATGATATTTTTACTGTCAAGCGGGTTACTATCTATGGAACTAGAGTTTTTTTTTTCGCCATCACTGGCCATTTGTTTTAATTGCATGTATCTTTGTGCTGCTGACTTTCCTTCAGGACTATCAGGATTCGCTCTTGCTATTTTTACTAGCCTTTGAAGTTCAATATTTGGATCGGCAGTTGGCGCAGGCGGTTGAGACAGTGATCCACCATTAGAGAATGTAAGTGGATTGCCTTGATCGTCTGTCATGCCGCCTTTTACTTCGCCTACTGACTGAGGCTTAACTAAACTGCCAGATTTCCCATGGATAGGGGTAACAATGGCATTTTGCATATGCTCATAAGTTTTTATAGTATCGTCTGAATGATCCATTTGTTCTTTGAATGTAGCTAGTTGTGTTTTCTTTGCTGCAAGATCATCTATTTCTTGTTGAGTTTTAGGTGCTTTCGTTGCTTGAATTACCGACAACAGTCCGTTGTATCGCCCCAAGGCGGTTTTATGTTCGGCTCTAGCATCATTCAATTTTCCATCCAATTGATGAATCTGAATATGTTGAGCAGGTGTTAGTTCTTGTTTTGGACCTTTAGCAAGGTCTTGTTCGGTTTTCTTTATTTGTAATCCTGTTTCTTTATTGCGTAATTCCTCACCAGTGAGTTGAACTTGCTGCTTGTTGTGAGTTCTGTTCCAATCAGCTAAATCGCCTTGTGCTTTGGCGTTGATTTCATTCTGTCGAGATGTCTTTAATGCCTGATCACGATTAGGCTGTTGGAGCATAAATTCAGCAATTGGACGCCCTGCACTCAGGATGCCGTCTAGTGCAGTATTAGTACTAGACATCATTTTAGTGACATCATCATAAGAACTATTAGCTTTAATGAGACTTTCTATAGAATTTTGTTCGTCTTTTGTTCCACGAGTATATTTATCTGCTAAATCTCCTAATTGAGTCATAACGCTTTGATAATGTTGGGAGGATGGGCTAAGATTCTTTGCTCTAGCCATTGCTACATATGCCGGTCCAAGTCCAATCAATCCTAATCCAAAAGCAGCAGCTCTTTGTCCGGGATGATTTTTCGTACTAGCAGCAATAACATCTTGCTCTGCTTGCTGCTTTTCTTGCGATTTGCTCAACCATTGATTTTTCAAATCAAGCATTTCTTGAGATTTAGGAACGCGCAGTCCCTGAGCGCTTGCTATTGCTTGAACCGCATCTGAATTAGCTATGACTTGTGCAAGAGGATGTTGCATCATCTGAGTATAGGCATTGTATCGAACAGCAGAATCATTCAAACCCGCTTGAAGAAATTGCTGTGGATCAACATTTTGGACTTGTTGGGCTGCTTGTGTATTCAAGTTAGTACTCTCAGGACTTGGTTGCGATGGAGTACTTTGTAGATTTGGAAACATTTGAGAAGGATCTGCCATAAATCAGCCTCCTATAGTAGTCAGAGATCCGCCAGGGATGCCTACAGGGAATACACCACCACCTGTTCCATAGCCGCCGCCACCGCCGCCTTTGCCACCCAATGCAGAACTACTTGCACTTCCAATGGCACCTGAAAGTCCGCCTGTTAATAGGCTTCCTCCCAAGCTAGCACCAGCAGCTAATTGCTGGCGATAATTCTCAGAAGCAGTCGTATAGCCTTGTTGTTGATATTGATTAGATGCACCAAGATTTTGAGTAGCCATTTGTCCTGGGCCCTGAAAATAATTTGCAGAAGTGTTGTTCATACCACTCAAAAGGCTCTCGTAAGCCTGCGTTCCATATAAATTAGCTAGCCCTTCGCCTTCGGCAGTAGCTTGACCAAGTTCTGCGCCCCCAGACGAACTATTGTTCATTCCGGTTTGATAGTTATTTGTGGCTATTTGTGCCACTTGCGGTGCATAAGCCTGATTGTAATAAGCATTAGCTTGATTTGATATATATCCCTGCGCTTGAGGCGAACTAGGGTTGAAAAAGGGATTAGAGTTTATGTTTAGGTAGCTCGGCAGGCTTGCTTCGTAGCTTTGAGCCATGTTTGAGCTTTGCTGTCCGGCTTGATATGTTGTTTGTCTTGCTGGTTGTGATGGGCCTGGCATTAGGTAAAATTTCTCCCTGCATGGAGCGAACTTCTGACGGGTAAAGTTCTAGAAGTATCATAGAACAAAGTCGCCCTTCCAAACAAGTTTCCCAAGGGAGTTCACAGAGTTGGACAAAACCAGCTTTCTTGCAGGTTCTAATGCTGACTTTGTTGTCTGGATGCGGAAAAGCTTTGAGTTTCACTAACTGTAACCCTTCGGGGTAAGGAGCAAAAGCAGCCTTAACCAAGATGTCTTTAAACTGTCCAAGTAATATATGCTTTCTGTATTCCGGCATAATAAACAGCTCTAAATTGCAGAATCTACCGGCAATGACATTGCGGAAGCAGGCGAAAGCGACAATTTTGTCGTCATGTTCGACAAAGAAGATTTCGCCACCCCATAGCATTTCTTTTATAAGCAAGTCTGTGGTTTTAGGCTTATCGTGGTCAAACCAAAAATACGGCTCTTTCCTTGATTCATCTACTATTTCTGCACCAATTTCTATAGCTTTTTTAGCAATAGTCTCAAACTGGGGAAGATAGAGATGACTTTTAGGGTCTAAACGGATACCACTAAACCTGGTTACTTTCATACTGCTTCTATATGTCGCCAAACTTTGTTTTGTCGTATCCTATGAATCGTTCTAGGATTTACTCCAAACTTAATTATCAGAGATTTTATAGCTGTTTTAGGCGCTTGTCTGATTTCTCTTATTTGTTCGTTGGAAAATTTTGATGAACCCTGAGTCTCACCTCTAACTTGCCGTCCCTTTAAGACCATATCTTTATTGTTATCAGCAATAGTTCCTAATCTCAAATGTCCTGGATTTACGCAAGGTGGATTATCACAAGAGTGCATTACTACTTTATCTGCAATAGATTCTAGGGAGAGTTGATTAAACAGACAAAACATTAGCCTGTGGATCAAACATCTCTTTCCCTGATGAGTAGTTCGCCCATAATTATAATTGTTCCTTCCTCCTTGCCAAATCCAGCAAGTGTCAGTCTTTTTAACTTTTTGAAAGAATCTTTCTTCAATAGATGTCATGGGTTGTAAACATATGGACTTTGTAATTGTTGGTCTGCGGTAATTGGATATTCTGCGCGAGTTATCGGCTGTTGAATACCAGAACTATTGTAGGGTTGGTAGCCGCGATAAGTGCAAGTCGGTTGTTGATTATTCCACAATCGAGCTTCGGTTTGAGCCTCCATTCTTCTTTGAATTGCATAATTGCTTTCTTGCGCCCCACTCGGCAATGCGAACGATAATGCAATTGCGGTTAGTATTAGCTTATTCATGTTATAAATCTCCTCAAAGTAGTACACTAGATATACTTATACTATATCCCTATTATC
>Ga0075522_10003027_pt1 | contig 12308 bp, 10 predicted proteins | sample NGEPerA_FD_74796 | JGI IMG/M metagenome (GOLD analysis project Ga0075522, IMG submission 74796) | Arctic peat soil microbial communities from the Barrow Environmental Observatory site, Barrow, Alaska, USA - NGEE PermafrostL2-A | ecosystem: Environmental > Terrestrial > Soil > Wetlands > Peat ... | reverse complement strand
GGCGCGGGCTTGGCAGTGGTCTTGGGGGCCGCCACGGGACGGGCAACTCCGCCGGGGCCTCGACGGATCTGGCGCGGACCTTCATCCTCGTCGCTGGCGTCGGCGGCGACGCCCGGCGCGCGCGCCGGGGGTACGGCTGCCGCGCGGGCGGTGGCTGCGGCGGCGCGGGCCTCGGCTTCGCCGAAACGCTTCTTGGCTTCGAGTTCGGCCTTGCGCTTGGCTTCCTCGTCCTGGCGGTGGCGCTCTTCCTCGGCCTTGCGGCGGGCTTCGGCGGCCTCGCGTTCGGCCTGTTCGATGCCTTCCTTGCTGTTGCGGCGCTTGGCTTCCTCTTCCGCCAGACGCCGCTCTTCATCGTCGCGGACCTTGGCGTCGGCGAGCGCGCTGGCGCGGGCCGAGCGTTCGTCCTCGGTCAGGGTGCGTAGCACGACGCCCGAATTGCTGCGCGGGGTAACGGGGGCAGATGCGGGACGGGCGAGCGGCGCCCTCGCGGGGGCTGCCTTGGCGACCACCGGCTCCGGCGCGCTGGCGGGGGTCTCCGCGGCCGGCGCATCGCCGCCGATGCGGCGCTTGCCGCGCTTTTCCACCACAACCTGCTTGGTGCGGCCATGGCTGAAGCTCTGGCGCACGGTGCCCGTCTCGACGCGTGGCTTTAGCGTCAAGGTCTTGGTCGGGACACTCAGTGTCTTGTCGCCAGGCGTTTTGGTATCAACCATTCAGCAGTCCTAATCTTGTTGCGTCGTGCTTGTCCGCACGGTTTGTATCGGCAAATTCTGCGTATCAGTCTTGGTAGTAGTAGTTTTGGCCGGTTGGCCTACAGTCTTGTCGTCATCCGCCATCCGGTATCGGACCAGGATCTGGCTGCGCGACAGGAACGTTTTGCTCGCCGGGCCCGCGAGCAGGGCAGCATGTATCACATTTGACCGGCCCAGTGCCAAATCCAATTGTTCCGAAGTCAGCGTCGTGACGACGGGAATTGGGTTCGATTCGTCGTTAACCCCGGCATTTGGCCTGACAAGGGCGTCCAATTTCCGGATTCCGTCGGCGGCGCCGTCGGAAGCATGAATCAGGGCCTGAACCTGGGTTTTGGCTTGGCCTTTGATCTGGGCCCGGCCCACCCGGGGGGTGAGCGCGTCCTCGACCTTGCCGAAACCTGCGACGACCTGACCGGCCTTGGCGGCCATCGCCAGCGCCTCGACGGCGCTGCGCACCAGCAGGGCTTCGGTATCGGCCGGCAACGCTGCGGTGACGCGCAGATCGCGTTTGAAACCTTTATTAAAATGGTTACGGCGGACCGCCTCCGCAACCGCCTGGCGCGAGGCCGAAACCCACAGGCCGCGGCCGGGAAGCTTGCGCTTCAGGTCCGCCACCACGTCGCCCTGCGGCGAGACGACGAACCGGATCAGTTCGTCGATCGGGCGCACCTCGCGGCTGACCGCGCACATCCGCATCGTCGCGGACCTGTCGGTCCGCGGTCCGTTGTCGAGATCTGGGTCAACGCTCGCCAGCATGCCTGTGACGTCTGCCTTTTCATCTGCGCACGGTCTGGGCACAGAACGTTTTGTTTGTCGGGTACAGCACGGCCTTTAAACCGGCTGGTCTTCAGTGGTCTCGGCCGCTTCGGGCTTCTTGGCGAGGTCGGCTTCCGTGATCCAGCCCGCGATGACGCGCGCCTGCATGATCATGTTCTCGGCGTCGTCGCGCGAGGTTTCGTTGGCATCGAGAATGCCCGGATGCTTGGTCGGCTCGCTGCCTTCCTTGCGCTCGGTCCAGCCCACGAGATCGTCGGTGGCGCAACCGGCGAGGTCCTCGACGGTCTTGATGTCGTTTTCGCCGAACTTCACCAGCATCTTCGAGGTCACGCCGGGCACCGTCTTCAGAGCATCATCCACGCCGAGTTCCTTACGTTTGTTTTCAAGCTCGGTCTCGAGCTGTTCCAGATATTCCTTGGCGCGATTCTGCAGTTCGTTGGCAGTCTCATCGTCAAAACCCTCGATGCCGGCCAATTCCCGGACATCGACCATTGCCAGCTCCTCCACCGAGGTGAAGCCTTCCGACGCCAGCAACTGGCCGACCACTTCGTCGACGTTCAGCGCTTCCATGAACACCCGCGTCGAGTTCTCGAAATCGGCCTGACGCCGCTCGGATTCTTCCTGCTCGGTGAGGATGTCGATGTCCCAGCCGGTCAGTTGCGAGGCCAGCCGCACGTTCTGGCCGCGGCGGCCGATCGCCAGCGACAACTGGTTATTGGTGTCGGGCACCACAACCTCGATGCGCTCGCGGTCCTCGTCGATGACGACCTTGGCGACTTCGGCCGGCGCCAGCGCGTTGACCACGAAGGTCGCGATATCGGGCGACCACGGAATGATGTCGATCTTCTCGCCCTGCAATTCGTTGACCACGGCCTGCACCCGCGAGCCGCGCATGCCGACGCAGGCGCCGACCGGATCGACCGAGGAATCCCTTGAAATCACGCCGATTTTCGCACGCGATCCGGGATCGCGGGCCACCGCCTTGATCTCGACAATGCCGTCGTAGATTTCCGGCACTTCCTGCGCGAACAGCTTTGCCATGAATTGCGGATGGGTACGGGACAGGAAAATCTGCGGGCCCCGGGTTTCGCGCCGCACGTCGAAAATATAGGCGCGGACGCGGTCGCCGTTGCGGAACACTTCGCGCGGCAGCATCTCGTCGCGGCGCACGATGGCCTCGCCGCGGCCGAGATCGACGATCACGCTGCCATATTCGACGCGCTTGACGATGCCGTTGACGATGTCGCCGATGCGATCCTTGAATTCCTGGTACTGACGGTCGCGCTCGGCTTCGCGCACCTTCTGCACGATCACCTGCTTGGCCGATTGGGCGGCGATGCGGCCATATTCCAGCGGCGGCAGGGTGTCGGCGATGGTGTCGCCGACCTGCGCGCCCGGATTGGCGCGTTGCGCATCGATCAGCGAAATCTGGTTCGACGAATTCTCGACCAGCTCGACCACCAGCATGTGGCGCGACAGCCTGAGCTCGCCCTTCTTGGCGTCGATCTCGGCGTGCACGTCGGTCTCGCTGCCGTAGCGGGCGCGCGCGGCCTTGGCGATGGCGTCCTCCATCGCCGCGATCACGATGCCGCGGTCGATGGATTTCTCGCGGGCGACGGCGTCCGCGATCTGCAGCAATTCAAGTTTGTTGGCGCTGACAGCTGCCATGGCTCAGTCTCCTTCGGTGGGATCGATTTCGCCGCGCCGCGCTCTTTCGGCGGCGAGGCGGTGTTCCTTGGTATTTTGCGGCGCGGCCTTGCGGTCGGCTTTGGACTTCAATTTCGGCTTCGGTTTGTTGCTCTTCGACGGATCGCTTTTCTTCGCATGCGGCGGTGGCGGCGGTTCAAGCCCGAGATTCTGCCGCAGCTCGCGCTCGGCGGCCTTGCCGCGCCGCATCGATTCAGCGATCAACTCGTCGGTCAGCACCAGCCGGGCGTCCGAAATATCTTCCATCACCAGCATGACATCGGCTTGTTCGCCGGCGTGATTGTCTTCGCGATGTAGCCGTACGGCGTCGCCCTCGATGCCGCCGAGCGTGCCGCGGAACCGCTTGCGGCCGTCATGGGGAAGCGTCATTTCGATCTTCACGAGATGGCCGGCATAGCGCTCGAAATCGGTGCGGCGCACCAGCGGCCGGTCGATGCCGGGCGAGGAAATCTCCAGCCGGTAGGCGCGCTCGATCGGATCGGCGATGTCGAGCACCGGCGACAGTGCCTTCGAGATCGCCTCGCAATCCTCGATCTGCATCGATCCGTCGGGCCGTTCCGCCATGATCTGCACGGTGCAGCCTGCTTCGGCGGAAATCTTGATCCGCACCAGCCGGTAGCCCATGCCCTGCAGCACCGGTCCGGCCACCGCCGATACCCGCGCCGCCGCACCGGGCTCCACGACGAGGCGCGGCTCGGCAAGCAGCTCGAGGTCCGGGGAATCAGCGATCGGGTCGGTCATGTCCAGGGTCAAAAGGCGTCTGATCTGAGGTGGTTAGCGTGCATTTCGGGATCGCCCCTTCGGGCCCTCGCCGCTTGTCCTGCGCCGGGTCCGTTCGGGTAATAAAAAAGAGCGGGTCCGGGAGGGGCCCACTCTCAATACGCGATCGTATGAGAACCATAAGTTGTGGCCGATATAGCCGTTTTCGCGTTGTCCGGCAAGGCCCAAGAGGTTGTTATGAGGTTGTTATGACGCCGGAACACGCGATTTTGCAGCGCCTAACCCTTCCTTCACCTGCTTTCCCCTAGATTGCCGATCGCCGGAAAGGCGCCCGGCGCCGCCGGTTTGGGTAAATTGGATGGCCGTCGCACCTTCGCTGATCCCAGGGCTCGAGGAAATCGTCAAGAACGGCGATCCCAAACGCCGGGCCGAGGCCGCCCGGCGGATCGGCGAGCTATTTTTGGCGGGGGCCGCTACCCTGAGGCCCGATCATGTCGATCTGTTCGACGGCATCCTGATCGATCTGGTCCCGCATGCGGAGCTGGCCGCGCGCACCGATCTCGCCGAACGATTGTCGCTGCTCGCCAACGCGCCGCGCACGCTGGTCGGGCAGCTCGCACGCGAGGATGAGATTGCGATCGCAGGCCCGCTGTTGCGGCGTTCGCCGGTGATCGACGAAAAGTCGCTGATCGAAATCGCCGCTGCCAAGGGCCAGGGCCATCTGCTGGCAATGTCGGAGCGGCCGACGTTGTCGTCCGATCTCACCGACGTCATCGTGCGCCGCGGCGACCGCGACGTGGTGCGGCGCGCCGCCGGCAATTCGGGCGCGATGTTTTCGCAGGCCGGCTATTCGGCGCTGATCAAGCGCGCCAGCCATGACGGCGTATTGACGCTCGCGGTCGGCCAGCGCGCCGACCTGTCGGCGCCGCAGTTGAAGGATCTTCTGGCCGGCTCGATCGACATCGTGCGCCGGCGCCTGCTCGACGTGGTCAAGCCGGAGCGGCAGTCGGCGATCCGGGTGATGATCGGCGAGATCTCCGGCATTGCCGAGCCGGTCGAGAGCAAGCGCAATTTCGCGCCGGCGCAACGCGCCATCCTGGCGCTGCATAATGCCGGCGAACTGAACGAGGCCGCGCTGCTGGGCTTTGCCAAGAGTTTCAAATACGAGGAATCGATCGCCGCACTCTCGGCGATGTCGGCGGTGAAGATCGCCACGCTGGATCAATTAATATCCGGCGATCGCTACGATCCGATCCTGGTTGTCGGCAAGACCATCGGGCTCGAATGGGCGACGGTGCGGTCGCTGATCCTGCTGCGGCTGGGGCCGAACCGGATCGCGGCGCCGGCCGACATCGAGACCGCGCGGGTCAATTTCACGCGGCTGATGCCGTCGACCGCCGAGCGCGTGGTCGGTTTCTGGCAGACCCGTCAGTCCGCCTGAGTCGTTGTAGCCGTCATTGCAAGGAGCGCTTGCGACGAAGCAATCCAGTCTTCGCTTTGCGGCTCTGGATTGCTTCGCTGCGCTCGCAATGACGATCAGGAAAACATCTCCCAAAGCTGAAAGCCGCGCGATATGCTGCCGGCAAAGGCGCGGGCCTAGGCGCCGTCGGGAGATCGAGATGCCGGGCGAGATCGACGTTCAATTTCATGCCGACCAAATTCGCGATGACGGCTTTACCGTGATCGAGCGTGCCGCCGACCCCGATCTGGTCGAAGGGTTGAAGGCAGCGCTGCGGCGCACCGAAGCCGAGCACAATCTCGGCTACGCCAAAACCTCGTTCGAGGGTCTCAAGACCGTCCGCATCAACAACCTCCTCACCTATGACGATCTGTTCTGGGAAGTGCCGTTGCACGCCCACGTGCTGCCGGTTGTCGAGCGCGTGCTGGACAAAGAGTGTTTGCTGTCGTCGTTCTGCTCGCTGGTGCTTGGACCCGGCCAGGAGGCGCAGCCGATCCACGAGGACACGCAACTCATTCCGTTGCCGCGTCCGCACATTCCGATCACCATCAATGCGATCTGGGCGCTGTCGGATTTCAGGAATGACAATGGCGCGACGCGGATCGTGCCGGGCAGCCACAAATACGATTCATCGCCGGAATATGGCCGCGACTACGACGCCGTCACCGCGACCATGAAGGCCGGCAGCGTGATGCTGTTCGACAGCGCGCTGTGGCATGGCGGCGGCGCCAATTCCAGCGACGAGCGTCGTTATGCTTTCTCCTGCGCGTATTGCTGGGGCTGGATGCGGCAGCAGGAAAACCTGCAACTCGGTATTCCCAAGGAAACCGCGATGCGATTTCCGCGCAGGCTGCAGGAATTGTGCGGCTACAGCGTCTACAAGGGACAGTTCGGGCACATCGATAACCGCGACCCGATCGAACTGCTCGGCCGCGAGCGCGGCAAGCGCATGGTGTGGGAAGCCACCGACGCCAGGAAGGCGAAGCAGTAGGGCGGGTTAGCGAAGCGTAACCCGCCGTTACGAAGAGGGCGCAGATGGCGGATTACGCTTCGCTAATCCGCCCTACGACGAAATCAAATTCTACGAAACCGGAAATACGCGGCCTTGCGGCCTTCGCGTTCGGCTTTGCGGCCGTAGCGCGTCATCGTGTAGTCCGGCCAGGGCAGGCGCCAGTCGAAAGCGCGCTCCGCGGTCCAGTCGAAATCGGGCGCGCGCAACAAGTGCGCCAGCGTCCAGGCGCAGTAATCGTCGATGTCGCTGACGAAACGGAATTCGCCCGAGGGTTTAAGGATGCGCGCCATCGCGGCGACCGTTGCGTCCTGCACGAAGCGCCGCTTCCAGTGCCGCCGCTTCGGCCACGGATCGGGATGGATCAAATCGATCCGCGCCAGCGAGCGCGGCGGCGCCCACGCCAGCAACTCGGCGGCGTCGCCGGCGAACAGGCGGATGTTGGCGATGTTGTGGGCCTCGATCTGCGCCAGGATCTTGGCCATGCCGTTGACATAGGGTTCGCAGCCGATGAAGCCAATGTCCGGAAAGCTGAGCGCTTCGGCAACCAGATGTTCGCCGCCGCCGAATCCGATCTCGAGCCTCATTGCATCGAGCGGCCGGTCGAACAATTCGGCGAGGTCGTCGGGGCTCGGCGCGCCGATATCGAGCGCCAGCCGCGGCAACAATTGCTCGATCAGGTCGAGCTGATGCGCGCGAAGCTTGTGGCCCTTGCGGCGTCCGAAGAACGAGCCGCCTCTGCGATCGCCGGCTTCGGGCCAGGAATCGAGCAAGGCGTCGTCGTCAGGCTCGAACGAAGCGCCGTTCATCGCAGCGTCTGGTACAGCCGGTGCAACAGCCGCGCCCGCGGTTCGAGCGACGAGATGTACAATTGCTCGTAATGGGTATGCGCGCCCTTGCCGTCGACCCCGAGGCCGTCGAGCGTCGCGGTATGAGGTGCGGTGAAATTGCCGTCTGAGCCGCCGCCGGTCTTGGTGTCGATCAGCTCGAAGCCGATTTCGGCGGCGAGTGTCCTGGCATGTTCGTAGAGCGCGGCGCCGGCATTGCCCTTTTCGTAAGGCGGCCGGTTCAATTCGCCGGTTACCTTGACGTCGACGCCTTCGGTGCGTGATTTCAAGCCGAGGATTTTGGGCATCAGTTCGTCGGCATCCCCAATGGTCGGCACCCGCATGTCGACCTCGGCGTAGGCTTCCTCCGCGATCACGTTCGGCTTGGTGCCGCCGCGGACCACGCCGACATTGACGGTGACGCCGCGCTTGAGGTCGTTCATGCCCTCGAGCGTCTGGATGACATTGCCGAGTTCGCGGATCGCGCTGCGGCCGTCCTCGGGCCGGGTGCCGGCATGCGACGGCACGCCCTTGATGAAGACCTCGAAGCGCGCGACGCCCTTGCGTCCGGTGACGATCTTGCCGCCGTCACGGGCAGGCTCGGTGACCAGCACAAATTTGGCCTTGCGGCCTTCGGCCTCGATCAGGGCCCGCGAGGTCGGACTGCCGATCTCTTCGTCGGAGACATAAAGCTGCGTTATCCCGAGCTGGGAGCGCTCCGGCATGGCGCAGATTTGCCGGAAGGCGTGATAGGCGAGATAGGCACCGCCCTTCATGTCGTAGATGCCGGGCCCGAAGGCGCTGTCACCCTCGATATGGAAGGGCAGCCGCTGGATGAACCCCATCGGGTGCACGGTATCGAGATGGCTCAGCACCAGGATGCCAGGCTGATCCTGGCCCCAGGCCGAGCGCGCTACCAGATGGTCGCCGCGGCCGTCCCGCCCGGCGACGCGCTCGACGCTGGCCGGCAGGTCGCGATAGCCGTCCGCGACCATGGTCGCGAGCTTGTTGACCTGCTCGGGGGCTTCGGTCGGGGTTTCGATCTCCACCCAGCGGCGGATGCCGTCGAGGATGGCCTGGGTGTCAAAGGGATTGGAAGCGGTAGCTTTTTGCATGCTGTTGCGTACATCGAAAAGCAGCCGATGTCATTTCCGAAGCGGCCTTCGGATGTTCAAATCGGATGTCGGGGAGAAGCAAAATTCCGGAGCCAAACCCTTGGTCTGGCTCGGAATGAAGTTTCTTTCATCGCCGGTCGGGGCCTTCGCGCGCAGCGATCTGCTCGACCATGTCGACAATACTGCGACGCAGCTTGGCGTCGGAGATGCGGGTGAAGGCGCGGGTCAAAGCGAGCCCTTCCGATGTCGCGAGGAAATCGGAAATGTAGGATGGCGAGGCGCCTTCGCCGAAACTGTCCCCGCTCGCGGTGCCGCTCGGTCCGCCCTCGAACAGGAACGAGACCGGCACTTGCAGTATTTCCGAGATCTGCTGGATGCGGCTTGCGCCAACCCGGTTGGTGCCTTTCTCGTATTTCTGCACCTGCTGGAACGTCAGCCCCAGTGCTTCGCCGAGCTTTTCCTGGCTCATGCCAAGCATGATACGGCGCATGCGCACACGACTGCCGACATATTTGTCAACAGGGTTGGGCGCTTTGGTCGACATCTCCAGCACTCCTTGGAATTACGAGGGGATGAGGCAAAACGGAATGGAGCAGATCTTGATAGAGACTCTCTTTGGTAGAGTAGGCCCTGGTCAGAAGGTCTTGTCAGAAGGCCTTTGTTGGAAGGTCTTGGAAGCAGGACACCGTCGCATTTGGCGGGAAGGGCAGCAGCTAAATAGAGACAATTTAACTCAATTGGCCAAAGGTATTCTCCATTACTATGGCCAGAATGCGAATGAGCCCCGTCCTGTCAACCGGCGGGCTCACACTCCGCCGGCCTTTCTGGTGGTATCCAAAATCAAACATGAATCGCCTGGCGTCAGGAAGTGCGCTTATTGGCGCGGCGCCGGATGACGAAAATCAGGGCGGCGATGATCAGAATAGCGGCGGGAATATCGCCGGCGCGCACATAGATCGTCGGCGGAATGGCCGACGGCAGCCTCGAATCGAGCACCCCTTCGAGCCCGAGACCGAGCTCTGCGACAACCCGCCCCATCGGGTCGATCACGGCGGAAATGCCGGTATTGGCGGCGCGCACCACCGGCAACCCCTCCTCGATCGCGCGCAGCCGCACCTGCTGTAAATGCTGATAGGGGCCGGTCGAGTTTCCGAACCAGCCGTCATTGGTCAGGTTGACGATCCAGCCCGGGCGTTCGTCGCGCGTGGCGACGTTGCCGGGAAAGATCGCCTCATAGCAGATCAAGGGCAGCGCGCGCGGCGCGTTGGGGATTTCCAGGGTACGGCGCCGCGTGCCGGGGATGAAGCCGCCGCGAACCTTGGTGAGCTGTTCGAAGCCGAGCTTTTCCATCCAGTCCTGGTACGGCAGATATTCGCCGAACGGCACCAGATGCAGCTTGTCGTAGACCGACAGCACGGTGCCGTCGTGATCGATGACGTAGATCGAATTATAGGCGCGCGTGATCTTGACGCCGGGCGGCAGGTCGGGCGCGCGCACCGCGCCGGTGATCAGCACCGTGCCCTTGGGCAACAGATCGGCGATCTGCGCCATCGCATCGGCTTCGCGGGTCAGGAAAAACGGAAACGCCGATTCCGGCCAGATCAGGATATTGGCGTCGCGCACGCCGGTGGATTCCGGGCCCGAGGCGCGATCCGACAGCGTCAGATATTTCTGCATCACCGCTGCCTTGGCTGAGTAGTTGAAGCGTTCATCCTGCTGCAGGTTGGGTTGCATGATGCGCAGCTTGACCTTGGTGAGATCAGTCGGATGCAGCGTCAGGCGCACCGCGCCGAAGGCCCCCATCGCCACCAGCGCTGCGAGACCCAGCGCCGGCGCGATCCAGGGCTTGCGTCCGCGCGAGCTGCCGTCGATCAGGACCGCGGGGCTTGCGAAGATCGCAACGGAAAGGAATGTCAGGCCCCACAGCCCGATCAGCGCGCCGGTTTGCGCCAGCGCCAAGGGTTCGGTCAGCGCGTAGCCAAACGCGTTCCATGGAAAGCCGGTCAGCACATGGCCGCGCAGCCATTCGCCGATCGTAATCGCGACCGCGAGCGCCAGCACCCGCGAGGCGTCGCGGGTCCAGAACAGCCGTGCCAGGCCGAAGCCGAACGCGGTGAACAGAGCGAGATAGGCCGGCAGGCCGATCACCGCGAACGGCAGCAGCCACGCGAACGTCGATGCATCGACCAGAAAAGCGTAACCGATCCAGTACAGGCCGGGGACGAAATAGCCGAGGCCGAACCACCAGCCGGCCCATGCCGCGGCCGGCACGCCGCGCCAGCGCCCGGCGCCGGCGCCGTCGATCAGCCAGACCATGACCGGAAAAGTCAGGAACAGCACCGGCCATGCATTGAACGGCGCCATCGCCAGCGCCGACAATGCGCCCGCGATCAGCGCGATGGCGGCGCGCTTCCATCCCCAGGCCAGGATGATCGCAAGACCGACCGTGCGGAATCTTTGGGCTGACGTCACGGGTTGCCGGCTCCGTCGGTGGATGGCGGGCCATTGTCATTGGCCTGCGGACCCGAATCGGGGGCGCTTTCGCGGCGGCGGGTCTCGCGCTGGGTTCGCGGCGCGGGCCGTTCCTTGCGGGTGCCGATGCGCAGCCGCTTGACCCGCCGCGGATCGGCGTCGAGCACCTCGATTTCGTAATGGCCGGGACCGGAAATCACCTCGCCGCGTACCGGCAGCCGGCCGACATGGGTGACCAGGTAGCCGCCGAGCGTCTCGACTTCCTCGCCGGCCTCGCCGGTGACGAAATCCTCGCCGATCACCGAGCGGACGTCGTCGAGGCTGGCGCGCGCATCCGCGATGAAGGAATTGTCCGCCTGGCGCACGATCGCCGGCGGCTCGTCGCTGTCGTGCTCGTCGTCGATCTCGCCGACGATCTGCTCGACGATGTCCTCCATCGACACCAGGCCGTCGGTGCCGCCATATTCGTCGACCACCAGCGCCAGATGAACTCGCGAGGCCTGCATCTGCACCAGCAGGTCGATCGCCCGCATCGACGGCGGCACGTACAGCAGCTTGCGGATGATGTTGGCGTCGGACAGCGGCAGCGCCAGATCGACCGTGCGTAAATCCAGTCCGGCGGAAATGGCCTTTTTGCGCCGCGGCTTGCCGCCGGTGTCGGTGACGCGCGCCCGCGCGGTCATGAATGCCAGGAGGTCGCGGATGTGGACCATGCCTTCGGGATCGTCGAGGGTTTCGTTGTAGACCACCAGCCGCGAATGCGCCGCGCTTTCGAACAGGCTCATCAACTCGCCGAGCGTGATCTCGCGCTTGACCGCGACGATGTCGGCGCGATGGACCATCACGTCGGCGATGCGGCGTTCGTGCAAGCCCAGGATGTTGCGCAGCATGGTGCGCTCGATCGCGGAAAACCCGACCTCGTCCGGCGTGGAGGCGTCGAGCACGACCTGCAGATCGTCGCGCACCGAGCCCGGCTTCCAGCCGAACAGAGTGCGGATCGCGCGCGTCAGCCAGTTCTCGGCGGTCGGACGCATGACCTCGCCGTCCTGCACCACCGCCGGCAGGTTGCGCATGTTGCGCGGATTGTCGTGGGTTGGTTCGGAATCCGACATCTCAGTCCATCCGCTCCGGACCCGGCGTGTCTGTCTTCGGATCTCGCTCCGCATAGGGATCGGGAATGCCGAGCTGCGCGAGGATTTCCGTCTCCAGGCTCTCCATGTCCTCGGCGTCGGAATCGTTCTCGTGGTCGTAGCCGAGCAGGTGCAGGAAGCCGTGCACCGCCAGATGGCTGAGATGGTGGTCGAACGGCTTCTGCTCGTCGTCGGCCTCGCGGCGGGTGGTCTCATAGGCAATGGCGATGTCGCCGAGCATGCGCGGCGCGTCGTCGGGACCAACAGGGCCGGTCGGCGGCAGCGCCGGAAACGACAGCACGTTGGTCGGCTTGTCGATGCCGCGCCAGTTGCTGTTGAG
>Ga0075522_10003026_pt1 | contig 12312 bp, 14 predicted proteins | sample NGEPerA_FD_74796 | JGI IMG/M metagenome (GOLD analysis project Ga0075522, IMG submission 74796) | Arctic peat soil microbial communities from the Barrow Environmental Observatory site, Barrow, Alaska, USA - NGEE PermafrostL2-A | ecosystem: Environmental > Terrestrial > Soil > Wetlands > Peat ... | reverse complement strand
ACCCATCCGTCAACACCAAGGCCGTTGAGCCTCCCGCAAATTGCGCAAAACCGGAAGTGCCTGCTTCCGAATCGCCCGCCACGCCGCAGTCGCCGAGGAATTGGGCCGAATTGTTGGCGCAACACCGGCCCGCCGATCGAATCGTGGTGCCGGTGACGCTCATCACGGCGCTTGCGTCCGCATCGCGGCAGACGCAAAAGCCGCCGGCATCGGGCGCGGCTTTAAAAAGCCGCACGAACGGGGCCGCGGCGGTGGCGAAAACGGGACGCGCGCCGGATCCCGTCTCACCGAAATCGTGGGAGCAGGTGCAGGCGCACGTATTTTCCGAAATTCCTCTGCCGGCCGGCATCCACGACGGCTACGTACTCGCTCGGCTGGCGCAGAGCCGCCGGCCGATCAGCGGGCTGGTGGTTTCGATCGGGATCAGCACAACGAGCGAACCGTCGGGCACGCCTTCCATTCCGGCGGCGGTGCGGACGCTGATCCGGTCGCTCTTGGGGCCGCGCGATTTCGCGTGCGCTTCGGCGCCGGACGAATACTTGCTGATCTTCCCGGAAGTTCAGGGCGCGGCGGCGCAACGACGGCTGGGAGAAATCGCGCAAAAGCTGTGGGATTTCCAACTGCGGATGCTGGGGCAGGCCGCGATCCTGTTTAGCTGGGGCGGCGTGGAAGTGCGCGGCGAATCCATCGACGAGGCCATTCAATCGGCCAGCGAACGCATGGAGGAGACGCGGCGCACGCGGTCGGCGAAATCGCTGGAGAAGCATGGGCTGAGAATCGCAGGCTGACCTTGTTTCGGCAGGTCGCTGCATTTTCAGTGAGAAAAGTTCGACTCCCGGCGCACGAGATTTCGTGGCGGGAAGACCTCTTAAATTCGTGATCGCCGGCAGCCTGGCGGACGAAGCGACGCGCATCGCGGAGCTGTTGCGGCAAGGCGGCTATGAAATCGAATGGACGCGGGCCGATCAGGGCATAGAGATTCCAGGTGCATCGCGGGAACCGTGGGACATGCTGTTTCCCGACTACCGGCGGCAACTGCGCGCGATCAACGCCGAGCTGCGCGACCGCGTCAAGCAGCTGGAGCGCTCCAACGTGGACCTGGAGCAGTTTGCCTGGGCCGCCAGCCACGACCTGAAAGAGCCGCTGCGCACGATATCGAGCTATACGGACCTGCTCGTCCGGCGATCGCTCGCCAAAAACGGGAAAGCTCCCGACCAGGGACAGGCCGCGGAGTTCGCGCGCTACATCCAGCAGGGCGTGGAACGCATGAGCGCGATGATCGATGGGCTGCTCGCTTATTCGCGCGCGATGATGCAACCGCTGGAGCACGACCACGTGACGAATGCGCAGATCGCGGCGGAAGAAGCCGTGCAGACGCTGCATGCGTCGATTGAGGAAAATGGGGCGCGTATCGAGATCGATCCACTGCCGGTAGTGTGCGCCGAAGCTGGCCCGCTGCTGCAGATTTTCCAGAACCTGCTGGCGAACGCGCTGAAGTATCGCACGCCTGGCGTGGCGCCTTGCATTCGCATTTCGGCCGTTACGGGTGGCGGCGAGGTGCGTTTTGCGGTGGGCGATAACGGCATCGGCATCGCGCCTGAACACTACGACAGAATCTTCGAAGTTTTCCGTCGCTTGCATGGCGAAGACTATGAAGGGCTTGGTGTGGGCCTCGCTATTTATAAGAGGCTGGTGGAGCGCTACGGCGGAAGGATATGGCTCGATTCGGAGCCCGGATCCGGCTCGACGTTTTACTTCACGCTGCCCGCGGCGCAAAAGGCATCGGCCAGCGCGAACGCTTAAGCGCGCTACGCGCGTGAACGGGTTCATTCGGGATTGTGGTCCTGAATGAGCCGAATGCGCTGCACAACAGGCCGCCATCACCAGCTGAAGGTCGATGAAACCGTACGGTGCGCCATACGTCATAGCGAGATCACAAATAGTCATCAGTTAGAACGCATAGGCACGACGCGTCGCGGAACTTTTTGCCGCGTCCTTTTTGCAACAGAAGAGAAAAGAATTCCGCATTACGGGAGGCGAGGCTCCCAAGCTCATGAATCCATGTTTTACGGAATCACCGAGGGTTTTGGCAAACCATCTGCACATTAGTCTGTGGCCGCGTGAACAGTGCCGGCCACACGGCCATGCGAGACGAGCGGCACATTTAGAAGGAGAAATGCATGAACTGGGATCAGATCGAAGGAAAGTGGAAACAATTCAAAGGCTCGGCAAAGCAGCATTTCGGCAAGCTGACCGATGACGATCTGGAACAGATTCGCGGCAAACGCGACATGATGATCGGCAAGTTGCAGGAACGCTATGGCATTGCGAAGGAGCAGGCTCAGAAAGAAGCCGACGAGTGGTACGCCGGAGCGGTCCCGATGACGCAGACAGGGTTCAAACCGCCCGGTGAAGCCAAGCCCGGGCATCACGCGCGATAGAGCGCGCTAAAGAAGAAAGCGGGGGCCGCGAAAGCCCCCGCGTATGTTTGATCGCGCCCCAGGGAAAAGCTTTTATCGGAAAAGCTTCGCGACCGGATCGAAGAAAACATCGACCACGCGCTCTTTTAAGGGAATAATCGCGTTGTCAGTAATCTTGATTTCTTCAGGACATACCTTCGTGCAACACTTCGTGATGTTGCAATAACCGATCCCGTAATCATTCTTCAACGCTGGGATGCGGTCGCCCGCATCGATCGGATTCATTTCCAATTGGGCAGTATAAATGAGGAAACGGGGACCGATAAATTCGTCATGGAGGTGATGATCACGTAACACGTGGCACACGTCCTGGCACAGGAAGCACTCAATGCACTTGCGGAATTCCTGCGGACGATCGACGTCGGACTGCTGCACACGCCAGGATCCGTCGGGAGCATCGGGCTTGCGCGGGGTGAACTGAAGGATCTTTTTCTTTACCTCGTAGTTCCACGAGACGTCCGTAACCAGATCCTTCACGTGAGGGAAGGTCTGCATGGGTTCGATGGTCACGGGTTGCGTGAGATCCAGCTGATTCAGCCGCGTCATGCACATGAGCCGCGGCTTGCCGTTGATTTCCGCGGAGCAGGACCCGCACTTGCCGGCCTTGCAGTTCCAGCGCACGCCCAGATCGTTCGCGACGGTGGCCTGCACACGATGCACGGCGTCGAGCACCACCATGCCGGTGGAGATTTCCGTGTTGTAATCGACGAACTTGCCCACGCCGCGATCTCCGCGCCAGATGCGGAAGACGGCGCTATTCGGAAGCCGCGCGCTGGACTTGGCTGTCTCAGACATGGTTACTTGTTCTCCTCGATCACCTGCTTCATTTCATCCGTGAGCGGCATTACGGGGACGCGCTCCAATTGGGGCTTGCCGTCGGGACCCTTGGTGAAGCGCAGGTTGTACTTGGCCCATTCGTCGCTCTTGCCTGGATAGTCGTCGCGGAAATGGCCGCCGCGGCTTTCCTTGCGCTCGATACCGGCGAGCGTAATGATCTCGGAAATGTCCAACATGTTTTCGAGATCGAGAGCTGTGTGCCAGCCCGTGTTGTATTCGATATTGCCGGTGATTCCGGCTCGATGCGCGCGCTCGCGAAGCTGCGCGATTTTCTGCAGCGCCTGCTGCATTTCGCTTTCGACGCGCACGATGCCGACCAGGTCCTGCATCGAATCCTGCAGTTCGGCTTGGATGGCGAACGGATTTTCTCCGGCAGCACCCCGATCGAAGGGCGTCAGGGCGTGCTTGGCCGTCTCGTCCAGTTCGGCGCGATTGATCCTGCCTGCGCCGTTCTCCTTGGCAAACTTTGCGGCGTATTGGCCCGCGCGTCTGCCGAACACCAGAAGATCGGAAAGCGAATTGCCGCCCAAGCGATTGGCGCCATGCAGGCCCGCGCCACATTCACCGGCCGCGAACAAGCCCGGTACGCTCGACATCTGGGTGTCGCCGTCCACTTGAATACCGCCCATGAAGTAGTGGGTAGTGGGGCCGACTTCCATCGGCTCCTGCGTGATGTCCAGATCGGCCAGCTGTTTGAACTGGTGATACATGCTGGGCAGCTTTTTCTTGATGTGCTCCACCGAATTCGGGAGCTTCTCTTTGATCCACGCGATGTCGAGGAACACGCCGCCGTGCGGGCTGCCGCGTCCGGCCTTCACTTCGCGATTGATGCAGCGGGCCACGTGATCGCGCGTCAGCAACTCCGGCGGACGGCGCGAGTTCTTATCGCCTTGCGTGTAGCGCCAGCCTTCGTCCGGATTGTCGGCGGTGGAGCTGCGATAGTTCTCCGGAATATCGTCGAACATGAAGCGCTTGCCCTGACTGTTTTTCAGGACGCCGCCTTCGCCGCGAACGCCCTCGGTGACGAGGATGCCTTTCACCGAAGGAGGCCACACCATGCCCGTGGGATGGAACTGTACGAATTCCATATCGAGCAGCGACGCGCCTACATTGTAGGCCAGCGCCTGGCCATCGGCCGTGTATTCCCAGCTATTGCTGGTGACTTTGAAGGAGCGGCCGACGCCGCCGGTGGCGAGCACCACGGCCTTGGCCTGAAACGCCAGGAAGCGGCCGCGCTCGCGATCGTACCCGAATGCGCCGACGCAGCGGTCGCCATCCATTAGGAGTTTGACCACGGTGGTCTCGGCGTACACGTCGATGCCCTGGTGGATGCCATGATCCTGCAGCGTGCGGATCATTTCGAGACCGGTGCGATCGCCCACGTGCGCCAGCCGCGGATAGCGGTGTCCGCCGAAGTTGCGCTGCAGGATTCGGCCGTCTTTGGTGCGATCGAAAATCGCGCCCCAGGCTTCCAGCTCATGCACGCGCGCCGGAGCTTCCTTGGCATGCAGCTCGGCCATGCGGCAATTGTTCAGGTATTGGCCGCCGCGCATGGTGTCGGCGAAGTGGACGCGCCAGTTGTCGCGATCGTCCACGTGGCCCATGGCCGCCGCCATGCCGCCTTCGGCCATCACGGTGTGCGCCTTGCCCAGCAGCGATTTCGTTACCACCGCCGTTTTGCATCCCAGGCCCGATGCTTCAATGGCCGCGCGCAAACCGGCGCCGCCCGCGCCCACCACCAGGACGTCGTATTCGTGAATCGGATAGTCCGCCATGGTTACAGAATTCTCCAATCCGGCCAGGTGCCGGAAGCGCACATGCGAATGTACAGGTCCACGAACCCGACGTAGAACATGCTGATCCACGCCCACTTCATGTGGTTCCTATTCAAGCCCGACACGCAGTCGTAGCATTTCTTGCGAGCGGGCGAATCCGAAAGCACGTCCTTGCGGCCGCCGATCAGATGCCGCAGCGAGTGGCAGCCGAACGTATACAGGCCGAGCAGAATCGGATTCAGCAGCATCACGATGGTTCCGACGTGAACTTCGATGTGCTTCATGCCTTCGGGTCCGAACCAGAAGGCGCGCCATGCATCGTAGGACAGTATGAAGATGAACACGATCGCCGCATAGAGCGCGTAGCGATGTAGGTTTTGCATGATCAACGGGAAGTAGCGCTCACCCAGATATTTTTTGCGCGGCTCGCCGACGGCGCAGGAGGGAGGATCCATCCACCATCCTTTGTAATAAGCGCCGCGATAGTAGTAACAGGTGAAACGGAAGGCCAGCGGGAAGATCAGGATCAGCATCGCGGGCGAGAACGTGATGGGCATGAAGCTGGGCCACCACGAAGGCGTCGGTCCCGGATCGTTCGTGAGGCCGGAAGCGGACACAGGCCCCTCCGGGGTTAGCACCGGCGAATACATGGGCGAGAGATAATCCGCCCCGCCGCCGACGTAGTGAAATTCTTTGGGGGTCAGCAGCGACCAGTTAGCGTAAATGATGAAGGCCAGATAACCGAGGAAAATAAGTAGTGGTTCGACCCACCAGTTATCGGTACGGCGCGTCTCGCCGAACCCCCTCTTTGTTAGGGGGACATCAATGGAGGACATTCTGTCAGAGCTCCTGCGGAATTGTGGAATGCGAGGTAACTGATTAGGATAGCGTTTCTAGCTTTAGTTTATCAAGCGCGGGAGCCGCTAAACAGTTCGGCAGTGTCTCAGTTTGATTTTAAGACCGCTAGGCGGTCTAGTTGGATCATGGCATACTCAGGGTGATGAGCAAGGCTCCCGACAAGCGACCGCGTGATCCGAACCAACTTGGGAAGCTGATGGTCGATATCGCTTCGGGCGAGATCGAAGACACGATCAGCCCCAAAAAGAAGGCCCCCGCTTCACGCAGGGGCCATGCTGGGGGCGCTGTGGGTGGCGACGCTCGCGCGAAGGCGCTGACTGATGCCGAGCGATCCAAAATAGCAAGGCTCGCAGCCCAGGCGCGGTGGAAGAAAGGTTAGGCGGGCTTCCTGTCGTCTAGTGGCGCATTCAAGCGCCAGTTAACATCATCTGTTAAATCTGTCTCGAAGGGGAGCGGCGGCTGCGCTGGGTTTATTCGACTCCAATGATCTGCTGTGTTTTTTCCGATTACAGCTTCCCCGACCATCTGCTCGCGATAGAGATGTAAGCCCTTTGCCATGCGGTGACGTGGTGGATTATCATCCACGTCGATCCAAAGAGTCATCTGGCGTCCGTCTTTTGCGCGTTCCGTAATTGCGAGTGAGGCTTTGTAAACCCGCTTCGTTACCTTATCCAAGCGCGTCTCTTCACCAGCGGCCTCGGAAAATTGCTTGGCAAGCATTTCCAACGGGTCTGGAGGAACGGGCATTTTCCATCCCATTTCTTTGGCTAGTCCCGCCACTTCATGCATGTTAACTTCCGGCGTTGCCCGTAGCTCTTTGAAATACCGAATAAATTTGCGCCGTCTCTCATTCACAGTAGACATTTACGATGTATCTCCTTTTTATGCTCCCAGCGGAGCCACGTCACCCCAACCATCCACGAGGGCACCTGGAGCGACAATCGCCCTAATCTTGACCAAGTGGTTGCGGAATAGGTCATACCTACCCGTTTTCCGCTGAAGCTGACCAGCGACTAATCCAGGATGGATGCCGATGGTATTTGCGAACCCTAATATGTCCCGCTCTGCGAAGTAAGGGGCTTTGCGGGCGATAAACTTTTCTAGCGCGACTTGAGGAACGCAAAACTCAGCTCCAGCTACATCGGCGGTTCGCTCCTCATCGGCTATAGTCAAACCGGACCGATCTTTTTCCATATCCATGTCCAAGATTGCGACTTCCCGTCCATGGTGCTGAACAACATGCTCCAGTTCGTGGCGAAGCACAAACCAGAAGTTGTCAATCCGATCGAATCGTGTAGACAAGGCTATGACGGGGGACTTGTCGTCTAGCCACAAACATACTCCGTCGATTTTAGTGGACGGGATAGCCTCAACTAGGAGGAACCGAATTCCCGCTTCGCTGAGAATTCGGGGCACCTTGCGTGCTGCATCAGGAGAAACCAACAACTTGGTCAAGCTTTGGATGGCAGCCTTTACTGATGCTTGAGAGTATTTCGCGACCAGCATCTCATCGGCGAGTTGTCTGACGCGATGCAGCCATGCTATCTGGGCTGGAGTTGTGTCCCCCAAGAGGTCGGTTTTCTTTGGGCGATGGACTGGAGACACAATCTCACCTAGCGAGGCGACATTGAAGAATTGACACAAGCTGGCATTCAGGCCGGGGTCGCGAACATCAGTGATCCCTCTCAACCATCCACGCTTTACGATCTCAGTTACCGGTAAACCGGCGAAGATTGCCTTTCGCATGGGCAGCGCAGGATCAATTCGGATTTCGATCTTTGCCTTGGCGAGTTCGTAGTCCTTCTGTAGCTGCAATAATCTATCTGGATCAATTCCTAGTGCAACGTTGAGCGTCAGAGCCAATTCCGCGTCGATAGGTTTCGCGCCCGTTACGATTCGACTCACTGTTTGCTCGTTGGTTCCGAGAACCAATGCCAATAATCTCTGAGTCCAGCCGTGCTGCTGGAGATGCAACGCAATCAGCTGAGAAGGAGTGGTGCAGCCGTCGTCGTTTGGCATCGATTCATTATCGCGATACCAAATACTTCTGTCAATCGGTAAATAACATATTTACGCAAACTGCACTTAATGCTTGACAAGGGCCTGCGATTGGCATATTCTGGACTTGCCATGAATCGCCTCTCCGTAGCCGACCGCGCAAGGATTTTAGGAATGCTAGTTGAAGGCAATAGCCTCCGCTCGGTCAGTCGGATGGCCGACGTTTCGATCAACACAGTCACTAAGTTGCTCGTCGATGTGGGCGCGGCGTGTTCAGAATACCTCGATAAAAATCTGGTCAACCTGAATTGCAAGCGCGTCCAGGTCGATGAAATCTGGGCGTTCTGCTACGCCAAGGCTAAGAATGTAACACCGGAGATCGTCGCCAAGAATCCGTCCGCTGGCGACGTTTGGACGTGGATGGCGATTGACGCGGACACGAAGTTGATTCCATCGTGGATCGTCGGACAGCGCGATGGCGTCACGGCGCGAATCTTCGTTAACGATCTGGCTAACCGTCTTGCGGACCGCGTGCAGTTGACGAGCGATGGACTCTCTGTTTATCTGCAAGCGGTCGAACGAGCTTTTCACGGCGACGTTGATTACGCCCAGTTGATCAAGGTCTATGGCGAAAGTTCCGAGGGTCAAAAGCGCTACAGTCCGGCGGAGTGCATCGGTTGCGAACGCAAAGCCGTCGTCGGCTATCCCGATCCGGCGCACGTTTCCACGAGCTATATCGAACGCGCCAACTTGACCATGCGGATGGGAATGCGGCGCTTCACGCGATTGACGAATGGATTTTCAAAGAAGATCGAGAACCACGTAGCGGCGGTTGCTATTCATCTTATGCATTACAACTACGCTCGGATTCACAAATCGCTTCGCATCACGCCAGCAATGGCAGCGGGAGTTTCAGATCATGTTTGGTCGCTCGAAGAAATCGCATCTCTGTCAAACTGAGACACTACCAACAGTTCGGCCCTTTCCGCGAATCCGAATTTTGTCTTCATCCACAACCAAGAGTTTGCCCGAAAGGTCATCCAGTTGAGGTATCGCGAGGCATCTCGCAATAGCCTCTTGAATCTTAGCCTCGAGGGGAGGATGCAAGCGAAGCAAAATAACGCCCGGCGTATTTTCAACCGGGAATCTAAGAATATTTCCGAAATCGGCATCCAGAGTGACGAGCGTCCGCATCTCTTGAATCGCGAAGTCCCGTACCATCGTCCGCACCACTGAGATTCACTTCTACAACCGCAAGCGCATCGTAACCCTGTTCGCGCAGACGCGCGGCGTGCAGCGGCGAAAGGTTCTCGTCAAAGAGGAACTTCACGCTTCCGCGAGAACTACTTCTTCACTCGCAAGCGCTGCCGCGTAGGCCAGGCAGGCGCGCAGGTCTTCCAAAGACAATTGCGGGTAGGAAGCTAACAGGTCCTCCGTGGTCTCGCCCGCTGCCATTTTCTGCAGAAGCAGATACACGGGGATCCGCGTTCCCTTTATGCAAGGCTTGCCCATCATTACGTCGGGCTTGGCCTCTATTCGGGGCGGAAGCTTCATAACTAAAGTTATCACGCGGGATAGAAGGCCGGCGTTGCTACTCTTCGACAATCTCAAACGTCGTCACCACCTCGGCCGTGGGCCGCACCGTGGCGACGGCGCTGCAGTATGTGTTGGTCGAAAGATCGATGGCCCTCTGCACGGCTTCGGGCGAAACTTGTTTGCCGCGCACAATGTGCTTGAGCTCGATCCGGGTGAACGCCCGGGGATGATCCTCGCGGCGCTGAGTATGCACTTCGACGCTATAGCCCGTCACCTGCTGACGCTTTTTCTGCAAAACGGAGATCACGTCGGCCGCGGTGCAGCTGGCAAGCCCGGCGATGAACAGCTCCAGGGGGCCGGCGGCGGCTCGGCGTCCGCTTTTTACGTCGATCTTGATTTCATAGCCGCTGGGAACCGTGGCCGTGAAAAACTCATCGCCCGTGTAGCGGATGGTCCATTCTTTCGCTGGGTTTTTAGTAGCGGGTTCGGTCGGAAGTGGATTCGAGCTCATGCTCCAGCAGTACCACACGTTACACTGAAGCTTCTATGATCGAGACGCCCACGCTCTCTCAAATCCAAAGGGCGCGGCAGCGGATCACGCCGTGTGTGAAGCGCACGCAGCTATGGTCCAGCGCTGCGCTGAGCGAACATCTGCGCACCAATGTCTACGTCAAAGTTGAGGTGCTGCAAAAAACCGGCTCGTTCAAAGTGCGCGGCGCGTTCAACAAGATCCTGACTCTGAAGCCGGAGGAGCGCTGCAGAGGCGTGGTGGCGGTAAGCGGCGGCAACCATGCGCAAGCCGTGGCATATGCGGCGCGCGTGCTGGGTTTGCGCTCCGTGGTTCTGATGCCCGAGTTCACGCCGCGCAACTATGTGGACGCCACACGCGGCTACGGAGCCGATATCCTTTTCGCGCCCGACGTGCGCACCGCGTTCGACCGCGTGGCGGAGCATGAGCGCGAAGGCTGGGCGTTCATCCACCCCTTTGACGATCTCGACGTCATCGCCGGCCAAGGCACCATCGGGCTGGAAATTCTGGAAGATGCTCCGCAGGTGACCGACATTATCGCCAGCATCGGGGGGGGCGGGTTGATCGGCGGAATCGCCGCGGCGGTCAAAGCTCTGAAACCGTCGGTGCGCATTTGGGGCGTGGAAACGGAAGGCGCCGACTGCATGTCGAAATCGCTGGCGGCGGGAAAAATTGTCACGATGGAAGCGATTACTTCCATCGCGCGAACCTTGGGAGCGCCCGCGCCCTCGCAACGAACGCTTTTCATGGCGCAGCAGATGCTGGAAAGCGTGACCGTGGTTTCGGACACGGAGGCGCTGGCGGCGCTGCGATTTCTGCTGGAACGGCTGAAGATATTGACGGAGCCTGCTGCGTCCTGCACGCTGGCGGCGGCCGATCGGCTACAGGAACGATTCGGTCCCGGAAGTCACGTGGTGCTGGTGCTGTGCGGCGGGAATATGCCGACCGACGATCTGGCGCGGATTTAGCCAGCGCCGAAATAGCTGTCGACGCCATGACCGTTTTCCAGTGCGGACCCGAGCCGCGACCGAAGGAAGCGGCCTAGCGCGTCCCTAATCCAAGCAGCCCGACGCCCACCAGGATCAAGCCCAGCGCCACGAATTTCGAGCGCGTCAGAGCCTCTCCGAAGAACAGCTTCGACCAGAACAGCGTGAACACATAGCCGAGCGAGACCATCGGGTACAGCACGCTGAGGTCGCCATGCTTGATGCCCAGCATAAAGAAGACCCACGAGATCAGATATCCCGCGATGCCGCCCATTAGCTGCCAGTTGGTGGCGAGCGCCGGGATCGTGAACTTCAGGTTTCTGGCTCCAGCTTTCAGGCCGACAGAGCCAAGGCTTCCAATAAACGATGCGAACATCACCCAGGCGACGGACGTGAGGGGCGTGTTCATTGCTTTACTTTCCTGGGTCTGAGGCCCGACTGCCGCTACGTCCGAGGATCGCGACGCCGCCGATGATCACGGCGATGCCGGCCACGCGAAATGCGTTCATATGCTCGTGGAAAATCAGGACAGAGAGAATCGCCACCCACACGTAGCTGAGCGAGATGACGGGATAGAGCACCGAGAGCTCGCCATGCTGCAATGCCAGCACCATCATCACCGCGCCGACGCCGTAAAGCGCGAGACCTCCCATAAGCGGGATGCTGGTGATCGCCGCGAACACAGTCGTGCTGATCTGAAAATGCATCGAGCCGAGGGCGAGCGCCGTGACGCTACCCGCTGGAACCTTATTGAGTGCGTTGGCGCCTGTCTTGATGAAGATTTGCGCTACGGACGCCAGCAAGGTGAAGGCGATCACCATCCACAGGGCCATGCGCTTTTGGCGATCAGTGCTGATCCGCGGGCCGTCGGATTGTGGCAAGGTTTTAGGATTCAAGAGGATGTCGGCTTCTGGTTGGTCATCGACCAGTGCGAGTGTTCCGCCTTGCGGCTTGTCATTCAGCATAGCGCGGGTCCTTGAGCAGAGAAAGCTGCCCGAATAGACAACTATTCATCCATCGGCGGGAGCATCGTCGAACCGTAGACCACGGATTTACACCTCAAAACGCGCCCCGCAGCCATTCGATTTCCGGCCGATCGCTCAGAATCACGTTCACCAGATCGAACCGGACGCGGTCCATGGGCGTGTTGGTTTTGCGCGCGTATTCGCGGGCCGCGCGGCGGATGTGCTGGCGCTTTTCTTCTCCCACGGCGCGGTCGGGAGGGCCAAACTCCGCGCTGCGGCGCGTCTTTACCTCCACGAACACGAGTTCCCCGCCCTGCCAGCCGATCACATCGGTCTCCGCGGAGCCCG
>Ga0075522_10003025_pt1 | contig 12313 bp, 9 predicted proteins | sample NGEPerA_FD_74796 | JGI IMG/M metagenome (GOLD analysis project Ga0075522, IMG submission 74796) | Arctic peat soil microbial communities from the Barrow Environmental Observatory site, Barrow, Alaska, USA - NGEE PermafrostL2-A | ecosystem: Environmental > Terrestrial > Soil > Wetlands > Peat ... | reverse complement strand
CGCATCCTGGGGCTGAAGGCGGTCCCAAGGGTTTGGCTGTTCGCCAATTAAAGCGGTACGCGAGCTGGGTTCAGACCGGCGTGAGCCAGGTCGGTCCCTATCTGCTGTGGGCGTGGGAACCTTGACGGCGCCTCTTCCCTAGTACGAGAGGATTGGGAAGGACGGACCCCTGGTGTACCAGTTGTCGCGCTAGCGGCACGGCTGGGTAGCTATGTCCGGAACGGATAAACGCTGAAAGCATCTAAGCGTGAAGCCTACGCCAAGACGAGGGTTCCGTGCTATTTATAGCGAGAGACCCCGGGTAGACCACCCGGTTGATAGGCCGGAGCTGTACGGATCGAAAGATCTTCAGGTTACCGGTACTAAAGGTCGACAGCTTGGCCACTTTTATCGATCGTCGTCTTCCTTGTAAGTGGTGGGTTGTGTGTGGTGGGTTGTAAAAGAATGCGTGCATTCCAACTACAACCTTCAACCCACAACCAACCACAAACAAAAGACGACGGGCCAGTAACGCACAAAAAGTGCGCCCGATGACGTAAATCCAACGTCGCGGAAAAGAAATGGTCACTGATCGCAGGCCCGTTGGAAGTAAAAGCATGCCCCGGCATGAACAACTGACAACGGACCACTGACAACTGACTTTTCGCAAATAACCTCATCATTCGCTTGAATTATCAAGCTCCCGCCGGTCGAAGGATCGTCGGGAGCCATTGCTGGTGGCCATACCGGCGGGGTCACACCCGTTCCCATCCCGAACACGGCCGTTAAGACCGCCGGGCCGATGATACTGCTTCCGCGGGAAAGTAGGTCACCGCCAGCATTTATACTAAAGGCCCCCGGAACCAACCTCGGTTGGCACCGGGGGCTTTTTGCTGCGCGGGGGTTGGGGTTGCGGAATGGGGGAGATATTAGGTGCTGCGAGCCACGGAAATGAGATGACGAAGAATCTTGTGCGGCCAACCGCGAGGCGCACCTTCAGCGGGTGTCCCAGAGGGACGCGTGTGGACTGCGAGGGCGTCCCGTTGGCGCAAAAATCATCTGGGACGTCGGGGACGAGGATAATGCGATGCGATGTTTGGGATGATTGACGGCATGGTCACTGAAGTGACCACGCCAGGGCGGGATCAGACATTCGTTGCTTGCTTCATTTTTTTGGACCGGTACATTCGCCTGGGACTACTCGTCCTTCAAGGAAGGAACGCCGTTGACCGCAATTCCATTCATTCGCTCGCGCAGGAAAGGGCCGGCCGTGCCTGCGGGCCTGCCCGCGCCGCCGCCGCTGGTGGATGATGAGGAGCAGCGCTATCGGCCGATTGACCGCGCGCTTCTGGGTCGAGAGCTGGGGTTGCTCGCGCCATATAAAAGCCAATACGCGCTGGGCGTTTCGCTGGGGGTGGCGATGACCATCCTCGATATGCTCTCGCCCAAGTTCATGCAATGGATCATCGATTTTGGCGTCGGATTTCAAAAGGGCGCGCTGCATCCGCAGCCCACCGAAACGGGCGCCGTGCATCATGTGTTGTTTCTGATCGGCATGTGGGCGCTGTGCATCGGCGTGGCCATCATCTTCCAGCGCTTCACGATCCTGGTAATGACCGGCGCCGGGGAGCGCGTGCAATTCACCCTGCGCCGCCGGCTCTTCGGCCAGCTTCAACGGCTCTCGATGAGCTATTACGACAAGACAAAACTGGGCCGCATCATCAGTCGATGCACCAGCGATGTGAACAGCCTGCGCGAAGTGAATGTGTGGGGGCTGCACGTCATCTGCTCGAATCTGTTGATGATGCTCGTGTCCGCCGTGATGCTCGCGACCACCACCGATATCCGGCTGTTTCTCTCCGTCGCGTGGCTTGGGCTTTTGCTCCTTCTTGCCAATCACGTCTATTTCCAAAAGGCGACGGTGCTCTTCCAACGGGCGCGCGAGGGATGGACGCGCGTCAGCACCAACATGGCCGAGAACATCACCGGCATGCGCGTGGTCACCGCCTTCAACCGCCAGGTCCCCAACCTTGGCGTCTTCAACCTCCTGCAAGTCAATAACACCAATAACAACGTGCAGGTGGCTCGCCTGAACGGCGTCTATCAGCCGGTACTCGATCTCATCCGTTTCCTGGGCAAGATCATCATTCTGGCGTACGGCGCGTTTCTAATCGTCAGCGGCAAGTTCCCGCCGGGCAGGGGGGTGGGGGCGGTGGTTGCCGCCAGTTTGTATTGGGACTGGTTCATGAACCCGATCACTACCTTCGGGCAGTGGTACAACATGTTGATGCAGGCGATGGCCGGAGCCGAGCGCGTCTTCTCGCTGCTGGATCTTCGCCCCGATGTGCAGGATGAACCCGATGCCAAACCGCTGCCACGAATCATCGGGCGAGTGGAGTTTGAGAATGTGACGTTCGGCTATCACCCCGAGCGCCCGGTTCTGCATGGCGTGAGCTTCCACGCGACGCCGGGCCAGACCATCGCGCTGGTCGGCGCGACTGGCAGCGGCAAGAGCAGCATCATCTCACTGATCGCAAGATTCTATCAGCCGCAACAGGGGCGCGTGCTGGTGGACGGGCACGACATCCGCAATGTCACCGGCGAGTCACTCCATCGCCAAATGGGTTTGGTGCTTCAGGTCAATTACCTGTTCACCGGCACGGTGGTGGAGAACATCCGCTATGCCAAGGCCGGGGCATCGGATGACGAGGTGATGAACGCCGCCCGCGCCGTCGGCGCCCACGACATGATCCAGACGCTTCAGAACGGCTACGAAACGCAAGTCGGCGAGCGCGGCGCGAACATGTCCCTGGGCCAGCGCCAACTTATCTGCTTCGCCCGCGCGTTCCTGGCCGACCCGCGCATCTTCATGCTCGACGAAGCCACCAGCGCCGTGGACACCGCGACGGAGCTGCTGGTGCAAAGCTCGCTGGAGAAACTACTGGCAGGCCGCACCACGTTCATCGTCGCCCATCGCCTGAGCACGATTATGAAAGCCGACTGTATTCTGGTGATCGATCAGGGGCGAATCATCGAACGCGGCACGCATAAGGAGCTGCTGGCGCGCGAGGGAAAATACGCGCAGTTATATGAGCAATTCGTGCGGCAGGTGGATTGATCGTCACTGGCCGGCGAGATACAATCGGCCAAATGCCCCGCAGCACTCGCATGCTCAGTGAGGAAGAGTTGGCAGTCGTTTTGTCTGTCTCGAAGCTCGCGTTGCCAGCCGACTTGCAGATCAAGGAGATCAAATTCGAGGAGCGCGATGACTCGACCGGTGAGCCGATTATTGAAGTGTACGCAATTTTCGACGACGCCGTTCCCGATGAGGTGATGAGTTGGGCGAGGATGGAGCCTGTGTACGAAGCCATCCGCACCGCGTTGTTGTCGGCCGGTGAGACGCGTTACATGATGTTCACAGTGATGCATCGAACGGATTTTGACGACCGCTACAATTACGATCCGGCATTTGATTGATCCGGCAAGAGGCGATACTGTGGGTTTGCCCGAAGACCTGCTTGAACAAGCTCGCCATTTGGCACTGCGGGATGCCACGGGGCGTCCCCGTCAGGATCACCTTCGCCGATCCGTATCCACCATCTATTACGCTGTTTTTCATTTCTTGATCGATCAGGCGTGTCGCTCTCTTCTGGGAGCAGCGCGCGAAACGCGAGGGCTGCGAGGGATTCTCGCCCGTGCATTCGATCATGGCTCAATGAGAAGGGTGTCGGCTTCATTCGCCAGTGGCAATCTTTCCAATCGACTTGCGCCCGGCCTGGAGGGGCACGACATCCCCCCCGAACTTCGCCGCGTCGCGGACACCTTCAGATACCTTCAAGAACGGCGGCACGAGGCGGATTATGATCTGCTGCGAAGATTCGGTCGCAGCGAAGTTTTGTTATTGATCGCCCGCGCCGATGAAGCTCTACATGCTTGGGCGAATGTCGCCGGATCTGTGCCAGCGCGCCTGTATTTGCTGGCCCTTTTGGCTGGCGAGCGGATACGCGAGTAGAGCGACGGATTGGGAGATCATTTGTGTCCGTACTCCGCACTTGCCCAGCGCCCGCCGGCAGCCAACAATAAAACGCCTGCCTTCCGCGTTTTAGCGCGGAAACGTTTGAAGCTGGGAAAGGTGCGATGGCGATTAACATCCGATGCCCCGATTGCGGCAAGCGCGCCCGCCTTTCCGACTCCCAGGCCGGGCATCGCGCCATTTGCGCCGCCTGCGGCAATGCGTTCACCCTCCCGGGCAAGATTTTAGAATTAGCGGCGGCTGATGCTTCCATCAAAGGCGGCACTGGATCCGATGTTTCGCGTGATGCTGAGACGCCGAATGCCTTTGGAAGCCATCACGGCATCGGGCGTGTCGGATGGCTCGCCATTGGCGTGGGCGGAGTATTGGTTGCCGGTCTGCTTGCGCTTTTAGTTTGGACAACGCTTCAAAAGGGACAACTCGCCGAAGAGCGGGCGCAGGCCGACACTCTTCGATCCGATGCCCATGTGTTGACGGCCCGGGGGGATTTCGAGAGGGCACATGTCAAATATCGCCAACTTTCTGATTTTCTGGCCGCCCATCATCCGAATGATCCGCAACTGAAGATTCTGCGCCAGCGCGCGGGCGCCGATGATGAGCATGTCTTCAAGGAGTTGGTGGCCCGCGCCGCCGCCTCCGCCCGCGCTGCTCGACTGCGACCTAAAACCACGCTAACTGCCTTAGCGGCCACGGCTCCCGCCACCACGCAGCCAAAGGCGCGGCTGGTAGTTGTTGCGGCCTCGCGTGCTGCAAACCCCTCCGGTAAAGATACGTCGCAATCTCCCGACCGCAGTGGCGTCCCCGCGAATAACATCAGCCCGGCAACCCGCGCCGATTCTGCCCCCAATTCGTTGCCGGCGACGGATACGGCGGCAAGTGTCCCTGCCTCTTCGGCTTTGCATGCCGACCTGGTTTCCGTCGCCCGGCACAGGCCGCCGCGAATCGCCCGCCCGCCGGTGCAATTGGTGGCGCAGTTCAGCGATGAACTGGGCGACGCGCAGATCGGTCGGGCGATCCAGGCCGGCGTGAATCATCTCATTGGCGAGTTTGATCCTAGAACCTTCGAGCTTAACGACGGCGCGGTCATCCGCCGGCGTGGCATGCGCGGCGCGGGCAACGGAATCCATGACGGAGCCGATGCCCTGTGCGTCTACGCGTTGCTTCAGTGCGGGCAGGCCGTCAGCGATCCGCGCCTCAACCTCCATGCCACCTTCATGACCGGCTGCATCGAAGCCATGAAGCGCTATCCCATGGACGAGCAGTCCGGCTATACCACCTATGGCCGGGGAATCCGCGCCACCGCACTGGCCCTCTTCGATCGCAAAGAAGACCACCAGGCGCTGGCGGCCGACGTGTTGTGGCTTCTCAAGGTGCAGAAGAACGGCGGATACAGCTACGTCAAATCCAACGGCAACTACGACAACTCCAACTCCCAGTACGGCCTGCTGGGCGTCTGGTCGGGCGCGGAAGCCGGCATCGAAGTGCCCAATGCCTACTGGCAGCTCGTCGAAAATCATTGGACCGCTTGCCAGGATCCCAACGGCCAATGGGGCTACGGCACCCGCAACGGCGGAAGCGGTACGCTCACCATGACCTGTGCCGGAATCGCCTCCATGTTCGTCTGCCATGACTGGCTCGATGGGCCTAAATTCGGCGCATCGGTCGGGCGAGATCCATTTTCAGGCCCATTAAAGAGGGGCCTGGAGTGGATGGAACAGGGCGATCACAGCGTAGGCGTGAGCCGAAGCATCGGCGGGCACTGGGGGTATGCCCTCTACGGCATCGAGCGCGTCGGGTTGGCCAGCGGGTTTAAGTTCTTTGGAAACCATAATTGGTACCCGGAATTGTCCCGTGTCGTGCTTGCCGCTCAGCATGCCGATGGGAGCTGGGGCGACAACGTCAATACGGCTTATGCCCTGCTGTTTCTGTCGCGCGGCCGCCATCCGATCATGATGAACAAGCTGCGCTTCGACGGCTACTGGGCCAACCGCCCGCGCGATGTGGCCAACCTGGCCAAGGAGGCCGGCGAAAAACTCGAGCGCCCGATCAATTGGCAGGTGGTGCCGCTCAAGCGCGACTGGACCGACTGGCTGGATTCGCCCATTCTCTATTTGGCCAGCCACAAGCCGCCCAATCTGAGTGACGCCGACGTGCAGAAAATCCGCCAGTATGTTGAAGCCGGCGGCATGCTGTTCGTGCAGGCCGACGGAGACGCCATTCCCATGACCGGCTTCGCGCGCGAACTGGGCCACCGCCTGTTTCCCAAATATGAATTGGCGGATGTTCCCCGCCCCAATCCTTTGTTCTCCTCGCTCTACCGCCTTCCGAGCCATCCCGCCCTCAAGATGGTGAATAACGGCTCGCGCATTTTAATGCTGTTCTCGCCGACCGATATCTCAAAACGCTGGCAGCTTCGCGAGCAGAACGGAATGATGGGAAAGCCGGCCTTCGAGCTCGGCATCAACATGTTCGTCTATGCCGCCGGCAAGCGCGATTTGCGCAATCGTCTTGAATCCAACTATATCGGCCCCATTGCCGGCACGCCCAGTCTCACCATAAAGATCGCCCGCGTACAATATGCGGGCAACTGGGATCCCGAGCCTTACGCCTGGACGCGTTTCGCACGCTGGTTCCACCAGCAGACCGGTTACGCACTGGATGTGGAGCCCGTGGCCATGCGCGATCTGGACGCCAAAACCTATCACTTCGCCGCCCTCACGGGCACCGCCGCTTATAACCCAACCGCCGCAGAGGTGGCCGCGATCAAAAAGTTCGTGGAAGCCGGCGGCGTTCTGTTTACGGACCTGACTGGCGGCACCGGCGCCTTCGATTCCGCGATTCGCGACAGCCTGCTGTCCGTCGCCTGGCCGGGCACCCCCGGAACGCCGCATTCTCTTTCCGCCTCTCATCCGCTCTATCAGCCGGGCAACAATGGAATACTGGATCTGACGCGCGCCCGCCTTAATTCCTACGCCATCGAAAAGCTCGGCTCCACGCCCGGCCAACATCTTTCCGAGATTGCCGCCGGTGCCGGCCATGTCCTGTTCACATCCCTCGACGTCACCTCCGGCCTCCTCAACACCAACACATGGGGAATCGTCGGCTTTGAACCGGCGTACTCACAGGCGCTGATGAAGAACGCGATCTTGTGGACGTTGGATGGTCAGAGGGATGAGTGAAGTACCGATCGAGGCCCGTTTAGCGTCATGTCCAGGAGCGGCCAATGCGGGCTGTCGAATGCCCGGGCGGACTAACGATCGCTTAGCGGGAGTGGACAACGGTCAGGCAGGGGCACGTGAAATTTGAGGAGCGGGCGTTGAGGGCGGCATCTTGTTTACATCGGCGTCTTGACTCCAATTGCGCGCACGATGCACCACCCGGCGCGCGCCTCAAAAATACCAAACGCCCCGGCCATCGCGCAGGCAATCGCCACTACCCAGCGAACGGCTGAGTCGCTGCCCATCGCCCACCAATAGGCAAGCCAACCGGCAATCGCCAGCAGGATGATGCCGTAGATGAGCCGAGCGGCTTTTCCCCTGGCGTCGATGTTACAGGTGAGCGGCATGCGGCATTCTATGCGCGCGGGGATGAACCCAGCAACAAAACGGGGGCGTGGGCAATGGGACGAAAACAACGGGACACGTGCGGTTTTCTCAATGGTTTGGCTTCGTGGGCCGCCCAAGGCGGCGATGGCTCGATCCCCATTCCAATTGCTCCGTTGTCCACTCAAGGTGAGACCCACGCCCTCGGGGGCGCGAAAAATAGCGGGGTTGTTCGCTCAGGGAAATATAATCGAGCCGGAGAAGGTGGACCCGGGCGCGGTCATTCACCAGATGTGCATCAGCCGGGAGCGCCGTCCGGCAGTCTATGATTCTCGTCGTCACGTCCTGTACGTCCGCATACTCTCCAATGATCCGTCTAATCATGGAGAACGATTCATTATTATGCACTTTGGCGCAAAGGCGATGGTGTCAATAGTGTGGGCGGACTTTATCAAGGACATGCCATCACGCGAACAGGAGATCTCGCGGGTGGCATCATCGTTCAAATTCGACTCCGCTCACGCTTTTGAATCAGGCTGGGATTACAAGGCGATGTGAAGCGACGACTATCGCCCGACATTTCCATTCGCATCCAGACGGCCGCAGGTCCATAGGATGCCGTTGGTGAGCAATTGCAGATAGGCGGGGTCGGCGCCGGTTTTCATGTCGTGGCCGAGCGTGGTGCAGAAGACGCGCGTGCCGTGGTAGTTGTTGATCCAGGCGACCGTGTGAACTTTTCCCGTGATGGGGCTTTTGGCGGTTAGCAGGGGCGTGGCGGTGGGCATCATCTTGATGGTGTTGTACAGCTCATCGCCGGGGGTTTTCCAGTGGGCGGGAAACGTGCGGGTGATGGGGTGGTCGGCCACCTTCACCGTTGAAAAAGCCTCGTACTTGTCATGCACGCGCGTGTCCATTCCCACCAGCGCGTGCCATTTGGCGTCGGCAATGGCTTCGCGCTTGGCCAGCTTAGGGTCCTTTTTGTTTCGCGGCGGTCGGTACGTGTGCATCGAACAGTGAATGAATACGGCCGGCTTGCCTGCGGCCGCAGCTTTGAGGGCGGCGTCGTAGTCGCCATCGGACCAAGCTTCACCAAAGCAGATGTCGTAGATGATGACGTCGCAGTCTTTGCCGAAGGTTGGACTCTTAAATTCGGCGGCCATATGTGCGGCATCGGGAATGTGCCGGATGTCAAACTGGATGTCGGCTAGCTTGCTGATGTGGTCCGCGAGAATGGCCGGCATCTTCTTGTAATCGTGGCAGCACCCGCCCACGTACATCACGGCCCGCAGCTTTGCGGCGAGTGCTGATTGGGAGCAAACAAGTAGCAATAGTGCCGCACAGATTGTGGTTGTAATACGCGTCATCGTTTCCTCGTCGAAGGCATGGACTGTCACATGCGAAGTTCGGCAGGCGGCGGCGCGGGGTTAGTCGAAGGCGGTGGGGGCCTCGAGCCGCTTTCAATCGATGCCGGCGATCCTACCATCGCGCTTTGGCAGCCATCGCCTTTTTCAATTCCGCGGAATTGGGCGATCATCGATGTAGTCGGCTTCCCAAAATAGTATCTGCCCGGCGCCCAGTTCGCGGGCCAGTTTGTAACTGGCCTCAAACTCCGCCACGTTTTGAGGCACCCAGGCATAGGTCCACACATCCACCTTGCCGGCGGTTTCCTTGCGGAGCGCGTTCCACGCGAGTTTGGGTGTGCCGCCGTCGCGGTAATAGCCGGCGGCAACCGCCGCATCCATCAGCGCCTCGCGCGCCCATGCGCCGACGTCCAGCAGCAGCCCGCGGAGGTTGCCGTCGATCTTGTTGAGCATTCCACGGTAGTGCCAGGGGTGGCCGACCAATACCGCGATGGGGACGCGCGGCTTGCGTGCATCAACGAGCTTGCGAACCTCGCGCATGAACGTGGTCTGCGGCGCCGCCCGGATCGCGATCCACGGCGCATCGCCTTTGGGAATCTGCCGGGGATCGACTCCCAGTTGCGACTTGCAGGCGTCAATGAGCGGCTGCTCATAGCCGCTGTCGGCGACGCCGGCCGGGTCGGTTTGCGGATTGTCGCGCACATCGCCGGTGCGAATCCAGTCCAGGAACAGGCCATCGATCGCGTAGCCGTCGAGCAGTTCCCCAAGGATCGCCAGCTTGTATTCCCGCACTTCGGGAAATGCGAAGCTGAGCTGCGAATGGTACACGCGCCCGTCGCGGCGGCGCCACCGGAACTCCGGATGACGCTTGCTGAAATCGCTTTGCAGGCCCCAGCCATGATCGTCCTCGTTGATGGAAACCCACGCATGAATCTGCAACCCGATCTGATGCCCGTACCTGATGGCTGATGCCAGCGGGTCGAAATGCTGGTAATCGAGCGATTCAAATTTGCCGAGAATCTCTTCGCGCCTGGCCGCGGTCATTCCGGCGGTGATTTTCTCCATGAGCCGCCGGTCCTGCTCCGATTTTGGACGCCAGAAGCTATCCTCATCCCACTTTCCCTCCGCCTTTACGAGCCGGCTCTTGTACATCGCCCGCCCCCCATCCAGCACGCGCCAGTAAATGCGCGACCACCCGCACGCCTTGCAGGCATCGAGCATATGCCGCACGCCCGCCTCACCCCAGGCCATCCCCGCCTTGAGCATCCAATCCGAGTGGGTCAGCGGCGCGGTAAGGATGATTTTCTCGCCCTCATCCGCTCGCGCCGATTTCGCCCGCGCGAGCGCACACGGAATAAACCCGCCGCTGACGGCGGCCAGGGCTTGCAGAAATGTGCGGCGGTTGATCATAACATCATCTTATCGCGACTCAGACTCATCGACCAAGGTATGCCCGGCCGGCGTGGCCACTTCAGTGGCCATGCAAAGCCGCCCCAATTATATGAAAGACGCGCTAATTTCGTTTTCATGCCGTCATCGTAGCCGCCGTCGCGGTAATCAGGCGGGCGGGGATTCCAACCGCGGTGGCGCCGGCAGGGACGTCGCAAAGAACCACGCTCATCGCGCCGATCTTGGCGCCGTTGCCGATGCGTATCCCGCCCAGCACCTGCGCGTAGGCGCCAAGCTCCACGTTGTCTTCCAGAATGGGGGCCGGCCCATTGTCGTGGCGATTGCCGATCGTCACGCCCTGGCGCAGGGTGCAGTGGGCTCCGATCTTCGCATCCCTATGCACGAAGATGTTGCCGAAATGATGGATCCGCAGCCCCGGCCCAATCTGAACATCCTTTGGAATGCTGATGCCGGTGAGCGTTTCGATAATCCGATAGGCCAGCCAGTACGCGCGATCGCCGATAGTTTTTATCAAACCGGGTGATCGACGATCATTTCGCCGGCCAAAACGATAGACCGCGATCGCCCAGATCGACTGCTCCTTACGGAACGGCCCGTTCGGGTAACGCTGCAAATCGGCTTGCCAGTCAGGATCATTCACGTCGCTTATCATATCGTCCCTACGGCGGCATGCCCTTGCCCTGCTCGTGAATTGGCGCTGCATTATGCCGCCGAAAGGGACACGAGAACCAATTGCCTTGTTTTCCCATAGGAATAGTGTAAATTGCATGTGAACACCATGGCAAACGTCGATATTCCACGCATTGCCTCACCTTCATGGCTTCACGGCCCCAACGGGAAATCCCCGGCTGCTCCCGCGCAAAGGGGCCGGCTGGTTTTGGACCATATCACCAAGCTATTCGGCGACTCCTCCAGCCACGCGCTGAGCAACGTCAGCCTCACCTGCGAACCCGGCGAATTCGTGGTGGTCGTCGGCCCCAGCGGTTGCGGAAAAAGCACGTTGCTGAACATCGCCGCCGGCATGGTCGCGGCGGATTCGGGAACCGTTCGGGTGGACGGCAGGCCCGTCGCCGGGCCCGGGCCGGATCGGGCCATGGTCTTCCAAGAGCCGGGCCTGTTCCCCTGGCTGACCACCGCGCAAAACATCGAGTTCGGCATGAAGATGGCGGGCATCCCGCGATCGGCACGCAAACCGAGAATTGAGAACGCCTTGCGGCTGGTCCATCTTCTGCCCAAGCGCGACAAGCTGATTCATGAACTCTCCGGCGGAATGAAGCAGCGCGTCGCCATCGCGCGGGCGCTGGTGATGGACCCCGCGGTTTTGCTCATGGACGAACCCTTCGCCGCTCTTGATGCGCAGACCCGCACGATGCTACACGAGCAATTGCAGGCGCTGTGGTGCCAGGCGCGCAAAACTATTTTGTTCGTCACGCATTCGGTGGGAGAGGCGGTGCGGCTGGCGGATCGGATCATCGTGCTGCACACCCAGCCGGGGCTCATCCGACGGGAGTTTCGCATCGAGCTTTCCCATCCGCGGAATTTCGACAGCCCGGATATCACCCGGCTTGTGAAAGCGGTCCGCCAAGAAATCGAGGACGAGGTCAATCGCGTCAACGCACAGATGGCCGAAACATACTGGAAGCCCGCCGCGGCTTCCGATCTGGGCGCTGATCCCGGCCTCATGGGAGGCGGCATATAAACACCGTCCTCTCCGCCACCGCTTTCCGGCGCCCGGAATTATGAATTGTGTTTGCATTCCCAAATCCCCGCCGTTACATTCCACCCATCCCGCCAGTCCCCATCGGCAGGATCACGACGGCTTGTATTTCCGCCGCGGATCGGATTCCTTTCTTCAGCCGAGGCAAAGCATGTTTTCATTCGCCGCCGCGATCCGCGCGTTATGCCGGCGTCGTCCAACCTTATTGACCCGCAAATCGGCCAGGGCTGATCGCCGACTGAAGCGCGCCGCGGGCGCGACCGTCGAGGCG
>Ga0075522_10003022_pt1 | contig 12326 bp, 12 predicted proteins | sample NGEPerA_FD_74796 | JGI IMG/M metagenome (GOLD analysis project Ga0075522, IMG submission 74796) | Arctic peat soil microbial communities from the Barrow Environmental Observatory site, Barrow, Alaska, USA - NGEE PermafrostL2-A | ecosystem: Environmental > Terrestrial > Soil > Wetlands > Peat ... | reverse complement strand
CCCCAACTTGAGGCTTGCCAACGGCACAAAGACCGAACATCAATCACCCGTCGCGATCGATCTGTCTCATCCAGATTGTCGCGCGCCTGTCATCCAGATTGTCGCGCTACACTGAGGCGCGATCGACGGCCTTGACCCCTAGCTCGATAGGACCCAACGTCGGGCCAAATGCCACACAGAAATGATCGATCGGAGGAAGCGACGGGACCGGGCGACCTCATCGAGGACCGCACCCTTCTCAAGGCCTCCCTGGCGGAACGGGACCAAGCGCGAGGCCCTTACGCGGCGCGGAAGCGATTGACGCAGAAAGCCATGAAATCCTATAACCCAAACCTGTGTTCGGTTGACCTCATACCGAGCGGCCTGTAAGTCAGCGCTCTAGAAAGTTAAAAAGTCGGCAATCGCATGAGTCACTCGAAAATCTTCTCGGTACTACATGTCAGTGACTTCCACTATTCAAAGAAGAAGTCTCGCGAACAGGCCATCGTCGTAGATGCGCTAATCGAAGACTTAGAAGGACTCTGCATAGGCCACCGCCAGCCCGACATAGTGCTCTTCACCGGTGACCTCGTGAACGCGGCGGCGACAGATAACCATCTTGAGGCCTATGATTTCTTTCTGAAACGCGTGTCTACAGCAACCAAATGTAGCGACGAGCGTATTTTTGTCGTCCCCGGCAACCATGATGCGTCACGTCGCACCGTAGAAGATATGCTCGACCAGCATCTGGCATGGAGGGGGCAGGCAGACGCCATGGATGCCGTGAACCAGTTGTTCGAGGACGGCACATTTGGCAGCCTAGGCGACGAGAAATTCCAAAGCTTTCAAGAATTGGCTGGCTTCCTTTCCGGAGGAGTCCCGATATTTAGGAACATATTCGTCACCATATACCGTATCGACATCCTAAACGTTGAGATGGTTATTCTCAACACCGCTCTCCTCACCGGAACGGGTGCGGACGGTGTCGAGAAGGACCTAAGATGTATGGCCGTCGCGGAGTACGCCGTGCTGGACGCCCTGAAAGCTTTGACGGCAACGTCATTTCGAATATTTGCGACCCACCATCCACTCGACTGGCTGAGCGAGACCTCTGCGAAATTTCTGCGAGGAGTGATCCAGCGCGAGGGTGCGATGCATATGTTCGGTCACATGCATGAGCCCTTGTCGGCGCACACGACGAGCTACGAGGGTGAACTCTTCTCGAATCAGGCCGGCGCGACGTTTAGCGACCGCCGTCGCTACAACGGGTACGCGCTAGTGTCGGTTGAGCCTGCGGAGCGGCTCTTTGAAGCCCACCTCCGATCCTTCTATAAGGACCGGAGGCAGTTCGACGCGGCCATCGACGTCACCTCTGAGGGAAAATTCTACTCCTCACAGAAGGCCCGGCAGTTCTGGCGCGGCATCGGCGCACCGATAAAGGACCAAGACCTCCGCAGGTACCTGAGAGAGGACTGCCTGCCCCCGCTGCTGGGTGATCCCGAGTGGGCAGGCATCGGCGATAAGGGGCTGCACGAAATGTTTGTGCCTGCGCCCATGAAGCGGAACCACCTTCAGCCGCAGAAATTGAACGAACCCGAAATGACCCTGGAGGTCACCGTCGCGTTCGACGACCTGGTCAGGGGTGAGGGACATTGCATCGTTTACGCTGATCCCGAATTTGGGCGGACGACCGTCCTGCGCGAGCTCCAGTACCGCCTGTTGAGCGACTCTGGCGAACTGACGTTCGCGCGGGTGCCCGTGATTCTCGACTTTGCCGAAATTCGGCAAAACGCCGACAGCCTGCTGAAGACAGTGCGGTCAAGGATTGTGTCGTCCAATGAGGTGTTCGACTTTGGGTCGCTGATCAATCTCGGCCATGTCTGCCTGATGATTGACGACGTGGTTTTTGAGGACGCCAAGCGGATGGCGATCCTGCGTGACTTTGTCACGCGGTACCCCAAGGTCCGCTACGTCTTCACCAGCTTGAGGACCTCGGTGGCACCCTACGGAGCCTCCCTAAACCCAGAGATGCCAATCCAGTTCGATTTCGTCGAACTCTGCGCCTTCCGACGCCGTGACATGCGGATGCTTGTCACGAAGTGGGACACGTGCGCGGACGTCGACCGCGTTCTTGAGCGGATTCAAGCGGAGATCAGCGAAATAAATCTGCCGTTCACCGCCGCCAACGGCAGCATTCTTATGGTGATCTTTGAGCAACAGAGCGGATTCCGCCCGATCAACCGATGGGTACTGATCGAACAGTTTGTCGAAGTCACCCTTACCAAGGCGTCTGTGGAGCAGAGCAAGCGAGAGACGTTTGACTATCACAATAAGACGGCGTTGCTTGCTCACGTGGCGGGCTGGATGGTCGCGAATGACACCTACGTGGTAGATAGGGAGATCATTCGCGGCGTAATGAGAGCCTATATCCAAAACATAGAGATCGCGGTGGACCTGGATTGGCTCATGGCCGAATTCCTTGGGTCGCGATTGTTCGTGATTAAGCCTGGCGACAAAGTCAGTTTTCGGTACCGGGCGGTCCTGGAGTATTTCATCGCGTTCAATATGAAGCGCGATTTAGGATTCAGAACGTGGGTATTGGACGATGTAAGATACCTTTCCTTTCTGAACGAAATACAGTATTTCGCTGGGGCGGTTCGCGACGACACGAAATTGGTGGACGAGGTAGGCCGGCGATTCGTGTCGATCTTGGAGGAACTCACGCGGGCGGCCGGAGGAATAGATCTCGATCGGCTGACGAGTTTGGAATTGCCATCCGTCGGCGATGAACAGGGGGCCATTGATTCTCTAGCGAGACACCTTTCCGCAGCGCCCCTGACTCAAGCGGAGCAGGACGCGGAGCTGGAGGGGGAAATTCCCCGCGACGTGGAACATCGGCAGGAGGTCTTTCGCCCGAGGATTGAGCATATCGGTCACAAATTTCTGACGTGTCTCCTGCTTTATTCCGGTTTGATCAAGAACATGGAGGAGATTTCGGGAAGCGATAAGCGCAGGCATCTTGCCTCGGTCTGGAGGGGATGGGGAGCGTTTCTCCATCTTTCGCTTCAGCTTGTGCCGGACCTTGCGAGAGAGCGGAAGGTTCGGATTAACGGCGTTCTATATGAGCTGACGGTTCCGCGGAGCATGTCTGACGCAGAGCTGGCTCGGGGGATCTCGCTGGGCATGCCACTTGGAATCGGACGGCTCGTTGCCGCCAGCCTTGGAACGGAAAAACTTGAGCAGCAGCTGGTTGAGCCAGACCTTTTCGATGTGCCAGAGCCGCTGATTGTCGAGTTTTTTCGAACCGCACTGATCGCGGACCTAAGGCTGCCGTCTGCGCCTGCGGCGCTTCGCAATAGCTTGAAGAAGCTCGGCGTCAGTCGGTACCTCTCTGAGGCTATGATTCAAAAAATCATTGAATTGAGACGCTTCGATCGGCTCTCCAGCGAAGATTTCGGGGAGATAAGAGCAAGCGTGGCGGAGGCGCTCGCGGTCCTAAGCGGTGCGTCGGGAAGGGCCATAATTGACGAGAAGCGAAAACACATGGCACGCCTGCAAAGGCAGGATGTGATCCTCCGTTTGAGAACCCAACACGATGGTGATTGATAGACGAGCCTCTCCGGCGAACGATTGAGCGGACGGTCGGATAGGCTAAGGCGGCAGGATCGGTCGACCGCATAAAGCGTCCCCTTGCGGCCGAGCCGCCACGCGGCAAAATCGAAGCAGACCTTCCGAGCACTCGGGAGCGCCGGAATCCTTCCGACGCTCCCGCAATGCACGGGAGATTCAAATGAACAGTGGAGTTCTTTCAAAGCCGCGGATCGACATTCACCGCGCGGTCACGGAGAAAATCGTGGCCGCGATCGAGGCGGGGGCCGGGGAGTTTGTCATGCCTTGGCACCGAATGGGCCCCCGCATCGGGCGGCCCATGAATGCGGCGACGGGCAATAGATATCGGGGCGTCAACGTCGTCGCCCTTTGGGCCGAGGCCACCCTTGTCGGCTTTGGCTCCGGGCACTGGGCCAGCTACCTCCAGTGGCAGGGACTCGGAGCCCAGGTGCGACAGGGCGAACGTTCGTCCACCGTCGTCTTCTATCGGGAGATCGAGCCAGAGGACCCGCCAGCGCTTTTTTCCGTCGAAGAGAGCGGCCCTGCCAAGCGGTTCGTCGTGAGGGCGTCCCCGGTGTTCAATTCGGAACAGGTGGATGGGTGGAGACCACCAGGCCAGCCTGACGTCACCAACCCCGTGGAGACCCTCGGTAGGGTGGACCGACTTGTCGTCGGCACCGAAGCCTCGATCCGTCACGGTGGCACGCTCGCTTGCTATCGCCAGGAGCTGGATCGCATCGACTTGCCGGAGCGTGGCCTCTTCGTGGGCACGTCCACGATCACCCCGACCGAGTCCTACTACGCCACGCTCCTCCATGAACTCGTCCACTGGACGGGAGCAAAGCACCGGCTGGACCGGACTTTCGGAAGCCGGTTCGGCGACGCCGCGTATGCGGCGGAGGAGCTTGTGGCGGAGATCGGGGCCGCGTTCCTATGTGCCGATCTCAATGTGTCGAACGAACCCCGGCAGGATCATGCGGCATACCTGAGCTACTGGCTCCAGATCCTGAAGAGCGACACCAAGGCCATCTTCACCGCCGCCAGACTGGCCACTCAAGCCAGCGACTACCTCTTCGAGCGGGCCGTGCCGGAACTTGAACCCGCGATCTGAGACCTAAGCCTCGCCCATTTTCGGCGAGGCTTTCTTCTATAGGAGTCGCGACTCCGCCTCTTTCGGATCGGCCGCTCACGCGCTAGCTTTCGCCCGTGTGCAATCGGTACGGCTATCTGGCGCCCGTCTCCCGCTTGGTCGATGAGTTCAGCCAGGTCCGCATCCCGCTCGTCTTTCGCGATGGCGCGGTTCCGAACCTTGAGCCGCGCGAGCACATTCGTCCAACCGACTCCGCGCCGATCATCCGGCCGCTCGATGCCGCCGATCCATCCGCTGGCGTGGAGATGGTAGACGCCAGGTGGTGGCTGATCCCGTTCTTCCACAAGAAGGCGGTGAAGGAATGGAAGCCCATGTGCACGAACGCTCGGGCCGAGACGGTGGCGACTACCGGGACGTTTCGGGAGCCGTTCAAGCGCCGCCGGTGTCTGGTGCCCGCGACCCACTTCTTTGAATGGACCGGCGAGCGCGGGGCCAAGGTCATGTGGCGCTTCACGAAAGCCAACTCCGAGACGTTCTGCTTTCCCGGCCTCTGGGACCGGGCGCACACCGCCGACGGCGCGATCGAGAGCTTCACCATCGTGACCTGCGCACCTGGCCCGGACTGCGAGCCCTACCACAACCGACAGCCCGTCATCCTCGAGCCAGAGCAATGGGCGTGGTGGCTCGACCTCACGACTGATCCGACGCCGCTCATGTGCGCCGGCCCGCCAGGTGTGATCGCTGTCGAACGGGCGACGGAGCCGGCCAGTGTCGCGTGAACGCGGCCCACTCTGGCGGGATCATCGCCAGCTCCGGAGGAAGGCGGAGTCAGTGCTTCTCATCCTCGCGGCGCTCGCGATGATGGCACTTCTCGTGCGCGACTTGATTGCCGGGGGACATGGCGAGGCCGGGCATGATGCCGCCCGAACGATCGCCGCCGGCTACGAGCACGCCAGGGCCTTCGACGAGGCCGACGTCGAAGACGACGCCCTCGCCGCGGATGAACCGGACGCCGGTGCGATGTGGGCGAAGGTCCGCCGACCGCAGAGCCCCCAAGATTGCCCCGCCTACTCGCCTGCATTCCGTCAAGGGTGCGCCGACTACATCGCGAGAAGCGTGGGCCGCGAGGGCCGCTAAGCCACGGCGGATCGCGCATCGCTCGCAGAGAGGTAGCGGGACTCACTATCCCTGAGTCCTGCTGGCCGCCGTCCGTCGCCAGCTTTCGGTGTTTTGGTCCGGCCAGAGCACGTCGACGCGCCACGCGCTCTTTCGGCACGTCCCGCATGGCCCCTTGATCAGGGCGGCGATCTGGGAGATCAGCAGGCCGTCCGGCATCGGCGTTTCGGCCGAGAGCTTGCCAATCACGGCCTCGGGTGACGCGACCCGAAAGAAGCCACAGCCCGCGCACTTGATCCGAAGCTTCACGTGGGAGCGTCCGACAAGCGCGCGCAGCGGAAGGTGCGAGTGTCGGTCCTCGTGGAAATCGAGTCCGCACCCCGCGAGACTGTGGCATCGCAAGAATGTCTGTACCGTCGAGACCGGCAGCGACCCGAAACCCCGCGCCGCGAGCCGTCCGAGATCGACCTCACACCTGCGCCGGCAGTCACGTTGGTGGCATACGCCTTTGACCTCTTGACCACGAGCCAGATACCCGGCGACGGACGGGTCCGCTTGCAAAAGACCATCAAGCGCCAGCCAGCCTGGCGGCGGTTCATGCGACGATCCGTGTCCCATTCCCTGAGGCGACCTCCGGGGGCGACTCCTAGGGCCATCGCGTCGGAAGGGGCAGCCACTTTGTTCCGCTTTTGTTCGCGTTGCGCAGAGGCTTTCGGTCCTTTGGGCCGAGGGCGTCCGGATGGAGGACGTAACCCGAGCGCGCGCCGGGCCGTAAGCCATCGTGTTCGTGTGATGACTCCGCCCCAGGTTGTGGTTACGCTCCGCCTATCGTGACGCCCACGTTCGCGACCTCGGGGGAGGCATCTATGAAGCTGCTACTGCGCCGCGACCAGCGTTCCGGCATTCTCGGCAAGGTCGTTTTCACGCTTGACGTGCGGGCGGACCTCTCGCCCGACGAGAAGGCGAAGATCGCCAAATACAAGCTTGGCAGTACGCTGCTCTATTCGAAAAACGACATGAAGCAGGGGAGTAACGAATACGCCCAGTTGGGGCATGCGATCATGTGGCGCACCCTCAATCTCATCATCACGGTCAACGATCTCGAGAACGGCAAGAGGGTCGAGTGCAAGGACATCCTCGAGATGCTCGGAGCCGAGGGCCAGATCAAAGAGGCCGCGCAGGCATTCAAGCAGATTCTCGACGCGGCCTCCCATTTCGGCGGCCAGGAGGTCATCGAGCTTTAGCCCGATGGAACTGGGCAACATCCGTCACTGGTTCTCGGGGAGCCTGAAGGATCGCGACGCGCGGGAGAACCGCGACGCCTGGGAAGCCGTCGATCGCTTCTGGAAAAGAGCGTGCGGCGCGGAGAACTTCGTAGGCGATCGGACCGCCGAGATCGTGAGCGCGGCGATGGATCTGCGGGACCCATCGCCCGCCGGGCCCATACGCACCGCGCTCGTTGAAGCCACCTTCGATCTCCTATGGGCCGAGGACTTCGCGCCCATGACGCCAGCGTGGCGAGCCATCGAGGGCGATATGTCGATCGCCATCGAGTTCCGCGAGATGATCGAACGGCGAAGGCGCTGGGCGGTGAACTTCGACCATCAATTCGGCATCGTGAAGCGCCAGCTCCTTGCGGCGTATGGCAGCTTCATGCGGCAGCTCCCCGAGGCGTGCCTCGGGGACTGGCCCGACGAGGGAGAGCGAGGGCTCGAAGTCCCGCTCATCGAACTCATCGACGACCCCGCCGGCCTCGTCGAGGACTTCGTGCGGGTCCGGTACAACCCCGAGGCGGAAGAGGCGGAACTGTTCCTCGAACTGCGAAGCTTCTTCCAGAGGAACTACCTCGTCGCGTCCGGCTACGCGCCGGACGACGATCGCCCCGACCGGTCGTACAAAATGATCGCTCCCAAGGACCAGAAGGATAGGAGTGCCGCCGCGATCGCCGACCTCTATCTGGCAGGCACGCCCTTCCGTCCGCTTCTTGATCTCCCTGTTCCGTTCGACGTCCCCGACGAGGTCCGGTTCGAGCACTGCCACATCGTCGGCGGGACCGGACACGGCAAGACGCAGCTCATGCAGCGGATGATCCACGCCGATCTGGTCGCCGCGCAGCGGGACCTCCGGTCCGTGATCGTGATCGACAGCCAGGGCGATCTCATCAACAAGCTCCGCCGGCTTGCGCTCTTTGATCCTGCCGCGCCCGGCATCCTCGCCGATCGCCTGGTCATCATCGACCCGGCCGATGTCGAGTTTCCTGCGGCGCTCAATCTCTTCGACGCGCCGCTGGATCGCATCGCCGGATACCGAGCGGTGGACCGCGAGCGGGTCCTGAACGGCGTGATCGAGCTGTACGAGACGTTCTTCGGCTCGATGCTCGGAGCCGAACTCACCCAGAAGCAGGGCGTGATCTTCCGCTACCTCGCCCGTCTCATGGTCACCATCCCAGCAGCGACCATCCACACGCTCATGCAGCTCATGGAGGACGGCAAACCCTTCAAGCGGTTCATGGACCAGCTCGACGGATCGGCGCGCTACTTCTTCCAGACGGAGTTCTTTCACCCGTCGTTTGCCGCGACGAAGAAGCAGATCCTCCGACGCCTCTGGGGCGTCCTTTCGACGCCGGCCTTCGAGCGCATGTTCGCCCAGAAGTCGAACAAGCTCGACCTCTTCGAAGCCATGAACGAGGGGAAGATTGTCCTCGTCTCGACCGCCAAGGACCTTCTGAAGGAAGACGGCAGCGCGCTCTTTGGCCGGTTCTTCATCGCCATGTTGAAGCAGGCCGCCCTTGAGCGGTCGGTCCTGGCCCCCGAGGACCGCACGCCGGCCTTCGTCTACATCGACGAGGCCCAGGAATATTTCGACGACTCCATCGAGACGATTCTCAACCAGGCCCGCAAGTACAATGTGGGCCTCACGCTCGCACACCAGACCCTCGACCAGCTCTCCCCGCGGCTGCGCTCAGCCATCCTCACCAACACCAGCTTCAAGTGCGCGGGCGGCGTGTCGGCCAAGGACGCGCGGGGTCTCGCCGATGAGCTGCGCACAACGCCGGACTTCATCGAGAGCATGAAGCGCAGGGGAGAGCGCAGCGAGTTCGCCGCTTGGCTGAAGCACTCCACCCCTCGGGCCATCCGGCTCACCGTCCCGCTCGGCTTCCTCGAACGCCAGCCCCTCCTTACCGAAGAAGCGTTCGACGCGGTCATGGAGCAGAACCGCGCGCGCTACTGCGGCACGCTCGCCGACGTGGTCGGTTTCGATTTCGCGCCGGAACCGAAGTCAGAGCCTCCCGCCCAAAAAGAACAACCACGTCCGCCGGAGGAGCCTCCGGTTGAGCCGGCCGGCGGGCGCGCACCGTCTCGGTCGGAGCCACGGTCGCCGACTTTCGAGCCGCAGGTGCTCCCTGAACCTGAGGAAGAGCCGCTAGCGCCGGTGATCCATAGAGTGGAACGAGCCGAACCCCGCGAACTCGGCAAAGGCGGGTCGCAGCACCGCTACGTGCAGCATCTCATCAAAGGCTTGGGGGAAGATCGCGGCTTCAGGGCGGTCATCGAGGAGAGCGTGGAGGAGGGCGGCCAGATCGATGTGGCGCTTCACCGCGATCGCCTCTCAATCGCGTGCGAGATCTCCGTCACCTCGAAACCCGAGTATGAGGCGCAGAATTTGGCCAAGTGCCTGCGAGGCGGGTTCTCGCGGGTGTTCGCCGTTGCCGCCGATTCCAAGCGGCTCCGCGCGATCGAGGCCCAAGCTCGCGGCCGGTTGTCCGCCGACGACATGGCGCGCATCCTCTTCCTTACGCCCGAACTTGTCGCCGACGCCCTCGACGCCCTGGCTCCACCCGCCGTGGAGGGGCCCACCCTCGTTCGCGGCTATCGCGTGAAGGTCTCGCGGACGACGGTCGGCGCGGCCGAGGCCCAAGACCGGCGCGCGGCGGTGGCCCGCGTAATAGCGCAGTCGATGCGGGGACTGCCCAAGGACGAGTGACGGCCCGCGATCGGGCGGCGTTCGCATGAAGGGTCCCCGTGCGGCGAGAGCCGCCAGCCGCCAGAATGGAGTTATGCAGCCGGGCCCACGGCATCGGATTTCATACTTCGCACAAACCAACTTCCGCCGAGCGTTCAAGGCCTTCGGCATCAAACAGGCCGACCGGCTTTCCCACATCTATGTGATCGGCAAAACGGGCGTCGGGAAGTCCACGCTGCTTGAGGTTCTTGCGCGGCAGGACCTCGCGGCCGGGCGAGGCTTCGCCCTCGTCGATCCCCACGGTGATCTGGCGGAGCGCATCCGACTCGTAGCGGAGCCCAAGCTCGCCGATCGACTCGTCTATCTCGATGCCGCCGATCTGACGCAGCCCTTCGGCTTCAATCCGCTTCGCCGCGTCCGCGACGACAAGATTCCGCTCGCGGCCTCGGGCCTACTCGACTCGCTTCGCAAGCTTTGGCCCGACGCCTGGGGGGTGCGCATGGAGCATGTGCTTCGCAACAGCCTCTACACTCTCCTAGAGCGAGACCTCTCCGCCCTCCCGGACATCCTCCGCCTCTACGCGGAGAAGGAGTTCCGGCGCGCGACGGTAGCCCGAGTGCGAAACGAGGTCGTCCGCCGATTCTGGACCGACGAGTTCGAGAAGTACCCCGATCGGCTCCGGGCGGAGGTGGTCGCGCCGATCCAGAACAAGATGGGAGCGCTCCTCACCGACCCGCGACTCTATCGCGTGCTCGTCGCGCCGGAGAAGCCCATCAGCTTCCGGCGGCTCATGGACGACGGTGGAACGCTCATCGTCAATCTCGCCAAGGGAAGACTCGGTGAGGATGGGGCCAACGTTCTCGGTGGCCTCATCGTCTCGACTGTCGCGCTTGCAGCCCTCAGTCGGGGAGAGATTCCGGACCCGGAGCGCCGCCCGTTCTTCCTATACGTCGATGAGTTCCAATCCTTCACCACCCTCGCCTTCGTCAACATGATGGCGGAATTGCGAAAGTACGGCGTCGGGTTGACCCTCGCGCACCAGCATTTGGCGCAACTGGAGCCCGACGTTCGCCACGCGGTCTTCGGGAATGCTGGAACGCTCATATCCTTTCGCGTCGGCGCGGAGGACGCCTCCTACCTGGCGCGAGAGTTCCAACCGACCTTCGATACGCAGGATTTGGTGAGCCTACCAAACCGCGACATCTACCTCACGCTGATGGTCGACGGCACGCCGAGCCGGCCATTCAGCGCCCGCTCGCTGGACCCAACCTGACTGCGGTACGCCGGGCTCACTCCCCTGGGTACCTGTCCAACGCTGGCTGCACAGCGCTCATCTGGCCGCGCCTGATGCGTTGTGGTCTCTCGACTAACCAGCGCTAACGGGTCAATCTCTCGCTGGGTGCAGGAACCCATCGGGGGACGGCCAGCCAACGGCGGCCTTCGTGCTCAGGCCATTCAGGAGGCTCAAGGTGGCGGATTCGGAACACGGCGGCGGTCAAGATGCGCCAGCGTCAGGCGTCTCGAAGGTGCCCAGCATCGTGCCCATCGGACCGAGCACGAGTCTAGACCTCAGCTTTCTCCCGGAGCAGGAGCGCAAAATCCTAATGAAGTCGTACGCCGAAGGCGTGCTCAACATCGCGCAAAAGGCCCAAGAGCTCCATGTTGAGGTGGGCGCGCTCCAAGCCACGTTGGGCGTTTTGACGACCACAACGAAGGAGGTCGCGGCCGGCGGGGCGGCGGTCACGGTGGCACACACCCAAACAACCGCGACCGGTCGGACGGAGATTTTGATGGGGAACACCCAGGCCGCGTTGCGTGGCAAGCTGTCCAAGAGTCAGACAGGAGAGGTGGATCGAACATGGTTGTATGTGATCGCCGGATTGATCGCCGCCGTGATTATCGCTTCCATCATTTTCGGACACCACTAGGCGATGCTCCGCGAGACGATTGAGGCGAACCCCAGCACCGACGTTGATGCAGTGCTCGCAACCCTGACGCGCCGGTCCCAACGGGTCGGACTCTCCGAAGCAACTGTCGCCTCAATCCTCGAGGCGACGGGTACGGTCCTTAGGGCTCTCTGCGAGCAGGGTGGCAGGCTCGCCGCCAACGGTAGCCAGATGACTGTCGCGCGAGACGTGAAGGGCGCCGGCTATCACATCCAAATCCGGTTCCGCTCGAGAACCAGGCGCGGACCGTTGGCGTGGCTTCTTGGACGCTGAAGCGTGGCGAGAGGTCCGTACCGAGGATCGAGGCGCTACACCTCCTACCGATCCGACTATGGGATGGAGCGCGCCCGCCAGCACATTCAAGCCGCCGCGCGTCTCTCTCAGGAACTTGGCGGTACCGACAAGGACGTGAAGGCGTACTTCTTCGCCCTTGGGCGTCAGCGTCTCAACCCCATTTTCGATGAATATCAGCGTCTCTATGGTCGACCTGCGCGCGAGTACGCCGAGCTAACCTGTAGCGCGACAATCTGGATGACAGGCGCGCGACAATCTGGATGAGACAGATCGATCGCGACGGGTGATTGATGTTCGGTCTTTGTGCCGTTGGCAAGCCTCAAGTTGGG
>Ga0075522_10003020_pt1 | contig 12335 bp, 10 predicted proteins | sample NGEPerA_FD_74796 | JGI IMG/M metagenome (GOLD analysis project Ga0075522, IMG submission 74796) | Arctic peat soil microbial communities from the Barrow Environmental Observatory site, Barrow, Alaska, USA - NGEE PermafrostL2-A | ecosystem: Environmental > Terrestrial > Soil > Wetlands > Peat ... | reverse complement strand
TCGCTACGTCCTGGCCAGGCCTTCCAGGCGGTCGGGGCCGACGGCGGCGACGGCGGACTTGAGGGCGTCGATGGTGGTGCCGGAGCCTTCGGCCTGGACCATGAACCGGTCGGCGACGAGGATGCCGTATTTGCCGCTGTTGGCGCCGCGATCCCATTCCTCGGTGGTCAGGCGGCCGCCGACCTTGCCGACCTTCTCATAGCCGGTGGCGGTCTGTTTGTCGGACTCCACCCCCATGGCCCCGGCCATGCCGGCCAGCGCCCCCATGGCCGAAAGATCGGTGACCGTGAGGGTGATGCGGGCGCTATCCTTGGCATAGACCGCCTCGGCGTTGGACGCGCCGATGCCGGCGGCGCCGGCCCGCTGGGAGGAGAGTTCGGTGCGCGGAAGCCCGCCAGCGGTGTCGGGCAGGAAGCTCTTCAGCTTTTCCGGGTCGATGGCGGCGACGGCCTTGCCGTTGGCCGTCTGGCTGGCCGCGGCCCCACCGGCGGCGGCCTGGCCGGCGATGGCCATCTGCCGGGAGGCGGCTTCGAGCCTGGCCAGATCGCCGTTCTGGTAGCCGGACTGGGTGATCGCGTTGGCGCCCGAGAGGAGCGCGCCGGCCGTCATCATCACCGTGATCGAGCCGATGATCATGCCGATGACGATGTTGACGACCAGAGCGACGACGAGGCTGACGATGAAATAGCCCATGGTCTTTTCCGGCGGACACTTCATCAGCTTGGGCAGGCCCAGATAGAGGATGTAGAGCCCGTACAGCGCCGCGAGGATCGCCAGGATGCCCAGGATCGGCACGATGTTGAGAATGCCCGCGACCCAGGCCGCCGTGTAGGGATAGACGGCCAGCTTCATCGCCTGCACCGAGTTCTTCTGGCCATCGAAGCTCGGCGCCAGGGCGTCGATGATGAAACCCATGATGAACACGCCGATCAGTGAGACGACGTAACTGAGGACCGCGATCACGATGATCGGGATGATCGTCCAGTGGATGAACAGCAGGTGCTGCAGGATCAGGGCGATCGGCGGTATGGCCGCCAGGATGCAGGCGTAGCCGGTGAACAAGCCCGGGATCGTCGCCGGTTCGGCCTCGATCACATCCCACTCGGCGGCGGGCTTGATCAAGATGCCCTGTACGCGCGCCATCAGGCCGGCCGAGCGCGGCCCTTCCACGACTGTCATTTCCACCCCTCCCATCCAAAGAATTTGGATCCTGGCCGCGACGCTACCCCAAACGTCGCGCCATGGCGAGATATCAGTTGACATGAAGGTTTTGCGGCGCCGGCGCGCGCGGGACTGTACCCTCGAACTCCAAGCGAATCGGAAGGTCCGGCCATGGTCCGGGAGGGCGCGGTCTACATCTGCCAGTCCTGCGGCGCGGTCCACGCCAAGTGGGCCGGCCAGTGCGTGGCGTGCGGCGCGTGGAATTCCCTCGCCGAGGAGGTGACGGCGAGACCGCCTGGCGCTCTGGCGCCCAGCCGCGCGTCGAAGGCGCGGGGCCTGGCGTTCGAGGCTCTGGAGGCCCATTCGCCGCCGCCGCCCCGGATCATCACCGGCATGGAGGAGTTCGACCGGGTGTGCGGCGGCGGCGTGGTTCCCGGTTCGGCGATCCTGCTCGGCGGCGATCCGGGGGTCGGCAAATCGACCCTGCTGCTGCAGGTCTGCGCCGCCGCGGCTCTGCGCGGGGCGGCCTGCGCCTACATCTCCGGCGAGGAGGCGGTGGAACAGATTCGCGCCCGCGCCCATCGCATGGGCCTGGGCGAGGCGCCGGTGAAGCTGGCGGCGGAGACCGCCCTGCGCGACATCGTCGATGGCCTCAAGCGCGACCGCTTCGACCTGGTGGTGATCGATTCGATCCAGACCCTGTGGAGCGACGCCCACGAGGCCGGCCCCGGGTCGGTCACCCAGGTCCGCGCCTGCGCCGGCGAACTGGTGCGCCTGGCCAAGAAGCGCGGGCTGGCGGTGATCCTGGTCGGACACGTGACCAAGGACGGCCAGATCGCCGGCCCCCGGGTGGTCGAGCACATGGTCGACGCGGTGCTGTGGTTCGAGGGCGAGCGGGGATATCCTTTTCGCATCCTGCGCGGGGCCAAGAACCGCTTCGGAGCCACCGACGAGATCGGCGTCTTCGAGATGGGCGACGGCGGCCTGGCCGAGGTCGCCAACCCTTCCGCCCTGTTCCTCAACGCCGGCGGCGAGCGGGCGGCGGGGGCGGCGGTGTTCGCCGGCATCGAGGGATCGCGCCCGGTGCTGGTGGAATTCCAGGCCCTGGTGGCGCCGTCGGTCTATGGAACCCCCCGGCGGGCGGTGGTCGGATGGGACACCGGCCGGCTGGCGATGGTCATGGCGGTGCTGGAAGCGCGCTGCGGACTTGGTTTCGCCACGCGCGATGTCTACTTGAACGTGGCCGGCGGCCTGCGGATCAGCGAGCCGGCGGCGGATCTGGCGGCGGCGGCGGCCCTCGCCTCGTCGGCCCTCGACGCGCCGCTGCCACAGGCCTGTGTGGTGTTCGGCGAGATCAGCCTTTCTGGAGACGTCCGATCGGTGAGCAGAATGGAAAGCCGGCTGAAGGAAGCGGCCAAGCTCGGCTTCACCCGTGCCCTGGCGCCGGTGGGCGCGGAAGGGATCGCGGGCGTCGCGGTGACCCCGGCCTCCCGGCTCGCCGAGGCGGTGGCCCGGATCGGCGACCAGGCGTGGGACTGAACCGGTGTTGACCGGCTTCGACATCTTCGCCGGACTGGTGCTGCTGATTTCCGGGCTGGTCGGCTACGCGCGCGGCGCGACCCGGGAAGTGACCACGGTGATCGCCTTTTTGCTGGCTGTGGCGATCGCGGTGGTCGGCCTGCGCTTCACCGGGCCGATCGCCCGCCAGTTCATCCACACCGCGTGGATCGCCAACGCCGCCGCCGGCCTGGGGGTGTTCATCGCCGCCTACATCGGCCTGCGCCTGATCGGCGGGGCGCTGACCCGCGGCGTGCGGCGGACGGCGGTCCTTTCCGCCCTCGACCGGCTGCTCGGCTTCGGTGTCGGCCTGGTCCGCGGGCTGGTGGTGCTGGGCGTCTTCGCCCTGCTGATCAACGCCGCCACGCCGCCGGAGCGCAAGCCGGCGTGGTTCCTGAACGCCAAGCTTCATCCCCTGGCGACCGCGGCGGCGGATGGCCTGAAGGCCCTGGCCCCCAAAGGATTGGCGGTGGCCAACCGCGTCGCGCCGTCCATGCGAGAGGCTGTCGATGGCGGCGACGAAACCGGCGAAGGGGCGGCCGGCCCGGCGCCCGGGCGCGCCAAGGTCCATCGGCGCGGCTATACCGACGAGCAGCGCAAGTCCCTCGACGACCTGGTGGAGAAATCGCGGTGAGCCTTCTTTCCGATGCGCCCCGGGCGGCTGGGGCGCGGGATCCCGACGACGATCGCCCGCGCCTGGAATGCGGCGTATTCGGGGTGTTCGGCGTTCCCGGCGCCTCGGCAGTGACGGCGCTGGGCCTGCACGCCCTGCAGCACCGCGGGCAGGAGGCCTGCGGCATCGCCGCCTTCGACGGCCAGTCGTTCCACACCGAACGTCATCTGGGCCACGTGGCGCGGGCCTTCTCCGGCGGCGACCTCGCCAAGCGGCTGCCCGGAGCCTCGGCGATCGGCCACACCCGCTATTCCACCGCCGGGGGCAGCTTCCTGCGCAACGGCCAGCCGATGTTCGCCGATCTGCAGGCCGGCGGCGTGGCCATCGCCCACAACGGCAACCTGACCAATTTCCTCACCCTGCGCGAGCAGCTGGTCTCCGAGGGGCGGATCTTCCAGTCGACCTCGGACTCCGAGGTCATCATCCAGCTGATGGCGCGGTCGCGCAAAGCCAAGGTGGTCGATCGGTTCATCGAGGCCCTGGCCCAGGTCGAAGGCGGCTACGCCCTGGTGGTGCTGACCAACAAGAAGCTGATCGGGGTGCGCGATCCGCTGGGCATCCGGCCCCTGGTTCTCGGCGACCTCGACGGCAAGGCGGTGTTCGCCTCCGAAACCCGGGCGCTGGACATGGTCGGGGCAAGGTTCGTGCGCGACGTGGAGCACGGCGAGATGGTGGTGGTCTCCGAAAGTGGGGTGGAATCGATCCGCCCGTTCCCCGCCGCCAGGGCCCGGCCCTGCGTGTTCGAATATGTCTATTTCGCCATGCCCGACAGTGTCGTGGGCGGACGCTCGGTTTACGAGGTCCGCAAGCGCATGGGCCGGCGCCTGGCCGAGGAGAGCCAGGTCGATTCCGACGTCGTCGCGCCGGTGCCGGACTCCGGGGTCCCCGCCGCCCTCGGCTACGCCCAGGCCAGCGGCATTCCCTTCGAGATGGGGATCATCCGCAATCACTACGCCGGCCGCACCTTCATCCAGCCGACCCAAGGGGCGCGCGAGCTCGGCGTGAGGATGAAGCTCAGCCCCAACCGCGCCGTGCTGGCCGGCAAGCGGGTGACCCTGATCGACGATTCCATCGTCCGTGGCACCAATTCGGTGCGCGTGGTGCGCATGGTCCGCGAAGCCGGGGCCCGCGAGGTGCATCTGCGCTCCGCCTCGCCGCCGCTGAAGTGGCCGGATTTCTACGGCATCGACATGCCCGACCGCGACAAGCTGCTGGCCGCCGGCAAGAGCCTGGACGAGATGGCCCGCCTGCTGGAGGTCGACAGCCTGGGCTTCCTGTCGGTGGAGGGCCTCTACTGGGCCATGGGCGCCGGCCCCCGCGACCCGGTCAACCCGCAGTTCACCGACCACTATTTCACCGGCGACTACCCCACCCGCCTGCTCGACCGCGAGATCGCCGAAGGCCGCGCCGAGACGGTCGAGCGCCAGCTCTCATTCCTGATCGACGCGTGAGCAAGAAGCTCGTAGCGCGGGCTTCCAGCCCGCTCTTTGGATCGACGTGTCGGGCTCAGGCAAGAGCGGGCTGGAAGCCCGCGCTACGATTGCGGCTTGGCGGGATCGGCCGGTGACTTCCACCGACCAGCCGCTCGCCGGACGTGTCGCGCTGGTCACCGGAGCCAGCCGGGGGATCGGCCGGGCGGCGGCGCTGGCCCTGGCCGGGGCCGGGGCACGGGTGATCGCGGTGGGGCGCACGCAAGGCGGCCTGGAGGAACTGGACGACAAGGTCCTGGCGATGACCGGGGCGCGGGCGACGCTGGTTCCCATGGACCTCGCCGACGGGGCGGGCGCCGACCAGCTCGGTTTCGCGATCCACCAGCGCCACGGCCGGCTCGATATATGGGTCCATGCCGCGGCGATGCTCGGCGGCCTGCGGCCGGTGGCCCACATCGATCCGAAGCTGTGGGACAGGATCCTCGCCACCAACCTCACCGCCGCCCAGCGGCTGATCCGCTCGCTCGAACCTCTGCTCAAGGCGAGCGTGGCGGGCCGGGCGATCTTCCTGACTTCGGGCCGCGCGACGCGACCCAGGGCCTTCTGGGGCGCCTACGCGGCGACCAAGGCGGGACTGGAGGCACTGGTCCGGTGCTGGGCCGACGAAATGGAGGCGTCCTCCATCCGCGCGGTCCTTGTCGATCCTGGCCCGATGCGGACCCGGATGCGCGAACAGGCCTACCCGGGCGAGGACCCCGAGACCCTGCCCGACCCGGCGCTGATCGGGCCGATGATCGTGGAACTGGCCGGCGCCGCGGACCTCGGCCTTCCCGACCAGACGCTGCGCTTCAGCGCGTGGCGTTCCGCCGCGCCCGGCGCCGCGACTGGAACGCCTTAACCGGATCGGGGTCGGTTTCCGCATAGGGGTTCTTGCCGGTCTTGACGGTGATCCGGATCGGCGTGCCGGGCAGCTCGAAGCTGGTCCGCAGGGAATTGACCAGATATCGCCGGTAGGCCTCCGGCAGCTTGTCGGCGCGGCTGGCGAAGAGGACGAAGGTCGGCGGCCGGGCCTTGGTCTGGGCCATGTATTTCGGCTTGACGCGGCGGCCGTTCACCGCCGGCGGCGGGTGGCGCTCCACGGCCAGCTTGAGCCAGTCGTTCAGATCACGGGTCTTGAGCCTGGTCGACCAGTCGTCGTGAGCCTTGATCACCGCCGGCATCAGCCGGTCGAGCCCGCGGCCGGTCTCCGCCGACAGCGCCACCACCGGCGCGCCGCGAAGCTGGGGCAGCATCCGCTCGGCGTGCTCGATGAAGTCCCGCAGACGCTGGCCGGGATCATCGACGAGGTCCCATTTGGCCAGGAGGAAGACCAGGGCGCGGCCCTCGCGCTCGACGAGATCGGCGATCTGCAGATCCTGGGTCTCGAAGGGGTGGGTGGCGTCCATGACCAGGACCACGACCTCGGCGAAGGTGATCGAGCGGATCGAATCCTGAGTCGAGAGCTTTTCGAGCTTTTCCTCGATGCGGGCCTTGCGGCGCAGGCCGGCGGTGTCCACCAGGCGCACGCGCCTGCCCCGCCATTGCCAATCCACCGAGATCGAATCGCGGGTGATGCCGGCCTCCGGGCCGGTGAGCATCCGATCCTCCCGCACGAGGGCGTTGACCAGGGTCGATTTGCCGGCGTTGGGCCGGCCGACGATGGCGATGCGGATCGGCTTGCCGGCGTCGTCCGGGTCGCCGCCGTCGGGATCCTCCGGCTCGTCGGCCGGCGACGGCTCGGCGGCGAGGATAGCGGCGTAGAGATCACTCAGGCCCTCGCCGTGTTCGGCCGAGATCGACACCGGCTCGCCCAGACCCAGGTCCCAGGCCTCCAGGGCGCCAAGGTCGCCGGCCCGGCCCTCGGTCTTGTTGGCGACCAGGATCACCGGCCGGCCGCCGCGGCGCAGCACGCCGGCGAAGACATGGTCCAGCGGCATCACCCCCTCCCGGGCGTCGATGACCAAGAGGACCACGCCGGCCTCGGCCACCGCCAGCTCCGTCTGCCCGCGCATGCGCGCTTCCAGGCTGTCGTCGGCGACATCCTCGAAGCCGGCGGTGTCGATGATCTCGAGGTCGAGATCGCCGAGCCGGCCGGTCCCGAAGCGGCGGTCGCGAGTGACGCCGGGCCGGTCATCGACGATCGCCAGCCGCCGTCCGGCCAGACGGTTGAACAGCGTCGACTTGCCGACGTTGGGCCGGCCGACGATGGCGATCTTCAGCATCGGACGGCGCCGCGCTCCTAACGGATGGCGACCAGCTGGGCGTTGTCGGTGACCACATAGACCAGGCCGCCGACGGCGATGGGGCTGATCAGGGCCGGCGCGCCGAGCCTCAGAGTGGTTTCGACCACGCCGGTCTTGGGATTGATCGCCGTCGCTACGCCCTTGCTGGAGACGGTGATCAGGCGGTTGGAGGCGAGGATCGGGGTGGACCAGTAGGCGCGCAGTTTCTTCTTCTTCACGCCGGCGTTGAGGTCGCGGATCCAATAGACCTGACCGCTCTCGCGCGAGACGCAGATCACCTCGCCGGCCTGATCGACGACATAGACCACGTCGCCGGCCACCCACGGCGTGGTCACCGCCGAAACCGGCAGGGTCCAGCGCGGCAGGCCGGTGCGCAGATCGATGGCCGAGAGGACATCGGAGTGGCTGACGGCATAGACGTCCGACTTGTAGATCACCGGACGCCCGGCGATGTCGCGGATCTCGGAGAGGGCGTTGGTGCGGCTGACGCGCGACAGATTGGCGTTCCACAGTTCATTGCCGTTGGAAGCGCGGACGGCGACCAGTTCGCCCGAGGCGAAGGAGGTGACCACGGTGTCGTTGTCCACCGCCGGGCTGGAAGCGGCGAGGATACGCGCCGGCTCGGTCAGCGCCTGATAGGTCCAGGCCTGAACCCCGGTGGGGGCCTCGAAGGCCAGCAGTTCGTCGTTGACGTCGGCGACGAACACCCGGCCGCCGAAGACGGTCGGCGCGGCGTGGACCGGGGCCTCGGTGCGGGTGCGCCAGACGATCGCTCCGGTGGCGGCGTCGAGGGCGACCACTTCCCGGAAGCCGGAGGACGCGTAGACCCGGCCGTCGGCGTAGGCGAGGCCGCCGCCCCAGCCTTCGTGGTCGCGCTTGGACTTGGGTTCGATGTCGGTGCGCCAGATCCGCGCGCCGGTGCGGGCGTCGTGGGCCGAAACGCCGGCCCCGCCGTCCATCAGGAAAATCCGGCCGCCGGCGGAAATCGGCGTGGCGGTGATGTGGCGCCGCTTCGACGACGGCGCGCCGAAGCCGCGGCGCCAGGCGACCACGAAGGCCGGGGCGGCGTCGACATGTTCGACCGACTGGCCCGGGGTGTCGCCGGGCAGCGGCCATTCGGCGTTGGGCGTCGGCGGCGGCAGGAGGAAGTCCTGGCCCTTCAGCGCGTCGGAGACGGTGAGCTGGTCGTTCAGGGCGATGATCGGAATCCGCGTCCCCTTGGACGCCGTGCTCGCATGCTTCTTGTGATGGAAGGGACTGGCGCCGCCGATCTTGGAGACCGTCGAGCAGCCGGCGACGGCGATGGCGATCGCGGCGGCCCACGAGACGACCGCGGGAGCGCGGGACAGGCGGGCGCCGGACCGGCGGACAGTCGTCATGGAGCGTTCCTGGGGTCGGCGGCGGCGGCTTGCGGGTCGGCTTGATCCCCGGACGGGGCGCCGGCCTGCGCGGGGGCCATAGTCGTCGGCGAGGGCGGCGGCAATATGGCGGCCAGCTTGACCACTTCGAGCGCGGTTTTGGCCTGGCCGGTATCGATCAGGGCGACGGCTTCCTGGGCCCGCTGGCGCATGGTTTCGGAGACGCCGAGGGTCAGGGTGAGGGCGTTGAAATCGGTCCGCGCCTCGGTCGTCCTGCCGGCCGCGAGCTTGGCCATGGCCAGGTCTTCGCGGGCCTCCAGATCGAACGGCCGTTTGGCCCCGGTCAGCGCCGCCAGGCGGGTCGCGAGCTGGGGATAGGGCGCGGTGTCGAGAAGGGCGGTGACGGCCTTGAGGCGCGCCAGATCGCCGAGGACCGGACTCTCCGCCGCCTTTGCCGCCGAATCATAGAGCGCGACCGCCTCGTCGGTCTTGCCCGCCGCCAGGCGGATGTTGCCTTGCTGGATGAGGGCCAGGGTCCGGTAGCCCGCCGGCCCGGATCTGGCGATCGAATCGAAGTCGTTGTAGGCACCGGTCCCGTCGTTCTGGGTCAGCGCCGTCAGGCCCTTGTCGTAGGCGGTGGAGGCCTTGGCGATGTTGCCGTTGCGCCAGTTCTGCCAGCCCCATACGCCCAGCCAGCCGATCACGGTGGCCGCCACCGCGGCGATGAACCAGGGCGCCCAGGTCCGGGCCAGCGCCCGGTAGCGGTCGGAGCGCAGCCGCTCTTCGACCTCCTCGATGAAATCGACCACGTCAATGGAACTCCGTACCGGCCCGCCGCCCCTTGAGGGCCGGGAACCTATCGCCTGGCGCCGCCCCCTGCAACGTGAAGCGATGCGCGGCCCGGCAAACTCCCATCGGCCTCCGGAACGCCCGCACGATGCGCGGGCGACCGCTGGGCCGGCCAAGGAGATCGACCGGTGCCGCGAGACCAGCGGAACAAACCGATGAAGCCCACCACACGCAGCCTTCCAGGATGCGTCAAACCACGGAGACGCTGAGCTTGCTCTCGAACTCCAGTAGCCGAACGTCGCTATCGTGAGCGTCCCGAGCCGACCGCAATTTGTCGTCGATCTGAGCAGCCACGATCACGCCCACCACCGCATGGCCATCCGCCAGATAGCGCTTCACCCACCCCATGTAGCGTGACAGTTGACCAAATACCCGATCAGCCGACCGTCCTTTCTTCAATTCAATGACAACAAATTGCTTCGTCCGCTTGTCCTGTCCCAGCAAATCTATCGGGCCTACAGTCGTCGCGTATTGCCGCCCCACCAAAGTTAAATCCATCCCAAGTTTCTTTCCAAATGACGAGAAGTTATGTTCCAGGTTAGTCTCAAGTGTCTTCTCGTCAATCATCATGCGCTTAAAACCACGAATCTCTGCGGCCGACGCACCCAATTCTTTCTTCACTTCCGTTGCCGAAGATAAATCTCCTCGATTCACATAAATTTCCAAGGCTGATTGCTTACTCGGCCGCTCGGCCGGATTGCCCATCCAAGATAAAAATTCCTTTTGGCTGGCAAAATCTATGTAAACCCCGTTTGCGGCATATTCATCCAAGAATTTACGATTCTCTCCGCGAAGGTTCGCTTGTTGCAGTTGGAGGCCATAGTCTGGACCCTCAATTACCAGATTCGACAGAGTCCACATCTTATAGGCGTATGCTCTATCAAGATTTATTGTATTATATATTGACGAACGTCCAGTGCCTCCGATCGAAAACCCTTTACACTGGAGAACAATCTCGCTCTGCTCACTGGTAGATAACGCGCGAAAGGCGTCGATCTGGTCAGCCACACGATCAATATCAGAAATACATTTGGCCTTCGACACAAATAAATTGTATTCTACACCAGTGATGTTATTTTCCACCGACTGAAGGAGGCGAACAAGGAACGGCACGGGATGCAAACGCACTACTCGGTGCGTGGTTGAGGATACGCTTGGATTCCAAAATTGGTAACGCAAAACCTGGGCGGAAAGCATGCCGACCCGATCTTTCGACGAGAGGAATGCCTCGCCCGCTTCCGTGATTTCCACTCTGTCGTTCAGATCGATCCACGCCAGCCCGAGGACGGCGAGAACCTGTTTCAACATGCGAGCAAGCGGCGCCCCGCCCGATGTCCAATTGTCCTCCGCGCCGGAAATCTTTTCTTGCTTCAAACGCGCAATGTAATCGGCTTGGCAATCTCGCCAAGCCCGCGTATGCGCAAACTCCTTGAGCACCGCTAGGCGCACATAGAGGCCATGCGGTGTAACCGCCAACCCCTTTGGTTGATACCAATAGGCAAGATCGGCACCGTACTGCCTGACGAAGCGCCGCCACGGCGCATCCAGGGACGGCACGCGGCGCGACATCAAACCAGTTTCAACTGCAGGTCTTCCACACCGAGAATCGCGGAACGGCCATATGTCTTCCGCTTATGCTTGCTAACCGCATCCGATCCGGAAGTGCCGGCCTCTTCCTCCATCATCTGGACGAGTTCATCTTTCCCTGGATATTTTGCGCGCCCGACCAGAAGCAAAGGTTGATATGGGCGGGTGTGTTCGACTCGGCGTTCCGCGTAGCGGAGATAGGTGTCGCTGAGATCGATCCCGATCCATTGGCGCCCCATCCTCTTCGCCACGGCACACGTCGTGCCAGTGCCCACGAACGGGTCAAGGACAATTTCTCCGGGGAATTCCCGGCACGCCCCGTAAGTGTAGAGCTTCATGAGGCGCGCAGGTAGTTTCTCCGGAAAGGGAGCGGGATGCCCCTCCTCGCGCTTCACATCTTCTGGGTACATAAACCAGACCTGCTGTGTCAGATCAAGCCATTCCGTACGAGTTAGCCTGTTTGCTTCCTTAATTTCCGAATCAAATTTGGGCGGCCTTCCAGGTTTCACGTACACATTGATGAATTCTATAGTATTATTCTCTAGGATGTTTCCAGGATAGGGGTAGCTTCCAAACATCATTTTTGACGTCTGTTTCTGCCAAATGAAAAGACCGTATCTGTCGATCAAACCATCTCGCAATATGAGACTCTCCATATCGGAAGCAATATTCTTCAGATGGCGAGTATGCTGATCGATGATACTCTTCGGTATCGGCATCAGAGGCGCGTTAATGCAAAGTTTGCCGTTCGGACGGAGGACGCGCGCGCACTGGCGCCAGACGCGTAACATGTCAGCCAGATAGGCCTCGTACGTTGGCCATGTGGCGGCCTGATCCTCGTAGGCAACCGCTGTCCAATAGGGAGGTGAGGTCACGATCAGATCGATGCACTCGTCCGGCCAAGCGGCCATCACCTCCCCCGCGTCGCCCTGATAAAGCCGCCCTGCAATGTCCTGCGCATCCTGGGCCGACGTCATCGGTTTTGACACGCGAGCTAGCATTGCGACTCAGCCGTTGAAAAAGTTGATGGTTGACCAGCGACTCCCATCCTACCAGATTGATCGTCGGAACGAAACAGGAACTTTGGGAAGTCCTGTGAGCGCTTTGTTAGCTTTCCAGCCAACTCCTATCACGCCTTGGAAAAGTAGGTCTCCGCGGCGGCCGGAAAACGGCGGGCGCGGACGTCGGCGGCGTAGGCGGCGACGGCGCGGGTGATCTCGCCCTTGAGGTCGGCGTAGCGGCGGACGAACCTGGGGGTCCATTCGAACAGGCCCAGCATGTCGTCGGTGACCAGGATCTGGCCATCGCAGCCGGCCGAGGCGCCGATGCCGATGGTGGGCGCGGCGATGGCCTTGGTGACCGCCCGGCCGAGGGCTTCGGCGACGCCCTCGACGACCACCGCGAAAGCCCCCGCGCGGGCGGCGGCGCGGGCCTCGGC
>Ga0075522_10003019_pt1 | contig 12336 bp, 10 predicted proteins | sample NGEPerA_FD_74796 | JGI IMG/M metagenome (GOLD analysis project Ga0075522, IMG submission 74796) | Arctic peat soil microbial communities from the Barrow Environmental Observatory site, Barrow, Alaska, USA - NGEE PermafrostL2-A | ecosystem: Environmental > Terrestrial > Soil > Wetlands > Peat ... | reverse complement strand
GCGCTGGGGCCACCGGTGGGGGCGCTTCGGCGATCGGCGCCGCGATCGGCGGCGACGACTTGGGGAAGAAGCGGTCTTTCCAGTGCAGCTCGAGGAGACCGTAGGACACCACGGAGGCGGCGCCGACGATCACGATCGCGATGCCCAGGCCGCGTCGGCGACGCTGCAGGACGGGGTAAGCCGACGAGGCCGCGCGGAAGCGGGTGCTCTTCTCGGGCGGGATGGGATGCGCGACGCCGCCGATGATCGGGATCGGACCGGCATTTTCGACCCGCGCCTCAGGGGCGAGCGGCTGGGCCGGCTCCACCTCGGGCAGCTCGTCGCCGAGCGGCGCATCGAGCGCGGCCGACGAAGCGCCCGACGAAGGCGCGTCCTCCATCGCGACGACCGCTCCCGTGTCGACCGTTTCGAGCGCACCCTCCGGCGCGGCCGCTGCGTCGCGCACCGATCCGCCCACCAGCTCGTCGACCACGTCGACCACCCGGGTCGGCTCGTTCGAAAGATCATCGGTCACGAAGCGGGGTGCCGCGGCCCCCGAAGCCAGCCCACCACCGCCGGGCAGCGGGGTCGGGCCCGACGTCTCATGCAGCGCCTCGAGTGCCTTGTCGATATCGTCGGCGGTGGGCGGCTCGAAGAGAGCCGAGGGGACCGGGGCCGGTCGTAGGCCCGCGCCGGTGGTGGTGCGGGCGCGAAACGGGCCCATCGGTGTGCCCGGCTGCGCGCCCGCACCACCCGGGAGGCTGGTCTTGGCCGTCACGCCCAAGGCTGGACGCGCGGCGTCCGGTGGGGCCGGCGTGGCGCCTTCGGCGGCGGAGCTGATCGGGCCCGGTTTCGGCGCGTTGGGGTCGACCGCCTGAAAGATGCCCGAGCGGCGCACCGCCATTCCGCCGCTGGTCTTGGTCAACCCGGCGGGCGGACCGGCCGGTTGAGCGGCGCCGGTCTGCTGCAAGCGGGTCTTCTCGGCCAGGATCTTCTCCAGCGTAGGCTGGCTCTCGGGCGTCAGCTTGTCGAACCGAACGCCCATGCCCGGGGTGGCGTTTCCGCGCAGTGGGTCGGGCTCGCGGATCCAGACCACCGTCCCTTCACCGGCCAGCAGCGGCGTGGCGTCCTGAAGCTGAAACTCCAGCTTGAGCCGGGTCCCGACCGCCAGCGGCTCGCGCGTGCGGATGAAGATGCCCCCCCGGCTGACGTCCACGGCGTAGCGCTCGATGAACTGCTCGACGCTGGCGCTGCGAAATTTGATGCGGAGGTTGGTGGGTCCGCGCGGTGGGGTCTCGGTGGGCTCGGCCATGGTGAAACGTCGAGGGAGACTATAAGCCCCGTCGGCCTTTGCAAAGTGGTGATTATCCCTGATATTCATCATAAATCACTCGCCGCGGTCGCCACCCATCGGGCTTCGCTCTTCGCCTCTTCGGGCGCGGCTCGGCGTGCGCGCTCGGCCTGGCGCTGCTGGGCGCCTTCGGCGCGGGCGCTTTGGCTGCGACGCCACCCCCGCTGCGGGTCGCGCACGCCGCGGTGGCGTCGGATCATCCGCTGGCTTCGGCGGCCGGCGTGGCGGCGCTCAAGGCCGGGGGCAACGCGGTCGACGCCGCCTGCGCCACCGCGCTGGTGCTGGGTGTGGTGCACCCGGATTCGTCGGGGATCGGCGGAGGTGGCTTCGCGCTCATCTATCTGCCCAAGGAGAAGAAGAGCTTCGCGCTCGACTTCCGCGAGCGGGCGCCGGCCGCGATCACGCCCGCGCTCTACACCAAGAACGGCAAGCTCGATCCGGAGCTGTCCAAGCACGGCGGTCTGGCGGTGGGGGTGCCGGGCGAGGTGCGCGGCCTGTCGGAGATGGTGCGGCGCTGGGGCAAGCTGCCGTTCGCCCGCTGCGTGGACGCCGCGCAGAAGCTGGCGGCCAAAGGTTTCCCGGTCTCTTGGCGCCTGGCGCAGAGCCTGGCCGCCATCGATCGGAAGGCGGCGGGCGCCGATCCGAAGTTCACCGAGATCTTCGCGACCAAAACCCGCGCCGAAGGCGATCTGTGGCGCCGGCCCGACCTGGCGGCGACGCTCGGCAAGCTGCGCTCGGGTGGCGCCGACGCGTTTTACAAGGGCGCGCTGGCCAACGAGATCGTCAAGGCGGTTCGCGCGGCGGGCGGCGTGATGGACGCGGCCGATCTGGCGGGGTACACCGCGACCGATCGGGCGCCGCTCGCGACCGACTACCGCGGTCTGCACGTCTTTTCCATGCCACCGTCGTCGTCGGGCGGCGTGGCGCTCATCGAGGCGCTGGGGATCCTGGCGGCGTACTATCCGACCCAGGCCGATCTGCAGCGTGACGGGCGTGAATCGTCGGCCTATCTGCACGTCTTGGCCGAGGCCTTCAAGCACGCCTTCGCCGATCGGGCGCGCTTCCTGGGCGACACCGACTTCGTTCGGGTCGATCTGGCGCACCTGACCAGCCCCGTCTACCAAGCCGAGCTGGCGCGCCGGATCAAGCCGGACGGCGTGTTGCCGCGCGACGCCTACGGGACGTTGGGCTCGCCGCCCGCGCCGCGGCGGGACGGCGGGACCACGCACCTGTCGGTGATTGACGCCGACGGAAACGCGGTGGCGCTGACCAGCACCGTCAACCTGGGTTTCGGGGCGCATCTGGTGGCGGGCAAGACCGGCATCCTGCTCAACGATCAGATGGACGACTTCTCGCTCGAGCCGGGGGTGCCCAACGCCTTTGGCCTGATCGGCAACGAGCAGAACGCGGTCGCGCCCAGGAAGCGCCCGCTGTCGTCGATGACGCCGACCATCGCGGTCGACGGCCAGGGGCAGGTGCGGGTGGTGGTCGGCGCGGCGGGCGGACCGACCATCATCACGGCGACCACGCAGGTCTTTCTCAACGTGGTCGACTGGAAGCTGGACGCCCAGGCGGCGATCTCGGCGCCGCGCATCCACGACCAGTGGTTCCCCGACGTGATGGGGATCGAAGCCGACATCCCGCGCGACGTGGTCGACGGCCTCACGCGGCGCGGACAGAAGATCAAAGAGTTCCCCCACATCGGCACGGTCAACCTGCTGGTGCGGACCGACAAGGGGATCGAGGCGGGCGCCGAGCCGCGCAGCCCCAGCGCGCCGGCGGGATACTGATTTCGTGCCGGCCCGGCGGATCACCAAGGTTCTGATCGCCAACCGCGGAGAGATCGCCTGCCGCGTGATTCGCGCTTGCCGCGAGCTCGATCTGCGCACCGTGGCGGTCTACTCGGAGGCGGACCGAGCGGCGCTGCACGTGCGGCTGTGCGACGAGGCGATCGCGATCGGCCCGTCGCCGGCGCGCGAGAGCTATCTGGTGTCGGAGAAGATCGTCGACGCGATTCGCCGGACGGGCGCCGACGCCGTTCACCCCGGATATGGATTCCTCTCCGAGAACGCCGACTTCGCCGAGGCGGTGGGGGCCGCGGGCGCCACCTTCATCGGTCCGCCGCCCTCGGCGATCCGGGCCATGGGCGGCAAGACTTCGGCGCGCGCGCTCATGCAGTCGGCGGGCGTTCCGGTCGTTCCGGGCGACAACGGCGTGGGCGGACGTGGTTTCGCGCGGGCCGAAGAGGCCAAGGCCGCGGCGGCGCGCATCGGTTACCCCGTGATGCTGAAGGCCGCGGCCGGCGGCGGCGGACGCGGGATGCGCCTGGTCGATGCCGAGGAGAAGTTGGAGGCCGCGCTGCAGAGCGCGCAGCGCGAGGCCAAGGCGGCCTTCGGCGACGACACGGTCTATCTGGAAAAGGCCATCGTTCGCCCGCGGCACATCGAGATTCAGGTCTTCGGCGACGAGCACGGGGGAGCGGTTCACCTGCACGAGCGCGACTGCTCGATCCAGCGGCGCAACCAGAAGGTGATCGAGGAGTCGCCTTCGCCGGCGCTCGACGACGCGACGCGCGCCAAGATGGGCGAGGTGGCCGTGCGGGCCGCGCGTTCGGTTGGCTACGTGGGGGCCGGCACGATCGAGATGCTCTACGACTCGGCGACGCACGGGTTCTACTTCCTGGAGATGAACACCCGTCTTCAGGTCGAGCACCCGGTCACCGAGCTGGTGACGGGTGTCGATCTGGTGCGCTGGCAGCTGGCGGTGGCCCAAGGTGAAAAGATTCCGCTGGCGCAGGCCGACATCCCGCGCCGCGGCGCCGCCATCGAGTGCCGCGTCTATGCCGAAGACCCGGTGAAGTTCTTGCCCTCGCCGGGGACCATTACCTCGTTGCGGGTACCGGCCGGCCCGGGGATCCGCGACGACTCCGGGGTGGTCGCCGGCAGCGTCATCTCGGTCCACTACGATCCAATGATCTCCAAGCTGTGCGTTTGGGCCGACACGCGCGCCGCCGCCATCGATCGGATGCGGCGCGCGGTGGGCGAGTACCACGTCGGCGGCATCCGGACCAACCTGCCCTTCCACCGGCAGGTCATGCGCCACGCGAAGTTCATCGCCGGTGACTACGACACCGGTTTCATCGAGCGGCACAAATCCGAGCTGGCGCCGCCGGCCGCCGACACGGAGACGGCGATCTTGGCGGCGATCGCGGCCGCGGCGCACGCCGGGGGGCAGGGCGGGGCACCGGGCGAAGGCGATCTGGCGCTGGATCTCTCGCAGACGCAACCTTCGGCGTGGCGGCGCGAGACCAAGGTTTGAGCGCGCCGGCTGCGTCGCTGGTCGAGTCGGCCGCGGTGCTTGCACCGTCGCCGTCGCCGTCGCCGTCGCCGTCGCCCACATTGGGGCCGCCGCACCGCGGTCCGTCCCGCGCCCTGGTGCTGACCGCCTACGCGACGCTGTACGTCGTGTGGGGCTCGACCTATCTGGCCATTCGGATCGCGGTCGAGAGCTGGACGCCGCTCCTGCTGGCGGCCACCCGCTTCGCGATCGCCGGCGGCGGCCTCTACGCCGTGCTGCGCGCGCGCGGGGCGCCGACGCCGGGGCGGCGGGCCTGGTTGGCCGCCGTCCTGGTCGGTGGCTTGATGCTGGCCGGCGGCAACGGCACGGTTTGCTGGGCCGAGCAGTGGGTGCCGTCCGGCGAGACGTCGTTGATCTTGGCCTCGGGCGCACTGTGGATGGTGGTGCTGCCGTGGTGGACCGGTCGCGCGCCCGCGCCGCGCGCGGTGGTGCTGGTCGGCGTGCTGGTCGGGATGGCCGGCGTGGCCCTCTTGATGGGCGGTGGCCACGCGACGGACGCCGCCGCCACACTGGGCGGTCGGGCCTCGCCACTCGGGCGCGTGGCGCTGCTGGCCGCCAGCTTGAGCTGGGTCATCGGTTCGTTGCTGTCGAGGAGGTTGCCGCTGCCGGAGTCGGTGGCGCTGGCGAGCGCCATGGAGATGATCGTCGCCAGCCCGATCTTGTTTCTGGTGGCCGGCCTGCGCGGCGAGTGGACGACGTTTCACCTGAATGCCGTCACGGCGGCTGGCTGGGGCGCCCTCGGATACCTGATCGTGTTCGGCAGCCTGGCCGGCTTCGGCTCGTACATTTTCTTGCTGGTCCACGAAGGTCCGGCGCGCGCGTCGACCAACGCCTTCGTCAACCCGCTCATCGCGGTGGCGCTGGGCGCGGCGCTGGCCGCGGAGCCCGTCGGACCGCGGACCTTCGTCGCGGCCGGGATGATCGTGGCGGCGGTCGGCGCCGTCATCCTCGGGAGCTCGGCGTCGCCGCGGGCCAGGCGGGACCGGTCGTGAAGCCGGCGTCGACCAAGCCCGCCGGCGTCCGGCTCATCATGGGCTACAAGTTCGGCAAGGCGATCTTGCAGACGCTGGCCGGGATCGTCCTGCTCTACGGAGTCACCCACGGTCTGGCGGCCGCGTTGACCAACTTCGCCGACAAGCTGCGCGAGCACGCGGTCCACGCCTGGAGCAACGTGGTCGCCGCCGCGCTGCTGCGCCTCACCGACAGACGCCACAGCCTCTGGCTGGCGACCTACGCGCTCTTCGGCGACGCGCTGCTCAGCACGCTGGAAGGCTGGGCCCTCTGGCGCGGGTACGCCTGGGGCTCCTGGTTGATCGTGGGCGCCACGGCCTGCCTGCTGCCATTCGAGATTCGCGCGCTGGCCCACCACATCCGCGTGGGGCGGGTGATCCTGTTCCTGCTCAACCTGGCCATCGTCGCGTATCTGCTCCGCCGCGTCGAAGGGGAGCGCCTGGAGGCGCGCGCCCGCCGCGGCCTCTAGCCGAGGTCGAACAGCCGGCCCTGCCGCGGATCCTTCTTCTCGGGCAGGGCTTGCGACTTGGGCGGCCCAGGCGGTCGTGGCGCGCCGATGAGGGCCCGCAGGCGCTTCAGGTTGCGCGCGAACGAAGGGAGCTGGTCGGGGCCCGACGGTGTTTCGAGCACCGCCGGCGTGGCCGCGAAGCGGGCGTCGTTCACGAGGCGCCAGAACGGCAGCAGGCCCAAATAGCCGTCGCCGATCTCGGCGTGGCGATCGACATGGCTGCCGGCCGGCGTCTTCGAATCATTGAGATGAAAAGCCAACAAGCGCTCGAGGCCGATCACGCGCGCGAAATGCCCGAACACCCGGTCGTACCCTTCTTCGGTGCTGAGGTCGTGGCCGGAGGCGTGGGCATGGCAAGTGTCGAAGCAGATGCCGACGGTGTGGCCGCCCCGGGCGCGGGCCAGAATGGCTTCCATCTCCTCGAAGCGACAGCCGAGGCAGGTCCCCTGGCCGGCGGTGATCTCCAACAGCAGCCGCACCCGTACGCCGCGCGTCCGGTCGTAGAGATCGGACAGCGAATCGGCCGCCGCCACGATCCCCGCCTCGGCGCCCACACCCAGGTGGGCGCCCGGGTGCAGCACCACGAAATCGAGCCCCAGCTCGTCGGCCCGCAGCAGCTCCTCGGCCAGCGCGTCGCGGCTCTTGGCCAGGATCACCGGGTCGCCAGCCGACAGATTGATGAGGTAGGAGGCGTGTGACATGACCGGCCATCCGACGGTGGCGTGCTCGCTGCGGAAGAGCGAGACCTCCTCGGGCGCCAGCGGTTTGGCCCGCCACTGGGCCGACGGCCGCGCGAAGATCTGGATCGCCTCGCAGCCGTCCGCGTTGCCCCGCGCGATGGCGTGGAAGGCACCACCGGCGACCGACTCGTGCGCCCCGAGCAACATGGGGAGCCAGCATACGGGTTTCTCTCGATGTTTCCATTGACGAACCCCCCCCGATTCGGTAAACGACCCGCGGGTTTCCACGCATGAATTCGGCCCAACTCTTGCTGGTTTCGACCGCGCCTCAATCGCATGAGCCGCAGCTCATCGATCTCGATCAAACGGTCTTCGTTCAGCTGGGGATCTTCTTGCTGCTGGTGCTGGTCCTCGGCAAGCTCCTCTGGCGTCCGTACCTGCGCGTGCGCGGCGAGCGCGTGACGCGGGTCGAGGGCTATCGCCAGGAAGCGGCCCGCATGGAGATCGACGCCGCCGAGCGGCTGGCCCGCGCCGAGGCGACGCTGACCGAGGTGCGGCGACACGGCGCCGGCGTGCGCGCGACGGCGCGGGCCGAAGCGCAGGTGCGCGAGCAGGCGCTGCTGGCGGAGGCCAACGCCGACGCGCAGCGCACGCTGGCCGCGGCGCGGGTGCGCCTCGACGCCACGCTGACCGCGGAGCGAACCAAGCTTGCCGCCGAGGCCGCCGACGTGGCGCGGGCGGCCGCGCGCAAGATCCTGGGCCGCGAGGTGACGATGTGAGCTTGCTCCGTATCAATATCCGCGTGAGCGCCGATGGGCTTCGTCCGGCGGCGCCCGTCCGCGGACGATTTAAGGGACCCTCTCAGGGCCTTTTTCTCGGTAAATGGATGGCGGTGGGCCTGATCGTCTCGGCCTGCCTGGTCGGCCGCGCAGCCCGCGCCGACGTCGTCCCGCGCGACAGCGACCGTCCCCGCAGCGTCACCGCGGCCGAAGCGGCGCCGACGGGCGAGGAGCTGCCGGAGAGACGCGAGACGCCCCAGATCCACCCCAAGAGCCTGGCCCTTCAGCTCATCAACTTCGGGGTGTTGATCTTCATCTTGATCAAATTTGGCGGGCCGGCCATCGGTAAAACTCTGGCGGCGCGGCACGAGCAGCTCAAGGCCGAGCTGGCGGCGGCCGCCGAGGCGCGCGCGGCGGCGCTGGCCCGGCTAGAGCAACAGGATCAACGGCTGGCGGCGCTGGAGCGGGAGATCGTCGACATCCGGGCGGGTATTGCGCAAGAGGCCGACGCCGAGAAGGCCCGGCTCATCGCGCTGGCCGAGGAGCGATCGCGGCGGATCCGCGAGGAGACCAGCTTCGCGCTCGAGCAGCAGGTCAAGGAAGCCGAGCTGCGGCTGCGGCACGAGGCGGGCTTGGCAGCGGTCCAGCTCGCCGAGCAGCTGGTGCGCAAATCGCTCGACGCGCGCGATCAGCAACGCCTGGTCGACGCTTTCGTGGGCGACGTCGGGCCGCGGAGTGGCAACTGATGGCCGCCTTTGGCGGATCCGTGGCGCGGCGGTACGCGCGCGCCCTCTTCGGCCTGGGCGTCGACGGCGGCAACTTCGAGGCGCTGGGTCGCGAGATCGGCGAGCTGGCCGGCCTCTGGTCGTCGTCGCCCGAGCTGCGGCAGACCATCGAGAACCCCGTCTTCAAGCCATCCGAAAAGCGCGCCATCCTCGAGCAGATTTTGCCCCGCGTGACGCCGACGCCCGAGGTTCAGCGCCTGGTGTTGTTGTTGCTCGAGCGCCGCCGCATCGTGCTTCTACCCGCCATCGCGCGCGCCTACCGCGACCTCGCCGACGCCCACACCGGGCGGGTGCGGGCGCGCGTGACGTCCGCCGCGCCACTGCCTGCCGAAGCGCTCGACCGCGTGCGCGCCTCGCTGGAGCAGCGGACCGGCAAGAAGGTCATCTTGGAAACCGCCGTCGACGCCGATCTCATCGGTGGTGTCGTCGCGCGGGTGGGCGATCTGGTGCTCGACGGCAGCGTCCGCACCCAGCTCGACGATCTGCGACAGAAGCTCCTCAATTAGGGAACCAAGCACATGCAAATCCGCGCCGAAGAAATCAGTCAGATCATCCGCAAGGAGATCTCCGGGTTCGATCAGAAGGTCTCGGTCGTCGAGACCGGCACCGTGCTGGAAGCCGGCGACGGCATCGCCCGCGTGTACGGGTTGGAGGCCGCCATGGCCGGCGAGCTGCTCGACTTCGGGCACGGCGGCGTAGTTGGCTTGGTGCTGAACCTGGAAGAGGACAACGTCGGCGTCGCGCTCCTCGGCAGCTTCGAAGAGGTCCGCGAGGGCGACACCGTCAAGCGGACCGGCAAGATCGCGCAGGTCCCGGTGGGCGACGCGCTCATCGGCCGGGTCGTCAACGCGCTCGGGATCCCGATCGACGGCAAAGGCCCGATCGACCCCAAGTCGGAGAGCCGCAAGATCGAGGTCAAGGCGCCCGGCATCATCGCCCGCAAGTCGGTCCACGAGCCGATGCAGACCGGCATCAAGGCCATCGATTCGATGATCCCGATCGGCCGCGGCCAGCGCGAGCTCATCATCGGCGATCGGCAGACCGGCAAGACCGCGGTCGCCATCGACGCCATCATCAACCAGAAGGGGCAGGACGTGCGCTGCTTCTACGTCGCCATCGGTCAGAAACAGTCGACCGTGGCGGCGGTGGTCGAGAAGCTGCGCGAAAGTGGCGCGCTGCAGTACACCACCATCATTGCCGCGACGGCGTCGGAGCCGGCGCCGCTGCAGTTCCTGGCGCCCTACACCGGCGTCACGATGGCCGAGTACTACCGCGACAGCGGGCGGCACGCGCTCATCGTGTACGACGATCTGTCGAAGCAGGCGGTGGCCTACCGACAGCTCTCGCTGCTGCTGCGCCGCCCGCCGGGCCGCGAGGCGTATCCGGGCGACGTCTTCTACCTGCACTCGCGTCTGCTCGAGCGGGCGGCCAAGCTGTCGGACAAGGAGGGCGCCGGGTCGCTGACGGCGCTGCCGATCATCGAGACCCAGGCGGGAGACGTCTCGGCCTACATCCCGACCAACGTCATCTCGATCACCGACGGGCAGATCTTCCTCGAGAGCGATCTCTTCTACTCGGGCCAGCGACCGGCCGTGAACGCCGGTATCTCGGTGAGCCGCGTCGGCGGTGCCGCGCAGATCGTGGCGATGAAGAAAGTGGCCGGCAAGCTGCGCCTCGAGCTGGCGCAGTACCGCGAGCTGGCGGCCTTCGCACAGTTCGGCTCGGACCTCGACAAATCGACCCAGCAGCAGCTGGCGCGCGGCGCCCGCATGACCGAGCTTCTCAAACAGGGGCAATACCAGCCACTGCCGGTCGAAAAACAGGTGCTGATCCTGTTCGCGGTGACCAGCGGCTTCGCCGACGCGCTGCCCGTCGATTCGTTGGGCCGTTACGAGCGCGAGCTGTACGCCTTCGTCGACGCCCGCCACGGCGAGCTGTGGACGGAATTGCGCAGCAAGGGGAACAACGGCAAGGCATGGGACGGCCTGCAGGCGCTCATGAAGACGGCGCTGACGGCGTTCGGCAAAGAGTTCTCGCCGGAGGCCCAGGCCGCCTAGTCGATGCCTTCCCTCAAGAACATACGTACGCAGATCGCGTCGAAGAAATCGACGCAGAAGATCACGCGCGCCATGAAGCTGGTGGCGGCCTCGCGGCTGCGGCGCGCGCAGGATTCGATCGTGGCGGCGCGGCCGTACGCCAACGCGCTGGGCGAGGCCATCGCCGAGGTGGCGCTGCGCGCGGGTCCCGAGTCGCACCCGCTGCTCGATCGCCGGGCGCCCGAGCGGGTCACGCTGATCCTGCTGACGTCCGACCGCGGGCTCGCGGGCGGCTTCAACGCCAACGTCTTCCGCGCCGCGCAGCGCTTCATGATTGAGCGCAAACAGGCCACGCCGCCCGCGCGCGAGATCACGCTCGAGGTGGTCGGCAAGAAGGGCCGCGACTACTTCCGGCGCCGCAAGCTGGAGGTCGTGCGCGAAACAGCCGCCCCCACCGCCGAGACCGCGGCCCAGATCGCCCGCGACCTGGCCCATATCGTGTCGCACGCCTTTCGCCACGCCCACACCGACGCGGTGTTCTTGGTCTACAACGAGTTCAAGTCGGCGGTGCAGCAGCGGGTGGTGATCGAGCCGCTCCTGCCGGTGAGCGGCGCCGATCTTCCGGCCGGCACAAATGCGGCCCAGGGCAGCGTCCTGGATTTCGTCTACGAGCCGTCGAAGGAGAAGCTGCTCGACGCGCTGCTGCCGCTGTACGTCGAGTCGCAGATCTACCGTGGCCTGCTGGAGTCGATCGCCTCCGAGCTTGGCGCGCGCATGACCGCCATGGACAGCGCGACCAACAACGCCCGCGAGATGATCGCGAGCCTGACCTTGCAATACAACCGGGCCCGCCAAGCCGCCATCACCAAAGAGCTGATGGAGATCGTGAGCGGGGCCGAGGCTCTGAAAGGATAGAGGACAGTCATGAGTACGCACGCAGTTGTGGCCAGCACGCAGGGCAGGGTGGTCCAGGTCATCGGGCCGGTCGTCGACGTGGAGTTCGCGGGTGGCGAGTTGCCCGAGATCAACACCGCGCTCCGGATCTCGAACCCGTCGATCAGCAGCGCGGCCGGAAACCTCACCGTCGAGGTGGCGCAACACCTGGGCGAGCGCCACGTTCGCTGCATCGCGATGGACACCACCGACGGCCTGGTCCGCGGGATGTCGGTCGAGAACACCGGCGCGCCGATCCAGGTGCCGGTCGGTCGCGAGGTCTTGGGCCGCATCATGAACGTCATCGGCGAGCCGGTCGACGAGCGGGGGCCGATCACCACCAAACAGAAGTTCCCCATCCACCGGCCGACGCCCAAGTTCGTCGATCAGTCGGTGCGGGTCGAGATGTTCGAGACCGGCATCAAGGTCATCGATCTGCTGGCCCCCTACCGCCGCGGCGGGAAGGTCGGCCTGTTCGGCGGCGCCGGCGTCGGCAAGACCGTCACGATGCTCGAGCTCATCAACAACGTGGCCAAGAAGCACGGTGGTTTCTCGGTGTTCGGCGGCGTCGGCGAGCGCACCCGCGAGGGCCGCGATCTCTACAACGAGATGGCCGAGTCGAAGCTGTCGGACGGATCGTCGGTGCTCTCGAAGACCGCGCTGGTCTACGGCCAGATGAACGAGCCGCCGGGCGCCCGGGCGCGCGTGGCGCTGTCGGCGTTGACCGTCGCCGAGTTCTTCCGCGACGAGGAGGGGCAGGATGTGCTGCTCTTCATCGACAACATCTTTCGCTTCACCCAGGCCGGCTCGGAGGTCTCGGCGCTCCTCGGCCGAATCCCGTCGGCGGTCGGTTATCAGCCGACGTTGGCCACGGATATGGGCGAGCTGCAGGAGCGGATCACCTCGACCAGCAAGGG
>Ga0075522_10003017_pt1 | contig 12337 bp, 13 predicted proteins | sample NGEPerA_FD_74796 | JGI IMG/M metagenome (GOLD analysis project Ga0075522, IMG submission 74796) | Arctic peat soil microbial communities from the Barrow Environmental Observatory site, Barrow, Alaska, USA - NGEE PermafrostL2-A | ecosystem: Environmental > Terrestrial > Soil > Wetlands > Peat ... | reverse complement strand
AGATCAATCGCTGTTCTGATAAACTTCGCCATGGACGGCCTCCCTTTTTGTGGCGCTCCGGCGACCACGTTTTGGCACTTGATGCCGCTTAGGTGGGGCCGTCCACAACATCATTGCGAGAAGCGCAGCAATCCATTCTTTCTTTGCTGAGGCATGGATTGCTTCGCTTCGCTCGCAATGACGTTGAGACATACGTTCGCGATCTCGCCGCATGCGTTTGCGCGAGGTTTGCCATTTCGTTCCGCCCTCTCCGAATTGAGGGCGCAGGGAATGCCGGGCGCTCGATGCACCCGCAGCCTCGCGTACGATAAAAAACAAAGTACACGAGCATATTCACTACAGGTCACACCGGAGAAGCCCGGCATTCCCCACGCGATAGGTTACGGATTATGGCGCGCTCTCCTCGGTGCGCCGGGCTTTTTGGCCACCGTCGCCTGCGCGACTTCACGCAGGCTTGACACCAGCGTCGGGGTGTCAGGACCACACGCCTTTTCCGTCCGCCTCCGATGCCCTCGTCAGAAGCACCGTCGGCGTCCACCGCATCCCGCCCCGCGTTCGCGACGACCATGACACGCCCCTTTCGATGGGACGGGACAGGCAACGATATATGATAATCCGAATATTCTGAAAAGCAGAATATTTTTAGGAGAAGGGCTTGACAGGCAGGCTGGACGATGTCTTTGGGAGGTTGGTGATTTGCCCGACAGGCGCGAAGCAAGTAGCCCACGTGAGCGCAGCGAAGGCTTCCGGCACCGTTTACGAAACCTCCAGTGGTTTCCTCACGGCCTTCCGATCGCCATCGCGATCGCCGCGGCAAGAAACGGAAACGGCAGCGACACTGCGGCGCGAAACCAGACGAAGCGGGCCGGCATGAAGGGGATTTCCCATAGCAACAATCTTTGGAACGCGAACAGCGCCCAGGCGATGACGTAGGCGATCACCTGCGGCGAGCCGCCGCCGGCCTTCAGCGCCACCGCGCCGATGGAAAAGCCGACCACCGGTCCGCCCGGGGTCGCGGCGCCCGCGATCACGGCGGTGAGGACGCCGCGCCAGCCGGAATTGGGGCCAAGCCAGCCGGTGATGATTTCCTGCGGAATGATGGCGGCGATATAGCCCGAACCGATGACGCCCAGCGCGATCCGCGGCACGATCCTGACGAAATCCATGGCGCCATCGCGCAACGAAGCGGTCAGAATCTCGGGACCGCGCTGGAAGGCGATGAAGCCGACCGCGGCGACCGCCCCCCACAGGATGATGTCGATGAGCAGCGCCGCGCTCATTCGCCCCTGTCCTTCGGATACATCCTGACATAGACGAAACGCCCGAGCGCTCCGGCCATGATCGGCAGTGGCAGCGAGATCAGCACGCGCCAGAGCGTGAAGTCTGTGCCCATGATCGGCAATTCCCACGCCACCGCGCGGCCATAGCCGATCAGCGTCCAGCTCACGACCAAGGCGATGGTGGCGCCGAAATCGGCGCCGACCGCGAGCAGCGCGCTCGCCACCGGATAGGCGGTGAACGGGCCGCCCGGCAGGATGGCGCCGAACGCAGCCCCAATCAGCAAGCCTTTCAGTCCGGAATTGGCCCCGAGCGACCGCGACACTTTTTCATGCGGCAGGATCTCCGCGATGAAGGCGCCGAGCAGGCAGCCCGCCAGCACGCGCGGCAGGATGCCACCGAACAGCGCGAGGTCATGGGTGAGGATTTCGGTGACGCCGGAAATGCCGTCGCGCCGCCACACCAGCAGCGCGCTGATCGCCACCAGCACGCCGATCATGATCATCGACCAGCCGACGGGTTTGCGGACATGTCCGGGACGCGGTTCGGCCCCCGCCGTTGCGGCGGCGTCGGGCGCCGGGTCTTTCAGGGGAAAATCTGACAAGGCGATGGTTCTGGCGGCTGATGGGACTGCGCCTGCTTAGTCGCGCCGGTCCGGCGATGCAAACGGAAGCGCAACGGATGACCTCAGGTAAAATGGCGCACCAGCGCGAGGCCTGCGAACAGGCCCAGAATCGAAAACACCACCGAACCCACCACATAGAACAACGACAGAGCAAGCTCGCCGCGCTCGTAGAGCAGCGCCGCGTCGAGCGAGAACGCCGAGAAGGTGGTGTAGCCGCCGAGGACGCCGGTCATCAGGAACAGCCGCCAGTGCTGCGTCGCGTCGCCCCTGAACGCGAGATAGCCCGCCACCAGGCCCATGACGGCGGAGCCCGTGATGTTGATGATGAAGGTGTGATACGGAAACGCCGTGCCGAAAAAGCGCGGGCAAAGGATGTTGACGGTGTGGCGCAGCACCGAGCCGAGACCGCCGCCGATAAAGACCAGAAGGTAGTTCATTCGGGCTTTCCCCTTGCAGCCGCGAACGCCGGCCATGGCGGTTTTGCCGCAAGGTTGGGCTCGCGGCAAGGCGCACAACGGGCTTGGCTATGCGAGACGCCGGAGACGAGTTCTCACTTTCGTCATGGCCGGGCTTGTCCCGGACAAACCCGGGCATGACCGGTTGCTTAAACGAAAGGGCGACAGCTCGATGCTGCCGCCCTCAAGAATATCTATCGCCGTCATTCCGGGGCAGCCCGCAGGGCTGAACCCGGAATGACGGCGTGCGATATCAGGCCTTCGAGAACAACTGGTCGACGTACTCCCAATTCACCAGATGATCGACGAACGCCTTCATATAATCCGGACGGCGGTTGCGGTAATCGATGTAGTAGGAGTGCTCCCAGACGTCGCAGCCGAGGATCGGCGTGCCGCCATGCACCAGCGGGTTTTCGCCGTTGGCGGTCTTGGTGATTTCCAGCTTGCCGTTCTTCATGGTGAGCCAGCACCAGCCCGAGCCGAACTGGCCGACGCCGGCGGCGGCGAAATCGGTCTTGAATTTCTCGAGACCGCCGAGATCCTCAGTGATCTTCTTTTCCAGCCGGCCCGGCAATTTACTGCCGCCGCCATTGGGCTTCATCCAGTTCCAGAAATGCAAATGGTTGTAGTGCTGGCCGGCATTGTTGAAGACCGCGGCGTTCTTGCCGAACGAACCCTTCACGATCTCCTCGAGGGATTTACCCTCGAATTCGGTCCCCTTGATCGCGTTGTTTCCGTTGGTGACATAGGCCTGATGATGCTTGTCGTGGTGGAATTCCAGCGTTTCCTTGGACATGTGGGGCGCAAGGGCGTCATGGGCATAGGGCAGGTTGGGAAGCGTGAAGGTCATGGGGCGATGTCCGAAAAATGATGGGAGATTTGGGCTTAACGGGAACCCTTATAGAAGGTTCCATCGCCGTAAAACACCGCAATCTGGGAAAATGCGGGCCTTTGAGGCCGGGCAGCTTCAATCCCGGACGAAGCGCTATTCGCAGACCTGCTTGCCATTGAAGGCAAAGCATCTGCCGCGCGGGCTCGGCGCGCGGCGCTCATGGGCGACGACCCTGGGCGCGCGCTCGGGGCGCGCGCGACAGTGGCCGTTCGACCCCAGCACCTGATCGCTGTCGCAGGTGATCTTGACGCAATGCTCGCCATCGGCGCGGAAGCCGCGGTCGCAATCGAGCGGGCAGACCCGCCCGGCCCTGGCCTTGACCCCCTCCAGCGCGTCGAGGCTCGCCAGCCTGGCGTCGAATTTGGTGCCGGCATGGTCGTTGAACGCCGACAGCGCCCGGCGCGCCCCGGCATTCCATTCGCTGTCGATCTCGCCGGTCTTGCATCCGACCCGCCGCAATTCCGTCTGCAGCAGGCGGGGGATGTCTGATGGCGGGGGAACGTCGCCTTTCGACGTTGCGCGATCGGCCGGCGGCGTCAGCGACGCCACCACCGGAGCGGCCGGCACGGCGGGTTTATCGTCTTTCGCCGGCGGGCTCGCGGCGATTTTCGCTTCCTCGCGCTTTTTGGCCGCTTCGGCTTCCGCCTTCGCTTTTTCGGCCGCCATGCGCTCGTCTTCGGCGGCCTTCGAGGCTGCGGCGGCCCTGGCCTGCTCGCTGGCCTTGGCGCCTTCGGCGGCGAGCCTTGCCTGCTCCTCAGTTGCGGCATGGGCTTTTGCGGTCGCGGCGACCTGGGCCGCCTCGGCTGCGAGCTTGTTGCGCTGCGCCCTGGCGAGATCGCTGTAGAACCCTGTGGCGTGTGCCGCGACGAAGGAATCCCAGGCCTCACGGGTGCCGACGCGCTCGGCCAACTCATAGTCGCGGCGGATATCGGCGTTGACATTGGCGGCCGGCGCCGCCGGCGCGGGGACCAGCGTCACATCGCTGCCGCCGAGCGAATTCGTGGTGTAAGGCTCCTGCTGGTTGCCGGTCGCGCTCATCACGTCGTCGCGCACGTAACCAAAAGCCTTGCGGATATCGAGGCCGGGCGTGGTGAGATGCTTGATAAGCGCCGCCGAAAACGGGCTGTTCTTGCCGTCGCCGTCGGAGGCGGTCGAGCCCTCCTTGGCGGCAAACGCGATGAAGGTATTCGGCTTGTTGGCCTCGACGCCGACGAGGCCGCGTCCGACCGACCGCGTGGCGAGCGTCCGCTTCATTTTCTTGGCGAATGGATTGTCGCGGCAGGCGTCCAGGATCACGAGCCGCAGATGCGTGGCGGGCTCGACCGCGAGCAGGATCCGGTTCAGCGACACCGCTTCGTCGTCGGCATCGGCGTCGCGCTCCAGCACGGCGTCGACGGGAACGACATAGTTGTTGCCGTCGACCTCGAGCCCGTGGCCGGCGAAATAGACCACCGCGATATCCGCGCCGCGCGCCTTGTCGCCGAAGTCGCGCAACGCGCGCCGCATCTCCTGCGCATTCAGGTCGCGCCGCGAATCGACCACGTCGAAGGCGGCCTTCCTGAACATCTCGGTGATGGCGGCGGCATCATTGGCCGGATTGGTCAGGGCGGCGACGTTCTGGTAGTTTGAATTGCCGATGATGAGGGCGACGCGCTTGCTGGCGGCCAAAGCGGGGGGACTGGCCAGGCAGATGGCCATCAGGGCAGTTACCAGGGCGGCAAGCCGGCGCATCAATGTTTCCCAAGCCCCTAACCTTGGGGAAAATCATATCATTTGGCCGTATGACAGCAAGATCACGGGCCTCGATCTGTGATCCAGATCACCTACGGGCTGGGGATAGAATGAGCATCGAGATCGAAGTGCTGAACGCCGACGCATCCTGGCCGCTGGCAGAGCCGCTGTTCCATGCGATCTGGCCGCCGCATGTCGTCGAAAAACTGCCCTGGGGGCGGTTCGCGTCAGCCTATCCGGAATGGCGGGTGCTGCTTCAGGCCGAACCGGAGGGTGTCATCTGCCACGTCGGCGTCCAGCGCCGCGAGCTCAGATGGAACGGGCGCAAGTTGCGCGCCGGCGGCATCGGTGGCGTGCTGACGCGCGAGGATCATCGCCGCCGCGGCTATGCCAGCATCGCGCTCAACGCCGCCATCCAGACGCTGCGGGATGAAGGCTCGATCGTTTTCGCGCTGCTGTTTTGCGAACCGCACAATGCGCCGTTTTATGTCGGGCGCGGCTGGAAGCCGTTCGACGGCGAGATTTTCTGCGACCAGCCTGCGGGGCGGATTCGCTACGACGCCATAGCCCCTTACGTCTGCGACATCCGCGGCCGCGCGCCGCTGCGGGGCACTATCGACCTCTGCGGACTGCCCTGGTGAACATCTGCCGCGACAAAACCGGGCATTGCACAAATGAAATTTGCTGCTATGCAGACCCGTTTTTTCGGGGAACTCGATGGCCTGCAGATTCGGCTTTGTTTTCTTGATTTTGGCGCCCTTGCTGGCCGCGCCGCCGGCGCAAGCGCAAGTCAGCGGCGACGTCAGCGGCATCTGGTTGACGCAAGCCGGCGATGCCAGAGTGCGTGTCAGCACATGCGGCGGCGGCATTTGCGGGGTTGTGGTCTGGCTCAAGGAGCCGATCAACCCCGCGACCGGAAAACCACAGGTCGACGACAAGAATCCCAATCCGGCACTGCAGAGACGCCCGATCGTCGGGCTGCCGCTATTCATGGGCATGCGCCCCTCCGGACCCAACAAATGGTCGGGCCAGATCTACAACGCCGATGACGGCAACAGCTATGCCAGCAACATCTCGGTGGCGGGCCCGGATTCACTTCGCGTCGAAGGCTGCGTCGGCGGCGTGCTGTGCGGCGGCGAGAGCTGGACGCGGGTCGCGCGGTGAGCTACGCCGCCGTCGCCTTCAGCGCGGTGGCGGCCGAGGCGTAGCCGCCGCGGGCGCCGTCGATGAAGTGGACATGGTCGCTGCGCAGCGCCGAGGGCGTGAAGCAGGTCATCATCGCCGCGTCCTGCCGGTGCAGGCCATATCGCGCGATGCCGTCGGAAGCTGCTTTGGCAAGGCGCTGCGTCAAGGCGCGCTCCAGATCGGGCGTGCAGTCGAGGATCATCCGCAGGCCGTCGTCATATTTGCGGAAGTCGGAGTTCTCGACCACCTGCTGCACATAGGTCTTCGGCACGAAGCCGCCGACCTTGACGCCGAAGCGCATCACCAGATAGGCGAACAGCGTGTTGGCGAGCACGCCGGCGCGCCGCTTCAACAGCGAACCGCCGCGCTGCGCGCGCGCCTCATAATCGACGCCGGCCGGCGGCCATTTCAGCGGCGGCCCGCCGGGCGGCACCGGCCGACCCGCATCCGGCGTGCGTTCGGACAGCGCGATGATGTCCTCGATCACCTTGCGGAACGCCGCCGGATCGGCGCCGCCCGCGGGCACCACCAGCACCGAGAGGATGAGACCGCGCACGGAAGGAATTTCCTCGAACCGGCATGACAGTCCCGTCAGATCGGGCTGCGTGCCGGGCGGTGCGGCCTCGACCGCGAACTCGCCGCGCTTCATCGCGGCATCGGCCCAGCCGAGACCGCCGCCGGAAAACATCGCATAGGACAAATTCGCCGACGGGCCGAACCGGGCGACGCGGACGTCAAGTCCCTGCGCCCGGATGGCCGCGACCGGCACCAGCGCCACACGCAGCACGAGGTCGAGGCTCTCCTCGACCCAGGTCGCGGTCGCCGCCAGCGCCTCGCGCGCGCGCTCGATATCTTCGGGTGCCACCGCAAAACTCGCGCCGTCGCCGCCGAACACAAACGGAAACTCGCGGCCTGCCAATGCATTGGTGACCGCCGCGATTACCGAAGCGCCGGCCATGTTGACCGCCTTGTAGCGTGCCTGCGCGATCGCTTTCGTCGATTCCACGATATCGGCAATCCCGATCGACCAGTCGTCCGGCAGCGGCGAATACAGCGCCGGATCCATCAGGCTGGAGAAGCCGCGGAAGACCGGAATGCTGCCGTAGAAAATGTCGCTGCCGCCTGGCGTCGTCATGTTTGGCGATGATCCTGAATTTGATCCAACAGATACGGTCGAACCCGGAAGTCGGGTTCGCCGCCCACGACATATTGAATAAAGAGCCCGTGAGAACAAAGCTTTTTCGGCGGCGTTTTGACGCGGAGAGACCGGGTCGCAGACCTTCCGGGAACTTTGAGTCTTAACGCCGCGGTAAAGTCGGGCTAAGCCCGCTTCAGTTCCGTCACCTGGAACGGCTCCCGCGTGTCGATCACCTCGGGCGACTGCTTGTGATGGTTGAAGCGGAAATGGCGGATGGTGATGGCGTCCCGCGTGAAGTCGGCGATGATGAAGCCGCTTTCTTCCAGCCGCATTACGCGGTGTTGCCGGCGTCGATGGTGAGCACGCTGCCAGTGATGTTGCGGCCGCCTTCGCCCAGGAGATATTCGACCATACCGGCGACGTCGTCGGTCTCCGGCAACCGGCGCAGCGCACTGCGGCCGGCGATGCGCTTGCGCTGGTCTTCGGAGAGGGTCTGCGTCAATTCGGTGTCGATGAAACCGGGCGCGATTGCGTTCACGGTGATGCCGAGCTTGCCGACTTCGCGCGCCAGCGAACGGGTGAAGCCGGTGGCGGCGGCCTTGGTTGCGCCATAGACCGACAGGCCGTTATAGCCGGTCGATGCGATGATCGAGGACATGTTGACGATGCGGCCGGCGCCGTCGGCCAACATATGGCGCACGACATATTTGGTCAGGACGATTGGCGAGGTGACGTTGAGGCGCACCAACGCCTCGATCTCGCTGTTGTGCATGGTGGCGAGAAGCCCCTCATTGCCGATTCCGGCATTGTTGACGAGGCCGTAGATCGCGCCGAATTCATCGCGCAACTTCTTCACGAAGGCCGGGATGGCGTCGATCTCGCTGAGGTCGAAGGCGCGAAAATGAATACCGCCGATGTTTTGCCTGACGGCGTCGCGGATCGCCTGGCCCAGTTCGTCGCTCTCGCGCCGCGCCACCGCGATCACCTTGTAGCCGCGCGCAGCCAGCCGCCGTGCGATGGCAAGCCCGATGCCGCGGCTTCCCCCGGTCACTACGACATTATGCATCTGACCGTGCCAGCTTTCCGGCCGCCGTGATGTCGAGCGCCTCGACGAACTTGATCATGGCGGGAACCTTGTGCGGCGGCAGCGAGGCGCGGCAATTGTCCAGGATCGCCTCGCGAATCTCGGCGCTCCGGCTCTTGTCGCAGCCGTCGGCGAGAATAACGTCGGCGACCACGATCGATCCGGTGATCGGGCTCTTGCGCGACCGCGCACGCGACATCCGCACCTCCGGATGCCGGTTGATCACGGCTTCGATTTCCTCGGGATGGACCTTGAGGCCGCCGATATTGATGATGCCGCCGCGGCGGCCGACGAAGTAATAGCGATCGCCGCGCAGTTCGACCATGTCGCCGGAATCGACAAATCCGTCGGTATCAGTGAGCACGGCACCGCTGCGGCCGACATAGGCATGCGCGGTCCGCGTCGAGCGGATGCGCAATGAGCCGTCCACGACCTTTATCTCGACGCCGTCGCGTATTCCCAGTACCGACGCGGGAAAGCCGGCAAGACCGTCATTGACGGCAAAGCCGACGCCGGCTTCGGTCGAGGCATAGGCGTGACCGATCGAAGCTTCCGGGAAGGCGCGGCGCAGGCCGTCGAGCACGGCCTGGTCGGCGATCTCGCCCGAAAGGCGCACATAGCGCGGCGAGAACCCCGAGGCCGATCCGCTCATCAGGAGCTTGCGCCAATGCGAGGGCGTGCCGGAGATATGGGTGACGCCCATCGCGTTGAGGCGCGCGACGTGATCGGCGAGCACCTCGCCCGGCTCCGTCAGCACGATCGAGCCGCCGCTGAGGATGGCGCGCAGCAGGATCTGCAGGCCGCCATAGCGGCGAATGTCATAGAAGGTCGCCCATACCGGCGGTGCACCGCGGGCTGGACCGTCGGCGACGATCGCGCCGGTCAACGCCTCGAGCGTATGGCCGACGATCTTCGGCACGCCCGAGGTGCCTGATGTCAGCATCAGCCATTCGGTCGCACGTTCCGACTTGGCCTTTTTTGCCGCCGGCTTCGGGGCGTGGGTTCCGAGCACCAGATAGACTTCCGAATCGGCCCAGCGCGCCGGCTCATCGGTGACGATCGCATCGATCCCGGCGTCCTCGATCAGCGCCTTGACATGATCGGGGTTGAGATCGGTCGGGCACAGCAGCATCCGTCGCGCCACGCCGTCGATCTCCATCATGGCGAGCGCCGACAGCAATTGGTCGGAAACCGCAAGCAGCACCGAACGCCGCGACAGTTCGCCGAGCCGGTCCGCCAGGCAAGTCTGCCCCAGAATATCCGTCAGCGAAACGATCTGCCGCGCATCGGAAATGCTGCGGCCCTTCAGCTCCGGACCGAGATAGTCGCGAAGCGCGAAGATCTCACGCGGGGACATTTTCGTAGGCCCTGACGAAATCGCCGATCGTGAGGGGGAACGCCGCGTCCTCCGATATGGTAAACGGATCGATGCCGAGATCGTCCTCGAGCCGCGCCACCAGGATCGCAAAACCGAGCGAGTCGAAGCCGGTTTCGTGCAGCGACAGGTCGTCGTCGAGCGGAGGCAAATTCACCTTTTGCTCCACTGCGATCTGCTGCATCGCTGAGATAATCCTTAACCTTACCGACATGGGTCGTTACGCCTTCTCGTTGATCCAAAAGAGAACGCCCATGATAGAGTGCAAATGTGAAATAAGGCGGCCTGCGGCCGAAGTTTTGCGTTGGTTGGTAAATGGGTTGCTTGCCGGAAAATCCGGATTCAGCGCAATTTGGCCCCGACCGTTTCCCTTAAATCGGTCCCTACTCGATCACCTCGTCGGCGGTTGCGAGTAGCGTCGGTGGCAGATCGATGCCGATGAGTTTGGCGGTCTTCAGGTTGATCACCAGTTCGAAGTTGGTCGGGAGTTCGACCGGAAGATCGGCCGGCCGTGCACCCTTCAGGATCTTGTCGACATATGTCGCTCCGCGGCCGAAATGCCGGCAGTAATTGAGGCCGTACGACATCAAACCTCCGGCTTCAACGAATTCCCTGATCTGGAAAATCGTCGGCATTCTGCTTTTCCGCGCAAAATCGGCGATCTCCTGCCTCGCTCCGAGCGTCACGCCTTCCTGAAGCGTGACTAATGCGTCGCACCGCAATTCGATGATCTTACGGAAAGCGCCGGGAAAATCGTCCGGCGAACGAACTTCCACGGGTTCGACCGCCACCGCGAGCGTTCGTCCGTCTTGTTGCAGTTCCCGAACCTCAAGGAGCTTTCCGGCATTGTCCGGATTATGCAGAACCCCGAAACGGACCGCGCCGGGGGCCACCCGCTTCAACAGTTCGAAAAGCTTGCCGCTCGTCGCGGGCAGGAAATTTGATACCCCTGTGATATGGCCGCCGGGCCGCGCAAGGCTCGTTACGATCCCGCTCTTGACGGGATCGCTCACGCCAACGAACACGATCGGAATGTCGGGGACAAACCGCTGCGCCGCAAGCGCGCCCGGCGTTCCCGACACCACGATCAGATCCAGTGGGCTTGCCGCCAATTGTTGCGCGAACAGCTCATAGTTTTCGGCAACCCCTTCCGTCCAGCGGATATCGATCCGAATGTTTTGGCCATCCTTCCAGCCAAGGTTCCTCAATTCGGCAGCGAAGCATTCGGTCAGATGCCTGCCCCCTCCGGAGGACGAACTGGCGGCGAGGAAACCGATCTGGCGAACGCCGCGCAGGGGCTGCTCGGCACGCGCCGCAAGCGGCCACGCGACTGCTCCCCCCAATCCTGCGATGAATTTGCGCCGGTCCATAACATATCATACTTGACTCGCTGTCCGCGCCAAATGGAGCAAGATCGAAACGCGGATCAATCAGGCCTCCGTACAGGCGGCATCCGGGTAGTCGGGAGGACTTCACCGACCGTGATCAACCCGAGCTGCGCTCGACGGTGGATTTTTCGCAGCATTCCTGATCCACAAGGCGGCACTTCGATACCGCCTGCTACCGGCGATGGTTTCCGACGTTGTCCATCCGAACTAGGCCGGCGGACGCAACTCCATTTGAGGTCACGCGGTTGAAGTTCGCCAGCCGCGTGCAATGTACCCGCACAAGCCCTTCGTCCATTACAGCGTCGGCAGCGAAGCCCGGAGCGCCGACGGTTTAACGAGATTATAGCCGGATCGAGCCGTCCATGATACTGGCATAGAAGGCGGCGTCGAGCGGGCGATAGGCGCCGGATTTCGGATCCCGGAAGAACAGGGGATCGCTCAGGAGACGCGGATCGAAACCTTCGCGGACCAATTGCTGCTTCTTCTGCTTGAAGGTTTCGGTGGCCTCCAGCGAGGCACAGAAGCGCACGACAACGGGACAGGCATAGGCCGGCAGCCGGCGCGCGAGATGTTTTGTGAATTCGACGAGGTCGAAGCGGTCGCCGGCGACGAGCGCCGTCATTCCGGCGCGGCCGTCGGCGCCTGGAATTTGCACGCCGTAGGTGGTGGCGTCAGTGACCCCCGGGCAATCCGCCACGGCGTCGTTGACTTCGGAGGTCGCGACGTTTTCGCCCTTCCAGCGGAAGGTGTCACCGACCCGGTCGACGAAGTGGAAAAAGCCTTCCCTGTCGATCTGCATCAAATCGCCGGTGCGAAACCAGGCATCGCCCTTTGCCAGCACGTCGCGCAGGATCTTCTTTTCGGTCTCGCCCGTGTCGGTATAGCCCTCGAAATGGCCGCCGCCCGCGTCGGCAGTGCCGATCCGTCCCACGGCCTCGCCGACCTCGCCGCGGCCGCAAGCCACGCAAAGGCCGTCCGCGCCGCGCAGGGGAATGCCGGTTTCGTTATCGACGCGGACGATGGCGGCTGGAAAACGATGCGCGAGTAGCGGCGGAATCCGGCCGATGGCGCCCGGCTTGCCCTCGACGTTGAACAACGAGAAATTGCCCTCGGTGGCGGCGTAGAATTCCAGGATGCGCGGAATCGAAAAGCGCGCCTGAAAAGCTTCCCAGATGTCGCCGCGCAG